>PVBE010291831.1_pt1 | contig 13310 bp, 8 predicted proteins | sample 1631181 | NCBI WGS metagenome assembly PVBE01 (sample SAMN08397723, study PRJNA350692) | Marine metagenome, whole genome shotgun sequencing project. | isolation source: water | place: Pacific Ocean | collected 2012-04
CGACTACGACCTGTCCCGCGTCATGTTCATCTGTACGGCCAATATGCTGGGAGAGATCCCGCGGCCACTCCAGGATCGCATGGAGATCATCCAGATCCCGGGATATGTCGAGTTCGAGAAGCTCGAGATTGCCAAGGCGCATCTGGTCGACAAGGTGAGAACCGACAACGGACTTTCCGAAGAACAGTTCGTCTTCAGCGAAGCTGCGATCCTGGAAGTGATCCGCCACTACACCCGCGAATCCGGAGTGCGGGGGCTGGAGCGCGAGCTGGCTTCGATCGCTCGCAAGCTCGCTCGGGAGGTCGTCTCCGAGGGCAAGGGATTCAAGCCGGGCCGGATCACACCCAAGCGCGTGCGCAAATTTCTCGGTGTCCAGCGTCATACCTTTGGCCAGACCGAGACGGAGAATCGGGTCGGAGTGACCACGGGCCTCGCCTATACCGAGGTGGGCGGCGAGCTGCTGCAGACGGAGGTCGCCGTGACACCCGGTCAGGGCAAGCTCCAGATCACCGGGCGTCTGGGTGAGGTGATGCAGGAATCCGCCAACGCGGCGATGTCCTATATCCGCTCCCGCGCCAAACAGCTGGGCTTGACGAGCGATTTTCACACCAAAGTCGACGTGCACATCCACGTGCCCGATGGCGGCACGCCCAAGGACGGACCGTCGGCGGGCATCACCCTCGCCACCACGATCGCTTCCGCGCTGACGCGTATTCCGGTGCGCTCCAACGTCGCGATGACGGGAGAGATCACGCTGCGCGGTCGCGTGCTTCCAATCGGCGGCCTCAAGGAAAAGCTCATCGCGGCCCATCGCGGTGGCATCGACACCGTACTCGTGCCCAAGGAGAACGAGAAGGATCTAAAGGATCTCCCGCCCATCATCAAGAAGAATCTGACGTTGATTCCGGTGGAGCACATGGACGAGGTGCTCCCGCGCGCCCTCGCCGTACCGAATCCCGAGGAATTCCTCGAGGAGGGAGACGGCATTCATGAGATCGAGGAGATCTATATTGCGGCGGGTGAGTTGAAGCGGCCAACGACCGAGATCCCGCATCCTGCCGGACCCAACTAACGTCGCTCCGTCTCACGAGCCATCCGGTCTCTTTCGCATTGCCTTGGGTTGGCCTTGTCTCAGGGCGCGTAGCTCAGCTGGCTAGAGCACCTCGTTTACACCGAGGGGGTCCGGGGTTCGAGTCCCTGCGCGCCCACCACCTCCTCCCAGCAGACCGCGGAGGTGTCGAGACTGCCCGCTCTGCTGCGCAGAGCTGCCGCTACGGACACCACGAATAAGGCGGACCGGCCACGCCCGCGAACAGGGAGTATCGATGTCCCCCTTCCCGACCGAGCCGGTGTCTCCTCGCGAGTTCATCGAAGACGTCATCCCTTCCCTGTTTGCGGAGTGGGTCCTCGACGACGAGTTCGAGCGCGTCGATTTCAAGCTGGGCCTGTCGCTGTGCGGTCGAGAGGGTGGCGACTGGACCCTGCATTTCATCGAGGGCGAGATGGGCATCGCGGAAGGTCTCGCTGAGGACTGCGGCCTCACGCTGTTGCAGAGCGTGGCGGATTGGCGCGGGGCGCTCTGGGAGGGGCGTCCCGGTGTCGTCGCCGACAGCGTGCGGATCTTGACCGAACAGGGACCGCCCGGGCTGGCCGCTCGGGCGGAGCAAGGGGCTCCGAGGAACCGCGAAGCACTTCGCGAGCTCGAGACCCTCACGGGCAGGATCGACGCGATCGTCGCGGGCGAGCACGCCCCCGACTGGCGGGTCGGGATCCACGTGGGTCCGGGACCGATTCCGGGCGAGCCCCGGGCCACGATCCGCGTCGGCGCCGACCAGGCCGAATCGATCCGTCGCGGCGAGCTTCATCCCGTCGAGGCGCTGATGACCGGCCAGCTTCGGCTGGAGGGTGATCTCGGGCTGATTCTCCAGCTCCAGGCGATCGCCATGGCCGCTTCGATGCCGCCGGCCACCCCGAGCTGACACCCTGGCGGCAGGCTGCTAGCGATTGCCCCGCTTCTCCGCTAAATATGGCCGCCCGGATCCAATGCGGGCCGGTAGTTCAACTGGTTAGAGCACTGGCCTGTCACGCCAGAAGTTGCGAGTTCAAATCTCGTCCGGCCCGCCATTCGCATCCGATGCCATCGATGTTCTCGAGTCGTTGCGGGACCGATCGTCGGGCAGATTGGACTGTGGGTCCAAGCCGGGTCTGGCGAGCCCGGGATTCCGGTCCAGCCATCCGGTTGGGGATCGGTCCTGAGAATCGGGGCGGGCCACCGCGCCGACCCGCTACTCCGGGAGCACCCGGCCCTCGCGCAGGCGGTGCTTCTGCACCTTGCCCAGGGCGTTGCGCGGCAGCGCGTCGACGCGGTGCAGCGCGCGGGGATGTTTGAAGGGCGCCAGCGCGTCGCCCAGGTCGACGCGCAGGCGATCGAGTTCGAGCGGGGCCGAGAGCACGGCGTAGGCGACGACGCGCTCGCCCCATTCCTTCGAGGGCTCACCGACCACCGACACATCTTCGATCTGCGGATGAGCGCGAAGCACCTCTTCGACCTCCCTCGGATACACGTTGTAGCCCCCGCTGATGATGAGCTCCTTGGCGCGCCCCACGATCTGCAGATAGCCATCGGCATCGATCGCGCCGAGATCGCCGGTGCGAAACCAGCCGTCCTCGCTGAAGGCCGCTGTGTTGGCTTCCGGCCGCTCCCAGTAGCCGTCGAACACGTTTGGACCGCGCACCTGGATCTCGGCGGGGTCGCCGACGAGTCTCAGCTCGACGCCCGGTAGCGGCCATCCGACCGAGCCCGGACGTCTCGCTGCCCGAACCGGATTCGACACCAGCATCAGGGTTTCGGTCATGCCGTAGCGTTCGAGGACGCGCTGTCCCGATACCTTCTCGATCTCTTCGTGCAGCGCCGCCGGCAGCGGCGCAGAGCCCGAGACGCAGAGCCGCAATGCCGCCAGCGCCCGAGCTCCCCGATGAGCGGCCAGCCGGTGATACATCGTCGGCACACCGAAGAAGAGGCTGGCCTCGTGCGCCTCGATGCCGGCCAGGATCTGCTCGGGATGAAAGGCCGGCAGCAGCACCGCTGAGCCCCCGCAAAAAAGCGTGCCGTGCAAGCCCACGCCGAGTCCGTGCATGTGAAAGAGCGGCAGTGCGAGCAGCAGCCGATCGGCCTCGGTCCAGCGCCAGGCGAGTCGCAGCGCTTCAGCACTGGCGAGGCAGTTCGCGTGGGACAGCACGGCGCCCTTGGGCCGCCCGGTCGTACCCGAGGTGTAACAGAGCAGCGCGGTTGATCCGGGCAGGCTCGCGTCGAGCCGCGGAGTCGGTCCGTCCGGCAGCTCGAGATCGGGTGTCAGCCGTTGGACCGACTCATCGATCGCGCCGACCGCGTCGGCCCGATCGGGGTCGTCGAGGATCGCTGCCCGCGGCCCGGCGTCGGCGATCAGGTGCTCGAGCTCGCGAGGGCCGTAGGCCGTGTTGGTCGGAATCACGACGAGACCCAGACGCAGACAGGCGATGTAGCTCGTCACCAGGTCGGCACTGCTCTGGGCCGAGAGCAGAACCCTGTCGCCCGCTTCAAGCCCCAGGCGCGCGAGTCGACCGGCCCGGAGCGCGGACTGCGATTCGAGCTCGCCGCGGCTGATCCAGCCCTGTCTCGGGTCGTGCAGCTGCGCCGTGTCGGGCGCCGCGCGCCAGGCCTTTGCCCAGGCTGCCGTCAGGTTCGCGACGCCGCCCGCAGTCGGGTCGTAGAGCTCGCCCGGGGCGAGATGGGAATTCGAGGGCGGCATCGGTGCGCACTCCGGATTGGGCTCGGCGTTGGCGTTTATCGGGCTCTACCAGGGTATCAGCCCGTGTCGCGAAGTGGGGCGCAGGTCGCAACCGGGGGGAAACGGGTGAGCCATGCCAGCGGGCGGCTTCGGGAATCTGGATTCGAAGAGAATCTCGGGCTGCAAGCAGTTTTTTCTGCCTTCCGGGAACCGGCCGCGGGCCGCCGGCCTCTGACCCCCCGAATCGACACCTTCTGTTCTCTCCTGCAGGCTGTGGCGAAACTCCGTTTGTGACGAATACCAAGACCAATACGAAGACCAATACGAAGACCAATACGAAAAAGACGTGACCAAGTAGGCAAGTAGAATGGCCCGCGTGCTCAACCGGCACGCGGGCTTTTCGCTGTGGAGCTCAGCGCTCGCGTCCGTCTTCAGTCTCCTGACTCGCGGCGGGCCCGCCAGGCGCCGAGCCTCTCCGCGATCGCCGCTTCGGCGCCGCGCTCGGTGGGTTCGTAGTAGACGCGCCCGGCCAGCGATTCCGGCAGATTCTCCGCCGCCACGAAGGCGTCCTCCGCATCGTGTGCATAGACGTAGCTCTTCCCGTATCCGAGATCCTTCATGAGTGGAGTCGGGGCGTTGCGCAGGTGCAAGGGCACGGGCAGCGGACCCCGACCCTCGAGGTCTGCGGTCGCGGCGCCCAGCGCGGCGTAGGCCGCGTTGCTCTTCGGCGCACAGGCTAGATAGGTGGTGGCCTGCGCGATCGGGATGCGGCCCTCGGGCATGCCAATCCGCTCGACCGCCTGATGGGCCGCAATCGCAAGCGAGAGCGCGGCCGGGTCGGCATTGCCGACATCCTCCGAGGCGAAGATGACGAGCCGTCGGCACACGTAGAGCGGATCTTCTCCCGCCTCGAGAAGCCGCGCGAGATAGTGGAGCGCCGCGTCGGGGTCGCTCGCGCGCAGGCTCTTGATCAGCGCCGACACGACGTTGAAATGCTCCTCTCCATCGCGATCGTGACGCAGCGCGATGCGGCCCACGGCCTCGCGGATCGTCTCGGGCGACAGCGGTTCGGCGCGCAGGCCGCCCGACAGATGCACCGTCGCGCTCGCCTCCAGCATGCCGAGCGCGCGCCGCGCGTCGCCCTGTGAGCTGAGGATCAGCGCCTCTCGCGCGGATGCTGACAGCACCAGCCCCGAGGCGCCGAGGCCGTGAACGCGATCCGCCAGCGCACGGTCGAGCACGAGCCCGATCGCGTCCTCTCCGAGCGCGTCGAGCGCAATCACCCGACAGCGCGAGAGCAGCGGCGCGATCACGCGGAAGGAGGGGTTCTCGGTGGTCGCTCCGATCAGCGTCACCGTGCCGGCCTCGACATGAGGCAGCAGCGCGTCCTGCTGGGCCTTGTTCAGGCGATGAAACTCGTCGATGAAGAGGATCGTGCGCAGCGGGGTGCGTCGCGCGGCGTCGATCGCCTCGCGAATTTCGGGCACGCCGGCGCTCACCGCCGACAGCGGCGCCAGCCGGGTATCCTGGTTCTCTCCGAGGATCCAGGCGAGGGTGGTCTTGCCGCTGCCGGGTGGACCCCAGAGAATCAGCGAGGGCAGCGCGCCCTGGGCGATCAGCGTGTGAAGTGGCCGACCTGGAGCGAGTAGCTCCTCGTGGCCGAGGAGGTCCTCGAGTCGTCGCGGCCGCATGCGCTCGGCCAGCGGCGCGTGCGGTTCGAGGCGACGTTCGGCACGCTCGGGAAACAGGTCCAGGGTTTTGTCCGGAGGCATGGCTGGATGCTAGCCGAGCTGGTGCTGGCCTTGAGTCCGCGCGCACGAAGCGGGATCATCGGGCCGCGCCGAAGCCCGGTTGCCCCTGCGCAGGAGTTTGGAGCGTCCATGATCGAAGTGCTGCGGATCGAGAACCTGGCCCTGGTCGAATCGGTCGAGCTCGAATTTGGCCCGGGACTGAACGTGCTGACCGGGGAGACCGGAGCGGGCAAATCCATCGTGCTCGGAGCGCTGGCCCTGTTGACGGGGGCCCGTCCCGCGCCGGATGCGTTGCGCAGTGGCGCCGAGCAGGGGGTCGTCGAAGCGCTGTTCCGGATGGACGGGCACGACGATGTCGCCGAGGCCCTGGCGCGACGTGGCTTCTCGCTGGAGACCGGGGACGAGGCCCAGGGGGAGGCCGAGCTGATCGTTCGGCGCACGCTACACGCGAGTGGCCGCAGCCGGGCCCGCGTGGGGGGTGAACTCGTGCCGATCTCGACGCTGGTCGAGTTCTTTGCCGGCCAGCTCGAGATCTCGAGTCAGCACGGCTCCCAGGCGCTGCGCAATCCGGAGATGCACGCCGTGGCGCTCGACGCCTACGCCGGCCAAGCTGGGCTGCGAGAGATCGTCGCACGGGAGGTCGCTCGTGTGGTCCAGCTGGACCGCGAGATCGCAACGCTCCGCCAGGCCGCGGAGGAGCGCGCCCGGCGCCTCGACTTTCTCGAATACCAGAGGCAGGAGCTCGATGACGAGCAGCTCGATGTCGAGGGCGTTGCCCGGCTCGAGGCGGATCACCGTCGACTGACCCACGCCGAGCACCTGGCGGAGGAGATGGCGACCGTGAGTGAGGCGTTGGGGGGCGAGGACGGGGCCTTGCGCTCGGCCGAAGCCGCCCTGGCGATTGCGCGGCGACGCCTGGTGGCGGCCATCCGGATGGACCCGTCCCTTTCGGCGATGGGCGACCAGCTCGAGATCCTCGAAGCGGAGTTGCGCGAGCTGGCCGCGGCCGCGGCGGACTACGTCGCCACACTCGAGGTCGATCCGGCGCGACTCGACAGCGTCGAGGAGAAGATCGCTGGTCTCGAGAAGCTGCGACGCAAATACGGACAGAGCATCGAGGAGATGCTGGCACACCGCGACGAGGTCGCGGCCGAGATCGAGACCCTCGGCGGTGCCGACGAGCGGATCCTCGAGCTCGAGAAGACTCGCCTGCAGGTCGTCGAGACCGCGAACGAAGCGGCGCGAAAACTCTCGAAGGCAAGGGCCCGCGCGGCCAAGAAGCTCGCCAAGGCGGTGGAGGCCGAGCTCGCTGATCTCGCCATGCAAGGGGCGCGCTTCGTCGTGGATCTCGAGCCGATCGTGCGCGATGGCGGTCCGGCGGGGCTCGAGACGAGCGCTGCCGGCCGCGAGCATCCGCAATTCCATTTCTCGGCGAATCCGGGAGAGGCGCCGCGCCCGATTCAACGCGTGGCTTCCGGCGGAGAGCTGTCGCGTCTGTTCCTGGCGATCAAGAACTCGCTTCGCCGGGCGGATCGCAACATGGTGATCGTCTTCGATGAGGTCGACGCCGGGATCGGTGGCGCCGTGGCCGAGCGCGTGGGGCGGGTCCTGGCCGAGCTCTCCGGTGAGCACCAGGTGCTGTGCATCACGCACCTGCCCCAGATCGCCGCCTTCGCGGATCGCCATTTTGTCGTGCGCAAGCAGACAGCGCGCAAGCGCACCCGAACCCTGGTCGCCGAGGTGCGCGACGAGGCCCGGATCGACGAGCTGGCGCGGATGGCGGGCGGCGAAAATGTGACCGAAGTCACACGAGAGCACGCACGCTCTCTTCTCCAGACGTGAGAGGGGGTTCGCCCCGTCGGTGATCCCGAGGGACGCCTCGAGCCCGGGCCTGGGGGCCCTGGGCTGTCAAGAAGCCCCTCCTGCGAGCCGATGAGAGGGGCTGGATCGATCGGTGGAGAGGGCCGAGAGGCGTGCGCGATGATTCCTGAGGACCAGTCTGGGATGACGCAACGGTGGAGCTCGCCTGGGGGTGCGATCGCGACCGTATGCACGGGCTTCTACGCTGGCCTGGAGGTGCCGATCGATCGCGAACGGATCGTGATCGGCCGCGGCCGCGGGGCCGATCTGGCTCTGGCCGAAGCCACCATCTCGAGAGCACACGCCGCCATCGGCCTCGACGAAGAGGGGTTCTACGTCGAAGACCTGGGGAGCACGAACGGCACCCTGCTCAACGGCGCGCAGATCCGCAGGCAGCGCCTGAAGAACGACGATGAGATTCAGATGGGCAAGCTCGTGATCGGTGTCTCGCTGCCCGACTGATCCAAGTCCGAAACTGACATCGCGAGCCCGTGGCCGGACTCGCGGGACGGAGAAACATGGAAGCGTATACGCTGATCTGGGTCCGGGACCTCCAATCGCGACCGCGGCAGATCTCGATCCCGAAGGTACGCGTGAAGCAGCTGGCCATCGCCGTCGCCGTGGTATCGCTGCTGGCGCTGGCTGCGGCGTGGGACTATTGGCGACTGCGTGCCGACAACGTCGAGCTGGCCGGTCTCCGCGTGGAAGCTCTCGAACAGCGCGAACAGATCGCATTGTTCAAGAATCGACTCGAGCAGGTGGACAGCCAACTCAGCCGGGTCACCGAGCTGGAACGCAAGGTCCGCATCATTGCGAACCTGCCGGGTGCGGCGGGCATCGGCGGCGAGGATGTCGTCGAGCTCGCACCCGCTGGAGCGGAGGAGATTGCGCTGCCCGTCGGGGTGCCGGTCGACGAGACCGGCCTCGAAGGCGGCGCTCCGAAGGGTCAGGGCGGCGGAACCCCCCTCGGCCGGGTCGAGGTCTGGTCCGAGGCAGGGGAATTCTCGGCGCTGGACTCGCAGGCCGTCGAGTTCGTGGGCGATGCAGATCTTCGCGCCAGCTCGCTCGAGAGCCTGCTGGAGCAGCTCGAGAACAAACGCGAGAAGCTCGTCTCGATGCCTTCGATCTGGCCCGCCAAGGGTTGGCTGACCTCGCGCTTCGGCCCGCGCGTCTCGCCCTTTACGGGCCGGCGACAGCAACACAGCGGCATCGACATCGCGGCGGCCGACGGCACTTCGATCTACGCACCCGCCCGAGGTCGCGTCACCTACGCCGGTCGCAAGGGCCCCCTCGGCAATACCCTGGTGATCGATCATGGCTTCGGAGTCAAGACCGTCTACGGCCACACCAAAGAGTTCCATGTCGCGACCGGAGAAACGGTGCGGCGGGGTCAGGAGATCGCGGCCATGGGCAGCTCGGGCCGCAGTACGGGTCCCCACCTCCACTACACCGTCGAGGTGAACGGCAAGACCCGCAATCCCCTCGACTACATCTTCGATTGAAGCGCCGGCTCGCTACCTGCCCCGGCCGCGAATGCAAGGGGGTCGTGGCTGCTCGCGTTGAGGTTTTCGGTATTTGCTGCGGGGGGGTGCCTCTCCTAACCTCCGCCGAGTTCGAATGACGTCCCCGCCCACCTCGGCCTGGTCCCAAGGTCCCGGGATGTAGGGTCGGGACCGGATCAGGCGATGCAGCGCATTCTCAGCAAGATACTCGGTACCAGCAACGATCGGGCGATCAAACGGCTCTTCCCGCTCGTCGAGCAGATCGGCGTGCTCGAGCCCGAGTTCTCGAGACTCTCCGACGCCGACCTGGCGGCGAAGACACCCCACTTTCGCGGGCGACTCGAGCAGGGCGAGAGCCTCGACGACCTGCTGCCCGAAGCCTTTGCGGCGGTGAGGGAGGCCGCCAAGCGCACCCTCGGCCAGCGACACTACGATGTTCAGCTGATCGGCGGCGTGATGCTTCACCAGGGGCGCATCGCCGAGATGAAGACCGGTGAGGGCAAGACGCTCGTCGCGACCCTGCCGGCCTACCTGAACGGCCTCTCGGGACGCGGCGTGCACATCGTGACCGTGAACGACTTTCTGGCCGCCCGCGATGCCGAATGGATGGGGCAGGTGCATCGGTTCCTGGGACTCCAGGTCAGTGCGATCGTGCACGGGATTTCGGAAGCTGAACGTCAGGCGGCCTACGCCGCGGATATCAGCTACTGCACGAACAACGAGCTCGGCTTCGACTACCTGCGCGACAACATGAAGTTCCGACTCGCGGACTGCGTTCAGCGTGAGCTCAACTTCGCGATCGTCGACGAGGTCGATTCGATCCTGGTCGATGAGGCGCGCACGCCGCTCATCATCTCGGGACCTTCGGAACAGGATACGCAGATCTACACGATTGCGAACCGCCTGATCCCATCCCTTCAGCTCGGAACGACGGGGGAGCCGAGCAAGGGCATCGAAGAGACCGGCGACTTCTGGATCGACGAGAAGACCCACAACGCGACCTTCACCGAGCAGGGCATCCACAAGATCGAGAAGATGCTGAGGGTCGACAACCTCTACGATCCGCAGATGTTGCCCGTGTTGCACGCGATGAACCAGGCGTTGCTGGCGCATTCGCTCAAGCGACTCGATGTCGACTACGTCGTGCGTGTAGGCGAAGACAGTCGCAAGGAAGTCGTGATCGTCGACGAGCACACGGGTCGTCTGATGCCCGGACGGCGCTGGTCGGACGGCCTTCATCAAGCGGTCGAGGCCAAGGAGGGCATCCAGGTTCGCAGCGAGAATCAGACGCTGGCTTCGATCACCTTCCAGAACTTTTTCCGCATGTACGACAAGCTGGCCGGTATGACCGGCACGGCGGACACCGAAGCGGAGGAGTTCGGAAAGATCTACGACCTCGATGTCACGCTGATCCCGACGAATCGACCGATGTTGCGAGCCGACGAAGCAGATGTCGTGTTCAAGACCAAGGGCGAAAAGTTCAACGCCGTGATCGATGAGCTCAAGGCACGCCACGAAACGGGCCAGCCGGTGCTGGTGGGCACGATCTCGATCGAAACTTCCGAGATGCTCTCCAAAAAGCTCAAGAAGGTGGGCCTCAAGCACACGGTGCTGAACGCGAAGAAGCACGCGGGCGAGGCCGAGATCGTCGCCCAGGCCGGGCGCAAGGGCGCGATCACGATCTCGACAAACATGGCGGGTCGCGGAACGGATATCCTGCTCGGCGGCAACCCGGAGAACATGGCGCTGGTGAAATGCGGTCACGACCGCGATCACGAGGACTACGAGAGCCAGCTCTCCCATTTCGAGACGCAATGCGCCGGCGAGCGGCAAGCCGTCCTGGAAGCGGGTGGGTTGCATATCCTCGGGACCGAGCGCCACGAGAGCCGTCGGATCGACAACCAGCTGCGTGGTCGTGCGGGACGCCAGGGTGACCCCGGCTCGAGTCAGTTCTTTCTCTCTTTGGAAGACGATCTGTTGCGCATCTTCGAATCAGAACGGGTCAAGGATTGGTGGGATCGCGTGGGCGTCGAAGAGGGGGAGGCGATCGAGAATCGAATGCTGACTCGGGTCATCGAGGGCGCCCAGAAGAAGGTCGAGGCTCGCAACTTCGATATCCGCAAGCATCTGCTCGACTACGACAACGTGATGAACAAACAGCGTCAGGCATTCTATGCCCGGCGACTGACGGCGATGTCGGCCGATGAAGAGGCACTCGAGGAAGAGATCCAGGCCGTGATCGAAGGCTTCGTGGTCGATCTGACCGAGAGATCCTGGCCCCATCGAGGCGATCCAGAAGACGACGACTACGCACAGATCGCCCACGCCCTCGACGCCGAGTTCGGTGTCGCCACCTCGATCGAAGAGGCGCCGTTCCGGACCGCGGAGGGCGATCGCCAGGGCGACAAGGATGCGCTCGGACACGCCATCCTCGAGAGACTGATGGTCGAGCTTGCGGCCAAGCGGGAGGAAGGGCGTCGCTTGAAGGAAGAGGAATACGCCGAGATTTCGGAGTATCCGGTTTTCCTGCAGATCGTTCGCGACATCCAGCTGCAGATACTCGACTCCCAATGGAAGCAGCATCTCCACACGATGGACTCCCTGCGAGAGTCGATCAATTTGCGCGGCTACGCCCAGCGCGATCCGAAGATGGAGTACCAGCGCGAGGGCTTTTCGCTGTTTGGTGAGATGGAGCAGCGCATCGACGATCAGTTGGCGGGCTTCGTCTTCAAGTTCGGTTTTCCGCGCCCGCGCCTCGGAGCTCGCGCCACCCAGCGCAGCGCATCCGGCGGCGGCGCTGCGGCCGGTCGGGGTCGGGCCACCGCGGCCGGTCGAGGCCGGGACGCCGCCGCTGCTGGCGCCGCGACCGCGTCGAGCGGAGAGGTCGCGCCGGGCAAGGTCGGGCGCAACGATCCGTGTCCCTGCGGCAGCGGCAAGAAGTACAAGAAGTGCTGCGGCGCTTGACCCGCGCGCAGAGCCGGGTTCTGTGTTTCGCAGGGGCGTTTCGAGCGAGCGCGGAACGCTCGAGATGAAGATTCGGCGCGAGTCGAAACCCGTCGCCGGCTTTCGCGCCGCGGGCATCCACTGTGGCATCAAGGCGAAGTCACCCGATCTGGCGATGATCGTCTGCGACGAGCCCGCCAGCGTCGCGGCGGTCTTCACCCAATCCACGGTCGTCGGAGCACCGGTCGAGCTGTCGCGCGAGCGAGTTCGTTCGGGGAAGACGCGAGGTGTGATCGTCAACAGCGGCATCTCCAACGTTGCGATGGGTCGGCGGGGGCTTCGCGATGCCGCGGCGATGGCGCGCATGGCGGCCGAGGTCGTCGGCTGCTCGGAGCAGCAGATGCTCGTCGCATCGACCGGGGTGATCGGACAGCCACTTCCGATGGACGTGTTGCGCCGCGGAATCCCGCAGCTCGCGCGGCAGCTCTCGGCCACGGGCTTCGACGCGGCCGCCGAGGCGATTCGCACCACCGATACCTTTGCCAAGGTCGCTTCGACGCGGCTGCGACTGGCTGGTGGCACAGTCACGATCACCGGCATCGCCAAGGGGTCGGGCATGATCGAGCCCGAGATGGCGACGATGCTGTCCTTTCTGGCGACGGACGCCCGTGTGGCGCCCGGACTGCTGCGCCGAATGCTCGGCCGGGTCGCGGATGCGACCTTCAATCGCCTCACGATCGACGGCGAGGGCTCGACCAGCGACTCTGTGGTCCTGATGGCCAGCGGTCGCTCGAGAGCCCCCGCTCTGCGCTCGGGAAGCGAAGAGACAGCGCGATTCGAGCTCGCCCTGGCGGCGCTCTGCGAGGATCTGGTTCGCCAGCTGGCGCGGGATGGCGAGGGCGCCACGAAGCTGCTCACGGTTCGAGTCGAGGGGGCTCGAAATGCCTCACAAGCCGATCGTGCAGCCCGCCGGATTGCCAACTCCCTGCTCGTCAAGACGGCGGTCTTCGGCGGGGACCCCAACTGGGGTCGCGTCCTGCAGACCGTGGGGGCGGGGCGCATCGACTGGAATCCGGAAGCCGTGCGGCTGAAGGTCGGCGGGGTCGTGGTGTTCTCGCGTGGTCGCCCAGCTGGCCCGGCCGCCCAGAAACGCGCCGAGAAGGCGCTCGGGCGAGACGAGATCGAGATTGCCGTCGAGCTTGGGCGGGGCAGCGGATCTGCCCGGATCTTCAGCTGCGATCTCAGCTACGACTACATTCGGATCAACGCGGAATACAAGACCTAGGCGTCTGTGCGGCAGATTGGGCTGCATCGAGGCTGCGTCGCTCGGCTGCCCGGCTGCCCGGCTGCCCGGCTGCCCGACGGTGCGGCGGTGCGGTGGTGTGGTGGTGCGGTGGTGAATGGTCGGGCCGCTGGGATTCTGCTAAACACCCGCAAAATCACACGTTCCGAGTCACCCCGGCGGTGCCTGGAGCGCTTCGAGTCAG
>PVBE011967328.1_pt1 | contig 13310 bp, 9 predicted proteins | sample 1631181 | NCBI WGS metagenome assembly PVBE01 (sample SAMN08397723, study PRJNA350692) | Marine metagenome, whole genome shotgun sequencing project. | isolation source: water | place: Pacific Ocean | collected 2012-04
GACCAACAATCTAGCCACCGACAGAGGCGGTAAACCACCACGAAGGACACGAAGAGCACGAAGACATCAGAGGACGAAACGTTTGATGCCGTCCTTCAGAGCGGTGACGTTAAAGTTCATCAGCAAACCGATCTTCACCTCGGCCAGTTTCATATAAGTCAACAGTTGTGCCTCGTGGATACGTGTGATCTCGTCCACGCTCTTCAGTTCGACGATGAGGTTATTGGCGTCAAACAAGCATGCCCTCCCTCTACTTCATGCCCGGAACAGTCCTTTGTCTAGTGAGTGCTGGAGAAGTTCAGCGGTAGTCCACACCTTCGCAGATTGACAGCGAGAGCGAAGGAGCCCGTCGGAAGTTCCGTAAACTCGTCGGAGCAGGATTTGATTCTCGCGACAACGCATCAAACGACCGAATGATGACGCAGGCTGTCATGCGTCCTGGATTCTCATACCTTTCTCGGCGCGGCCGTTGCGTGCCGAGAACTCCATACGTTTGATGGGATTCGCCCAGCTTTGGGCCGCGTGGCCAATCGACGCAGAATCGGGCCGCGTCAATCCAACTGTTCTTGAGACGACGTCGCGACTGTGAGCTGTCCGCCTTGGCAATTCTCACACGTGCTGGGTGGGGCGGATCATGGCGTGGACTATACTACGGCGAGGATACGACTTCCGGAGCGGAGAATGCGGTCTCGATGACGATCAACCGCAGACAGATGATCGCGATGATCTTCTCCGTGCCGATTCCAACGGATTGACGTCCACTTTGGCTTGAAGTTGCGCTAGAACGCAATAGACGCGTCTTCTCGTCCGGCAAAACATCAAGTATGACTGTTTTCGGTACAATAATGCACATCACAATACGCCTTCCGCTGCAACAGATGAGAATCCTTTCAGGGTTGAGGTTTCTGTCTGCCCTGGGTTTTTTGCTCGCCGGTGCCGTCGCGGGAGGAGAGCCGATGGCACGCTACAATGTCGTATGGGAACACCCGTCGAAGGACGCCTCTGGCCAAATGCCGCTGGGCAACGGAGACATCGCTGCGGGTGTTTGTGCGATCGAGGACGACGATCTGTACCTGCTGCTCGCGAAGAACGACGCCTTCAACTACAACGGTGATATCTACAAGACCGGACGCGTTCGTATCTCGCTCAACCCCAACCCTTTTGCCAAAGGCAGGCCATTCCGGCAGACACTCGACCTGCCGACCGGTTCAATCCGCATCGAAGCGGACGGCATAAGCCTGCGTATCTGGGCGGATGCCAACCGGCCGGTCTATCACGTGCAAATCAACTCGCCCGCTGAGATCTCCGTCACCGCCGCTCCGGAATTCTGGAAACGAATTGACTCTTGCAAGCATAACACGTCAAGGGCTCCCGTCGACAGCGTCACTCAGGATGTGCGACTGGATCGCAACGGCCGAATTCTATGGTACTTCCCGGTGGGCGACCGGAGCGTCTATCCGGCAGAAATGAAATATTACGACGTTGAACACATGACGTCGAAGTTCGCCGACCCTTACCGCTTCAACACGTTCGGCAACCTTCTTGACAGCTCGGATTTGTCATCGAAAAACAGCGTACTTACCGGAAAAGGAAAGTGCTTCGACATCCGCATCCACGCCCTGACTAAACAGACGCCCGAGGCATCCACGTGGATCGAGACGATCGAGCGGCATGCGGCACAGCCGATCGATGTCGAGACGGCCTGGGCAGCGCATTGTCGCTGGTGGTCGGAGTTTTGGAATCGAAGCTGGATCATTGTCTCCGACAACATGCTACCACCCGAGGAGAGGGGAAGACTCAGCGGCGAAGCGCCTTCCGGCAGGCGCGATGAAAAGGACGGTGGTGCCCTGGTGGCGCAGAGCTACAACGTCTTTCGTTTCCTCATGGCCTGCCAGAGCCGCGGGCGAATTCAGACCAAGTTCAACGGCGGGCTCTTCACGCAACCGTTGCGCGGCCGAGAGAACACGCAAGGGGACGACCGCCTGTGGGGTCGGCGCTTCACTTACCAGAATCAGCGGCTGCTCTACTGGCCACTGTTGATGAGCGGTGACGGCGACCTGATGCAACCGTTTTTCAACTACTACGCGAACTTGCTGCCGATCCGCAAAGCCATCACCAAGGCATGGTTCGAGCACGAAGGCGCCTACTACCGTGAGAACATTGAACCAACGGGAGGCGAGCGGGATTGCGGCCGCGCAGGCAAGCCGCCAAAGACGAAACCGGGCGAGAATCGCGGAAAGGGGTACTATCACAGCTACTATTTCACCTCCGGTCTGGAAACCGTGACCATGATGACCGAATACGTGAAATACTCCCAAGACGAGACTTTCCGCGATACGGTCCTTGTCCCGTTTGCTCGAGAAGTTTTGCTGTTCTTCGACAAGCACTATCCTCGCGGCGACGAGGGGAAGATCCGCCTGGACCCGGCCATGGTCGTGGAAACCTGGTGGATTGCCATCAACCCCGCGCCGGATGTGGCCGGCCTGCGGTTCTGCCTCGACGAACTGCTGGCGATCGAAGCCGGAACGCCGGAAGACCAGGTGAACTGGCGCCGCTTCCGTGGCGAACTCCCGCAGGTGTTCCTTCGGGAAATCGACGGACGTAAGGCCATCGCGCCCGCCGAGAAATGGGAAATGAGAAAGAACGCCGAGAACGGCGAACTGTATCCGGTTTTCCCGTTCCGCTGTTTCGGCTTGGGCCTGGGTTCGGCGGATATCGTGGACTGGACAATGAAGCACCGAAGCAACAAGAACGCTTTCGGGTACAAGTGCTGGACCCAGGACCAGATTCACTGGGCTTTTGCCGGTCGCGCCGCCCAGGCACAGGACGGCCTGATCCATCGCTTCCGCCATGCATCTACCCAGTGCCGGTTCCCCTTGTACGGAAGTGCAGGGCCCGATTCTTGCCCCGACTTCGACCACTTTGGCGCGGGCAGCACGGCCCTTCAGCGGATGTTGGTCCAGGAAACCAGCGACAAGATCCTGCTGCTTCCGGCGTGGCCTGCCGACTGGGATGCCGACTTCAAACTGCACCTGGAAAAGAGAACGGTTGTCAGTGGAAAAGTTGTAGACGGCAAGCTGTTGAACTGGACAATCACACCGGCCACACACGAGAAAAACGTGGTGGTCCACCAACCGCAGATCGCGCCTCCGCGCCCGATGATACCGGACAACGACCATCCGCTTCGCCTCGGAGTGGATCAGACCGGCAACAGCCGGTTCCGGGGCCAAATCGGCCGGGTGACGATGTTCGACGGCCGGCTCACTCCCGATACGATCCGCACGCTGGCCAAAGGGGACCGCACACAGATGGTGACGGTCGATCCGGCTATTGCCTGCGTGCTTCAACCCAAAGTAGGCGATATCCTGCCGGTTGAAGCCGGCGATCTTCACAGCGACGTTTCCTTCGAGGCATGGATCCTGCCTGAGAAAGGAGAGTCGGGCCGCATTGTCGACAAGATCACCGTTGGGCAAGGTGACGGTTTTCTGCTGGATTGCTGGCCAAACCTGAGTCTGCGCTTGATCGTCGGCGGGCGGCAAGAAGATTTCTCCAAAGTATTGAAGCCGGGCGTCTGGCAGCACGTCGTCGTGGTGATCGGGAAGAGGAAGCTGGATGTGTATTTGAATGGGGAAAAACGCTGACCGTCGTCCCGCGGTTCATCCGCATGGCGAGGGACAAGGATTACGCGGCGTTTGATCGCGTGACGACCGAGGTGATGGCAGGGTCCCTAAATGCGTGGGGATTCTTCCACCCAGGTTGGTCCACGATTAATTCTGCCGCCCTGCTATTTCATCAACCCCATGTTTAACAGGTCGTCCGCAGTGCGAAGATCGGTCGTTTTATGGGATAGGGCGACTGGCACGTAACGGCCTCACGACTTCCCTTGTCATCTCACATCCCCCGGTAGAGAATCGCACAATGCTTCATTTCGCCCTTACGCTCCCCCGCGGCCGTGATCCCTTCGCTGATCCTGCTTTGGTATTTCCAATCGCGTGACAAGTATCCGGAGCCGGCTTGGTTGGTTTGGACAACGTCTGGGCTCGGGATGCTGGCCAACTTTCCGGCATCGCAAAAACTTCACCATGTTGCCTGGACCGACAAGCGTCAAGGGAAGACTTCGGCTGAAAAGTCAATTGTCGGCCTGCTGCAACTCTCCTGACGAAAAGCTGTTATGATTCGGGCGAGTTCTTTTACCGCACGGGCTCGATGTTAAGGTAGGGAGCGGAAAATGCCTGGAACGGTTTCAGGTTCAATCCAAATGAGAAATCCCGGTGAAAGAGTATTTCGAGTGGATGGCAAGCTGGTTGCGAGAGCATTGCTGACGCACGAGAACCTCGGCAGCGCTTCCGCGTTACACGGAGGAGCACCTAGTCGCGGGGATCACAGATACCCTGTCGATTGTGGCGAGACTTTTGTTCGGGAGGGATAGCGGTATGAACAGTGTTACACGGCGCGGTTTTGGGAGAATGCTGGCTGTCGGAGATGCGGCCGTGACGCCGCGGCCGGCGGCTTCTCTTGCCGACACGGCGGAAAAAGAACTCCCGAGGGAATCCGTTGTCGGACCTATCTGCCCGAAAGGCCCTAGAAGACTCCTCACCGCTTTTACCATGACTAGAAAAATATTTTCTGCCCGCACGATTTGCCTACTGCTGATTTGCATGACAGGATCGATGCACGCCGCCCGGGCGGAAAATCCGCCCCCTTTTGTATCCGGGTCCTGGACGCTGGTCGTTCTGCCCGATACGCAGCGTTATACGGTTGAAGCGACCGATCCGGGGTTGACCGTTTTCCCCAAGATCACTCAGTGGATCGCCGACAACCAGCAGTCGCGGAACATCAAGCTTGTTTTGCACGAGGGGGACATCACCGCCGGAAACACGCCGTCGTCGTGGCAGGTCGCATCGGACGCGATGGCCATTTTGGACAAGGCGCGCATCGCCTATTGCATGGCACCTGGCAATCACGACCACGACGCGAGCAATCCCCACAAACATTCACCCAGCCGCAGCACCTTGCTGAGGGTCTATTTTCCTGTTTCTCGTTACCAGCAGATGACCACCTTCGGCGGCACGTTCGAGCCGGGCAGAACTGAAAGCAGCTTTCATCTATTTAGCGCTGCGGGCGAAGATTATATTGCGATCGCCTTGGAATGGGGCCCACGAAACGAGGCCGTTGCTTGGGCCAACCGCATCCTCGCCGAGCATTCTGGCCGGACGGCGATGATCGTGACCCATGTCTACACCTACAGCGATGGAACACGTTACGACTGGGCGGCAAAAAAATTGGCCCAAGATTACAATCCCCACTGCCCCTCTTACGCCTTCAGCGCTCCACACGACGGCACAGAAAACGTCAACGACGGCCAACAGTTGTGGCAGAAGCTGGTTTCCAAGCACAAGAATGTTCGCATGGTTTTCAGCGGTCACGTAAAATGGGCGGGGGCTCGGCAGAAAGCCATCGGCAAGCACGGTCAGATTGTCCACGAGATGGTGGCCGCCTATCACGACCCACCCGAAGGCTGGATTCGCCTTTTAGAGTTTCGGCCCGACCGGCGCACCGTCCAGGTGAAGACTTTCTCGCCGCATCTCGACAAATACATGACCGATGACGATCAGCAGTTCGTCCTCGACGTCGCCCCGTTGGCGACGAAATAATTTCTGCAAATCGCGCGAGTCCTGCCGACGATTCTCCTGCTTCACGAGCACTGAGAATGTCCGGATCACCGTCGGTTTCCCGCAGAACACTCATCATCAGGAGCAATACAATGCAGTCGCTTTCGATCGTTTCTTACCTAGCCAAGCTCGGCTGCGGATTGCTGGTCCTCTCTATGGCGACTAATGGTCGCTTCGCGGCGGCTGAAGAGATTCTCATCCGTGAGCTTGACAAGGCGGTTGACCGTAAGATGCTTCAGACCAATCCAAAACAGATCAATCGTTGGAGAGCAATCCCTTACAAGAGCGAAGAGTTCGCCGGCGTGATGCTCGGCGAAGGCGGTGGCACAGAACAGCGGCCGATTAGTATTCGGCTCAAGGCAAAAGGCACGTATCGCATCTACCTCGGGCTATATGGCGGTTACAACGCCCGGCAGTTGCACGTGAAGTTGAGCGGCGATCCGTCGAGCGAGAAGATCCCGATCCAAGTTACCGGCAATCGCACGCTGGTAATTGGCGAAGCGTTCTGGAAAGAGGCCGAGTTGACCGGAAAGGACCTGATCTTGGCAGGATCTGGTGATGCACAGCGATCCGGCGCATTGGCCTATGTCCGCTTGGAATCCATCGAAAAGAAAGATTTCCATCCGCTGGTTCTTACCAACGACGGCCATGGCATCTTTGCCAACAATGAGAGACACAAGTGGGACGCCTCGACGCCCGAGGGGTTGCTCAAATCGTTTGACGCGATTGCCGATGGGACCTGCCTGCGCATGCTCTTGTGGGGGAATGGATGTGCCGACAATTGCAACTATCCGACGAAAGTGGGGCAGTTCTATCCCAATGCCGGCCGAGAGCTTAAATACGCCCGTTCTCGGGTAAAAAACCTTGGCATTTGGAAAGAAAAAGGGTGGGACAGCCTGCAGATAGTTCGCGACTATGCTCGCCGCCGCAAATGGGAATTTCAGGTCTACATCCGTATGGAAGCTTTCAAGGCGCCCTTTCCGTTTGATAGGCAGGAGGATTCCACATTCTTCAACGATCACCCGCAATATCACTGCTTGGATCGCAACGGACAACGAGTCGCGCGGCTCAGCTATGCCTATGGCGAAGTTCAGAAGTATATGCTGCGCCTGATCCAAGAAATCACCGATTACGAACCGGACGGCATCTGTTTGTGCTTTATTCGCGGCGTGCCGCTGGTTCTCTATGAGCCGATCATGGTCGAGGGTTTCAAGAAGCAGTATGGCGTCGACCCGAGGGTTCTGAAGGAACTCGATCCGCGCTGGCTGGAATATCAAGGCAGCGTGCTAACGTCGTTTGTCAAGCAGGTGAAAAAGACGCTCAAGCCCAAGCAGCGGCTTTCGGTGATCGTTCCCGCGAATGAGCTGGATTGCCGGCGATGGGGACTCGATGTGGCGACCTGGGTGCGAGAAGGAATCATCGACGACCTTTTCCCGACGGGCCAACGCTTTGACCAGCAGGATGTGCACCGCGACGATCCAGACAATTTGGATTTCAATTACTTTGCACGCTTGCCGGGCCGAGAGAATATCCGACTGATCCCGATGCTCTATGTCTGGCAAAAGTTCCAGACCGATTTCGCCGCTTGGGAGCAGTTGATCTACTCGTTTCTGGATCAAGGAGCGGACGCCTATGCCGTCTGGGATGGTGGAGGTGACCCAAAAATAATGAACCTCGGGAAAACCCTGGATCGGTACCAGCGCCCAAAACCAGCGACCTTTCGAGAAATCAAACTCCGTACGCTGCAAGGTTTTCGGCTAGACCGCTATCATTATTTTGAATCGATCTAGCGCACGTTGTTCTGACATGTGCCTGAGGTGCCGTTGCTTTAACAGCCTGTTGGAAAAGATTTCAAGCCGTCACACAAGCGCGGTGGGCCCCGGGTGACGCGGGTGAATTGAAGAGATTTGATGCTCACGGCCTCGCACGAGACTATCTTGACGTTCTCCGCCTCGGAAAATTGATAGATGGTGGCGTCGCCAGCAGGAACCTGTCCATCCATTGGCCACTTGGACTCAGACCACCCCTCACGAATGTCCTGCTGGCTGCTCATACGGGTTGTTCCTGTCGCCATCATGAAATCGTCAGTCTGCGACAATGTGGACGTGCAGATGGGTAATCGCTGTCACACCGTCCTTCCTCTTACGCTCCACTCGCACCAGATAGTTGCCTGGATTCTGATAGGAGTGATGAGTGATCGCATAACCGTTTTCTGCCAGGGGCGCGGCGTTTCCGTCCGACTTCACACTGACGCGCGGACTTCCGTCACCGAAGTCCCACACTTCGTTCCCCTCCTGATTACCGAAGGAGCGAACTTTGAATGTGATCGGCTCGTTTACTTTGTTGTTCCGTGTTGGCCAATACGCGGCATGGATCCGCGGCACGTACTGATCTGGCGCTCGCGGATCTAGAACATGAACCTCGGCAAAGTCATAGTCGACGTTGCCCGCTTTGTCGGTGATCTCTAGCACTTCACTGAACATATCCGGCTGCCTGTAGGTCCGATCGGCTTCCGGACCTGTCGTGCGAGTGCCATCGGTAAGACTCCATTCGTAACTCTGGATGCTGTCTGTCGCACTGTACGAATTGGAACCATTCATCGTCACGGTCTCGCCGGCCAAAATGAAGTGCTTGCGGCGTGTGTTTGCGACCAACTGAGGCTGATACTGATCGCGATAGGCCTCCCAAATGAACGCATAGCCAGCCTGCGTTCCCCATTTGCTAGAGGGTTGACGGCTCTTGATCTCGAAGTGCAGATGCGACCAGCCTCCGCTGGCACCTTGCTTACCAAGAACGCCAATTTGTGCACCCTGTCTAATAACGCGACCAGGGCGAATACTGTCGTTGATCTCGTGTAGATGGCTGTAGCGATAGTACCAGCCTCGGCCATCCAACAGATACACAACGTCATACCGCGGCGCGACCGGCGTTCCTTGCCGGTGCTCTTCCAACACGTCCTCGCCGGATGAGACAACGACGGCATCCGTCGCGGCAATGACTTTGACTTGCTTTTCTGAACCTCCAATATCCAGGCCGCTGTGATAGTAAATACGCGGCAAGACTTTCGTACCGCCATCAACCGGTTCGTTATCAAACCAAGTTCGAGTCGCGAACCACCGTTGCTCGACGGGATAAATCAAAGAGCCGGGCGCAAGTAGCGGAGAGTCATTTGGCCAGAGACGCAGGCGCGCATCCTTATCCAGTCCCCAGAATTCGGGACTGCCATTCGAGTTGTACCCTTTAGTAACTGAACAATCGATCTGCACACTGCCAATTCTGCGAGGCAGATTGTACATGCCCGATTCGAGAGTGATCTCATCACCGTCCACTTGCACAGTGACCAACGCGCTGCGAACGGCCTGGAGAATGGGATCGCGAGTTTCTTCTAGAGCCAGCAGTTTGACTTGAACATGCTGGCCATTGCAGAGTTCCAACTCGGTGGATTCTCCGACATTCAGATCCACAACACGTACGAGCGGCTGAAGGGGCGTGGCAATCTTAAAGGGAGCGGCGATCATGTCGATTGCGATACTGCGACGCTTGGCGGCGACACTTTTGACCATCGCCTTCGACGCAGCCGGAGGTCGTTTCGGGTCATAGATCGAGGGGCGGATTGCGTTCAGTTGCGCGCTGGCATCGTCATCCGACACGTAGTACGTTGCCTTCGCCAAGTGCCGAACATCCGAACCCGTCTTGGCAAGGATCTCCTTCAAAGAACGAAAGATGTCTTTTACTTGGGTTTCGCCGTCGCCGACTGCCGTCGAATATAGGCCGGAGATGTAGATTCTTCGATCACCGTGAATCCGAGCGACGCGGCTGAACACGGGGGACGTACCCATCCACGGCGGCGCGGTGAAACTGACGGTTTTGGCGCTGTCCGCCAGCGGGGCATGTGCGATCAGTTCGATCTCAATGGGTCTTGATCCACTGATCCATTCGACATGCGAAACCGGTGGGATCGTCGCATCGACGAACAACTTTTTGATCTCACGGTCGACGATGTCAACCTGACTCATCGGCTGCAGGAAGCACTTCAGCCTAACAATATGCTGTCGGTCGAGTTTCCTATCGCGAATCGTCCGCAGCAGTGAATCGAGCGTTGCCCGAGTCGCTTCGGCCAGCTTGCCAGGCTCGGCTTGTCCGGAGACATACACGACGTCGCCGCGCGGCAACACGCACCAATCCGCCTGCTGCCCCTCACCATCGGTTTTACCGAGCGACGGAAGCTCCTTGTCGGTCTGTGGGTCGGTCGCGATCACAGCGTCGATCGCCACCATCGCTTCGGCCACCGGTAACGCGGTTTCCACATAGGAAACTGCCGGCAACGAGTCGTGACCGAACCAATCGGATAGTCTCTTGCGGACAAGATCACGAGCCGCAGCGTCAGCAACGTAGATATTGAGCTTGACGACGCGATCCCGCGACGTCTTGCACGCCATGATTATTTTGTCCAGCCGGCCGAGGACACGATCTAGTTGTTCGTCGGTCGTGGAACCGGCGGATCGGCCATCAGCGTTTACGGGCAGAATCTGTGTGGTGTGAATCAGCTGGCAGCGCTCAACCGCAACGGCCGAAGACAGCCCGGCGACAGCATCCGAGTCGATCCGACGGAGTGACGACTGTGACTGGGCGGACGTCGCCAGCAGAGCGATAAACAGAAGGACCGAGCAGTGGAGTCTCATTGTGTTCTCCATGATTAGAGGATATCTGGAAAGCGAGCAAACGTAAACAATGCCGAAGAACGGATCGCTGGGATCACCCCTGTCGACGACCAGTAGCGCCTCTAGCGTAACTGATGCCCCGACCGTTGGAAGTCTCGCGTTCACTCGTCACCGAGGTCATAGATAACAGATCGGTTAATGATTCGTCATTGTTGGAGCCGGGAAAACGGGGTCGTATTGACGCATCTCCGTATCGGCGTGAAACAAGAGGGCTAGGTGGCCGTTACGCCGCCGAACGCGATGGCGATCCGAGACTATTGCCCTTATCGCGCGTGGAGTCACGAGTCACAGTTGTCGAACGTCGGACACCGTGTCCAGGCCTTCTTTGAGTATCCGCCAAACGGCGTCGGATGCGCCGGAGCGCGCAGGCGACATGCGATTGCGACCAATGCCGGTCAGACCGGCGCGCTCAACGCTGAGCTTGGGCGGGACCAAGAAACCGCTTAATCGCGTCGTCAATCAGACTACAATGGCAACCAGTCATTGCGGCAGCAAGAGCTGTAGAATCACGGGCGGCTCCTCGATCGCGCCGAATGCGGCACTTGAGGGAATGATGCGGCCCGAGCCGGCAACGACAAAGGGCGCCGCTTGCTCTTGCCTTCCCTTCCACAGTGGAGAATATCTCCCGAGGGGCGCAAGCAGTTCCTGCTCCGGCACCCTCGCGCCCGACCCGGTTGAGCGAGGCTGAGACCCAAGCCGCACGCGACCGGGTTATGGCGCCGGCCATCAGTCTCACAATTCTGAGCGGTCTGTTGATCTTGTTTGCGGTTTTGATCGGTCTGGCCGCGATCGGCGTCTCCGTCTGGTACGGGTCGTCGCGTCGCGGATCCGTCCTCTGGTACGGATGGTGGTTTCCCAGCGGTGAAGAGCTCGACATGTGGAAGAGGCTCATCTCCCTGGCGCTTATCCAAATCCCTCTGCTGCCCTTTGGGCTGATCATGTTTGTAGGCGCCCTCAGGATGAGGCGGCTGGAGTCGTACGGGCTGGCCCTGACCGCAAGCTATGTGTCGGCGCTACTGGGCGGTCTGGATTTGTTGATCTCATCTAGTGCAGCCTTGATGGCGTCGAGGCCTGGATTCGTTACACCGGTCCGGGCGGGGAGGAGAAGGGAGGGCGAACGTACGCCGTCATCTGTAGCACGGACGACGAAGGATTTGGGCTTCCGGAAGGCGCGCGGGGCGGTTTCAGCTTCACGCTCAATCAGGGTCGCGGCGGCGTAGGAAAACTCGAGGACGGTCTGCTCCCGGCAGCGAGGTTCATCGCGTCATCTCATTCAACGGAGAATTTTGGCACCAGTGATTTCCTTTTCCCAGGACGTTGGCCCAACAAGAAATAAGGGCAGCACATTGCCGACCACCAATGGCACCACGTGGCGTGGCAGTTCCGCTACAAGGATCAGTTGAATACCTTCTTCCTCGATGGGAAGCTGGTCGCCAGGATCACACTGTTCGATTCCGGTTCGCCGGGAATCATCGTCAACAACGTCGAAAACATCGTCACACCTTTTATCGTGGGCGGATGGATCCACTCGCAGGACCTGCCCTTCTATATCAAATCCGGTAACTTCAAAGGCGAGATCGATGAATTGCGGATATCGAAAATCATCCGCTATCCGGTCATGCAGAAACTCGCGATCATCCACCAGAAGCTACCCAAAGCTGGGCTGAAGGTTCCCTACTCGATCGAGCTGGCCACGGATGCGGCCGAGGGCCAGGTCGTCTGGGAACTGTCGGCCGGAAAGCTGCCGGTAAGACTTTCTCTGGACAAGAAGCACGGCGTCATTCATGGGAAACCGTCGGAAACGGTCGCGAGTCGGACGGTCACGATCGGAGCAACCGACGCGGCCGGACGCACGGACAAACACACCAGCACACCGTCACAGAACAGTTCACTACGGCGCTTGTCCCGCGACTTCCTAGACCCTGGCCAGCCTACGCCCTTCCACTTAAGCAACTCGTTCGATTCCCGGCGCGCGATCGCTTGCGGTCTTCTTCAAGAGATCGTTCAGCGGAGTAATCGCCGGCCCCACGCCGGCGGTCTTACCCGTTGCGGCGACTTCCTCCGGCTCCGCTTCAGCCGACGGACGAACTGGCGTCAGCGCGAGGTCCATGTACTGTTTCGCCTGGGCGTCGTCACGAATCCGTCTGGCAACGCGGTGCAACCGTACGTAATACAGCCCGATCGACAACCAGGTCGCCGCCGTTTGCAGCACACGGAGAGGGAGGTGCAACAGTGGGTTCGCCATCGGAAACGACGGTCGGCGCGTGGCACGCACCTTCCGTCTGAGAATCCCGGACTGCAACGGATGCAAGTGCTCGAATCGGTATGTGCCGTAATATACCAACACCGAATCGGCCATTTTCCTTGCACCGGGACCGCCCGTCGCCTCGGCTCGCCGCAGCAGGGTCTCAATATGTTCCGGGCTGTAGTACAGATGCCAGGCCCGTTCGTAGATTTCCTGCCACGCCTGTTGGCTCATGCGCGGATGATCGACCGTCACATGTTCGAGGTCAAAAATGTTCATATCTGTAGCCATCGGCACTCCCCGAGCGTCGAGCGTCTGGTGGTCCTGAGAGCCGGGGAGCGGGGTCATGATGAAGAACTCAAGAATGTCGATCGGAAGTTCATTCTGCAAAACTCGGATGTCGCGTTCGATCGATTCGGGCGTATCGGCCGGAAAGCCGAGGATGTAGCCGGCGTGGGTGATCACTCCGTGCGACCGCCATTTCTGAAGCATCTTCCGGTAATCGTGGATGTTGTTCTGATATTTCTTCGCGGGTAACCGTTCACGGTAAAGAATTGGTACATCGTTAGTTTAGCAAAATTGCTACTGTTCGCGGATGGACAGTAGGGACAGGATCATTGACGAGCTACGAGCGTTGATTGCTGAGCAGTCTGCGCAGTTGGAGCAACAGTC
>PVBE012009161.1_pt1 | contig 13307 bp, 13 predicted proteins | sample 1631181 | NCBI WGS metagenome assembly PVBE01 (sample SAMN08397723, study PRJNA350692) | Marine metagenome, whole genome shotgun sequencing project. | isolation source: water | place: Pacific Ocean | collected 2012-04
CTCCTGCCGATCGTCTACAACTTCGAGGTGCTCGGTAAGCTCGTCTGTGGGCCGTACATCCCCGCCGACGCCGACGACAAATTCGTACCGACCTTCGACCTGGGCCCCGACTTCGATCCCGAGCGCTTCCGCAAGCTGCGTAGCCGTTTGCGCCGCCTGTCCGATGAGGCGATGCGCACCCGGATGGACCTGCTCATCCGCTCGGTCGACGCGCTCTGCCACGCGGGCTACCGCTCGCTGCTGACCTCGAATATGCACCTCGAGTCGATCACCGCGTCGTACGAGGACCTGCAGGAGGCGCACGCCGAGCTCGAGCGGAAGAACGTCACCCTCGTATCCACCAACGCGCGCCTGCTCGAGCTCGACGAGCTGAAGTCGAACTTCCTCGCCACGGTGAGCCACGAGCTGCGTACGCCGCTCACGTCGGTGATCGGCTACTCGGAGATGCTGCTCGAAGACCTCGCCGGGCCGCTCAACGACGAGCAGCGCGAGTACGTGCAGACGATCATGGAGCGCGGCGAGTCCCTGCTCCACCTGATCTCCGGCATCCTCAACATCTCGAAGATCGAGCGCGGCAGCAGCGACATCAGCCGCGAGCCGGTGGAGGCCGAGACCCTCGTAGAGAATGCGCTCAGCTCGGTGCGCCCCCAGGCCCGCAAGGGCGAGGTCGAGCTCGTCGCGAAGATCGAGCCTCATCTGCCGGTGGTGCATCTCGACCGCTACAAGGTGCGTCAGGCGCTCATCAACCTGCTCGGAAACGCGGTCAAATTCACCGCTTCGGGCGGCCGCGTCGAGGTCCGTGTCCGGATGGACAATTTCGACGGCCGGCGGGCGATTCGCTTCGTCGTGCAGGACAACGGAATCGGCATCCCGGACGACCAGCTCGATGCCATCTGGTCCGCTTTCCACCAGGTAGACAACAGCTCGACCCGTGAATACGGTGGAACCGGATTGGGGCTCTCGATCGTGAAGAGCTTCATCGAAGCGCACGGGGGCGAGGTGGCTGTGAAGAGCACGGTCGGTGAGGGAGCGCACTTCTCCTTCGTCCTGCCGATCGAGGCGACCGCCCCCACACCTGCACCGTACGTGGAGGAATGACGGCGACCCCCGACCTGCTCGAGCGGGGCGCGCCGGACGGCCCACGTCGAATCCTGGTCGTCGACGACGACGAGGACATCCTCCTCATGATCATGCGCCTGCTCACCGCGCGCGGCTACGCGTGCGTGGGCAAGCTCGTCGAGACCATTCACGCCGTCGAGGAGCTCGGGTGAGTCCGATCCGGTCGCCCGAAGAGGACGAACCTCCGGAACCAGCACTCGGCGGCGAGGCGGCGCGACTACGCGTGCTCGCCGCCGAGCTCGGTGACCCCGACCTCTCCGACGACTGCGCCCACCTCACCGACCACACGGCCCTCGTGACGACCGACGCGCTCGTCGAGGGCGTGCACTTCGACCTCGCCCGCGACACGCTCGAGCAGGTCGGCGCCCAGGCCGCGGTCGCGAATCTGAGCGACCTCGCGGCGTCCGGCGGCGCCGCGGGCTGGCTGGTCTGGGCGCTGATGCTCCCCGACGGATTCGACGAGCCGATGTTGCGCGCGCTCGCCCGCGGCTTCGGGCGCACGGCGGCGGAGAATGGCGCGCGCGTGGTCGGGGGCAACCTCAGCCGGACGCGCGGCCCGCTCGTCGTCTCGGTCACGGCGTGGGGTCCGCTCGCGGGGGATCACCCGTTCGTTCGCACCGGCGCGAAGCCGGGTGACGGGGTCTACCTCAGCGGCCCTGTAGGCGACGCGGCGCTCGGCGTCGCCGACCCCGACCCCGAGGCGCGCGCCGCCCGCCATGCATGGCGCCCACATCTGCGCGAAGCGGCCATCCTCGCCGAATGGGGCGGGGTGACCGCAGCCCTCGACGTCTCCGACGGCCTGCTCCTCGACGCGAGCCGCCTCCCGGTCGCGATCCACATCGACTCGGCCGCGGTACCGACCGGCCCCCTCTACCAGCGGCGCCATCCGGACCCGGGCCTCGCGCTGGTCGGCGGCGAAGACTACGTCCTGCTCTTCACGGCCGGGCGCACGCCCCCCATCGGGACCCGCATCGGCTCGTGCGTCCCCGGCCGCGGCGTCTGCGTCGACGGCGAGCCGGTCCGCGGCGGGGGGTGGGACCACTTCTAGTCAATGGATTACGTAGTCTTCGCAGTACTGCTGTGCGTCTCGTGCTTCTTCTCCGGCTCCGAGACCGCGATGTTCAGCATCGGGAAGGTGACGCTGGCCCGGCTCGAGCGGTCGACGGCCGCCATCGACCAGCTCATCTCGCGGCTGCTGGCGAAGCCCCGGGACCTGCTCATCACCGTCCTGCTCGGCAACGAGATCACCAACATCGGGCTGTCGATCGTCGGCGCCTCCATCAGCAGCCGCGTCTTCGCCGACCTCTCGATCGGAACCCAGGCCGTGCTGTCCGCGGCCGCCGTCGTCCCGCTGCTCCTGGTCGCCGGTGAGATCACCCCGAAGACCATCGCGGCGCTGAAAGCGGAGTCTTTCGCCCGAGTGGTCGCCCGCCCGCTGGCCGGCTTCGCCCAGCTGACCCGCCCGCTGCGCGCGATGCTCCGGTCGGTGACCAACGCAGCCGTCCGCGCGATCGGTGGGCCGAACGACCCCGCGCCGACGGCGATCGACGAGTCGGAGTTCCGCACCCTCGTCGACGCCGGCGCCCGCGAAGGGGTGGTCGAGCAGCAGGAGCGAGAACTCATCCACGCCGTGCTCGACTTCGGCGATCTGACCGTCGCCGACGTCTACGTCCCGCTCGCGCAGGTCTTCTCCCTCGACGAGCGCACCCCGATCGAGGAGGCGCTCCGCCTCGCGGCTGGCCAACGCTTCTCGCGTATCCCGGTCTGGCGCGGCAAGCCGAACCAGGTGATCGGGGTGGTCTACGCGAAGGACCTGCTGGCCATCCGCTGGGGCGCCCAGCCGCCGAAGTCCATCCGCAGCCTCGTGCGCCGCCCGGTCTACACGCTCCCAGTGAAACCGGCCGACGACCTGCTCGACGAGCTGCGCCAGCGGCGGCTGCACCTCGCGGTGGTGGTCGACGAGTTCGGCAGCGCCACGGGCATCTGCACGATGGAGGATCTGCTCGAGGAGCTCTTCGGCCCGATCACCGATGTCCCCCAGGCCGCCGGAGCCCCCTCGTGAGCGGCCTCGCGTACCTCGCCGCGTTCGGGATCGTCGGCGTGTGCATCGTCAGCGAGGCCTTCTTCGCGGCGGCCGAGCTGTCGATCATCTCGGCGAACAGGATCCGCCTCGAGAAGGCCGCGAGCACCGGAAACGCGGCCGCCGCTCGAGTGTTGTGGTTCCGCGACAACCCCGAGCGCCTCTTCGGCACCACGCTCATCGGGACCAACGTCAGCACCGTCACCGGCTCCACCGTCGCCTCGCTCGCGCTGCTCCAACTCGACCCGGCGAACGGGGCGTGGTGGGCGCTGGCGCTGATGTCACCGCTGATCCTGCTCGGCGGCGAGATCATCCCCAAGAGCCTCGGACAGGCGCGCGCCACCCGCGTCGCCCAGGCCCTCGGCGGTCCGCTACGCATCGTCTACACCGTGCTGACCCCGCCCATCCTGCTCGTGCGCGGCTACGCCGGCCTGCTCTACCGCATCCTCGGCGTCGAGGAGGGCCGCCGCGCGGTGATGGCGTCTCGCGAGGAGCTCGTATTGCTGATGGAGCACGACGACGCCACCGACGGCGAGATCGAAGCGGACGAGCGCGAGATGATCAGTCGCATCTTCGCGTTCAGCGGATTGGCCGCGCGCGACTCGATGGTTCCGCTCGCCGAGATGGTCGGCATCGCGGAGGACGCCACAGTGGCGCAGGCGGTGAGCATCGTCGCCCGAGAGGGCTTCTCGCGCCTCCCCGTCTACCGCGACCGCATCGACGACATCGTGGGCATCGTGCACCACCTCGATCTGTTCACCGCCGAGGGCGAAGACCAGCCGGTGCGCGAACTCGCGCGGCCGGCGTACTTCGTGCCTGAGTCCCAGGAGGTCGACGACATCCTCATCATCCTCCAGCGCGAGGCGGCGTCGGCGGCCATCGTGGTGGACGAGTTCGGCGGCGCGGTCGGGCTCATCACGCTCGAGGACGTGCTCGAGGAGATCGTCGGCGAGATCCACGACGAGTACGACCCGCAGGGCCGCGCCTGGAGGGCGGTGGACGGCGGGTATATCGTCAGCGCGCGCGCCCCGGTCGAGCAGCTCAACGACGACTTCGCGCTCGACCTGCCCGAGGACGGCGAATACGAGACCATCGCCGGCTACGTGCTCGAGCAGCTGCGCCGCTTCCCGCGCCAGGGCGAAACCCTCGACCTGCCCCACGGGGTCAAGCTCACCGTGCGGCGCGCCAACGACCGCGCGGTGCTGGAGGTGCTCCTCACCGGGTGCACACCCACCCAATGACGGCGGAGCGGCGATCCCTGCTGCTCGGCGTGCTGGCCATCGCAGCCGCGCTGCCCGTCGGGTGGGCGCTCGTGCTCCCGGAGTACCTGCTCTTCGACGCGCTCGCGTACGAGGCCGCCTCGGTGGGCGGCGCATTCTCCGGGTCGATCGCCTTTGCGCTGGCCGCGACCGTGACCTGGCGCCGCGTGCGTCACATGGTCCGGGCACGCCTCGCGTTCCAGACCGCGCGCGAGCTGGCCCTGCTGTCCACCGCGGCGCCCGTGGTCCAGTGGTACCTCGACCGCGCCGACCCGCGGATGCCGTATATCGAGTCCTTCTCGCTGCTGGCGATGCAGGTCGCGGTCGGGCTGGCGGCGAGCCTCGCCGCGTATGTCTGGGTCCGCCGCTGCGCTCGACGTTACGGCGCGGTCCCCTCTCCGCGACTTCCCGGCGTGCGCACGGTCTTCGCCGCGAGCGCCGCGATCCTCGGACTCTTCACCGCGATCGTGCTCGGCGTGGGTTCGACGGCCCGAGCCGCCGGCGCCCTCGATCGGCAGCAGGCCAGCCAGCTCGACCACCTCGCCGAGCTGCTCGCCAGCGCCCTGGCCGTCGCGCAGGACGATGTCGAGCGCCGCCGCCTGCTCGACCTGCTGTCGCACGAGCCGCACATCGGCTTCGACCTGCTCGCGCCCGGGACGCGCCCCAAGTGGACCCGGAAGGCGAGCCGGATAGCGACCCGCGGGGAGCGCACGGTGCTGCTGCTCGAGGGCGGGCGCCTGCACCTCGCGCGACGGGTCGCGGGCAAGCGCGTGCTGTGGCTGTCGACGTGGGGCAACGTCCGCCCGCCGGTGCGCGCGCCCGACAACGCACCGGCGATGCTGATCCTGGCGATGCTCGTGCTCGGCGCGCCGCTCGCGGCGTTCCTGGTCGGCCACGACCTGCGTGAGCAGCTGGCGGACATCACGCGCGCCCTCGACGCGATGGGCCCTGCCGCAGGTGATCCCGACCCCGCGACCGTCGGCGTCCCGGTCGCCAGTCACGACGAGGTCGGCGATCTCGCCAGCGAGCTCAACGCGACCTGCAGCCGCTTCGCCGAGGAGCAGCGTCGCCTCGCCGACGACCTCTTCGCCGCCGCCGCCGGCGACCGCGCCCGCAACCGCCTGCTCGCGACCGCGAGTCACGAGCTGCGCACGCCGCTGACCAGCATCATCGGGTACTGCCACCTGCTGCGCCGGCGCAGCGCGCTCAACGACGCGCAGCGCGAAGACATCGAAGTGGTGGCGGCCGCCTCCGACCAGCTGCTGCGGCACGTGGACGACATCCTCGACCTGTCGCGCATCGAGTCGGGGCGCGAGCTCACCCTCGAGGTCGAGAGCGTCGATCTGGTGGCGCTCGCGCGCGAAGTGCTCGGCGCCCGGAGAACGCGGCTGACAGCCGGTGTCACCGCCGACCTCGACGCGATGGCAGACGTACCCTTCGCCCGCGCCGACCCACGGCGTATCCGCCAGGTCCTCGAGAATCTCGTCGACAACGCGATCAAGTTCACCAGCGCCGGCTTTGTGCTGGTCAGCGTCGGCCCGGGCACGGTGGGCGAGCGCCCGGCGGTCCACGTGCAGGTGGCGGACAGCGGGCCGGGGATCCCGCCCGACGAGCTCGACGCCGTCTTCACCGAGTTCCACCGCGTCGACCAGCAGCGCGACGTGGCCGGGACCGGGCTGGGCCTCGCCATCGCCGGGCGGCTGGTCGAGCGGCACGGCGGCTCGCTCTGGGCCACATCCGTCCTCGGGGAGGGCAGCGTCTTCCACCTCCTGCTGCCGGCGGCGGTGGAATGAAGCCGAACCCGGTCGCCATCGCCCGGCTCTGCGCCGTCGGCGGGATGCTCGTCTCGACCGCGCTCGCTCTGTGGCTGGTTCCACAGCTGTCCTGGCTGGGCGCGGGCGCACGGCTGTGGCAGGCGGGGATGCTGGTCGGCGCGTTGGTGGTCAGCGCGGGCCTGTTCGTGTGGACCGGTCGCCGGCTGGCCGCGCTCGCAGCGACCGACGCCGCCGACCCCACCCGCCGGCGCGCGGCCCACGACTATCCCTTCCGCCTCGCCCGGGTCAGCTTCCTGGCGGCCATCGGCGGCGGCACGGGCACCACCGTGGTGCTCTGGATCTACGTCGGCAGTCCGTCTCAGGCGCTGGTCGGCGGCGTCATCACCTACCTGCTCATGGTGCTCCCGGTCCTCGGCGTCTATCTCGTGACGCGGCGCGCGCTGCGAGCGTTCGCGGCCGGTCCTCCAGGTGCCGGCCCGGTTGGCGGCCTGCGCCAGCCCGTGGCGTTGCGTCTCGCGTTCGCGGTGCAGCTCCCGGCGGTGGTCTGCGCGGCGGGCATCGTGCTGGTCGAGCAGTCGGGTGGCTACACCTACGGCTACGAACTCGAGGCCTATTACCGCGAGCGCTACAACACGATGCTCGGCCGGGTCCTGCGCACCTTCGACGACGAGGAGCGTCGCCGCGCGGTGGCGTCCGTCGAGCCGCCGAAGGGCGTGCACGTCGTGCTCGACGGCCCGGTCCTGCACGCGGCGCATCCACCCGACGATTACAGCCGCCCCGCCGCGCTGCGCTACCCGCCTTACGCGACCCTCGCGCTGGTCACCGTGCTCTCCGCGCTGCTCGGCACGTGGCTCGCTTCCGAGGTCACCGGCGAGCTTGGCGCGGTGCGCCGAGCCCTCGCGAAGCTCCGACGAGAAGGCGCCAGCGAGGGGGCCTTGCTCGACCGCTCGAGCGGGTTGGGCGAGGCGATGTTGGTGGCGACCGCGTTCCAGCGCACCCTCGACGGCTTCGCTACGCGTCAGCGCGCCCTGCGGGAGGCGGCCGGACACCGGCGCGAAGCCGAGCACGTCAAGGGTCGCTTCCTCGCGCACCTCAGCCACGAGTTGAAGAGCCCGCTCAACAGCATCCTCGGCTTCAGTGAGGTGTTGCTCAGTGAGCTCGACGGTCCGATCACCGATGCCCAGCGCGACCAGCTGGCCGTCGTCTGGCGCTGCGGCGAGTCGCTCCTGCGCTACATCCTGGCGCTGCTCGACCTCGCCCGCCTCGACGCGCCCGGCTCGGACCGCTCTCGTAACGACGGCCTGCGCCCCGAGCCCACCGAGGCAGAGACCATCGGGGCGGCCATCGAGCAGCAGCACCGAGCCGACCCCACCGGCCGCCTGATGCTGGTCGTCACCGCGGAGGGTGGCACCTGCCTCGCCGATCCCAATTACACGCCCCGCGCCCTGCTGCTCGCGGGCGGCGTCCTGCTCGACGGCGTCGAGTCGGGCCTCGTCGAGGTTCGGCTGCAGCCCGACGACGGCGGCCTGCGCGCCACCATCAGCGCCGTGCACGCCGAGGGCGAGGCGAACGACCGAGCCAGCCTCGTGGCAGCCCTCGAGCAGGCGGGCCCCGAGGTCCCCACCGACCGTCCGACCGGCGCGGTCGGCCTCGCGGTTGCCCTGTTGCACCGGGTCGTCGTGGCGCACGGAGGACGCGTGGAGGTGACGATTGAAGACTGGCCGCGCTTCGAGGTGTGGCTCCCGGGCCCCGGACGCGAGATGCTGCAGGCCTCGAAAGCCTGAGAGGAGTCGCCGTTGTTCTCCAAAGCGGTGCAGTACGGAATCCAGACGATGGTCCACCTCGCCGAGAACCGCGTCGACGAGCCCATCCTCGTCGCGCAGATCGCCGAGGCGAACTCCATCCCCGCCCCATTCCTCGCGAAGGTCGGGCGCCAGCTGTCCAGGCATCACCTGGTGTCCGCGACGCGCGGGCGCGGCGGCGGGGTCCGGCTGTCACGCGAGCCCAACGAGATCATGCTTCGCCACATCGTGTGTGCGATCGAGGGGCCGCAGCCGGACGAACCGCAATGCGCGCTCGGAATCGACGTGTGCAGCGACGACGTGCCCTGCCCGCTTCACGACCGGTGGTCGGTGATTTGACGTCATATCGACGCGCTGCTCGACACCGAAGACCTGGAGCACCTCGCGGCTCGGCTCGTAGAGAAGCGCGAGCTGCTCGTCTCGATCGAGTGAGCGCGAAGGGACGCGTGGTTCGCTGTCTCGCGTTCGCGCTTCTCCCCGCCGCGGCCGCCGCTCAGAGTTCTGACAACTGGGCCGACCAGGACGAGATCGTCGTGGTGCAGCGCCAGCCGTACGAGCGCGACGGGCGCTGGCCGGTGACGCTCTACGCCGGGCTCGTGCCCAACGACCCTTTCGTCGTCTACCTCCCGGTGGGCCTGCGCGTCGGCCGCTTCTTCAACGAGAGCCTCCTCTCCGAGATCTCCGTGTCCTATTTGGACATGCTCGCAGTCGACCGTGAGCTGCGTGGCGAGGTGACCTCGTCGGTGCAGCTCGAAGACCACCAGGTCGCGCGAGCTCAATGGACGGCCGCCTGGACGCTGCTCGCCGCGAAGGGTCGCTGGTACGACGAGCGCGTCTACCTGCGCGGCCACGTCCTCGGGGGCTTCGGCGCGGTGTTGGCGCGTGACGCGGAGGACAGCCTCGACCCACGCGCGGAGGGCGTGTTCGGCGTCGGCTTCGAGGTGCACCTGTCGCCAGCTTCGAGCCTTCGTGTCGAGGTGCGGCAGTCCATCTTCGAGCGGCAAGCGGGTGGCACGCTGCTGCCCACCGAGGTCTCCATCGGCTGGATGTTGTACCCCGGCGGCCCCTTGGGTGGCCGACGTTGAGAGTCGTCGCCGTCATGCTGGAGCACCAATCAAAAGAGCTCCCGTCGCCCGCGACGAGCCACGCAGACAGGTGCGACGTTGCTCGTCGTCGACGTGCCTCGGCACGCCTCCTCCTCGCGCCTTGCACCTGCCAGCGTGGCCCGCCCCGTGCTCGGTCCGCTCTTCTGATTGGTGCTCTGGCGTGGTCGGTCTGCGCCCTGCCTGCGACGGCCAGCGGCGCAGGGCAGGTCGGTGTCTACGGCGGCGTCGGACCCGCCGAGCCGCTCTACACCTACGGGCTCGTCGGCGGCTGGGTCGGCTTCGGGAGCGCCACGCTCCGGCTCGAGCTGTCCGGCTCGTACCAGGACGGGCTCGAGACGCGTTCGGAGCTGTCGGAGTTCCTCGAATCCGAGTCGCTGATCGACGCCGACAGCGCCTTCGCGGACCGCACGCTCTGGACTGGTGAGGGTCTGCTCCGCGTGGTCCCGCTCCAGGGCAAGCTCGGCTTCCTGCAGACCACGCTCAGCACGTTCGCGTTGCACTTCGGTTTCGGGGGCGGCGTGCGCGGGCAGCTTGGACCGGACGGCGTGAACGTGAGTCCCACGGCGCTGGCGAGCATCGCCGCCGACCTTCACCTCGGCTCGACGCTGCTCCTCCGCTTGGACACCCGCGGCTTTGCCGTGGTGCGCCGCGACCGGTCCATCGGCCTCGGCGCCGAGTTCGCCTTGGGCGTGGGGGCCCAATGGTAGGCGCGACCCTGGCCGCCATCCTGGCGTTGTTCGGCCCGGATCCCGGCCTGCTCGCCGACGCTACGCGCGCAGGCCGCCCCGACCGGGTCGCCCTCGCGCGCGGGCTGTCCGAGGCCGGGCTCCCACGGCTGGCCACAGCGCTGTTGACCGAGGCGCTCGTCGCGGAACGGACCAGCCCGCTGAAGACCGCCGCGGCGCTCGACCTCTATCCCATCCTCCTGCGCGGCGAAGTGCCACCCGCGCGGATTCTGGCCAGCTTGGACGGCGCCCCCGATGGGGACCTCTCGGACCGGCACCGGAGCGCCCGCGCCTTCCTCGTCGGCCAGAGCCTGCTCGCCGCCCGTCGCCCGACCGCGGCCATCGCACAGCTCGGCCGAGTCGCGCCCGGCACGCCGCACTACGCCCCCGCCCGCTATCTCTTGGGGGTCGCGTCGTTCCGCGCACGCGGAGGCGGGCTCAAGACGGCCGGCGCCTTCTTCAAGCAGGCCATCGTCGACGCCGAATTCGGGCCGCAGAGCCTGGTCCCGGCGGTGCGCACGGCGCGGCGGCTCGCGCTGCTCGGGCTGGCGCGGCTCCACTACGAGGTCGGCGAGCTGGAGGTGGCGCTCTACTACTACGCGCAGCTCCCGGTCGGCGCCCCGGAGACGGTGGAGGCCGAGTTCGAGTCGGCGTGGGCCCACCTTCTGCGCGGCGACCTGCAGCGGGCGCTCGGCGCCATCCACGGCGCGCGCAGGCCGGGCCAGCATCCGGCGCGGCACGAGCTGCACCTGCTGGCCGGTGCGGCCTACCTCGCCCTGTGCCAATACCCGCGCGGGCGCTCCGAGCTTACGCGGCTCCAGAAGATCTACCTCGCGCCCCTCGAGAAGCTGGGGCACAGCGCCGACGAGCACCTCCGCTCCGACGCGGACCCCAGCGTGCTGGTCGGGCCGAGCTCGCCGTTGTCGCGAGCCGCCGTGGGCCTGCTCCGCGCTCAGCCCGAGGTGCGCGCCGCGGAGGCGCAGCTCGCCGCGCTCGATGCAGAGGCCACAATGCTGAAGGCCTACGGCACGGGCGGCGGGTTCGAGACCGCGCCGCTGCTGGTGCGGGTGAAGGCGCTGCGAGTTGTAGCCGAGGCTCGCCGTCGGAGCGCGATTCGCGCCGGTGCCCGCCGCCTCGTGGCCGACGCCGCCCGCCTGAGCCGAAAGACGGGCCTGCTGATGGTCGACCTGCTCGAGGAGGAGGGGAAGTCGCTGGAGGCCGGCATCCAGGCGCACCGGACAGGCGCGATCGTGAAGGCGAAGCCCCGAGAAGCGCCGGTGCTCGCGCTCGGCGCGGACTGGCAGCGTTGGCGCTTCGACGGACTGCCGTGGGCCGACGAGCTCGGCGCCTACCGCAGCACGACCCCCTCGTTGTGCAGCTTGGATCTGGAAGGGGGCGAGAAGTGAGCCCACAGCGGTTCCTGCGGGTCGTCGTCCTCGCGACCCTGTGCTGCGCGGTCAGCCACGCGCAGGCGCCAGAGGAGACGACCAAGACCCGCTTCTACGACTTCGACGCGCTGGAGCTCGATGGCGGGCGGGCGAAGCCCAAAGTGCTGTACACGGACGCGAGGCAGCGGGCGAAATTCGGCCGTCTCTTTTCGCTGAAGCGCAGCTTCCTCCCGGAGCTGGAGCGCACCGGCGACGCGACGGTGGTCACCCCGCAGGCCCCGCCCAAATGAGGCGCTCGCTCCTGTTGCTGCTCGCGCTGCCGGGGATCGCCGCCCCCACCGGGCGCTGCCCACCGATGCAGAAGCCGCCGGCGGGTGCGGAGGCCGCGGCGCTGTGGGCCGCAGAGGCAAAGCTGCTCGCCGCGCCCGCATGCAAAGAGACGGTTCAAGTGCCGCCGGACATCGGCGCGCCGGCTCCGATCGAGGCGCCGCTGCGCTTGCCGCGGCCGCCGGAAGGGCCCGGCGCAGGCCCGTGGTTGCTGCTCTCTCTGGCCGCTGCGTGCGCGGGCGGCGTCGGCGCCATCGACTACCTGGCCAACGACGCACGCGACGACTTCGCCGCCGCGCGCGACGCCGGGGATGTGGCCGCAGAGAACGACGCGCGCGCGGTGCTGGAGCAGCGGCAACAGATCGCGTGGGCGGTTGCCAGCGTCGGCGCCGGCGCGCTGGTCGGCAGCCTGCTGTGGTTCACCCTGGGCGGCGACGACGACCCCCCGCAGCATTACCCCGTCTTCTCCGGGCAGGGCCTCGGATGGGGGGGGCGATTCTGATGAACCCCTGGGCCCGCCCGACCCCCTGGCTCGCCATCGCGTTGACCGGGTGCATCCTCACCGAGCAATGGCCAGCCGAGCAGGAGACGGCCACGGTGGACAGTGAGTTCGCCTCGCGATGCACCGAAGAGCGCCTCGACCGCGCCGTCGGCTGCGTGCTGGTATGCGGCGCTACGGGCAGCCCCTTTCTCGGTCTGGACGATCCCATCGAGGGCTTCATCGGCACCGACGCCACGTGGAGTGTCGACGCGGACGCGCTCCCGTTCACCGCGACGACCGGCCTGGCCACGTGGCGGGAATGCGAGGCGCACCGCTTCAACGGGGTGGTCTGCGAGCAGAAGAATCGAACCTGGAAGGCGACCTGCACCGACGAGGGCGTCGCGCTCCCGAACAAGATGGGCGGCCTGCGCGGCGTGCCGCTGGTCCCGCGCGCCGCGATCGAGGGCTCGGCCCTGCCTGCGCTGATGGCTGGGGCTGCGCGCGGCGAGCCCGGCAGCTGTCTGGCCGCGTGCATCGCCGCGGTGAGCCGACCCATCTGCGGCGACTGTCCGAGCGGCGACGGCTGCTTCGAGACCGGCTTCGCTGACGTCTGCCACCCTCGCGGCGAACGGTCCGAGGGGGCGCTGTGTCGCGGCCCCCAGGATTGCGCAGCGCTGCGCTGCGACGCGGAGGGGCGCTGTGAGTAGAGCCGCCTCCGTCGTCGCGCTCGTGTGGCTCGCGGGCTGTGGCAACGAGCTCGAGCTGACGGCGGCGGGCGAAGGCGTCGCGACCCGCGAGAACGTCAGCGTCCGCACCCGCCCCGTGTGCGGCGATGGCGTGGTCGGCGAGGGCGAGGATTGCGACGACGGCAACAACGCCGAGGACGATGGCTGCGACGCACGCTGCCAGGCGCCCTGCGGCGACGACGAGATCGCCATCATCGGCTGCCGCCCGGGCCGCACCTTCACCGACGCCTACGAGCTGTACAGCGAGACGCAGAGCGCATGGGTTACGGCGTCGTTCGAAGTCGAGACCGTACTGTGCGACGGGCTCGAGGGCGACGCGGTGGAGGTCGCAGTGTGCACCGACGGGGCCTGCCTCAACGTGCTCCCGCCGAGCGGCGGCGACCGCGTCTGCTCCGCGCCGTGCGCGACCACCACCGAGTGTGGCGCGGGCCTCGTGTGCATCGGCGCGTGGGCGGATCGGCCGGAGGTGGCCGACGACCTCTACCGTCACCCCGCAGGC
>PVBE012016941.1_pt1 | contig 13307 bp, 11 predicted proteins | sample 1631181 | NCBI WGS metagenome assembly PVBE01 (sample SAMN08397723, study PRJNA350692) | Marine metagenome, whole genome shotgun sequencing project. | isolation source: water | place: Pacific Ocean | collected 2012-04
CGTCTTCCAGTTCATCGAAGGATGGTACAATCCGCGCCGGCGGCATTCCGCCCTCGGCTATCTCTCACCCATAAACTACGAAAGGAGCTACCCCCCCTTCGCGCAAATCCATGACCGTCCATGAAAACGGGGCAACTCCAATTTCGACCGTTTCCAGTTTTTTGCTGAAAATTGTCTAAACACGCCCACGAAACTAGCCGATTTCGGCCAGAATCGGGAATGCCTCGAGAAGGTAAAAACCCAACAATTCAAAGGAGTTGAAGATAAACAGCAAGCCCGTGATCACGAGCAGGCTGCCGACCGCGAATTCGACCTTGGCCATCTGCCGCCGAAAACGGCGCATCAAGCCCATGAAAGGCCGGGCCAACAGCGCCGCCAGCAGAAACGGCACGCCCAGGCCCGCCGCATAGGCGGTCAGGAGCGAGCTGCCGTAGACCACCGAGTCCGCCTGTGCCGCCACCGTCAGGACCGTCGCCAGGACAGGCCCGATACAAGGCGTCCAGCCGAAAGCGAAAGCGATGCCGATCAAGAAGGCGCCGAATAGTCCCGCCGGCCTGTGCTCTGGATGAAAGCGGGCTTCGCGATTGAGCAGCGCCAATCGAAAGAGGCCCATGAAGTGGAGGCCGAACAGGATGATGACGACGCCGGCGATCTTGCCCAGGACCAGCTTGTATTCGAAGATCAATTGGCTCAAAGCCGAAGCGGTGGCCCCGAAGCTGACGAAGACGACGGAGAAGCCCAACACGAAGGCCAACGCCGCCAGCGCCACCCGGCGCGTCACCAACTGCCGCTCGGCCCCCGCCGCCTCGGCGTCCACCAGCTCCTCGAGCGAGACGCCGCCCAGAAAGCAGAGATAGGCCGGCACCAGGGGCAGGACACAGGGCGAGAGGAAGCTCAAGAGCCCGGCGCCCGCGGCCCCTATGTAACTGACGTCGAATTCCGACATGATCTCAAATCGAACAACCTCAAGGCGCCCGGAGTATGGCGGCGGGAAGGCCAATGGACCATCTAAAAGCACCCATTCTCAGCCCGTTTCACAACTAATTTACACCACCGTGTACGGATCCTCTTTGCACTGGATCAAGGATCGATCTTTGACTCGACCCACCACTCCCCGTAATTTGCCTTTTCAGCGCCAGAGAGGGCTCGCGCCGACTCGCGACAAGGCATCCCTAGAACAAGCAACGAGTGAGGAGACGGTCGTGGCCGAGACACGCGTAAAATCCGAGATCACCGGTAAGGTCTGGCAAATCGAGGCCAGTATCGGACAGAAATTGGACGAGGAAGATCCGATCATCATCCTGGAATCCATGAAGATGGAGATCCCGGTCGTCGCCCCCGTCGATGGCGTCCTGAAGGAAATTCTCGTCGCGGAGGGCGACGCGGTCCAGGAAGGCCAAGACGTCGCCGTCATAGAGGCCTGAGGGGCCACCTTTCAAGTTAATCCGGATCCGCCACCGTCGCCAGCACCCGAAAGCCGTATTCCGCCGCCGCGCCCTCGAGCCAGTGCCAAGCATAGTCGGCGAAGCTGCGAGGGACGTATATCTCGTAGACCGGTCCGGTGTCCGGATCCTCGGCCGTCTGGTGCAGCAGCATCTGTGCCCGCGCCAGGCCCGATTGCGCACAGCATCCGGGCTTGAAGACGCTTCCATGCAGGTCGAGGCTGGTCGCCTTGGCCAGTAGGTCGCGGGCCCGACGGCCTGTCAAAAGCAACACCGCACGGCTGTCGGTGACATCGTTCAGCGCATGGTGACAGGCACCGAGGGCGTGGCCGAGCCTCTCGATCAGGGAGGCTGCGGGACCGGTGGTGACGATCAGCCACTCGCTCGGCCCGAGCCAGAGCGCCCTGAGCGCCGCCGTGCCGGCAGTGGTGTTGGGTGTCGTCGGCAAATCGAAGCCGAGCGCACCACCGGCCGCGGCGAGAAAGGCGGCATCGTCGCTCTCTCCCCTGAGCGAGAGCTGCCCCGCCGCCGCCAGCTCCGCCATCGCCACGCCGGCACCGCCTTCGCCATCGCCGGCGCGGGCCGCCAGCCCCAGATGCGCCAAGGCGCTCTGCCGCCGATCCGCCTCAGCCACGGGCCCGCCTCCCTTCGGGATCGAAAAAACGCGGCGCCGTGATCCGGGCCAGCACGGCCCGCCCGTCCCATGACACGAAGACGCTCTCGCCATGGTGCGCGCCGCCCCCCGCGATGAGGGCGAGGGCGATCGAGCGCCCGACGCTCGGGCTCCGATAGCTGGAGGTGACGTGCCCGATCATCGCCACCGGCGGGGTCAGGTTTCGCGTCTCCACGACCTGCGCGCCCTCGGGCACCACCAGGCCCGCTTCCTCGGTCAGCAGGCCGACCAGTTGCCTGCGATTGGAGCGCGCCGTGTCGGCCCGCGCCAGCGAGCGCTTGCCGATGAAATCCTTGGCCGGGCTGACCATCGCCTCGAGGCCGAGATCGATCGGCGTTACCGTGCCGTCGGTCTCCTGGCCGACGATGATGAAGCCGACCTCGGCCCTCAGCACATGCATCGCCTCGGTGCCGAAGGGGGTGATGGCATAAGGCGCCCCCGCCCGCATCACCGCCTCCCAAAGCGCCAAGCCATGTGAGGCGGCGACGTTGATCTCGTAGGAGAGCTCGCCGGTGAAGCCGATCCGGAATACCCTGGCCGGGAGTCCCGCGATCTCGCCCTCGCGCAGGCTCATGAAGGGAAAGGCCTCGCCCGCGTAGTCGATGTCACCGCCCAGATCTTGCATCAGCCGACGGGCATTGGGGCCGGAGACGCTGACCACGGCCCATTGCTCGGTGACGGAGCTGCAATAGACCCGGAGTTCGGGCCATTCGGTTTGCAGCCACTCTTCCAGCCAACCCAGCACCGCCGCCGCGTTGCCGCTGGTCGTAGTCATGTGGAAGCGGTCCTCGGCGAGGCGCGCGGTGACGCCGTCATCGAAAATCATGCCGTCCTCGTGCAGCATCAAACCATAACGGCATCTGCCGACGGCGAGTTTGGACCACCCGTTGGTATAGATCCGGTTCAACAGCTCGGCCGCGTCTGGCCCCCGAACCTCGATCTTGCCGAGGGTCGTGGCATCCAGCACGCCGAGGCTCGCCCGTGTCGCCAGAACCTCGCGCTCGACCGCGGCCGCCATATCCTCGGTGCCTCGGCGGTAGTAACGGGGTCGAAGCCACTGGCCCACTGGCTCGAAGACGGCACCGTGCTGCTGGTGCCATAGCTGCATCGGCGTGCGGCGCACCGGGTCCAACAACGCCCCGCGATCGCGGCCGGCGATGGCACCGAAGGTGACCGGGGTGTAGGGCGGCCGGAAGGTCGTCTTGCCGACCTCGGCGGCCGCCTCGCCCCGGGCCTCGGCAACGATGGTCAATGCATTGACGTTGCCGAGCTTCCCCTGATCGGTGCCCATGCCGACGGTGGTGTAGCGCTTGACGTGCTCGACCGAGCGATAGCCTTCTCGTACCGCCAGGCGAAGATCGGCCACGGTGACGTCGCCCTGCAAGTCGACGAAGCGTTTGTCGGATCCCCGGGCTCGCTTCCTCGGGATCAGCCAGAGCGGACGAGGTGGCGTCACCTCGTCGACGTCTGCCGCCACCGGCGCCTTCGCCGCTCGGCCCTTGCGCTTGACTCCGGCGGCGGCCACCGCCGCGAGGCCCGACGCCCTACCCTTTTCCAGACAAGCCGAAAGCGCCATGGCGCCATCGACGGCGCCGGCGAGATGGCAGCCGGGCAATGGCGCGCCCGGCAGCAGAGTGCCGCTCTCCGGGTCGAAGTCGAGGCGGCCGCCGGCCTGCGAGAAGAGGTGCGCCGTCGGGCTCCAGCCGCCGGAGACGGCGACGAGATCGCAGTCGATGATCCGCGAGGGGCCGAGCAGCCGCTCGCCCGTCGCATCGAGCCGCATCACCTCGGTGCCGCTGACCCGCTTCGCGCCCTGAATGTCAACGACGGCCCGCCCAGTCAGGTGCTCGATACCGGCCTCGCCGAGCCGTTGCTGCCAGGCACCGCCAACTTCCTCCCGAAGGTCGACGAGGGCCCGCACCTCGACGCCGGCCTGGGCCAGATCGAGCGCCACTCGGTAAGCTGAATCGTTGTTGGTGACGACGACCGCATGACGGCCGGGGCGAGCACCATAGCGGTTGACGTAGGCTTCCGCCGCGCTCGCCAGCATGACGCCTGGCCGGTCGTTGTTCTGAAACATCAACGGTCGCTCGATGGCGCCGGTGGCCAGTACCACTTGCTTGGCCCGGACCTGCCAGAGCCGGCATCTCGGCTGGCCTGTCTCGAGGACCGACGGCATCTCGCCCACCCGCTCCAGCAGGGTCAGGAAGTTGTGGTCGTGATAGCCGACCGCGGTGGTTCGAGGCAGCAGACGGACCTCCGGCGCCTTCGCCAGGTCGGCCACGCTGGTCTCGACCCAAGCCATCGCCGGCGCATCGTCGATGCGGTCCGTGGTCGCCAGCAGACGGCCGCCGAATTCCGCCTGCTCGTCGGCCAGAATGACGCGGGCGCCGGTCCGGGCCGCACGCCTGGCCGCGGCCAGACCCGCCGGCCCACCGCCGACCACCAAGACGTCGCAATAGGCGTGGACGCGATCGTAAGCGTCGGGGTCCGGTGCTTCGGGCGCCCGGCCGAGGCCCGCCATCCGCCGGATCATGGCCTCGTAAAGCATCCAGAAAGCGGCCGGCCATTTGAAAGTCTTGTAGTAGAAGCCGGCCGGGATCAGTGGTGAGACGAGGTCGTTGACGGCGGCGACATCGAAGCCGAGCGAGGGCCAGCGGTTCTGGCTCTCCGCCACCAAGCCGTCGAAGAGTTCGATCTCGGTCGCGCGGACGTTGGGTTGGCTCCGCCTGCCACGACCCAGCCGCACCAGAGCGTTCGGCTCCTCCGAGCCGGCGGTGGCGATGCCGCGCGGGCGGTGATACTTGAAGCTTCGCGCCACCAGGTCGACACCGTTGGCGATCAGCGCCGAGGCCAAGCTGTCGCCCGGATGGCCGGTGTAGCCGACGCCATCGAAGCTGAAGCGGAGCGTCCGGGCGCGGTCGATCCGCCCGCCCTCGGCCGTCCGCCCGCTCATGCCCCCACCTTGGGCGGCTTCTGGCCCATTCGATAGACGGCGAAGATTTCGTGTGTCTCCGTGCTGCGCGCGGCGTTGAACCAGCGCCGGCAGCCCTGGGCGTGGCACCAGCGCTCATGGTGGACGCCCTTGGGGTTGGTCCGCATGAAAAGGTAATCGGCCCATGCCGCGTCGTCGAGCTTTTCGCTTTGCAACGGCCGGGCGATGTGCGCCTCGCCGCCGCAGGAGAACTCGCGCTCCTCGCGGGGGCCGCACCAGGGACAGTCGATCAACAACATCCGATCGCCCCCTAATGCGCCACCGCGGCGGCACCATGCTCCGCCACTAGCGCCGCCGTCTGGAACCGCTCCAGGCTGAAAGGTGCGTTCAGGCGATGCGGTTCGTCATGGGCGATCGTGTGGGCGAAGACCCAGCCCGAGCCCGGCGTCGCCTTGAAACCGCCGGTGCCCCAGCCACAGTTGAAATAGAGGCCCTGGACCGGCGTCTTCGAGATAATAGCGCTGGCATCGGGGCAGATATCGACGGTCCCACCCCAGCTCCGCATCATCGAAAGCCGGCTGGTGAAGGGAAAGAGCTCCACCAGTGCCTGGATTTTCTCCTCGATGACGGTGAAGCTGCCGCGCTGGGCGTAGGAGTTGTAGAGGTCCGCGCCGGCGCCGATCACCAACTCACCCTTGTCCGACTGGCTGACATAGACATGCACCGCGTTCGACATCACGACCGTGTCGAGGATCGGCTTGATCGGCTCGGATACCAGCGCCTGCAGCGGATGGCTCTCGATCGGCAAGCGCAAGCCCGCCATCGCCGCCAGAACGCCGGCGTGGCCGGCGACGACGACGCCGACCTTGGCGGTCTTGATCTTGCCACGCGTCGTCTCGACCCCCCGAACGACGCCGCCTCGGATATCGAAGCCGGTGACCTCGCAGTTTTGGATGATGTCGACCCCCAACGCATCGGCACCCCGGGCATAACCCCAGGCGACGGCGTCGTGGCGCGCGGTGCCGCCGCGCCGCTGCAAGCTGGCGCCCAGCACCGGATAGCGCGCCTCAGGGCTGCAATTCAGCATCGGGCAGAAGGCCTTGACCGCGTCCACCGACAGCCATTCGGCGTCGACGTCGTTCAGTTGGTTGGCATAGATGCGGCGCTTCAGCTCGCGCACGTCATGCTCGTTGTGGGCCAGGTTCATGACGCCGCGCTGGCTGAACATGACGTTGAAATCGAGTTCCCGGCTCAAACCCTCCCAGAGATCGAGGGCGTGGTCGTAGAGGCCGGCGCTGGCGTCTTCCAGATAGTTGGAGCGGATGATCGTGGTGTTTCGTCCGGTGTTGCCACCGCCGAGCCAGCCCTTCTCCAGAACCGCGATGTTCCGCATGCCATGCAGTTTGGCCAGGTAATAGGCGGTGGCGAGACCGTGGCCGCCGCCGCCGACGACGACGGCATCGTATTCCGGCTTCGGCTCAGGGCTGCGCCAGGCGGCTTGCCAGTTCTGGTGCCGGCTGAGCGCATTCCGCGCCAGGCTGAGAATCGAGTATTTGACCATTCCGAAAGCCGCCCCTCCGACAGCCGTTATAGCGCGTCACCGCCGCCGGACGCCACCAGATGCGACCAGCCTCCGACAGCAAGCGACATTGTCGCCGCCCTTCGCGAGCGCTAAGTTCTCCAGCGGAACCGTAGCGTGGAGAGATGCGATGGACGAGAGACCGGTTTATCTGGAGCGGTGCGGCGAGACCGCGATCATGGTCTTGAACCGACCGGCGAAGCTGAACGCCCTCAATGCCGAAATCTGGGGCGCGATCCCCGGCCTCGCCGCCGAAGTCGCCGACGATCCGGCGATCAAGGTGCTGATCGTCCGTGGCGTCAATGCCAACGCGTTCGCTTCCGGTGCCGATATCGGCGAATTCCCGATCGTGCATGCGACCGCCGACACGGCCCGCGACTATCACGGCCAGATCCACGTCGCCTACGATTCCATCGCCCTGATGGAGAAGCCGACCATCGCCATGGTACAGGGCTATTGCTTCGGTGGCGGCTGCGCCTTGGCGCTTTGTTGCGATATGCGTTACGCAGACAAGACCGCGACCTTCTCGATCCCGCCGGCCCGCCTCGGCATCGCTTACTCGCTGAAGGAAACCAAGCGCCTGGTCGACCTGGTCGGCCCCGCCAAGACCAAGGAGATGCTGTTCGGGGCCAAGGTGATCGAGGCGGAGGAGGCGCTGATGGTCGGCCTCGCCACCCGCCTCTTCGAAGCGGCCGAGGTGGAGGCCGAGACCTTCGCTTTCGCCGAACACCTTGCGGCCCTGTCCCAGTTCTCGATCCGTACCATCAAGAAGACCGTCGGCGCCATCACCGCCGGCGCCCAGCAGGCCGATGCGGAATTGGCGGCCTTGATCATGAGCGGCTTCGAGGGTGCCGACTACCGCGAGGGCCGCGACGCCTTCCTCGAGAAGCGGAAAGCCAAGTTCACCTATCGTTGAGCACCGGTGCGGGCAGCGCCGCCTCGACATCGGCGGCGGCGGCCAAGAGCGCCCCCTCGCCGAAGGGCCGGCCGGTGAACTGAAACGCCATCGGCAGGCCGTCGCCCGACAGCCCCATCGGTAGCGTGATCGCCGGCGCCCCGGCGAAATTCGCGATCGCGGAGAAATCGGCTTGGTTGGCGGGCGCCGGCTGGTCGAAGGAAAAGGCGGCTTGCGCCGCCCCCGGCGAGGCGATGAGATCGACCTCCCCGAGCAAGCGGCGCACCTCGAAGCCCAGCCGGTGGACCACCTGTTGCGCCTTGACGAGACGCGCCGCACCGACGTCGCGACCATATTCCAGCATGCCCCGGAACTCGGGCGTATAGACCTCGAGCGTCGCGGCCATACCGGCCTCGTGGATCACCCAGCCCTCGGCCTCGGTGATCAGCAGGCCGGCGCGGCGGGCCCGGGTCGGCGCGTAATCCGCCAGCGACAGCGGCACGATCTCGGCGTCGAGCGCTGCGATCTTCCCCAACGCCAAATCGAAGCCGGCGGCGATATCGGTTTCGACCTCGACCTCGGCGTAATTCTCCAGCACGCCCACCCGCAGCCCCTTCAGGCCGGCGCCAGCGCCCGCCGACCAACCCTCCGGGGCTGCCTCCGACATCGGATCGGCCGCATCGTATCCGGCCATCGCCGCCAGCATCAGGCCGGCGTCGCCGACGCTTCGGGTCAGCGGCCCGATGCAATCGAGTTCCTGGCAAAGCAAATGCAGGCCCCGCTGGCCGACCAGACCGAAGCTCGGCTTCAGGCCGACGACGCCGCAATAGGCCGCCGGCAGGCGTACCGAGCCCATGGTATCGGTGCCGAGGGCCGCCGCCGCGAGCCGGGCCGCGACCGCGGCACCGGAGCCGCCGGAGGAGCCGCCAGGCGTGTAGCCGTGGCGCCAGGGGTTTTGCGTCCGGCCGTGATGGCGGTTGTCGGTGGTGGCACCCAAGGCGCCTTCGTGCATGTTGAGCTTGCCCAACAGCACCGCGCCGGCCGCTTTCAGGCGACGAACCACCTCGGCGTCCGCCTCGGGCAGGATCGCCGCTTGCGCCCCGAAGCCATTCGTCGTCGGCACCCCGGCGACGTCGATATTGTCCTTGAGGGCGATCGGTATCCCGTCGAGGGGGCCGAGCCGTTTGCCCGCTCCGGCCCGCTCCGCCGCCGCCCGGGCTTGCTCGCGCGCCGTCTCCGCCGTCAACGTGATGAAGCAATTGAGGGCGCCGTCCCGTTCCTCGATCCGGGCGAGATAGGCCTCGGTCAGTTGGACGGCGTCCAGCTCGCCGGCCGCCATCGCCTTGGCGGCCTCGGCGATGGTGAGTTCGGTCGGGTCGGTCATAAATTTCTCTCGTCTATCAGGCGGATCGGTTTTTGCCGGCGTTCGATTTCGCTCAAGTCGGCGGTACCGCCGGGGCCGACCAGCTCGACGCCCACCTCGACGCCGAGCCGTCGGCGCAGCAGGTCGCGAACCTCGCCCGCCAAGGCCGCGTCCTCGGCGATGCCTGCTTTCACCTCGACGACGACGGCGATCTCGTCGCGGCTGCCGGTCCGGGTCAGGCGGCAGACATATTCGCCGGTGAGGCTGTCATGCTCGGCCAGGTGTGCCGCGATCGCGGTCGGATAGACGTTGATGCCGCGCAGCTTGACCATGTTGTCGCTGCGGCCCTGAAAGCCGGCGATGCGTCGGAGGCCGAGATCGAGGGCGCCGCGCCCCGCCAGCATCGAAGAGACGTCGTTGGTATCGAAACGGATGATCGGATAGATCGTCTTCTTGAAGAGAACGGTGACGCAGATGTTGCCGGTCTCGCCCACCGGCACGGGCGCATGCGTCTCGGCATCGAGCAGTTCCACCAGATGGGCGTCCTCGAAGAGGTACAGGCCGTCGTGGTCGGGGCCCTCGGCGGCGACGATGCCGGTGTCGCCGACGCCGTACCAATCGAAGATCTCGGCCCCGCCCCAGGCCGCCGACACCAGGCCCCGATCCTCCTGCCCGATATGGCCGGAGATCATCCGAACCGCCAGGTCCCGGGCCGGGTCGACACCGATCTCCCTCGCCACCTCGGCCAGGCGCTTGATGTAGTCGACGAAGCCGGCGATGACGGTGGCGCCGAACCGCCGCATCAACTCGATCTGCTGCTCGGAGCGGGTCTCGAGGCCGGTGCCGGCCGGCAGCAGCAGGCATTCTGTGAAATGCAGGATCGCCTCGCGGATGTAGTGGCCGCCGTTGACCATGCCGAAGCCGTAGACCGAATGCACCACGTCTTCCGGACGGAGGCCTTGGAAGAGATAGGCGCGGGCCAGCAGCAGGTTCTGCATCTCGCGGTCGTAAGCACCGAAGAAGAGCGGCTGCGGCGCGCCGGTGGTACCGCTGGTGGTGTGCAGCACGACGTTCGGGTACCCGCCCTCCATGCCGTGATAGTCGCCGAAGGGCGGCTCGGCCTCGATGCTTTGCATCAGCTCGGTCTTCGAATAGGTCGGCAGCTTCGGCAGATCGTCGAGGCCCCGGATATCGCCCGGCTCTATTCCCCTCGCACCCCAGAGCCGCCGATAGAACGGCACCTCCCAGGCCCGGGCCACGACCTCGGCGAAGCGCGCCTCCTGCAGTGCCCGTAAGGCGTCGGGGCCGAGCTTGGCCGGCCCCTCGAGGAAGCCCTCGCCGATCGGGTAGTCGGCGAGCATCCGGGCTGGATCGAAAGCGTCGAAGTAACCGGACATCACGTGCCTCAGGGTACCATCAGGTCGACCAGGCGGCTGACGTCGTCGACCGCCTCCAGATTGTCGACGAGATCGATCAGTTGCTCGGCCTTGTTCTCGTCCAGCGCCATGGCACCGGCCCGCCAATTGCGGCGAAATTTGGCCAGGTGCGCGTCGCGCGTCATCGCCTTGGCCGGGTTGCCGTAGACCACGTCGAGCGTAATTTCGTGCCGGGCACCGTCGGTCAATTCAATGGCGACGGAAATCGGGGTCAGCGCGTTCGGGTCCGGATTGTCGTCGATACCGATCTCGAAACGGCGACCGAGCGCCAGGGTCGCCGCATCGTCCAACACCTCGGGCTTGAAATCGTCGACCCCGACGAAATCGTTCAAAAGCGCCCGGGCGGCGACGAAGGCGGTGCAGAGGCGGGCGTAGTTCACCTTCATCCCGTCCTGGATCGGGCGCCCCACCAGATGGTGGGTCAGCGGCGGGATCCAGGCCTCCACCCGATCGATATCACCAACGTCGAAACCGTGCTCGCGCTTCAGCGTCAGCACCGCATCGACCACACCATGCGTCGCGCGGCCGCTCGGAAAGGGCTTGTGCGCCACCTCGGTGATCCGCCAGACCCGACCGAGATCGGCCAGCACGGGCCCGAGATCGTATTCGCTCTCGATCAGGCGCAGGTAGCCGAAGGGGCCCTCGAAGACGTTCTTCGGCGCTTCCAGATCGCGGGCCGCCATGTCGCAGGCGATGATGGCGTTGCGGGCGTTGAAGCCGATCTGCATGCCCAGAAGGATCGAGCCCTCGGTATGCGCCTGCATGGTGCCGCAAAGCTGGCCATAGGCGATCGAGAAGGCGTCGACCAGGCGATCGGGCCCGAAACCCCTGCACTTGCCTATACCCGCCGCCGCCGCCATGGCGCCAGCGGTGGCGGGGCGGAAGAACTGCATTCGTGACGTCGAGGCGACGCCCAGATGACAGGCAATGTCGACGCCGAGCACCATCGCGGTGACGAGATCGCGCCCGGAAACATCGCCCTCTCGCTCGGCGAAGGCCATGGTGGCGGCCAGCACCACCGTCATCGGGTGCAGCACCGCCGCCTCGTGGACGCAATCGAACTCCGAGTTGTGGATCTGGTAGCCGTTGCACATCGCCGCCGCCGGCGCCGGCAGTCGGTCGCCACGCCCCCAGACCCGGGCGTCGTCGCCCTTGCCGACCAGCCCCTGGACCTCGAGCAACTCGTCCATCCAGGGCCCGTCGCTGCCGGCGATACCGACGCCGAAAGTGTCCAGGATATAGGTCTTGGCGGCCAGCACCGCGGCCTCGGGCAAGTCATCATAGGTGGTCTCGGCGACGTGCTGGGCGAATTTGGCGACGGCGTCCATCGGCGGGTCCATGGCTGGCGAGGGCGTGGTCCGAGCGGCACGCCTTGGTAATCGGTTCCAAGTTATCCTAGCATGGAAGCCAGTCCCAGCAACGACGCGCCGGAAAGAGCTTTCCCCCAAGATGCCGCAAATCATCGATGCCAACGCCGTACCGACCCTCCTGGAAGCCGGCATGACCGTCTATATACAAGGCTCCACCGGCGAGCCGCTGGGCCTGATGGAGGCCTTGCGCCTGGCGCCGGAGGCGAGCGACGGGGTCCACTACCTCGGCTGCTTTCTGCCCGGCGTCAACACCAACGATCCAGCCGCCATCCACCCCGGCGCCCGGCTGACCGGCTTTTTCGTGCACGGCCCCTTCGCCGATACCTACCGGGAAGGCCGCATGCGGTTCCTGCCGCTGCACTACAGCGCCACCTTCGCCTACATGGCGGCGTTGCCGCCGGTCGATATCGCGATGATCCAGGTCACCCCACCGAACGATGCAGGCGAGTGTAGCTTGGGCATCTGCATCGATTTCCAGACCGCGGTGCTGGACCAGGCCCGCCTGGTGGTGGCGGAGGTCAACCAGTCAATGCCGGCACCGCCCGGCAGCCTCACCATCCCCTATGACCGGATCGACCATGTGCTGCAGACCGACCGCGAGCCGGCGACGCTGGTGGGCGGGCCGATCCCGGATCCGGTGGCCGCGGTCGGCCGCAACGTCGCCGAGTTGATCGACGACGGCGACGTCATCCAGATCGGCATCGGCCGGCTGCCGACGGCTATTCTGAACGGCCTGCAGGCCAAGAACGGCCTCGGCCTCCAGGGCGGCATGGTCTCCGACGAGGTAATGGACCTGATGTGGGCGGGCAACCTCGACAACGCCACCAAGACGGTCGAGACCGGCAAGGCGGTCTGCGGCGCGGCGCTCGGCTCGGCCCGTCTCTATGACTGGCTCGGCGGCCGCGAGGATGTCCTCTTCCGCCCCGCCAGCTACACCCACAATGTCCTGGTGATGGCGGAGATCGACAACTACGTCACCATCAACTCGGTGCTGGAGGTCGACCTCTTCGGCCAGTGCAACGCCGAGATCGTCAACGGCCGCCAGATCAGCGGCACCGGCGGCCTGATGGATTTCGTTCGGGGGGCCCGGCTGGCGCGGAACGGCCGATCGGTGCTGGCGGTGCAGGCGACGGCGGCGCGCGGCACCGTCTCGCGCATCGTGCCGCGATTGCCGACCGACGCCATCGTCAGCTGCCCCCGCGCCGACGTCGACTACGTCGTCACCGAGCACGGCCATGCCCGCCTGCGCGACAAGTCGCTGGAGGAGCGGGCCGAAGCCCTGATCGCCATCGCGGAGCCGGCCTTCAGAAGCGACTTGGAGGCGGCATGGCAAGAACTGCGGAGATCGCCCGAAGGCCGCTGACGGCCCGCCCGAGAGACGCGATACGAACGGAGCCCGTTAAATCAACGGCTTGGACTCTCCAATTGGACCCCCTCTTCAGCGAAGGCGGATGAAGGGCCTACCTAGAAAAGCGCTCTAGAGCGTTTATCGATCACACGGAAACGTATCCTGCGTTTCTCAGATAGTTTTGACATTCCTTTGGTTCGATGCTGTCGAGGATTTTCCCGATTTCGTTCCATAGCTCCGGGATCGTCCGCTTGGCGGCCTTTCGC
>PVBE010172328.1_pt1 | contig 13305 bp, 10 predicted proteins | sample 1631181 | NCBI WGS metagenome assembly PVBE01 (sample SAMN08397723, study PRJNA350692) | Marine metagenome, whole genome shotgun sequencing project. | isolation source: water | place: Pacific Ocean | collected 2012-04
AGCTCTCGCCCTTCGACGGGAGTCTTTTTCGTCCAATCGCGAACGTCGACGAGGATCTCGTTGTAGCAGGCAGTTCCCCCCCCTGCGTTGTACCATCGCTGGCAGTATGCGACGCTCTCGTCCATCATGAACTTGATACCGTTGTAGTCTTTCGTAGACGGCCTAAACGCGCATTGGCCCCCCTGTGTCCCATCGGTGGGGCACCAGTTGTTGCAGAACGCACATGCACTCTTGCAGGCTGACCACTGGGAGGAGGAGCACTCTTGGGGCGTAATGTCGTCCGGGACCTCCCAGCAGGGCCCAGGTTTGTCTTTGGTGCCATACGCATCGCGATAGCATCCACACCCTAACCCGCCGCGGCCGTCGTCGCCAGCGTCGGACGAGTAGCTGCACATGAGGGTGACGAGGGGATCGCCCGAGCTATCCTTCAAGGTCGTGTCTTGGATCAGGAACGCTGAAGAAGGCAGTTTCGTGAAGTCTTCGACGAAGACGCTGATGACCCCGTCTTTCCCAACCGGCGCGCCGGGAAAATTCGATGTTCGTGTCCAGTTGTTAGTGATGCCGCCCGATTGGTTCGCGTCGGTGTGCCCCTGCTCGATCTGCTGGATCCAAGGCGCCGGAAAGTAGGTCGTTCCGTCGAACTCGTGGATGGAGTTGCCAGCCTCCCCAAGAGATGGAAAGTCGCATTTCTGGTAGTCGTTGTTGTCGAAAGTCGTCCCAAGGGGTGTTCGCAACGGGCACGAGTTGAATTGCTCGTTGATGGCGTCGATCACCGATGTATCGCCCGCCGACTTTGGCGTGTCGCCGCCGTCGCCGCTAGGGCTGTCGTCTTTGTCACATCCGATTGCCAACATGGCTGAGATGCTCCATGGAAAAGTATGACCAAACTTCTGCATCGATGACATTCTCAATACCCCCTTCCAATCCGCGCCCTGTCGCGCCCTAAGCCAGTCTATCAGGACCTCGTCTGAGTGCACGGAGCCGTCGCTGCCCGGGCCTCCCCGGCTTGTGGACGTTGCTCAGAAACCGCGTCTAAGTGTTGAAAAGCGGCCTTCCGCTCTGCGAAGAGAGGCGGCATAGTTCCACTGTCCACTTTGCGGGGGGAATCTCGCACCGCGTCTTCAGCCCATTCACGGCCTGCCCAACGGTATCGTCGGGTGCACATGCTGCGACCAGGAAGAGAATCAATAACCGCGCTTTCTTCATAGTCGCGCCGTATTCCGGGGGTGGTTCGCTGTGGAAAGACCAGGCCATGGTAGTCATCAGGCCCCGCGTCTGAAAACACCCCTCGCTCTACTTTACTTGTGCAAAGGTATGGCAACAGCGTCATGCTACCCGAGTGAGGTTGGGTGGTGACAGCAGCGCCAGGGCGGTCAGTAGTGCCTGCATCGTCGGGCTGCTGATAGCCGCGTGCGCAGCGGAGTCAGCTCGAGAGGCCACGACAGGCTCGAGCGCGTACGTGACAAACCGCGGCGCGGGCACCTTGCATCAATTCGCGGCCGACGAGGCAGGCTCGCTAGTTCCGCTGGATCCACCCACCGTGCCGGTTGGTGGAGAGACGCCGTTCGGAATGACCGTGTCGCCCAACGGTCTGTTCGCCTACGTCGCCAACGGAGACGCAAACACCGTCTCGCAGTTCGCCATTGCCGCGGAAGGACACCTCGCACCGCTCAACCCCGCCACCATCCCAGCGGAAGAAAACCCAATCGAAATCGCGCTCAGCCCTGACGGCCGGTTCGCGTACGTGGCGAACGAAACCTCGGGCTCCCTTTCCCAATTTTCCGTGGATACGGGCGGAGGTCTCATGGCACTCGACCCACCTACCGTCCCAAGCGGCTCTCGCCCAGCCGGCGTGGCGGTTTCGAACGACGGCTCAGCCGTCTACGCCACCAGTGAAGACGACGCTGGCAGCGTCTGGCAGTACACCATCGCCGCTGACGGAACACTGGTGCCGATGGCGCCAGCATCGCTCGCAGCGGGAAGCCTGACGCTGGGCATCGCGATCCATCCGGCAGGGCTGGCCTTATACGTGACCAATCGCGGCTCCGACTCGGTCTCCCAGTTCTCGATCGGTAGCCACGGCGCACTCACCCCGATGCAGCCTCCAGAAGTCGCGGCGGGGGCCTTCGCGGCGGGGATCTCCGTCGCGCCTTCGGGACACCACGTCTACGTGGCAAACCTCTCGGCCAATACCGTGTCGCAATACTCGGTCGCTAGTGACGGCGCGCTCAGCCCTATGAACCCAGCCGCGGTGAGTACTCGAGGAGAAGCCAGCCGCGAGCTCGCCATCAGCCGGAGCGGGACGCACCTGTACGTTACCAATCGGGACTCGGCCGATGTTTCGCAGTTTGTCATCGGTAGCGACGGTACGCTCCGATTGGGCGTTTCGGCTACAGTAGCCGCCGGCGAGGGGCCCCGGGGTATCGCCCTTCGCACGCCGCAGCTGCGTTAGTCCAGCGCCAAGCCCATGAGGTCCGCGAAGTTCGTTCAAGCGGAGAAGTGGTTTGAGGTCATCGCCAGATCGGCGCAGACGTATCCAACTCCGATGACCGGCGTGGGAGTCATTCTCGGCGCTGGGGTCCCTCCGCCGCTGAAAGGCCCTCGATCTTGAGATCGTAGGGTCTCGAGTTCGTGATCACGAGGTTGACGAGAGAGTGATCGTCGCTGTCGGATCTCATCGTCGATGCACGCCGGTGCCGTCCAACGGCGGACTGCACGAAATCTGAACCACTTTGATTTGCCTGACCCCCATGGAATCGTGCCCACGGCGAATGGCACTTGCCACCCGCCGTAGGCACGCGCTCCTCACTTCACGATCACGCCGGTATGCCCGATCTGGATTCGGGCACTATCGCCTGACGTCAGGCCTGACAGAAGCGTCACGCGGGTTGTCGCATCCGAGCCATCGGACCACTCCAGATCGATGGATTCGCCGTCGGTATCGAGCATGGCCTCTTTGCGAATCCAACTCTCAGCATCGTCCGTTGCTTTGTCCTCGATGAACCGCCAGACGATCACCCCACGCCACGTACCCCCTTAGTGGCAAGGGACGGCCATACTGATCGCACCGGGATCGGCCAAAGTGATCGCGCAGTGAAGGCGATCAGGGTGGCGACCATGGCGGTGATCGCGGTGACTTCGGCGCGGCTCAAGGCCTACCGCGAGCCCGGGGCCGGCGCGGTGTCGGAGCGTAGCGCCTCGCGGTAAACAGCCAGCGTCTGCTCTGCGCAGCGGGGCCATGAGAAGCACCCCGCGCGGCGCTGGCCGGCTTGAATGAGTTCCTGTCGCAGTGGGGCATCGCCGCTCAGCCGGCGAATGCCCTCCACGATCCCCCCGTGATCTCGCGAATTTACGTGCAATGCACCGTTGCCGGTGATCTCCGCGACGGCGGGCGACGTCGACGCCAGCACGGGCGCGCCGAGAGCCATCGCTTCCAGCGCGGGCAGCCCGAACCCCTCGTAATGCGAAATGCAGAGCACCATCTCCGCATGCCGGTAGAGCGTCAATAATAGGTCGCTCGACACGAAGGGGACGGTGACCACCTTGGCGCGCACCTCGGGCTGGCGAAGCAGGCGCTGCATCGCGCGGTCCACCCGCGAGAAGCGACGCAGCAGCACCAGCTTGTGGTCCGGCTGATCCCGCGTCGCGTCCACAAACGCCCGAATCATTCCGTCGTGGTTCTTGTAGGGCGAACCTTGGCCGACGATGAGCGAGTAGCGGAAATCAGACGAGATGATGTCATCCAGCCGCTCTCGAGGCCCGCCCTGCCCCGCATGGTATCGCTGCGGATCGATGCCGTGGTGAACGACGCGCACCTTATCGACCTGGTCCGGGAAAACCCGGGCGATGCCGTCGGCCGTAGCCTGCGAGATGGCGATCACTCGACGCGCGCCGCGCAAACCGTTGCCGATGGTCCATCGGTACCAGAGGCCGTTGGCGAGTCGCACGGGTAAGAAAGCCGACGCGAGCTTCGGCGCCTCAAGCCACATCATGTCGTGAGTCGTGACGACCCACGGGCAGCGCAGCCCGAGCGGAACGAGGTCGCCAGGGCTGTGATAGAGGTCATAATCGGCGAAAGAATGCGCGCGACCGAGACGGAAAACGGTCGCCGTCGATTTGGTCTCGCCGGGGAAATGCAGCTCCTGCGCATTGCTGGCTTCGACGAGCGGTTCGCGCATGTCGGGATGCCGCAAGAGCAGGAAGTCGATATCGGGCGCTAGCGGCACGAGATGCTTCACGAGCGTCTCGGTATAGTTACCGATTCCGCTCCGCTTCTCGACGACCGAACGGGTGTCTATTACGACGCGAGCCACAACGGCGCGGACCGTAGCACAAGGCGCCCGACGGCACCGGCCGGGCACACAAGACAACGGCACCGGCCGGGCACACAAGACAACGGCACCGGCCGAGCACGTTCGGCCCAGGGCGGCGCTCAGACTTTGGCCAGCACGTGGGGGCTAAGATGCCGAGAAAACGAGTAGATGGAGACCTGAGGAGGCACGCCCAAACTGGTCGGAAAGATCGACCCGTCGAGGACAAACAGGCCGCGAATCTGATGATGCTCGCCCGTGCTCTTGACGACGGCGCGTGCCGGATCGTCACCCATGCGCAGACTGCCCATCGGATGGACGGCGGTCATCGGCAATTCGTGGGGGACGACGGCTTCTGGCTCGAGAGTATCGACGGCGCCGGGCGCTGGAAGCACCTTGGGATGCACGCTGGGTATCAAGACTTGCTTGGCCCCTCCCGCGAAGAGCAAACGCGCGCAAGCTTTGACGCCCTGCAGAACCTGATCGCGATCAGACTCGTTGAGTTCGTAGTCGATGACAACGCGGCCGTCCGAAGCCGATGTCACCCGGCCCTCACTGTCGTCGTGCAGCATGGCGGTGAGCACGGCGATGTTTCGGTAGCGGTTCATCCACTCGGCGTGTTCCTTGCCGAAGCCGGGCATCATGATGGCAGCGCCAATGGGATGAGCAAACGCCGTCGTGATCCAGACGCGGCGATCACTCTCCGGCGCAAAGTCGAGCAACTCGGTGCACTCAAAGCTCTGCGGAACGCCTTTCCAGCCGATGATCTCTTCATCAAAGAGGCCGGCAACGGCCACACCCGGATGCAGTCGCAGGCCGCGTCCGAGACGGTCGTGCGGATCCGGAAGTTCGCTCCTGGATGCCAAGAGCGCGCTGCCGATCGCCCCACCGGACAACACGACAGACTTCGCGTTCACGCGAATATTCGCGACGGGCTTTCCGTCGACCCCAAGGGCCTCGGCGACGACGCCCGTCGCGCGCTTACCGTCGTGGACTACGCGCACGACGCGCGCGTCACTTAAGACGCGCGCCCCATTCTCCAGGGCCTCCGGGATCAGGACCTTCGCCGAATTTTGCTTCGCATCGAAGGGGCATCCGACTTCGCAGAATCCGCTCTGGCGACAGCCGGAGCGATTATGCTTGAGCGGACCGCCGCGCCAGCCGAGTCGCTCGACACCGCGCTGGAGTGCGCGGTTGTTGGCGTTGCGCCAGGTCTCCGGGATCTCCGTAATGGTGAGGTCACGCTCCACGCTGGCGAATACCGGGGCCATATCCTCTGGGGAGCATCCGGACACGTTGTGATCGCGCGCCCATGTCTCCAAGATCTCGTCCGGCGTGCGCTTGCAAAGGTTGATATTGTGCAGCGTCGATCCGCCGATGCTGCGACCCGCGAGCACATGAATCGCGCGATCGCGAGTCATGGTGGTGCCATTGTCCCGATAGAGCTTCGGGATCATCTCATCCTCGAGCTGCGACATGTCCTCGTCTACAAGCGAGGAGCCCTCTTCGAGGACCAGGACGCGGGCGCCGCGGCGTGAGAGTTCGCGCGCTGCCATGCCGCCGCCTGCACCGGAACCGACGATGACCACATCGACATCGAGGGTGACGTTGCCCGACAGATCCCGACCTGATTCAATCCCCGGGGCGCTCATAGGTCCTCCCAGCGCATGATCGGCCCGTCGTAGCCAATCGCTCGCCACGCAACGGGCGTGCGGTAGTACGACATGAACACGATGGCGCGCAGCCCCTGAAAACCTGCGCGCAGCAGATTGATGCGGCTCGCCTCAAGACCTTCTAGAACGCTGTCCTGTTCGCCTGGCGGCAAGTTCGTGAAGCGTCGTAGATTCGCCCCGGCAACGGGAGCGAGATGCTCGAGGTATCCGATGAGCACGCCGATATCTCGTTGGTCCGTCGGATGCAGCGTCGCGAGGTAGCCGTCCACAAACGCCAGATCGAACGTCGCTCCTTCGGGCAGCACCCGGGTGGCAAACGCCGAAAGCACCACGCCTTGCCAGGGCGCCAAATTCGTGAGCTGCGCGGTGATGCTCGGCGGTGCGTCGTACCCGCTGAGACGAATGCCCGCAAACGCCGCAACCCCCGCGAGCACTCCAACGCCGCTGCCGATTAGGATCGAGCGCCGCGAAAGACCGCGTCGCACGGTCGGCGCCGCTGCGGCTCCGTCGGGCGGCCTCGGTAGATTGGGATCGAAACTCACACGGAGCGATTAGCACGGACACGTTTTGAGCGCGTCGACCTCGCCCCTCGGTGGCGAATTCGCGGGGTTTTTCCAGGAGAACCGAGCTGGCCGTCTAGCCGGTGCTCGCCGCAGGGCTCGCGACTGCGGCTCAAGACCAGGGCACCTCGACGTCCAAGAGCGGCGCGTGCTGCTGGGCACCGAAGACGTCCGTGTCTCCGATGGAGCCGGAACTCACGCGCCGCGCGATGGTGGCCTTGAAGCTGAGCGCTGGGTCAAAAGCGTGAACGGACAAGACCTCGTCGGCACTCACACCGTAGAGGCGTACAAAGAGCTCCGCGCAGAATACACCTGAGCGTTTGACCCGCTCGTAGGCGTCCAGATCGCTGAACATCACGTCGAACGTGAGCTCGAAGGGCCCCGCGTTCTTGCTGCGGATCACCGTGGCCACATCGGCTAGGCGGCGCGTTTCTTTAGACATCCATTAGGTCCATCGGGAAGAGGGCACAAGGATCCGGCTCGTCAACGAGATGGTAGATGTTGAACTCGTAGACGGGGCCAGCTGGAATATCGAGGGGAGAAAATGGCGACGCAATGTTGCCAGCGGTCGAGACGCGTCCGGCAAACCCGTGATGCAGGAGAATCGATCGCGCGTTGCCGCAAACGCTCGTAGCAGCCCCCTGGTCGTTTCCGATGGCCTGTACGACAATGCCCACCTCGTGGGGCAAGGGCCCCTTCTTAGGTTCGAGGGAGCCCATCACGCCGTCGCGACCGTAGACCTGGAATAAGAGCTGACAGTCGCCTTCAGTCTTCCCAAGCGCCTCTGCCTTCGCGACCTCCAAGATGGAGTCCAGGTTCGCGATGACCGCCGGATCCCGCACCCCGAAAATCGCAATGGTGCGGAAGCCAACGCGTTTGGACCCTTCGAGTTTGATCTTATGAGGTTGCGGAACGAAGCGGCTGCCGCTGACGCGCACGCGGCGATCATCGATTTGCTCGAACTTGGTTTGGGAGAGGTCTACGTAACCGCCGGGTCCGAATAACTTCGTGGGATCGGACTTCTCGTAGAGCGAATGGGCAGCAACGCTCAGTTTGGTGCAGCGGCGCTCGTCGCTGACCGGCTCAAGAATGAACGCATCCTTGGTCAACGTTCCGAGAAGGCCGTCGGTGCCGCTTCCAGGCTCAGCCGCGATGGCACCGCATTCGAGGATCTTCGCCATATGCAGGGCGAGGCCCGGATCGAAACCGTGCATCGAGGGCAGCGCGGCGAACATGCTCGGATCGTTCGCTCGCCCCGCGAGCACGACCTCGGCTCCCGCTTCGAGAGCGCGCACGAAGGGCGGCACGCCCATTTGCCCCACAATGCGAACGCTCTTATCGACCTCCTCCTCGGTCAGCTCCGGAACGGGACCGAGCGGCTCGACTTTATGCTCGCGGATCTTCCCCTGTACATAGCTATTGTTTATTTCCGCATGGATGACAGCCAGCTTGAAGTGAAGATCGCGCGCTTCGGCCTCATTACGCATCGCTGCGAGCGCCCCCATCAGATGGAGATCGGCTCCTGCAAAGCCGGCCGAGCCAATGAGCAAGGGGATCTTCGCGCCGACGGCTGCCTCCAAGAGAGGTCCCAAATCACGGGACAAGACCTGCATAAAGGCCGAGGTCTGACCCCCCGCTCCGATGCCCGGTTCGATTCCGAGGTAATAGGGGCCACCGTCGGTCGAGCCGCCATCCACGGCGATGGCGTGGGGCTTGAGCCGCATGGCGTTTTCGAGCGATGCAGCGGGGTAGCCATAGCCCAAAATCGCGGTGGGCGCGTAGATGCGCAGCTCGGTTTCAGCCATCGCCGAAGACGCTATCGGGGCTTGCACGAGAAAGCGAGGGCCAGAGCACTAACCAGACCCCCGGCTACTCGACCTGCGCGCTCTCAAGGCGATCCCCCGCGGTCAGCACGCGGCCCAGGCTCGTGTGGGACACCAGGAGGGTGATGCCCCCTAAAAGCAGCGCCACGCTCACCTCGATCACATACAAAAAGAACACTCCCGCTGCGCCGGCGGCCACCACTTCCGTTTCTGGAAAATAGAGCGCTAGTCCGGCATAGGTCGCAATCTGAAACGCCCCGAAGAAGCCGGGAGCATTGGGCAGCGCAAGACCCAGACAAAGCACTCCCATCACGGCGCACGCTTGCGGGTAGGTGATCGAATCCAGCCCTACACCCCAGAACAGAAAGCCGATGCCAAACGCGTGCAGCCCCCAGTACGCAAGCGTGCCCACCAGAAAGCGCAGCCCGTCGCCGGTGGCGTGCAAGAAACGCAGCCCGTCCGCGATCTGCCCGAGTGTCTCCGAGAGCCAGTTCGCAAGACGCGGATACGCCACGCCGACCACCCCTCGCGTCAAACGCTGCGCCCATTCTCTCGCCCAATAGAAGACCGCCATCGTCACGAACGCCGCGCCAAAGACGCCGAGCATGATGTAGGCTGACACGCGCACCGCAGCGACCGGGATCGGCAACGCGCCGATATGATCCGGCAGCGGATCCTGCGGCAACGCCACGAGCAGCCCTCCGAGCAGGAAGAGAGAGGCGACAACGCCGTCGACGATGCGCTCCGCAGCGACCGTGCCCGTGGCTGCCCAAAAGGGCACCTTGCCGTCCTCACGCACCAGCACCGGCCGCACCAGCTCACCGAGACGGAAAGGCAGCACCGTCACCGCGCCGATGTAGACGAAACTGATGCGAAGGACGCGCCGCATCGGCACCGGGTGAATCGGCCTGAGCAGCCAGAACCAACGGCCGCACCGCAGGACAAGAACGAGAAACCAGATCCCGGCGTACACGGGCAGCGTCCACCAACGAACCCGGTCGAATGCCGCAGCGCTGGGCACGACCGGGAGCGCCCCGGCCTCGAGAAGCCAGAAGAGGCTGACCCCGATGACGATGGACAGGGCGAGCGTGCCGCCGTGGCGCCGCAGCCAACGCCGGCTGTCCAAACGGCGTGACGACCGCCCTGACGACGGGCGCGACCCTGCGTTCTGTAACTCCGACCCCATGGCAGCATCGTCGAGCGCCCGGCCTCTTCCGACGCCCGCGGCCCGGGCCGGAAGTGGAAACCGACGGCCCAAGAGCTAACATATCGCGACCTTGGCCGGCGGCAGGAACGGGGCGGTTGTCTAGCGTTGAGACCGAAATCGCGCCCGAGCACGCTCAAGGTGCGCAGAATCTTGCCGTTCGACCTGAATGGCCATGAGTGACAGGGAGCTGACTACGGGGGAGCTTCGCTCCCCAGCGCAGCCCGCCGGGAGGGTGCGCCACCGGCTTCAAGGCGTCGCCATCACTTTCAACGAGCCAGAGCGCAGCCCCGAACCGCGCCCCCAGGACTTCAGTGGCGCCATCCTCGAAGCCAGCTTGAATTCGCTCTGGATGGCCTACCAGCCCATCGTGAGCGTCGCCCAGAAACGGGTCATCGGTCACGAGGCGCTTCTGCGCTGCCGGCAGTCCGGGTGGACGAGCCCGCTCAAGCTCCTGGACGCGGCCGAAAAAGTGGGACGGTTGCGGGACGTCGGGCGTATCGCGCGCAGCATGTCCGTGGTGCCGATAGAGAAGGCGCCACGAAGTAGCCTGATGTTTGTGAATATCTGCGCTCGCGAGATTGTCGATGCGGAGCTCTACGAAAGCGACTCACCGCTGGCGCAATGCGCCCATCGCGTTGTGCTCGAGCTTACCGAGCGCAGCGTCCTTACGTGCATTCCCGACCTCGCAGAGCGCCTCGAAGCCCTGCGAAGTCTCGGCTTTCGACTCGCCGTGGACGATCTTGGAGCGGGGTACTCGGGTTTGACCAGCCTCGCCGTCGTCGAGCCGGACTTTGTGAAACTCGACCTGAGCCTGATCCGTGACATTCACGAGTCGACGACCAAACAGAAGATCGTCGAAGCAACGGCGCGGCTCTGCGCAGATCTTGGGCGAAACGTGGTCGCGGAGGGCGTGGAGACGATCGAAGAGCGCGATCAGCTGCTGGAACTCGGCTGCGAATTGATGCAGGGATTCCTCTTCGCGCGGCCGCAGCCCGCATTCCCGGCAGTCGTCTGGTAGGCGCCACGCCGCGCCGCCGCGCCGCCGTCACTTGATTCCACAGGATCGCGCGAGCGAGCGCGGGCGCAAGGATCGCTCCCGATGACGGTGTCACCGCAAAACGAGTGCCCGCGAACTGCAGCTTGCGTGTTGAATTCCACGTTCATGCTCGACTCAGCGGTAGCATTGTGTAAAGCAGGTTGGGTTCCGCACTTTGTACTTTAGGGTGCGGACGCCCCCTGCCCCTCCCCCTCCGACCGGCCCGCTTAGCGACCGTATAGTCACGTTAACTATGTCTATGTCTGCGCTAAAACCCAACGCTTCCGTAGCCACCGCCGCCCGCAAACCCTTGGCCCGCCCCGGCCAACCCGGAGGAAAACGCGATCTACGCCGCAAGGAGCGGACCGAAGCGCTACTGGACGCCGGGCTCCAGCTCTTCCTGGAACGAGGCATCGAGGGCGCGACCATCGACGATCTCGTCCGCGGGGCCGGAACGGCGAAGGGCAATTTCTACCGGTACTTCGCCGACAAGACGGCGCTCGTCCAGGCCTTGGTGGATCGAATCGCCGAACACCTGGTGCCCGCCATGTCTCGCTGCGATGCCGCGCTGCGCGGAGCGGAGTCGCCAACAACGCTATTCGAGGCTTACGCGGATCTCTCGCAGCGGCTCGGGGTGCTGGCGGACAAACACCCGCTAACGATCCGACTCTACCTACAGGAGTCCCGCTCCCCGGCCGTGGGCGCACGGGAACCCATCGTACGCCTGGCGCAGGACATCACTGACCGCGCCGTCGGACTCAGCGTGCTCGGCGTCGAATGCGGCCTCATCTCTGTCTCGAATCCACGCCTGAGCGCCCTGGTCGTCATCGGCGCCGTGGAACAGCTCGTCCTGTCATCTCTTCAAGGCGCGTTCGAGATAAGCCCCGAAGAAACCTGGAAGTTGCTGATCCGAGTGATTCTCGACGGCACCCGGGCGCCGAACTGAGCTGCGTTCTGGGTCGAGGTTGCGCCGCGCGCTCAGCGAGACTGCGCCGCGTCGGCTCGGCGTAGGACTTCGTCGATCGCTCGGGTTACCTGCCGCACGAGGATCGGTTTCTCCAACGTGGTCGCGCCCGAACTGTCGAGGAATTCGGCGGCCTGCGCATCGACGGCGCCGCCCGTCGCGAACACGAAGCGGCGAGCCAGCTCCGGATGGCGATCGTTGACACGTTCGTAGAAATCGATGCCGCTCATTCCGGGCATCACCACGTCGCAGAGGATAGCGTCGAAGCCCGCGTCATCCTCGAGCAACTCGAGGGCGTCGATCCCGCTCGTTACGGCCCGCGTTGAGTAATATTGCTCGAGCAATCGGGCAAGCGTGAACGCGAGGTTGCGTTCGTCGTCGACGATGAGCAGGCGCGAGCGGCGCGGCACGACATCTGACAGGGGCGCGCTCTCCGGACCGGCTGCCTCGGAGGGAGCGAGAGAATCGCGACGTCGTGCCGGCATGATGAGGCGCGCCGTTGTGCCTTTGCCGGGCGCGCTCTCGAAGTTGAGGGAGCCGCACATGCCCGTCACGAGACCGTGGCAGATCGACAGGCCGAGGCCGGTCCCTTCGCCGACGGATTTCGTGGTGAAGAATGGCTCGAACGCTCGGGCCAAGACCTCCGGCGTCATCCCAGCGCCGTTATCGACGACCTCCACGACGACGCATGAATCGTCGGGCGATGTCATGCGGATCTCGATGCGATTTTCGTCGGTGCGCTCGGTGGATAGCGCGTGGGTCGCGTTGATGATCAGGTTTAGGAATACCTGCTCGAGCCGCGCGGCGTTGCCCTCGACGGGCGGCACGTCGTCGTAGGCTCGGATGAGACGAGCGCGGTGTTTGATTTGGTGGTTGGCGATGCGGATCGCTCCGTCGATGGTCTCGGCGAGATCGACGGGGCCGCGCACTTCCTCGTCGGAGCGCGTGAGACGCTTGAGATCACGGACGATGGTCGCAACGCGGTCCGCGCCCTCGTGCACTTCCTTGAGCCGCTCCATGGCCTGGGGCATCAGGCTCGGATCGCGCGCGATGCGCGGAAGCTCCCGGCGCAGGTACTCGACGTTGAGCATCAGGTAGGCGAGCGGGTTGTTGATCTCGTGCGCGACGCCGGCAGCCAACGTGCCCATCGCAGCCAAGCGATCGGCCTGCATCAGGCGGGCGTGCATTTCGTTGCGCTCGGTCACGTCCCGCACGAAGCCGAGACAGGCGGACTCGCCCTCGTAATCGATCTCGAGATGTGACAGCTCGATGACGAGAACACGCCCGTCCGCGTGAACGAATCGCCGCGTCACGGGTCCGGTCGTGTCATCAGGGTCGAGGGAGTCGCTGCGAAGCGTCTGGACAATACGCTCTGGCTCGACGCCGGCAAAGATGCGCTCGGCTGCTGGATTGGCGAAGACGAGTTGCGTATCGCGAACAATGACGACGCCGTCGGGCGCGGACTCGATGAGCGTGCGGAAGCGCGACTCGGACGCGAGCGCTGCGTCCAATGCGTTCTTCTTGTCGCTGATATCCAGAAGGAACGTCGCGTTGGCGGGACGACCGTGGATGTTGAGTCGGCGCGTGGCGATCTCTACAGGCAGCCTTTGGCCACTCTTCGTCAACGCGACCGTTTCAAAGAAGTTCGGCAGCGGCTGCCCTTTCAGGCGTCGCTCGTGCATGGCGGTCATGCGCGGCAACTCGTCGGGCGGGACCAGCGACCAGATGGAAT
>PVBE012235393.1_pt1 | contig 13303 bp, 10 predicted proteins | sample 1631181 | NCBI WGS metagenome assembly PVBE01 (sample SAMN08397723, study PRJNA350692) | Marine metagenome, whole genome shotgun sequencing project. | isolation source: water | place: Pacific Ocean | collected 2012-04
AACTGCAACAGGCAGGCGTCGACCACCTGTTCTGCGGTCTCGCCGGTACCGTCGCTGATGATGAAGAGTGGCTTGGGAGTCACCCGCGCGCCCTAACCCGTTAAGCGACGGCGAGATGGGCCCTCTCTCTGGCATCCGTATCGTCGACCTGTCGCGGTTGCTGCCCGGGCCTTTCTGCACCTGGTACCTGGCCTCGCTCGGAGCGGATGTGGTGCGCGTCGATCCCCCTAGCGGAGGGGACTACAGTCGGACACTTCCCCCCGTCGTGCAGGGCACGGGGGTGTTCTACGCCTGCATTCATCGGGGGAAACGGAGCGTCTGCCTGGATCTGCGCAAGCCCTCCAGTCACGACGCCTTTCATGCCCTGCTGGACACCGCGGACCTGGTCCTCGAAGGCTTCAAGCCAGGAACCCTAGCGGCCACCGGTCTGGGTCCAGAGGCGCTTCTAGCGCGACATCCGAAGCTCCTGGTGGCGAGCATCACGGGCTACGGACAGACGGGCCCGCTGGCCAGGGAACCAGGGCACGATCTGAACTACCAGGGCTTCGCAGGAGTGGTCGCCGCTGCGGGTGCAGAGGAGCCCTACCCGGTACAGGTCGCGGATGTGGGGGGCGCTCTGACCGCTGCACTGACCATCTGTGCGGCGCTGCTTGGCCGGGAACGGGGGAGCCTGGATCGTCGCTGGTTGGACATCTCGATGACCGAGAGTGTGCTGGGGCTCATGGCGCCCCACCTGGCCACGGCCTGGGCAGAGGGTCGGGCGCTGCGGCCCGGAGGCGAGATGCTGACGGGTGGACTGGCCAACTACCGAGCCTATCGGTGCGCTGATGGAAGATGGTTGTGTGTGGGGGCCCTGGAGCCGAAGTTCCTCGCGCGGCTCATCACACAGGCCGGAGGCCCCCCCAGTGCAGCGCTCTTCGCGTCAAGGCCTCTGGACCAGTGGCTCGAGCTGCTGCAGGACTGCTGTGTCAGTGCCGCCCTGGAGGTCGCTGAGGTGGTCGAACATCCCCAACATGCTGCTCGGGAGGTGTTCGAGGATGTGCTCGGCATCCCCATGGCCCGAGCGCCATTTCCCTGGCGCAACAGCTCCCGGATCGCCCAGCCCGGAGAGCACACGCGTGAGCTGCTCGAGCCGCTTGGGGTGGACGTGGATGCCCTTGTGGGTCTAGGAGTGTCGGCATGATTCCTCTCGTCGAGCAGGCCCCCTTCGTCGTTGGAGTGCCCGAGCTCGTGTTCACTGTCGTTCCGGTGCTCATCATTCTGGCGATCGTGGGGCCGCGCTTCCTTCGCGAGCGAAGGAAGAAGTGATCGAGTTTCTGCTGGAGATTCTCGCGCTGGTGGGCGAGACCCTCTACGCGGGCTCGGTGGCGGCCTTCTGCCTGCTGCTGCTCGCCCGTAAGCGGGTGGCGGACGGCGCCTCCGAGAGAGTCATCCGCGTCTTCAGAGCGTGGGGACCGGGCCAGGGAATCGCCATGGGTGCCCTCATCTTGGGGAACGCAGGCTTGTACTACCTGGAGAAGGGTGGCTTTCACTGGTCCTTCGACACCCCCGCGGATGTCCTGGTGGCCATCCAACATGGCGTCTTCCTGCTGCTCTGGGCCTCCTCCTTCCACCTGGAGATCTGGACGCTGGAGCCCTGCCGTAAGTTCGACATCGACGGACAGGTCAGCGACCGTGTCGCCTACGAAAGGGCGGCCCGTCGGGTGAGCTTCCAGATCGGCCTGAACCTTCTGCTGATCATGGCCTGCGGTGGGCTTGGTCTGGCCGTCGAGAGCCTCATGTGAGCTTGATCAGGCGGCACGCAGAGTGGGTGGTGTTCCTGGCCATCGGGCTGCTGGCCGTGGGCCCGGCAATGAGGCCCGGGCATGTTGTCGGCGACGGCGTGGACATGTACGGAACGCTCTGGTTCTACTGGTGGATTCAGGACTGCATCCTGGAGCTCAACAACCCGAGCTTCACGACCTTGTTCTTCCATCCGCTGGGCAAGGACATCTTTGCCCACACGGGGAACAACTTCGTCGATGCCGTCGCTTCTGCGCCCTTCCAGTGGCTCTTCGGCAATCCTGGCTACCAGCGCTGGTTCGTGCTGGCCGTGTTCCTGGCGAACATCGCCAGCTTTCGGGTCCTGGCCCGAAGCCTCTTCGACAACCGCAGCGTGGTCTTCGCCGCCAGTCTGGCCTGGGCCTTCAATCCGTACATCCTCTTCGAGATCACGGCAGGTCGGCTGACCCAGGCCTTTCTGGTCTTCCTGCCGCTGGCCTTCCACCACCTGTTGGCCTGTGAGCGGTCAGCGTCCTGGAAGCACCCGGTGCTGGCAGGGCTCTTCACCGCTCTGCAGGCGTGGACCTACTGGTTCATGGGGTGGTTCATGGCCTTCGCCTTCCTTCCGCTGACCCTGGTCGGCCTGGTGCGCAGCGCGGATCGACGCTCGCTCAGCCTCCGCTACCTCGCGGCTGGAGCCGTCTGTCTGCTGCTGGTGGCGCCCGCCCTCCTCGCCATGGCGTCCGCCGCGGGGGAGGGGCTGGTCCCGGGCTTGTCGGAGGGCGTGGACAAGGACCTGTTCACCGCCCCATCTCAGCTCCAGAACAACGTGGACGCCACCCTGCACGGGCTGGTGCGCGCGGAACAGGAGGGCCCGCCCTTTCTCCTCTCCCTGGCCTGGCTTCCTCTCTGGGTCGTGGGCTTTGCCCTGGCCCGCGGCCGAGTCCGGTGGTTCGGGGCCTTCGTGCTGGTCACGCTGATGTCGCTGGGACCCATCTTCTACAGCCCCTGGACGCCCGGAGAGGTGGTGCTGCCCTTCTACATGCTGGGCTACCACTACCTTCCCTTCTTCGATCGGCTGTGGTTCCCATACCGCGGTCTTGCGGTGGCCTTCGTACCCGTCTGCATTGCCGTCGGGGTGCTCGCCGAGCGCGTGCAACGCTGGCGGCCTCCCGTCTTGTGGGCGGCCTTGCCGATCTTTGCCCTGGCCACGATGGCCGAACAGAACCGATGGGCGGTGTTTCCCTTCGTGGTCAGGGACCTCACCGTCCCCGGGGTGATCGGCCTGGTTCAGCAGCACGGAGGCTACGTCATTCATCTCCCGGTGGGTGTGAACCAGCCAAGCATCGTGTGGCAGACCTTCCACGGGCAGCCCATGTTCGGAGGAATGGGCGAAAACGCGCCCTTGCTTCAGCCCGAGGGCTGGAGGCAGCGCATGCGAAACAGCTTCGTGCGAGCGCTCCTGGAGGCCACGCGAGATCCCGAGGAGTTCCACGCCTACAGCACGAGGCAGAGGGAGATCTTCCAGGAGGAGGGTTTTCGGTGGGTGATCCTGCACCGGGATCTCGCGGAGTCCGAAGCCATCCGCTACGCCCGGCGATCCCTGAAGGAGGAGGAACGAGCGGAATGGGCCATCGCTTCGACCCGACGCCTCGTTGAAGTGCTCGGCGAGCCAACAGCCGTCGAGGGCACCTACGTCTCCTGGGACCTGCTGGGTGAGGCTCAGACTCCACCAGGGCTTGAGGCTAGCGAGGAGACGCTCTACTCACGGGTCTGGGAGAGTCCGCCGATGCCCGCTTACGAGGACGCACTGAGAGAGGCGGGGCGCCTGAAGGACACCCCGCGGCGCTGAGGCCGGGGCTCATTGAGCGCCGCCCCAGGCAGACTGGGCTAATGCGGAGAATGCAGGCACTCGAAGGCATCAAGATCCTCGACTTCACCCGGGTCCTGAGTGGTCCTTTCGCAACCATGACTTTCGCCGACCTGGGCGCCGACGTCGTCAAGATCGAATCCTCCAAGGGAGACGACACACGGACCTTCGGTCCTCCCTTCACCCCCGACGGCCGGTCCACCTACTACCTCTCCATCAATCGGGGAAAGCGTTCCCTCGTCGCCAACCTGAAGGACCCGGAGGATCTGGCGCGGGTCCTGCAATTGGCAGACCGCGCGGACGTGGTCATCCAGAACTTCCGGCCCGGCGTCATGGAGCGGCTCGGGCTGGACCAGGAGACCCTGCGAAAGCGGAACCCCCGGCTGGTGTATTGCAGCATCAGCGCCTTCGGAAGCGACCGTCCAGGACCCGGATACGACCTGGTGGTCCAGGGACTCAGCGGTATTCCCCACATCACCGGAGACGGCAGCACGCCTTGGAAATGCGGAGCCAGCATCGCCGACGTCGTCGCGGGCATGAACGCCGTCCAGGGCGTGTTGGCCGCCCTCGTCCGGCGTGAACGCACCGGTGAAGGGGCCTTCGTTGATATCTCCATGCTGGACGGACAGCTCGCGGTGCTCACCTACCATGCGTCCCACTGGCTCAATGCCGGTCACCAGAGCGCTGCCTTGGGGAATCACCACGGCAGCATCCACCCTTATGGGAGCTACCGAGCTGCCGATGCCTGGCTCAACATCGCGGTCGGAAACGACAGCCAGTTTGTGGCCCTCTGCGGGGTCCTGGGTGTGGAGTGGCACCAGGACCAGCGCTTTGCCACCAACGCCCAACGTGTCAGGAATCGGAGCGAGCTGGATGAGCGGCTCGCGCCCGCTCTCGCGAAACGCAAGGCCAGCGAGTGGCTCGCATGCATCGATCAGGCGGGCGTTCCCGTTGGCCCTATCTGCAGCGTTCCCGAAGCACTGGAGCGCGGACGAGTCATTCAGCACCCCGACGGAACGCGAAGCCTTCCGCCTGGATTTCACATCGCGGGTACTCCACGTGCCGCGCTCACCTCACCCCCAAACACCGGCCAGAATGGAGACGAGGTCTTCAAGGACTGGCTCGCGTGATAAGCACTTTCTGAACCTCCGGAGAACTGCATCCCATGACGCCGAACCCCGAGGGCGGATCCCTTCCGGCCGAGCTCGAACTACCGGTCCTTGCGATCCGCAACACCGTCATCTTCCCCGTCCTGGCATTTCCCATCAACGTGGGCCGGGACAAGTCCCTGAAGGCCATCGAACAAGCGATGGCGGGGGACAAGTTGCTCGGCATCGTCGCCCAGCGTGATGCCAAGAACGAGGACCCCGGAACGGACGAGGTCTACCAGGCGGGGACCGTAGTCAAAATCCTCAAGTCGGTCATCATGCCCGGCAACAAGCTGAACGTCATCATTCAGGGCCTGAGCCGAATCCAGGTCAAGGAGTGGATGCACACCGCCCCCTACCTGCGGGCGCAGGTGACGGTCCACGAGCAGGAGGACGTCGAGGGACGGGAATTCGACAAGCTGCTCGGTCAGCTCCGCGAGTTGGCTCGTCGCATCATCGACCTCAGCCCGCACATCCCCAGCGAGGCGAGCTTCCTGGTTCGGAGCATCGACAACCCGGGCATGTTGGCGGACATCGTCGCAACGAACCTCAGCATCGGGGTGGAGGAGAAGCAGGAACTCCTGGAGCTCCTGGACACCCGGCAGCGTATCGAGCAGGTCATCGTCCTTCTGCAGAAGGAGATCCAGGTTCTCGAGCTGTCCAACAAGATCCAGACCGAGGTCAAGGGCGAGATGGACAAGGCTCAGCGGGAGTACTTCCTGCGTGAGCAGCTCAAGGCCATTCAGAAGGAACTCGGCGAAGTCGATGAGCGCCAAGAGGAGTTCGACGACCTCAAGACCGGCATCCGAAAGGCCAACATGCCCAAGGAGGCCGAAGAGGCTGCCTTCAAGGAGCTCAAGCGCATGGCGCGGATGAGCCCCGGGGCGGCGGAGTACACGGTCAGTCGGACCTACCTGGAGTGGCTCGTCGAGCTGCCCTGGCAGGTGGAGACCGAGGACCACCTGGACGTCGACCGTGCACAGGTCATCCTGGACGAGGATCACTACGACCTCGACAAGGTGAAGCAGCGCATCGTCGAGTACCTGGCGGTGCTCCAGCTCAAGCGGGACCTGAAGGGTCCAATCCTTTGCCTGGTCGGCCCTCCGGGGGTGGGCAAGACCTCGCTGGCGAAGAGCGTCGCCCGGGCGCTGGGCCGCAAGATGGTGCGCATGAGCCTCGGCGGCATGCGTGACGAGGCCGAGATTCGAGGCCATCGCCGGACCTACATCGGCTCCCTCCCCGGAAAGATCATCAAGAGCTTGAAGAAGGCCGGGTCTCGTAATCCTGTCTTCATCCTGGACGAGATCGACAAGCTGGGCGCGGACTACCGTGGTGACCCTTCGAGCGCCTTGCTGGAGGTGCTGGACCCCGAGCAGAACGACACCTTCGTCGACCACTACCTGGACCTGCCCTTCGACCTCTCCAAGGTGCTCTTCATCGCCACCGCGAACGTCTCCGACAGCATCCCTGGACCGCTGATGGACCGGATGGAGGTCATCCGCATCCCCGGCTACACGCCCGAGGACAAGCTGAAGATCGCCGAGCAGTACCTGATTCCTGGCGTCCGCGAAGACCACGGTCTCACCGAAGAGAACTTCATCGTCCAGGAAGATGCCGTTCGGCATCTCATCATGGCCTACACGCGTGAAGCGGGCGTTCGTTCGCTCAAGCGAGAGATCGCCGCCTGTGCGCGTTGGGTGGCTCGCGAGATCGCGGGAAGCAAGGCCGAGTCGATCACCGTGACCCGGGAACTCGTCGAAGAGATTCGCGGACCCATCCACTTCTTCAACGAGGTGGCTGAGCGTGTGTCGGTGCCCGGGGTTGCTACCGGACTGGCGTGGACGGCTGTGGGCGGCGACATCCTCTTCATCGAGGCCACCCGCATGAAGGGCAAGGGCAACACCCAGCTGACCGGTTCGCTGGGCGACGTGATGAAGGAATCCGTTGGCGTCGCGCGCAGCTACATCCGCGCCGCATCCACGGACCTGGGCATCGATCCCGAGGTCTTCGAGGTCGAGGACATCCACGTGCACGTCCCCTCGGGGGCCGTTCCGAAGGACGGACCTTCCGCTGGAGTGACCATGCTCACGGCCATGGTCTCCTTGCTGACCGGAATTCCCGTGGACCCGTCCATCGCGATGACCGGCGAGGCCACCCTCCGAGGAGCGGTGCTGCCCGTGGGTGGAATCAAGGAGAAGGTCCTGGCCGCCCACCGTGCGGGGATCAAGACCGTGATCCTGCCCCAGAAGAACAAGAAGGACCTGGTCGAGGTCTCCGAGGAGATCAAGAAGGACCTCAGCTTCGTCTTCGCTTCCCGTATGGAAGAGGTACTCGACACCGTGCTCGGGGCCGATGAGCTGCGCTCCAAGGCGGCGGATCTCGCCACCATCAGGTCCGCGCAACAGAACGCTAAGGCCGGCGACAATCAGCCCTCCGCTTGACGCCCACCGGAGCGCAGCGGAGATGAAGCGAGTCCTGGTCGCAAATCGCGGCGAGATCGCGGTCCGTGTGATTCGCGCCTGTGCCGAGCTGGGGCTGGAGACCGTCGCCGTGTATTCGGAGGTCGATCGCCTGGCACCACACGTGCGCCTGGCGACCTTTGCCGTAGCCATCGGTGGTGCTCCAGCCTCCGAGAGCTACCTGTGTGCCGACAAGCTGCTCCAGGTGGCCGCGACCACCGGGGCTGATGCACTGCACCCGGGCTACGGATTCCTCTCGGAGAATGCGGCCTTCGCCCAGGCGGTGATCGACGCCGGGTTGATCTGGATCGGCCCTCCACCCAAGGCCATCGCCGCCATGGGCAGCAAGACGGGCAGCCGACAGCTGATGCAGGCCGCTGGCGTACCCCTCGTTCCCGGCACGGTGGAGGCGGTGACGGATGAGCAGGAGTTGCTCAGGCTCGCTGCCGAGATGGGCTACCCCGTCATGTTGAAGGCCAGCGCCGGTGGGGGCGGTAAGGGCATGCGCAAGGTCGACGTCCCCGAGGGGCTTCTCCCGGCCTTCCGGGCAGCGAGCAGCGAGGCCCGCAACAGCTTCGGCGACGACGCGGTCTACATCGAAAAGTTCGTCGCCCAGCCGCGTCACGTCGAGATCCAGGTGCTCTCCGACACCCACGGAAACCACCTTCATCTCTTCGAGCGGGACTGCAGCATTCAGCGTCGCCACCAGAAGGTGCTCGAAGAAACGCCATGCCCGGTACTGAGCGAAGCCACACGGCAGGAGATGGGAGCGGTGGCGATCGAAGCCGCCCGCGCGGTGGACTACGTGGGGGCTGGAACGGTGGAGTTCCTGCTCGGCGGAGACGGCAGCTTCTACTTCCTGGAGATGAACACGCGGCTGCAGGTGGAGCACCCGATCACCGAGCTGGTGACGGGCGTGGACCTGGTGCAAGCGCAGCTGCGCATCGCCATGGGCGAGCGCCTGTGGTTCGAGCAGGGAGAACTCGGGATGAACGGGCACGCCATCGAGTGCCGAATCTATGCGGAGGACCCGTCCTCCGACTTCAGGCCCGCACCGGGTCGTATCCAGACCTACCGCGAACCTGGAGGCCCCTTCGTCCGGGTGGACAGCGGTGTCTATGGGGGCTTCACGGTGCCCATCCACTACGACCCCATGATCGCCAAGCTCGTGGTCTGGGGGCGGGATCGGATGGACTGCATCGCTCGTACCGACCGAGCGCTCCGCGAGTTCCGAGTGACCGGTATCGCCACGAACATCGGCTTCTTCCGGCGGGTCTTTGCGAACGCGGACTTTCAGGCGGGTGAGTACACCACCGCGTTCATCAACCCCGACTTCCTGGCTGAACTGGGTGGAGCGGAACATGTCGAGGTGGCGGTGTTGGCCGCCGCCATCGCCCAGTTCGAGAAGGACCACAAGCCTCGAAACGAGCCGTCCCCTCCGTCGAGCTCCCGCTGGAGGGACCGGTCGTGGCGATGAGCTACGAAGTCAGCGTCGGGGACCGGGTCTTCCAGGTCAGCGTCCAGCGTGAGGGCGACTCCTATCGGCTCGTCCTCGACGGGCAGGAGCACCACGTCCACGCGGAGCAGCAGGGCGCGACCATGCACATGTTGGTCGCCGAGCGGAGCTATGACGCCGGACTCCTGCTTCGGGATGGAAGCTGGGAGGTCGATCTCCTAGGTACCGCCCACACCGTCCAGGTGGTGGATCCTCGTCGCAAGGCGCTCCGCATGACGAGTGCGGAGGGGGAGGGGCTTCTGAAGAGTTCCATGCCCGGACGGGTCGTCGAGGTGCTGGCCCAGGAGGGGGACCAGGTCAGCCGGGGACAACCGGTGCTGGTGCTCGAGGCCATGAAGATGGAGAACGAGCTGAAGGCTCCCTGCGACGGCACAATCAGCAAGGTCTACGTGAGCCAGGGGGAGAGCGTGGACTCGGGCGCGAGCCTCCTCGAGGTCAGCTGAGGCGTCTCACCCGTCCAGGCTCTCCAGCAGCCTGAGGGCGGCCGCCGGGGCGCTCACTTCGCCGCGGAGAAGCTCTTCTTCCAGCTGTGCGGCGATCGGGAGGGAGCGTGCCCGCCGCCTCAACTCGCTGTTGACCAGCTCCCACATCCACGCCCGAAGCTGTACTCGGCGATCGTGCTCCCAGCCTTCTCCCATGGCCTCGCGGTGCTCCAGGGCGGTCGACCAGATGGCATCGATTCCGTCTCCCGTGAGGCCGGAACAGGTCAGCACAGGGGGACTCCAGCCCTGCTCTGGCGGGTGGAGAAGGCGCAGCGCGTTGCGGTAGGGACCCGCGGCCTTCTCCGCACGGGCAGCGTTGTCTCCGTCCGCCTTGTTGACCGCCAGGCAGTCTGCGAGCTCGAGGAGTCCGCGCTTGATGCCCTGGAGTTCGTCCCCCGCGCCCGCGAGCATCAAGACCAGGAAGAAGTCGGTCATGCCGGCGACGCTGACCTCGGACTGCCCAACCCCCACCGTCTCGACGAGCACCACGTCGTAGCCGGCCGCCTCGCAGAGCAACATGGTCTCGCGCGTCTTGCTGGCGACCCCGCCCAGGGTGCCGGCTGTGGGTGAGGGACGGATGAAGGCCTCATCCCGCCGAGACAGGAGCTCCATGCGGGTCTTGTCACCCAGGATGCTGCCGCCGCTTCGTACCGAGCTGGGGTCCACGGCGAGCACAGCCACCCGGTGTCCGCGCTCCACGAGCATGCAGCCCAGGCTCTCGATGAAGGTGCTCTTGCCCACCCCGGGCACACCGGTGACTCCCACCCGGATGCTCTTGCCGGTAAGCGGCATGAGCCGGCTCAGGAGCTCCCGGGCCTGTACTTCGTGATCGGGCCGCCGGGACTCGACGAGCGTGATGGCCCGCGCGAGCACCGCGCGCTCGCCGATACCAGCCACGAGTTCTTCGACGGTCAGTCCGATGAGAGCCTCTCCAGGAGTTCCTCGGCCGCCTGGGTAATGACCGTCCCGGGCCCGAAGATCGCGACTGCACCCGCGTCGTAGAGGGCCTTGTAGTCACCACGGGGGATCACTCCTCCCACCACCACGAGGATGTCGTCACGGCCATGCCGTGCGAGCTCGGCTTTCAGAGCCGGCACCAGGGTGAGATGACCCGCGGCCAGGGAGCTCACCCCGACGATGTGCACGTCGTTCTCTACAGCCTGCCGGGCGCTCTCCTCGGGGGTCTGGAAGAGGGGACCGATGTCCACGTCGAAGCCAATGTCTGCGAAGGCCGTCGCGATGACCTTCTGGCCACGATCGTGGCCATCCTGGCCCATCTTGGCGAGGAGAATGCGTGGTCTCCGTCCCTCTCTGTCCTCGAAGGCCTGGATCATCTGGGGCAGCTTCCCCAGGTCGCCCAGCTCGGCGCTGTAGACCCCCCGAACAGCAAGCGGCGTGGCCTGGTGACGGCCAAAGACCTTTTCGAGGGCATCGCTCATCTCTCCGACAGTACAGCGAGACCGCGCTGCAGCGATGCTCAAGTCCAGGAGGTTGCCATCGCCTTCGGCACCGCGGGTCAAGGCGGCAAGCGCCGATCGGGCCTTGCTTTCGTCGCGTTCGCTTCGCAGACGGCGCAAGCCTTCGATCTGAGCCTTTCGTACCGCGCTGTTGTCCACGGTGAGGATCTCCAGGTCTTCGGGGCTGTCCGGCACGTGCCGGTTCATGCCGATGACGGCCTGCTGTCCGCTGTCGATACGGGCCTGGGTGCGGGCTGCGCTCTCCTCGATGCGCAGCTTGGGCACGCCCTTGTCGATGGCGCAGGCCATTCCACCCAGCTCTTCCACCTCCTGGATGTGGGCCCAGGCCCGCTCTGCCAGATCATGGGTGAGACGCTCCACCAGGTGGCTGCCGCCCCACCAGTCGACGCTCTGGCAGGTGTCGGTCTCCAGCTGCAGCTGCAGCTGGGTGTTCCTCGCGATGCGGGCGCTGAAATCCGTCGGCAGGGCCAGGGCCTCGTCCAGGGCGTTGGTGTGCAGCGACTGGGTCCCTCCCTGTGTGGCGGCCATGGCCTCGATGGCGGTTCGGGTCACGTTGTTCCAGACGTCCTGGGCCGTCAGGCTCCAGCCACTGGTCTGACAGTGGGTGCGCAGCATCGTGCTCTTGGGGTTCTTTGGCCCGAAGGGAGTGATCAGGCGATGCCACAGCAGACGAGCAGCTCGGAGCTTGGCCACCTCCAGGAAGAAGTCCATGCCGATACCGAAGAAGAAGCTGATGCGTGGAGCAAAGGCGTCGATCTCCAGCCCTACGCCCAGCCCCGTGCGCACGTACTCCAGACCGTCCGCGAGGGTGTAGGCCAGCTCCAGGTCGGCGGTCGCCCCCGCCTCCTGCATGTGGTAGCCGCTCACGCTGATGCTGTTGAAGCGGGGCATCTGCCGGCTGGTGAAGGCGAGGATGTCCCCCACGATGCGCATGGACGGGGCCGGGGGGTAGATGTAGGTGTTCCGGACCATGAACTCCTTGAGGACGTCGTTCTGGATGGTTCCGGAGAGCTGACTGGTCTCCACCCCCTGTTCCTCGGCTGCGACGACGTACAAGGCCATGATGGGCAGCACCGCCCCGTTCATGGTCATGGACACGCTCATCCGGTCCAGGGGGATGCCGTCGAAGAGGGTGCGCATGTCGAGGATGCTGTCGATCGCGACCCCGGCCATGCCCACGTCGCCTGGCACTCGGGGGTGGTCGCTGTCGTAGCCACGATGGGTAGCCAGGTCGAAGGCGATCGAGAGGCCCTTCTGTCCCGCTGCCAGGTTGCGCCGGTAGAAGGCGTTGGACTCCTCCGCCGTGCTGAAGCCCGCGTACTGGCGTACGGTCCACTGGCGACCGACGTACATGCTTGCGTAGGGCCCGCGGACGTAGGGAGCCTCTCCCGGAAGTGAGCCCAGGTGAGGAAGCTCCTCGGCACCGTAGAGGTCCAGGATCTGGATTCCCTCTGCGGTCCTGCGCACGGCCTCGGAGGATCCAACGTCTCGAAGGGAGCCGGGGAAGAGCGCGACATCTGCGAAGTTCATGCGAGCTCCTCCAGACGTTGCGAGGGGAAGAGGTCGCTGGGAGACGAACCGGGCTGCCGCAAGCGGGCCTCCGGGGCTCCCTCCGCAGGGGGAAAGTGGGTGACGCCCAGCAACGCCAGGGATCCCGAGCTCATCGCCGCCTGCTCCGCCCGGTTGGACCGGTCGATGCTCTTGGCTACCGTCCCGTCATCCAGCGCACGCCTCAGACCGCCCCCTGATTCGATCTCCTGGAACAGCGACCACGCTTCGGTCGCTTGCTCGTAGGTGAGGGACTCGATGGCGTAGCTGCCACCGGCTGGATCGCGGACGGCGCCGAGATGCGCCTCCTCCCGAAGGACGATCTGGGTGTTCCTCGCCACCCGTCCCGCAAGCTCCATCCCGAGCACACTGTCCAGGCGAACCGAGCTGATGGCATCCGCACCCCCCAGGGCTCCAGCGCTCACCACCACCGTGTTCCGCAGCAGGTTGTTGTGCGGGTCCTTGAGGGTGAGCCATCGCAGCGAGGGCCGCACGTGAACGAAGAGCGGTACCTCCACACCAAGGACCTGGGCCATTCGGTCCCAACACAGGCGCAGGGCGCGAAGCTTGGCGATGCTGGCAAAGAGCGTGGGTCGCAAGCGGATTCGAAGCTCGAGCTTCCCCAGAACAGCTGTGCCAGCAGCGCGGGCGTACTCGGCCACGGTCGCCAGTGCGAGGGACAGGTCCTGGGGGTCGGTGGCTCCGGCGTGCTGGTAGATCGCCGTGTCAACACAGAGACCACGCACTCCTGGCGCGGTGAGTTCCTGGACGCGGGCCAGCGCATCCAGGGAGCCGTCGATGTCCAGGATGCTGCGCTGTGCGTAGAAACCCAGCGGGTCGAAGCCAAGACAACCCCGCTGAGGACCGAGTTGGAGCAGGGCTTCGGCCCCATCCGGCCCGCAGGTGCTGTCCATCGATACGGGGATGCGCTCCAGATCCACGCCCTCGAGGCGGCGGGCGAGCTCGTCGTGGCGACCGACCAGCACACCGTCGGCCCCCTGGGCCAGGTCCTCCTGAATGGCCCTGTTCATCTTCGCCACG
>PVBE010424864.1_pt1 | contig 13302 bp, 11 predicted proteins | sample 1631181 | NCBI WGS metagenome assembly PVBE01 (sample SAMN08397723, study PRJNA350692) | Marine metagenome, whole genome shotgun sequencing project. | isolation source: water | place: Pacific Ocean | collected 2012-04
AGAAGTCAATGTTCAGAATCCCGAACATCGCCAGGGACATCACAATGAAAAGCGCCGCGATGGAGAAATTGAACCACGGAGAGGTGTTAAGGGCGCCGAATGTGGATTCGGTCAACACCACTACCAGCCCCAGAATACCATAAACAAGTGCGATACCTAATCCGTAAGCACCACCCAAGGCAAATCCTCTTCCACGAGATCCCGACTGTGCTCCCGCTCCAATGATTGCAAGATTGATGGGAATCATGGGAAGGACGCAGGGGGTCAGGTTCAGCGCCAGTCCAAACGCCAGTATCATGAGAATGGCAAGCCACACGCCCTTACCGGCAAACAGTGAGGTGATGGTGTCCTCGGACCCGCCTGCTCCCGCTTCTGCAGTGTCGAGGAAGGAGATGAACTTTTCCGGACCGGCGTAACCCACCATCGATCCGCCAACCGTAAAGCCTTTCATCAGTTCCTTCCAGGTGCCGCTCGTAGCAGGTGCTGGAGATCCGTTTTCTTCGACCGGCGGCTCTTTTTCCTCGCTCACGCCATCAGCGGAAATGACAAAGGTCTTCGTAGAAGGCAGAAAACAGAGCATGGGGGATTTGCTGCATCCCTGGTAGGACACACTGATTCTGAGGGGTAGCTGCGTTCCCGCTTTAACTCCATACAGGAACTTAATGTCCTGTTCGTATATCCCAACCACCTTGTCGAAAAAACTGTCATGCTGTTCCTTCGGTGTCGGAGATTGCCTGACAACCAGGGCGTCCCCGGCATCAGCCTTTACGACAACCTGATCAGCATAGACATAGTGATTCGATGGAATCATAAGGCCTACAGATAAAGATCTGTCGCCTTCAGTTACCGAAGTTTCAACCGTAACCGAGAACGGATCCTGCATCTGCGCCAAAGCCGCGTGCGCGAGCACAAAAGTGCCCAGCATTGAGACGACTACTCTTCTCACTGTATACCCCCAATTGGCGCACCACCCCGTCTTAGTCTCAGACGGCAATTCTACTGTTCCATCAGAACGTGATCATCGTATTCCGTCTCGAAACGCAATTTGTGCTTGGCCTCTTCCTGCGCAAGCGCAAGCAGGGCATCGCGCAGGTCTTCCTGCTCCGTAGCCGCAGCAAGATCTTCGTAAAGCTTGCATGCCGCGTCTTCGCGCTTCATGGCAATTATCAGTAACTCCTGGTAACTCATATCGGGGGACGGCTCGATGTTCACGAGATAGTCGGAAATCCGCAGGTTAAGAACTTTCGACGATGCAGGTTCAAGGTGGCCATCGGCTTTCAGTTTCGACAACTTCTTCTTGTGGCCATCTTCTTCCCTGATATAACCGTCAAGCGCCGACACGATGCCGGGATTTGTACTCATTTCCTTCAAAGTAGTGTAGAAGTCGACAGCGTCCTGCTCCCTTTGCACGGCGAAGTCAAGCATCTCTCCGACCGAATTCCATCTCCCCGAATTGTCAACATCCGTCATGTCATGCCCCCTAAATCCTCCTCCTTGAATCACGACCCTCCGAAACCTGGCGCTCAAACCACGGGAGAGAAACTGTCTTTGCCCACACCACACTCCGGGCAAGCCCAGTCATCCGGAATATCGCTGAAGGGCGTTCCCGGCGCTATGCCACTGTCGGGATCGCCAATCGACGGATCATAAACGTATCCACACACGTCACACACAAATTTCTGCATCGGTCATTTCCTTTTCTTAGCTTAACTGATCGTTCAACCACCTTATGTGGATCATCTCCTCCCTTATCAGATCATCGACCTTCTCTTTGCCCATGTTGGCGGGAATGATATCCTTCAGGCCGACAAAGAAGGCTATCGAGTCCTTCTCCGCCTGGAGCGCAATCCGAATGATGTCTTCAAGGGTTTCATCCCCTTTGAGGATTTTTGTCGGATCATCTCCCCGGAGGTCAAAGACATGGCCGTCAGCCATGGCCTTGAGGTACAGGACTGCTTCGCCGTAGGGATCAAACGCAGCCAGCTCGGCCTCATGGCTGCCCACTTGCTCGCGCATCCTTTCGAAGAGTGCCAGGTGATGATCTTCCTGCTCCGCAATACTCAGGAGGAGTTCCTTTCCTTCGGAACTTAAATCGCCCTCTGCCGCTGCCCTATAGAACACCCCCCCGTTGCGCTCGATCTGGGAAGCCATGGCAAGGACCTCATCTATGTTAAACTTTATTCCCATAACTACTTTCTCCGTCCCCGGCGTTATTCCGCGCCTGCAGGCACTGTCAAAACTCTGGCAGCAAGCTCGCCGTCAACCATGAACAAGCCCGGTCCGCTATCCCCAGCCAGTTTCAGTCGGTCAACTATTCCCTGTGCTGTTTCTTCTTCTTCAACTTGTTCCGTGACGAACCACTGTAGAAAGATCTGCGTAGCATGATCCTTCTCATCGTGGGCCAGGTTCGCGAGATCGGCAATTCTACCCGTCACCATCTTCTCGTGAGCCAGCGTTTCCTCAAACGCATGCAGGAGAGACTTGAAATCCGAGGGCGGCTGATCAATGGCATAGAGGGCCGGTCTCGATCCCTGGCTTTCGATGTAGTCATACATCTTCTTGGTGTGGGCCATCTCCTCCTGGGCCTGGATGTAGAACCAGTTTGCGGCCCCCTTGAGAGACATGGCGTTGGAGTACGATGCCATTGACATATACAGATACGCTGAATAGAACTCGGCATTGATCTGCCGACTCAGCGCCTCGGACATTTCTTCAGTTATCATAGATTCACCCCTTCCAAAGTCCGTGAACCGAACAGTACTCGCGAGCAACAAGGCCGTCAGCCGAAAGTCCGGCAAAAACTGCCTCGGGCGCTTCTCCCGGCTTGAGGTAGACCTTTTCCACGGCGCCATTGGCCTGCACTTCAATCCATTCAATGTAATGTTCCGGCTCCATGGGATGGGGAACGCTGCCTACGGCAACTTTCACGCCACCTTCTGTCGCTTCCAGCACCGGCACGTGCTTCTCAGTCGCCGCATCTGCGGTTTTCTCTTCCTGCAGCGCCATCGGTTGATTACAGCATGTAAGTTCCCCATCTCCAGCATGCACTACTTCTACTATATTTCCACAGAGTTCGCACTTGTATACCTGTAATGTTTCAGCCATTTCGTCCTCCGTTCTGTTCTGTTGATTCTAGTTCAGAGCCTTGTTCTACTACCAATTCTCTCCCCGTCCTGCGACTCACCCGCAGATGCGGCCATTAAATCGATTACAGTCTGCGTTCCTTCAAGACCCACTGAGATTTCTCCTTCTTGCTCTGACCGAGCGCATGGATTACACAGAACACCCTTTTACAAACCTTGGTTCACCTTATACTCGCGTATCTACTAGCCAAATCCATACCAAGTCAACGTGTTTTATTCGCGCCTGCAACATAATACCTTGCCCCCCTTCGAATTGCAAGAACTCAGGCACGACGTTCTGAACGCTTAGTGTGTCTCTTATCGTCCCTTAACGCCGCCCCAAAACGAGACACCTGAGATTCTCGACCGCTTAATGAGACAGTGGGTACGGCATTCTTCTATCTCTCCCCCCCGCCTAGATCGAGAATGTGACGGGAGAGCCTGGGATTTCGATGCCTTTGAGCTCGGCGATCGCGTGTCTTACATCCGGGATTCTTCTAGGGCTGACGCTGACCCGGTTTATCCCCGCGCTTACCAGTCGGTCGATGAATCGGGGGTAACCTGCCAGTTCCCCACACACGGAAAGTGGCTTGCCCGCCTCCTCCGCCGCAATGGAAATGGTGCGAATCAGGTTCCAGAATACCGGACGGTCCGGGTTGTAGTCGTAGGAAACCAGATCGTTTTCGCGGTCTACCGCGAATAGGTACTGGGTGAGATCGTTTGTCCCGATGCTGGCAAAATCTGCGTGCATCATGATTTCATCTGCCTGCAGGCAGGCCGACGGGACCTCGAACATGGCTCCGTGCCGTATAACTCCGAAAGGAATATCGCAGATCGAATCCATAAACGCCTGTTTCATGTCGAGAAACTGACGCGCATCCACGATCATGGGATACATCACGTGCACTCGACCACCAATCGAGGTCCTTGCGAGCGCCCTGGCCTGGGTTCTTAGGATATCCTTCTTCCCCAGCAGAAAACGCGAACCACGCCACCCCAGTGACGGATTCTCTTCTTCCGGAATGCCCATAAACGGGAGCTTTTTGTCGCTGCCGAAGTCGAACAACCTGAACACAACCATCTCTCCTGCCATAGCACTGGCTACGGTGAGGTACCTATCGAAAAGCTCGTCTTCTGTCAGGAGTTGACCGGCGGCAATAATCTCAAATTCCGTCCGGTAGAGGCCTATCCCCTCGGCCTGCATTTCAACACATGCCTCAATATCCGAGGCCCAATTGATGTTGGCCTGTACCTTGAAATCATCCACCGGCGCGACGGCTTCGGGAACCCCGCGTTTCTGCAGATCCTCGGCCCTCGCGTTCGACATGGTATCGTCGCTCGGCCAGATCACGACTTCGCCGGATTCACCGTCCACCAGGAGCTCCGTGCCACAACCCACCATGTCACGAATTCCGTGCAATCCGCCGACAGCAGGAATGCCAAGAGCGCGCGCCAGGATCGCCGCGTGCGAGTTGACTCCACCGTGTTCCGTCACGAACGCGATGGTAAGATTGGGGTCTACGTCCACGGTCAGGCTCGGAGTAAGCTCTCCCGCAACAATGACGCGATTGCGCCCTCGCCGGCACTGACCACTATCACACTGCAGGGTCGGACGAATATCACTCATGACATCAAGAAGACGACGCCTTATCTCTCCGAAATCGCTTGCCCTGGCCTTGATGTACTCGTCATCCAGCGCCAGCAGCTTCGATTCATACGTGTCGAGGACATGGGTGATCGCAAACTCGGCGTTCACGCCTTCTTCGTTCACAGCCTTGATGATGTCATCCAGAAGTTGTGGATCCTCAAGGATCATCTTGTGCGCTACGAAGATTTCAGCTTCCGCAGGTCCAATGTTCTTCTCCACTTTACCCCTGATTTCCTCGAGCTGCCCGCCGGAAATCTCCATGGCCCGCTTCACCCTGACTATCTCAAGATCGATACCCGTACCTTCAACCTTGTACATGGGCATGGTTCTGTGGCGGTTCTCGTTGAACATGCACACCTTGCCCACGGCACAGCCCTTGCTAAGAGCCAGGCCTTCAAGCGTGGTCTCGCGATGTATCGTCTCAGCCATCGTCACCTTTCGCCGCAATGTCCGCAAGCTCCCTGCCGGCAGCCCTGCACTCCTCCAATATCTCTTGAGTCGGAGCGAACTGGGACTGTATCGGCTCCCTGATGATATTGAACTTCATATCGTTCAGGTAAATCTCGATGTCTTTTGCGGCTCCCTTCGACCATCCATATGACCCGAATACAACACAGGATTTGTCCGATGGTCTCAGGCCCTTGAGATACGTCAGTGCGGCGGCCATCTCCGGCATCAGGGTCTGGTTCAAGGTTGGAGATCCGAAGGCAACCGCCGCGGAATCGAGAACTTCCGTTGCAATGTTGGTTATGTTCGTGGCGCGCACGTGGATAAGCCTTGCATCGATTTCTCTCTCCTGTGCGCCCCTCAGCACGGCAATGGCCATCTTCTCTGTGCTATTCCACATTGTGTCGTAGATCACCAGCACCTTTGCTTGGTTCTTGTGGGCCACCCAATCCTCGTAGGCCGTAATAATGTCGCCGATATTCTTCTGCCAGATCACCCCGTGGCTGGGCGCGATCATCTCGATCTTCATCTCGGCTGCTCTCTCAAGCACACGGGCAATCGGACGCGTGTAAAGCATCACGATGTTGGCGAAGTACTTCTTCGCCTCTTCCATCACGGTATCCAGCGGCTCCTGGTAGTCAAACCTGTAGGCGGAAGCCAGATGCTGACCAAAAGCGTCCATGGAGAACAGGATGTGATCTTCCAGAACATACGTGAACATGGATTCAGGCCAGTGCACCATGGGAGTATTCATAAAGCTCAGTGTCCTCTTGCCAAGGGACAGGGTATCTCCATCGGTGACAATCTTGAACTTCCATGACGCAGTATCGAAATGCTTGGCAAGCGAATCACGGCATTTCGCATTACAGACCAGCTCGGCATCCGGACAGATCTTCATTACCTCCGGCAGGGACCCTGAGTGATCGGGCTCCGCGTGATTGCACACCACGTAAGAGATCTTCTCCGGCTCAACAAAATCCGAGATGTGCGCCAGGAGTTGAGTGGCAAATCGATCCTTAACGGAATCGATCAATGCAATCTTCTCATCCCTTATCAGGTAGGCATTGTACGAGGACCCGCGCTCCGTTGCATAGCCGTGAAAGTCACGTACGGTCCAGTCAATGTGACCAACCCAATCAATTCCTTCTGCAAGACTAGTTCTCATTTTTTGTCCAGTTCTCCAAGTATGCTTGACAACACCGACTTTAGATTGAGCTCCCGGGACTACCCGTCGGGTTGTCCACGGAGCTTCTTCTCGTGGAGGAATGTAGCAAGTTCAGCCGCGTCGGTCATAGGTTTTTTGCACGCATAGTTCTCGCACACGTAGGCCGTTGCAACCCCGCCAACACTCTTTCTACCTTCAAACAATGGTGTGTCCATGCGCCCGTCAGACGCGGTATCAAACAACGCCACAACGCGGTTGGGGTTGTACGTGCCCCTTACGGCCCGTAGCATTTCTTCGGTATCCTTGGCGCCTTTCTTGCCAACTACTACGATCTCGGTGGAAGGCGACAGGTATGCATCGGCAACTGCGACGAGATTGTGACATGCCGAAGGGTAACGGTTTATGACCGTGCTGAAAACCTGCAACGTCTTTTCGGCCAACTCCACATACTCCTTCTTTCCCGTGACCCTTCCCAACCTCAGGCATGCCTTTGCTGCCACGGCATTACCGGAAGGAATTGATCCGTCGAAGTAGGGTTTGGTGCGAACGAGCAGGTTGTCATGCTTCCCCGAGGTAAAAAAGAAGCCCCCGGACGTTCCATCCCAGAACAGATCCTTCATCTGTTCAGCCAGCTTCTCCGCTACGGCAATTCTGTCGGGGTCAAAATCGGCCTCGTACAGGTCAAGAAGCGCATTGATCAAATTCCCGTAGTCATCCAGGTATCCGTCCACACTTGCCTTGTCGCCCCGGAATGTGTGACGAAGTTGGCTTCCATTCATCATCCTGGTCAGTATGTGTTGTGCCGCCTTTTCGGCACCTTCGAGAAATCGCTTCTCCCCGAACACCTGGTAGCCCCGCGCAAGGCTCGAGATCATCAGCGCATTCCACGAAACCAGTATTTTATCATCCCGGCCCGGGGCTATCCTCTTCGCACGCTCGGGCACGAGTTTCTCACGCAGCAAGTCGATACGTTTCAACAGTTCGCCCTGCTTCAGCTTGTGCTCTTCTGCGAACCTGGCGGCCGGCACGGGAACGTTGAGGATGTTGTGTTCCTCAAAGTTTCCTTTTTCCGAGACCCCGAAGTACTCGCAGAACAGTTTTGAATCACCGGCACCCAGGATCTTGTCTATTTCGCCCTTGGACCATACGTAGTACTTCCCCTCTACGCCTTCGCTGTCAGCATCTTCGGCGGAATGAAATCCCCCGGTGTTGTCGCGCATCTCGTTCAGAACGTAGTCCATCACTTCTGTTGCTATCCGGCGATACCAGTCATCACCGGTAACAAGGTAGGCGTCGGTGTACGCCGAGCTCAGGAGTGCGTTGTCATAGAGCATCTTCTCGAAATGGGGAACCAGCCATTCATGGTCCACCGAGTAACGATGAAAACCTCCACCAAGCTGATCGTACATTCCCCCCTGGGCCATCTTGTCGAGCGTGTGGGTGACCATTTCGAGAATCTTTGCATTGCCGGTGCGCCGGAAATCTCGCAGCAACAGACCGATTCCCGCACTTGGTGGAAACTTCGGAGCCCTTCCGAAACCACCCCAGGCCGGGTCGAATTGCGTCTCAAGTCCGGATACTGCATCCTTCAGTGCTGATTCGTTAAGGCTCCCGCTGCCTGGCGGAACCTCTTCACGCTGCTTTAACGCCTCGGTAAGCCGAGTTGCGTCCTTCAGAACATCTGTATTCTGTTCTTCCCACACCTTGGCGATCTGCGTGAGAAGCGACTTGAAGCCCGGTCGTCCGTACATGTCCTTGGGAGGAAAATAGGTGCCACCGAAAAACGGTCTGAGATCGGGCGTCAGGAAGACCGATAACGGCCACCCTCCGGATCCCGTGAGCATCTGGACGGCTTTCATGTATATCGCGTCTACACCGGGGCGTTCTTCACGATCCACCTTGATTGAAATGAACTTGCTGTTCAGTATAGCCGCAATCTCGTCACTCTCAAACGATTCACGTTCCATCACGTGACACCAGTGGCAGGACGAGTATCCTATGGAAAGAAAGATCGGCTTGTTCTCTTTTCGCGCCTTTTCGAATGCTTCACTTCCCCACGGATACCATTGCACCGGATTGTACGCATGCTGCAGCAAGTATGGACTGGTCTCTCCTATCAGATGATTTGGACTCCTATCCGATTTGCCCTGTCCTTCTCCCGGGCTGACAGTTTCTGAGTCAGCACACGACGTCACGACAGCCGCCATTCCGATTCCGACCAGTAGTATGGTGAATCTGCACACAAAACTATCCTCCGATCCGCTCAACAAAAACAGGGCGAGACCGCATGGCCCCGCCCCTCTTCACTTTCAACTTCCCGCCTCTTGTGCCGGAAACCGAATGATCGGCTACACATTCAACGCTGTGCGCTATCAATTGGCATTGATTCTGCCGGCCATTCGCACGGTCCGCGAGGCCGCGGACCCTCCCCTGCAAAGCACCTTTGCCGCTCCTGTTTGTCCCCTTATTTCACTCGCTCTCGCCGCAAGTTCTTCGGTGCCCTTTCGGTTCTCCATCCGACATGAGTATGATTCCTTGTGACTATCTCTCTGAGGCCCTTGTTATGGGCTCTTTTTCGCGCCGTAGTTCTCATTCTTTTTCACCTTTCACAAGACTCTTGATATGTTCAACGTAGGCCTCGGGTCCACCGGCCTGATATCCGGTGCGGGCCAGAATTTTTCCATCTTTATCAAGTAACAGCACGGTGGGGTATCCCCTGATCCCGTACTTTTCCGCCAACGCCGCGTTCTGCTTTACAACATTGTCGGCAAGCTTCTTTCTCGCCGGGAAGTCGGCAAGAAACAGTACGAGATTTGATTTAGCATATTCCTGGAATTCCTTCTTTGAAAATACCTCTTGGTCCAGCTTGATGCACCAGCCACACCAGTCGGATCCGGAGAAATCTGCAAGGATGGGAATATTCTTCTCGGCGGACCGTTTCTTTGCTCCTTCAAAATCTGTAGACCAACCCTCTTCCGCCGAGATTTCGGTCTTGGTTTCGGCCTCGGCCTTGGTCTCGACGTCGGCCTTGGTCTTGGTCTCGGTCTCGGTCTGACAACCCACAATAAACAATCCAGCCACTGCTATTAGAAACGCTTCCCTCATTGGTCTTTCCTCCTCTTTTTTACCGTAGTCTCTTTCTCTGACCCGGCCAGTCCCTCGTTTCTTCTCCGGGTAGTCCCAGCTTCTGCTTAGAACCACAGGCCCGAGGCCTGATGTGACATCTTTTCCTTCTTTGCCTGCGCCCTCATTTTATATGCGCAGTCCCTTACCACGCCGTACAACACAGCGCATCCGTCATCCTTACTCGAAGCTTCTCCTTCATCTGCAAGGATAGTGAGCTCCCTGGCCAGGTCCAGAGTTTTTCGGATGTTTTCGTTACACACTCTAACGGCGCGATCAGTCGCTACATTTTGTGACCTTGTATCATTCAAAGTGGTTGTCTCCATAGCCATTGTAGTTTACTCCCCACAATTCCGCCGTAGATCTGATGCTAGAGTCGTGCCAACTTGGCGGGGCTCTGACCTTTAGGCGCTGCAATATACTGGGAATAAGGCGGTTATGGCGGTCGGAGACCCTCAAGGAACCCGTCTATGTATCACTTAGGTGGTGTCAGTCGGGACAATGAGACACGTATTCGGAGGTCGGAGGGCAGAGGTCAGGGATCGGAATTGGGGCGTTGGACGCCAGATAGAGGCCTATCTTCTCCACGTGGCCGCGGGCGCCAGCCCGTGGAGGGGAAAGGGGAGAAACCGGTTGAGTCTAGCTTGGCTCAGCCATCGACTTCAATGTCATCAAGAAAGCGGTACAACGTGGCCCTGGATACTCCCAGTAGCTGTGCGGCCTCGACTTTGTTACCGTTAGTTTCGTCCAGTGCGGCCCGGACGGATGCGACATCCAGCTTCCGCTTGCGTCGCTTGATGGGCGCTGCAGCGTGCATATCGATGCCGCGTCGTGGGGGAGGAAGGTGTTCGGGCCTGATAACGTTATCCTTGCACTTTATCATGGCGAACTGAATCCAGTTCTGCAGCTCGCGGATGTTCCCCGGCCATTCGTACCCCAGCATCATGTCCAGTGTCTCCGGAGCCACGGTTATTCCTTCTCGACCGGTATCTTCGCAGGCTCTCTTCAGGATGTGGTCGACAAGAAGCGGGATATCGTTTCTTTTCTCTCTCAGGGGAGGGAGCCATAGAGGAACAACACTCAGGCGGTAGTAGAGGTCTTCACGGAATCTCCCCGCCTCAAGTTCTTTCCCTATATCCTTGTTCGTGGCACTGACAACCCTGACGTCTACCTTTACGGTGGTCTCGCTGCCGACACGTTCAAACGTGCCATCCTGCAGAACTCTCAGTAGCCGTACCTGCATAGCCGGAGATATATCGCCCACTTCATCCAGGAATATCGTTCCGCCGCCAGCCAGCTCAAAGCGCCCTTTTTTGTCCCTTATCGCCCCCGTAAAGGCCCCTTTCACATGACCAAAGAGCTCGCTCTCCAGCAGAGATTCGGGAAGCGCACCGCAGTTGACGGGAACAAAAAGCTTGTTCGCGCGCAGGCCTTCGTTATGAATCGCTGCAGCGACCAATTCCTTCCCCGTTCCGCTTTCGCCCTGCACCAGGACCGGGGCATTGGAGTCGGCAAGGTCACGAATCAGATCGAATACCTCGAGCATCTTGTCGTTTCGGCCAATTATTCCAGAGAAACTGTGTACGTTGCCGAGCCTGCGCGCCATTCGTCGCTCTCTCGTGACATCCTGGAACGTGGCGAGAATGCCTGTCTCCGCACCGTCGTTATCGATCATCTTTTTGATGGACATGGTTACTACGCGCTTCTCGCCGGCCTTGGTGACAATGTTCATTTCCTGGCCGGAAACCTCCGACACTGATTCGCTTACCTCACAGAACTGGCATTTTCCGCCGCAGAAATTCCCGGGAAACGCGTCGTGGCAATCATGGTTTATGACCTCATCACGAGAGTACCCCGTGATTTCCTCGGCCGCGGAGTTGAAGTAGAAGATCCGCCTGTCCATGTCGTGCGCGATGATGCCGTCGCTGATGTTGTCGACAATCATATCCGTCTGGCATTTGGCCTCCGCAAGCGCATGGGCATAGCCGCGCGCGAACAGGTCTTTCACGAGACGTGCTATTTCGTCGCGCGTGCGCCGAAATACGGCCAGATCCTTCTCGTCAATGTCTCCAGCGATGGGGCCCTGGTATGACACCTGGGAAGCGGGATCCTCGAGATTCCAGTTCACCTTTATGGGGTTCCCGGCGAGGATAGGGCAGTCCCGGTTTGATTCTCTGCACATTGTGATGACCAGGTCGATGTCCTGGTTTTCCAAATCCGAAAGTTGCCGCGACTGTTGCTGCGAGATGTCTATGCCGACTTCCGACATCACCTTCACTGCTATCGGGTGGATCCTGCCCGCATGGATTCCGGCACTCAACACTTCGATATTGGGCTCGTTCCTTGCCCGGGCAAAACCCTCGGCCATATGGCTTCGTGACGAATCACTTGTGCAGAAAAGCAGCACCCTGATCATTTCACAAGTCTCCCAGATATCGACCGCCAACAGGTTTCACCATATTGCCCTGTGGCACCATCGGCTATCGTGGCAGACTGTATTACAGCAACTGCCCTCCTACCAGCAATAAAAGACCGGAATCCGCCGGCCCAACTCCTCTTTTTCTTCTCAGGCATATGTGGGCGGGCCACCCCGCTGACCCGCTGGATGAGCGGCCATAGGGATGGGCAGCCATCAACAAGAAGGGCTACTCTGCGCCCACTTCGTCAGCAACTACGTTCCTTTTCCTCTCAAAACACGTCTGTAAACTTCCTCGAGGCCCTCGCCAAATGCTGTGAGGCTGAAATCGTGGGCGATCCTTTCACGAGCAGCCGTCCCCAGTCTTGCGGCAAGTTCCCGGTCCTGGGCCAGTTGCGTTACCGCAGCGGCCATGGCCACGGGATCGTCAGGCTTCACAAGCACCCCGTCTTTTCCATCCCGGATAATCTCCGACGGGCCACAGGTATCCACCGCAACCACGGGCTTCCCGCCGGCCATCACCTCGGCAACAACCCGTCCAAACGGTTCTCTCGAGGCCGCATGAACAAGAACATCTATACCATCGTATACCGCACCCATGTCCTCACGATAGCCAGTGAATTTCACTTGTTCACCTATGCCAAGCTCCACCGCGTATTGCTTCAGTTCATCGATATATCCAAGGTGATCACGAAACATGTCATCGCCGATAACCAGAAAAAGCGCTTCCTGGATCCTGTCGGCTATCAGCCGGGCACTATCAAGAAACAGGCGGTGCTTCTTCCAGGGCACGAGTTGACCCACACTTGCCACAACAAACCTCTCACCACCGATCCTCATTTCCTCTCTGAAGCATTCTCCCTGTCCGGCAGCCTCGTACTGTTCTGCATCGATCCCGTTATAGATTCTCACCAGCTTCTGTTGATTACTGCTGAATGAGGACACATGCTTCAAGACCGCGTCTGAGATACAGATGGTAAGGTCCGAGGTCCTTGCCAGCAATGGGCCCAAGGGGCCAAGATTAACCAGGTCTCTCGAGTGCCATACACAAGGCTTACCGGCTATCTTCGCCGCCGGTCCCGCGTACAACTGGGCCGTATTGCTGTTGGCATGAACAATCTCGATTTCACGCTCACGGAAGATTCTCGCAAGCCTCGGCACAACTCGGCTAAAGGCGCATAGATACGCCGCAAGCGTAAGGGGGTTTGCAGTCTTCTTGAGACGTTTCAACGGGACTGTAATTACTTCAGCCCCGCCGCTTTCGAGTAGCTCGGCAAGATCTCCCCGCTCCGGAAGCACGGCCAGCACCCGGTATTCCTCTGGGTCCAGGCACGATGCAATGTCTACCATGCCCTGCTCGGCTGCCTCATCGCTGTCACTG
>PVBE012259415.1_pt1 | contig 13302 bp, 10 predicted proteins | sample 1631181 | NCBI WGS metagenome assembly PVBE01 (sample SAMN08397723, study PRJNA350692) | Marine metagenome, whole genome shotgun sequencing project. | isolation source: water | place: Pacific Ocean | collected 2012-04
CGCGGAAACGGAAGCCAAGCCACAGGGTGCCGAAGCTTCGATGCCGATCGAGCCGAAGGCCGAACCGATCGAGCTCGAAATCCCCCCTAAGCCCCCCAAACCAATTCCTTCCCGGGCGCTGCCCAAGGACGATTCGCCCGGCGAGCCCGCCCTCCCCACATCCGGCGAAAGCGCTCGTTCACACTCGGCCGTCCTGGCATCGCTCGCCAACGAGGTAGGGAGCGAGACCGCGACAGCCACTCGACAAGCACCGGCTCGGCGAACACCGGCACGATCGCGGTTGGTCCGATTGCTGCCGAGGATGTTGTTGGTTGCGGGACTGCTCGTCGGCGGGTTCCTGCTGGGACAGTCCAATCCGCCCGAACGCGACCGTTCACCGAAAACGAATCCCGCGAAGGACTCCGCCCCCGCAACCGAAGAAACGAAACCGGCACCCAGAGCGGCCTTCGAAGGCCGCATCACCTGGAAGAACGCTGCCGGTGAAAGTCGGGCCGACACTGGCGCTCTGATCCTCGTACTTCCCGAAGAGCGTTCCGGACTCGCCAAACTCTCCGTCGCCGGATTCCACGTTGCCGACGCTCCGATCGACCGACGCTTGGCTCTGGACGGACTGCGAACCCTCGGAGGCGATGTCGCCTTCGCCGATGAAAGAGGCGCCTACAGCATCACGCTGCCCCAAGCCGGAAACTACGAGATCGTCGTCGTCAGCCACTTCCAACAGCGCGGCGAAAAGCAGATCATCCCCAGTGCGCTCCAGAATCTTCTTCTGCAATACTTCGAACGCCCCGGCCAACTCCTCGGCCAACTCGCCTCCCAACACGGCCCCGTTCGCTACAACGGCGAAGAGACCGAACTGTGGGATCATTCCTTCGAAGCGCCGCTGTGACATGCCAAGTTCACCAACGTCCCACACACCAAACGGCGTCCCCGCTGCCGCAGGCACAACCCGGCGGACGCCGGTTAGTCCCAGGCCAACGGAGCCTGCCAGGCTTGTTTGAGTTGGGCGAATTCCGAGTCGACGACGGTCGTGCCGTCCGCTCCTCGAATTGTGACGCGGCCGGAATCGGTCACGCTGCCCAAGTCGACCAACGGCAAGCCTTCGAACGTCTGCCGCAGCGAAGCCACTTGCTCCTCACCAACTTCGACGAGGAATCGTGTGTTGCTTTCGGAGAACAATAGCACTGCGTCTTCCTGCAATCCGGCGGCCTCCGCCATCCCGGCCAGGCCCGCATCAACACCCAGCCCGCCGGCAAACGCCATTTCGGCCAGCGCGACGGCCAATCCGCCTTCACTGAGGTCATGGCAACTGCGAATCTGGCCGGCACTGATCGACTGATGCACGGCTGCGAAGACGCGCGGTGCGAATTGGGCATCAACGACGGGCACGTCTCCCCCGGTCAACCCGTTGACCCGCGCGAAGTGGCTGCCTCCCAGTTCGTTTCGCGTCGTGCCGATCAGGAACAGTTTGTTGCCTGCCTCCTTCAAGTCCATCGTGACGGCCCGGTTGACGTCGGCGATCTGCGCCAGGGCCGTGATCAACAACGAGGAGGGAATCGCGACGGTCTGCTTTTGGCCGGTTTCGTCGACGTAGGAGAACTCGTTGTTGAGGCTGTCCTTCCCACTGACGAACGGAGTCCCATAAGCGATCGCAACGTCGTGGCAGGCCAACGCGGCCCGGACGAGGCTGCCCAGGGTCTCGGCCCGTTCGGTGTTGCCCCAGCAGAAGTTGTCCAGGATCGCAATCCGCGAGGGATCGGCCCCGACGGCGACGCAATTCCGGACGGCTTCATCGATGGCTGAAGCCGCCATCCAGTAGGGGTCGAAATCGCCGTAGCACGGGTTCATGCCGTTCGAGACGACGAGTCCCCGATCGGACGTCAAATCGGGACGCACGACCGCGGCATCGGACGGGCCGTCATTCGCAACCCCGACCAACGGCTTGACCACGCTGCCCGCCTGGACCTCGTGATCGTACTGCCGGATGATCCACTCCTTGCTACACACGTTGAGCGATCCCAGAATCCCGCGGAGGTCTTCGTCGAACCGCTCCCGGTCCGGCAAGGAAATCGCGCGAGCGGCGAGCGGTTCGTAAACCGCGTCCCGTACGACCGGGGGACGACCGTCATGCAGAAACGCCATGGACAGCTCCGCCACCTGGCGGTCTTCGTACTTGAGCACCAGCGTTTTGGTGTCGGTGAATTTCCCGAGCACCGCCGACTCGACGCCTTCCGCGGCGCACACTTCCTCGAACCGTGCCAAGTTGGCTTCCGGGACGGCCAACACCATCCGCTCCTGCGCTTCGGAGATCCAAATCTCCGTGTACGACAAGCCCGCGTACTTGAGGGGCGCACGTTCGAGCCAGACCTCGGCCCCGGTCTCCTCGCCCATTTCGCCGACGGCGCTGCTGAATCCGCCCGCGCCGCAGTCGGTGATGGCGGTGTATAGCTCTTCGTCACGTGTTTGCAGGACGACGTCAGCGACCATCTTCTCGGTGATTGCGTTGCCGATCTGTACGGCTCCTCCGGAGAGGCTTTCGCTCTCTTCGGTCAACTCGGCCGATGAAAAGGTCGCTCCGTGAATTCCGTCACGGCCGGTCCGCCCGCCGATCGCGACGATGAGGTCTCCGGGGCTAACCAGTCCCTCGCTCTTGCCGACCGGAATCATCGCCACGTTGCCGCAATACACCAGGGGGTTGCCGAGATAGCGTTCGTCGAAGAAGACCGACCCGTTGACTGTGGGAATTCCCATCCGGTTCCCGTAATCGCGGACGCCGGCCACGACTCCCTTGGCGACCGCTTTGGGATGCAGTACGCCGGGCGGCAACGTTGCGAACGGCGTCTCCGGCGGCGCAAAGCAGAAGACGTCCGTGTTGCAGACCGGCCTCGCACCCAGCCCCGTCCCCAGGGGGTCCCGGATCACTCCGCCCAAGCCCGTGTTGGCGCCGCCATACGGTTCGAGGGCCGAGGGGTGGTTGTGCGTTTCGACCTTGATGCAGACGTCCTGCCGTTCATCGAACTCGACGATTCCCGCATTGTCCTTGAACACGCTGACGCACCAGTCGTCCGCGCCCAGCGATTCCCGGATCGAGACGGTCGCCTGGAAGATCGTCTCTTTGAGCATGTTCTCGAACCGGCGGTCGGTCCGTTCGTCGCGATAGTGAATCCGTCCGGCGAGCGTCTTGTGCGAGCAGTGTTCGCTCCACGTCTGGGCGACGGTTTCCAGTTCGACGTCCGTCGGATCGCGGTCCAACTCGACAAACTGCCGCTGGATCGTCCGCATTTCCTCCAGGCTCAAGTACAACTGGCCCTCGCTGCTGAGAACTTTCAGTTGCGAGTCGTCCATTCCGCGTATCGGAACGGTCAACAACTCGAACTCGTAGGCGCTGCCCAGCGCGATGCTTTCCATCCGCAGCGGGCCGCGAACGACGTGCTCGATTGCGTCGTTCGCCAGAATCCGCGAGCTAAGTCGGCCAAGGTCCTCGCTCCCGGGTTCCCCGTCAATCCAATACTTACGGCACGTCGAAACCGCATCAACGGCAAGTCCCAGATCGTCCAGGGCCGCCCGCGTGCTTTGCGCGACGTTGTCGGTCACTCCCGGATTGTACAGGACGTTCAACAACGCACCGGCGTCACCGTTCGCGTCGCTTCCGTTCCCTGCGGACAACTCGTGAATCGAGTACGACTCGACGACATGATCGGCCAGCAGACTCCGGGCGGCACGCTCGACGTCCGATTCGATGATCGAACCCTCAATCAGAAACGACCGGGCCGAGCGAATTGCCGACACTCCCTCGATCCCCAGCGCACCACATTCCGCCAACACGCGGGCACCCTCGCGGTCATCCTCACCGGCCACGGAACGAACTTCGACTTCCCAGAGCATTGTTGCACTCGATCTCAAAAGAACAGCGTCACTTTGACGCAAGACGACTTGAATCTGTTAACCCGAAGCGTAAGCGAGGGACCAAGTTAGTGCGATCCATCCGGGTCCCTCGCTTACGCTTCGGGCTACTATGGCACGCAACTCGCGACTTCAAGACTTACGACGGCGTCAGGCCGTCGCGGTTCGTTTTGGCTTGTGCGAGCAGCTTTTTCAAGCCTCCGGCGTCGCCATTTTCGATGGTCGCCCGAATCTCCGTCAATCCCTCCGCGAACCGGTCCATCGCCCCCAGCACGGCATCCGAATTGTTCAGCAGGATTGCGGACCACAAGTCAGGGTCCCCGGAGGCGATCCGTGTCGTGTCGAGGAATCCAGTCGAGGCCAACTGTTGCTGATCCGGCTCAGACACCAGCACCGCCAAGCAGGACGCCACCGCATGGGGCAGATGACTCGTCAATGCAAGAATCTCATCGTGCTTTTCCGCCGACATTTTCACCACCGAGGCAAACCCCAGCTGCCGCCAGAACGAAATCAAAAGTTCCAATTGCCCGCCCACGGGCGTCCGCTCATTCGGCGTCACCACACACGTCCGCCCCGCAAACAGATCGGCGTCGGCGTGCTCGAACCCCTGTTTGTCCGAACCGGCCAACGGATGCGAACCGATAAATGTGACCGATTCCGGAAGTTGCCCGTCGAGAGCGCGGCAGATCGCCCCCTTGACGCTCCCGCCGTCCGTCAGCAACGTCTGGGGACGGCAATGGGGTGCGGCTTCACGGACATCCTCAACAATCCTATCGACGGGTGTGCAGAAAACAATTGTTCCCGCTTCTGATGCCGCAGACGCCAAGTCAGTCGTCGGGGCGTCAATCAGCCCCGCCTCACGCGTCTTTTCAAGCCGGGACGCGTTCCGCCCTACGCCGATGATCCTTCCCGCGAATCCGCGCTTCTTCAGCGCCGCGGCGATCGAACCTCCAATCAAGCCGACGCCGACGATCGCCACAGTCGAATCCGCGTCGCGGGGCCATATCCGTGCTGAGCTCGTCATCGTGCAGGCATTCTAGCGCCGCACTCGCCACATTTCCAGGGGCTTGGGCGCTGGGGACGTCTCCCGTTTGTTTGCATTTGAGGGGGGAGGAATCGGCCAGCTGAACCGACGGCTCCGCCATCGGGCACGTCCTGAGAGATGGGCGTCTGCTTGGTTACGGGCAAATCCCGCACCAAGTCCCTCTATTTCGCATTCGGATCCAACGGCGCACGTTCCACCGAAACGCTCGAATCATCCGAGAACGCCTCACTCAGTTCTTGGGCAAGTGCCTCATCGGCCTGACGACTCAGCTCACCCTCGGCGCGGCGTTTCTGATCCTCGTGATACTCCCATGCGGGATCGACCCCCGGATTCTCGATGCGCGTGATTCGCCAGGTGTGTGTCTCGGAGAGTTGCATGTGCAGGCGGGGCTTGACGACGAAACGTCCTCTTTGCACCCAAATCTCGACGCAGGCCGAGGGTCCCGAACGCTCGACCTTATGGACGCGCAATTGGTACTCGGGGTGCGGATTCCAGGAGCCGTCATCCTGTTTTCTTGCAATCGCCTGGGCGATCCGCTCCTGGTCCGGAGCCAGCAGTCTCAGCGCCGCGTCCCGATCACCCTCTTGCATCGCGCGCATGAAGGCCTCGGCCACCTGCGATGCTTCGTGATCGTCGAACCAATGTTGAATGCCGACCGCGGCGAGCCACAACCCGGATGCCGCAATCAGGCCGATGATCAGCTTCCGGGACACGTCGCATCCCTTGGTAAAAAGCCTGATTCGGACGGCTCTGAAGCCGAGCGGCCGTCAGAGATTCAGGCGCCGGGCCGAAGGTGCCAGTACGACGAAAGAATGTCGTACAGATCGGCGGAAATTTCAATTTCGTCCTCGGACAGGTCGTTCAACCAGCCGCGATCCCAGCGAACCGCATCCGCGAGAATCTCGGTGATCTCTCCCAAACGCACGCTCACCTTCGGTTCCGCGACAGCACTTTGGAGTTCATCACCTGTATACAATCGCAATCGAGGTCGCATATCGGTTCCTTCCGAGCCGCCACAGGCGGTGTCCCTTGCGAATCCATGCTGCATCGACGAAGTATCCCTCTCCGAGAATCCCCCTTCGAAGGGGACGCTCCGTCCAATCGAACGTCGCATCACGGCGATTCCTTTCGCCGTCGACAGCTTCCCTGCACGAGATGATGCGACAATCCACATTCGACATCGGCTGCCGGTCTGTACGACCTTGATGAGATGTTCCGATTGGGCCGGTCGAGATGGCAAAAAACGCGTTTAGCAACTCGCCTCACGCCACAATTCGCCCTCGAGACTTCACTCCTAACCCTCGTCTGAAGCTGGACTTACGAACGCAATCAGCAACTCTCGCCGCTTCGACCAGTGCATCGGCCTGCTCTCCGCCCCAACAGGCATCGCCACCATGGGAGCGATAGGAGCAGACGGTTAGCCCCGGTGATTGATCAGTCCGTAGGCTCGTAACGAGCAAACGCCCCCCAAGCCGGAACTGCGGTCGCTTTTCCGGGATGACCTTGTCGACGGGGCGCGATGTCCTCCGAGTGCGTTTGCGCGGTTCCGAAAACATGTAGCGCGGGCCACAAGCGAGTGGGGGCGGACGGCAATGACGCATCGAGGACCGTCGCGAAAAGAAGTTCCCAATTTTTGCAACATCGAAAATCCGCTGTTTTTCTGGAAGACACAGTCGTGTGGTTCGCTCGGGGCCATCCGCTGCGCTGACGCTGCACCGTCCCTCCCAACGACTTCGACGATCCGGGCGTCGCGCTGAGAATCACACGGCCTCATCCGACATTAAGCATCCGTTGGTTGGCGATTGTTTTGCACCAGCGCCGTAATACGTTACGATGACAGACGCGGCGGAGAGCCTGATCCCCTGAATCGGAATCACAATGGAACAAGCACGGACCGTCGACTTCGGGCGAATCGCGGGCGAACTTGCCCTGCAGGCATCCCAGGTCGAAAGCGTTGTCGCCCTGCTGGACGAGGGGAACACGATTCCCTTCATCACGCGCTATCGAAAAGAGCAGACCGGCAACCTCGACGAAGAGCAGATTCTGGCCATCGGACAGCGGATCTCTCTGCAACGGCAGCTCGCGGAACGCGCCTCGACGATCATGCGGCTGATCGACGCCCAAGGCAAACTGACACCCGTGCTGCGTTCGCAAATCGAACAGGCCGAGACGCTCAAACGACTGGAAGACCTGTATCTTCCCTTCAGACCGAAACGCCGTTCGCGCGCCACGGCAGCGCGTGAACGAGGGCTTGAGCCGCTCGCTGAGAGCATCTGGTCGCAAGACCCAAGTCTGGCGTCGCTCGAGTCGGCCGCCGCGGCGTTCGTCGCTGCGGACAAAGACCTGCCCACGACCGACGACGTGCTGCGGGGAGCCGCCGACATCATTGCCGAGAAGATCAACGAGAACGCGCAGGTCCGCGAGGGGGCCCGCAAAGTCGCCGCCCGCACTGGCACGCTCACGGTCTCCGCGACCAAGACGGCCGCCGAATCGGGCCAGGCCTTTCGCGATTACTTTGATTACTCGGAAGCCGTCGCCAAGATACCGCCGCACCGAGCGTTGGCCATCAACCGCGGCGAAAAAGAAAGCGTGCTCCGCGTCAAGTTCGGCTGGGACGCCGACGCGGCGCTTGCGAGCGTCACGCGCGAACTCGACCTCGAGTCGCATCGTCATGTGAAGTTCGTCAAGGACTGCGCCGCCGACGCCCTGCAACGACTGATCCAACCCAGTCTCGAGCGCGAACTGAGGCGAGAATCAAACGAGCACGCCGAAACACACGCGGTCTCGGTGTTCGCCAAGAACCTCAAGAATCTTTTGTTGCAGCCACCGCTGCGGGGAAAACGCGTTCTGGCGGTCGATCCCGGATTTCGTACGGGCTGCAAGATCGCGGCCCTGGACGAATGCGGTCATCGACTTGCCGCCGACGTGGTTTACGTCACCGGATCGGCGGACAAACGAAAGACCTCGATCGCCAAGCTCGTTGAGTTCGCCCGCGCGCACGGATGTGAACTGGTGGCGATCGGCAACGGGACCGCATGCCGCGAAACCGAAGAGTTGATCTCGGAAGTGATCGCCGAGGACTTGCCCGAACTCCGTTACGTGATCGTCAACGAGGCCGGTGCAAGCATCTACTCGACCAGCAGCGTGGCCCGCGAGGAGTTTCCCGACTTCGACGCCATCGAGCGCGGCACCGTCTCCATCGGGCGACGCGTGCAGGATCCGCTCAGCGAATTGGTCAAGATCGACCCACAACACATCGGCGTGGGCATGTATCAACATGACGTCTCGCCCAAACTGCTCAAGGAATCGCTCGATCAGGTCGTCCAGTCGTGCGTGAACTACGTCGGCGTGGATCTCAACACCGCCAGCGCCTCGCTGTTGCGGTACGTTTCGGGACTCAATCAGATGATTGCCCGCAGAGTTGTTGCCTGGCGCGACGAACACGGGCGATTCAATAACCGGCGCGAACTGCTCAACGTCGCGGGCGTCGGCGATGCGACGTTCACCCAGGCCGCCGGATTCCTCAAAGTCCAAGACGGCGACGAACCGCTCGATCGCACCTGGATTCATCCCGAAAGTTACGATCTGGCCCACAAGATTCTCGAGCGTCTCGAACTCTCCGACGACGATTTGCAGACAGACAGCGATTCCCTCGCGACAGTCCGCGCGCGAGTGGAACAACTCGACGTGTCGGGGCTGTCCGAAGAACTGCAACTCGGTTTGCCGACGCTGCGCGACATCACCGACGCGCTCTCCCGCCCCGGACGCGACCCCCGCGCCGATCAAGCCGGCCCCGTTTTCAAACAGGGCGTCCTCAACCTCGATGATCTGCACGAGGAAATGGAACTTACGGGAACCGTTTTGAACGTCGTCGACTTTGGTGCCTTTGTCGACATCGGCCTGAAAGACAGCGGTTTGGTCCACGTCAGCCAACTCGCCGCCCGGTTCGTCAAGAACCCACTGGACGTTGTCTCTGTCGGGGACGTCGTTACCGTCTGGGTGACGTCGATCGACAAGGAACGCCGCCGAATCTCACTGACGATGATCCGGCCCGGCACGCCTCCGGCAGAACGTCGACCCGAGAAGCCGCAACAACGCAAGCACAAGTCCCCCGGTGCCCGCAAGAAAACACCGTCCGCCGACAAGCCGCGAAAGTCCCCTCCGCCGAAACGCGAGGAGCAGCGTCCGAAGTTGACGAGTGAAAAACGCGAAGGGACGTCGCCGCTGACCGGATTCGACGAATTGAAAGAACTGTGGCGCGACAAGGATTGATCGCCGACCGGGAGACGACATGCGGACATTCGTCGCTGTGACGATCCAGCCGACCGGCCCCTTGAAGCGCGTCCTCACGCAATTGGGGGCGCTGGGGGATTCCGTCCGCGCCGTCCCGCCGGACAACCTGCACGTGACGCTGAAGTTCCTGGGCGAAACCGACAACAACGACATCGTCGCCGCCTGCCGCATCATCAAGCAGGTCGCTGCGGATGTGTCTCCTTTTGCATTGCGTTTACAGGGTCTGGGAGTTTTTCCGCGCATTGAACGGCCGAACGTCGTCTGGGCGGGCCTCGAACAGGCCGATCCGCTCGTCCAGATCGTTTCGGAATTCGAAAACCGCTTCGAAGAACTCGGTTTTCCGCGCGAGTCGCGAGCGTTTCATCCGCATCTGACGCTGGCTCGTGTCAAACGTCGTCCCCCCGAGGAACTGTTCGAACTGCTTGAAGCCAACTCGCAACGCGAATTCGGAACCGCCGAAGTTACCCAAGTTGAGTACTTTCAGTCGCACCTCAAACGGGACGGCGCACGCTACGCGGTGCTCGCGACAGAGAAACTGACCGGCGGTTGACCCGCGTTCAGAAGCCCGGCATTTTGGAAATGCCGGGCTTCTCGCTGCTCAGGCACGCGGCGGGTGCGAGTCGGAAGACAGTGGACCGCAAGAGTCAATTAGCACTTCAACCACTCGTCCAGGGAATCCGACAGACTCAATGAGAACACCGGGGCAGGAAACCACGGGTTCTCGACGAACCGCACCGCCCATCCCTCATCGCACTTGCCGAATCTGAAGATCGTCTCCGGAACATCAGGCAAGTCCACTCCCAACCGCACTTCACGCTCCTCGCAAACATCTTCGACAACCTTGGAGGGGAATCCGTCGTCAGGATATTCAATCGGATGCATCCCGTGAGGATTGAAGACCTCATCCGCGAACCATCTGTTGACGCAACGTACCATCGCGGCCACATCAGCATCGCCGAACGTGGATATCTGATAGAGGATCTCCGCGTATGCCGGTAAAGACAAGTCCGTCAACAACCAGTGAAGGGGTATGCCCGAAATCACCGGTATTCTTGTGCGATCGATTATGCCAACGGCCTCCTCGTACGTACTTATCGGAAATGCAAGATTAAAGTATTCAGGAGGAAAGGGTGCATGAATGTATGACCGGTGTTCCGGCGTATCCGTCATCCACAACACATACTCTCCGCACAAGAATACAAACAGATAAGTGCGAATCCCACCTAATCGCACAAAGTCGTATACAATCATCTTGTCGGTCGCGCCATCGAACGCCTCAAGTTCCTCCGCGAAAGGGACACGGTCCACGAGCACCTCCGTCACCACTTCTCTTGGTGGATCGGAGGGGACATCGTAATCGATCCAAGAATCGGGGAGGTCACGAATGGACGATTTGACGACAAGTGTTCTTGCAAGTGTGATCATGGGGGGTCCTGCATTTGGCCTCTTTCGAAGGATTCTCGAAAGACATTGCCCTCGGCGGTAAACGATCGTAACATGCAATGATGCCGACCGTACTCCGAAACGGCCCGTATCGATTCTTCTTCTACGCCGGCGATCGAGACGAGCCGCCGCACGTCCATGTGGAACGTGACAACTGCGAGGCCAAATTGTGGCTCGATCCGGTGCGTCTGGCGCGCAGTCACGGATTCGCGGCAAAAGAAATCAACACACTCGAAAAACTGGTCCTCGAAAACCAACAGGACTTACTGGATCGCTGGAATGAATTCTTCAACGGTTGAAACACAGCTCCCAACGGCCACGAGCGCTCAGGTCAGCGACGAGATGCTGTCAGTTGATCTCTCCGACGGACGCACGATTTCCGTGCCTGTTGCTTGGTATCCGCGTCTTTCGCACGGGACATCCGCGGAACGCGATCATTGGCGATTGATCGGGAACGGGCGCGGGATTCACTGGCCTGATCTCGACGCGGACATCAGTGTGGAAAACTTGCTGGCCGGTCAAGCATCGGGGGAAAGCCAGACGTCGTTCAAACGTTGGCTCGATCAAAGGTCGAGGCCTTGACCTCGCATCCAGAAGCCCGGCATTCTGGAAATGCCGGGCTTCTCACACATCCTCGACATCCCGACCACAATGCCCCGCTTCGAACATCTGCGTCACAAAGAGCCCTCGCGCATCCCGCCGCGCAAGTTGATCGTGGTTTGCGCGCCGCTGCGGAGCAACGTCAACCTGTCGCGCATCGTCCGCACGGCGGCGTGTTGCGGGGTTGAGCGTCTGGTCGCTTGCGGCACCTCCAAGATCGATCCGAAGATCGCCCGCGACGGAATTGATTCGATCGAGATCGACGTCCGCCGCTCAATTGGACCGGTGCTCAAACAGCTCCGCGAGCAGGACTACCGCCTGGTGGGCCTGGAACAGACGACCAATTCGCACAACCTGCACTCGTACGAATTCCATCGGCGGACGGCCCTGGTCATCGGCAACGAGCGAACCGGGCTGACACCGGACGTCCTCGATTTACTCGACGACGTCGTGGAGATTCCCGTTTACGGGCGGCCCTTCAGCTACAACGTGGCGACGGCCGCGTCGATGACGCTGTATGAATTCTGTCGGCAATACCCCAAGGGCTGACTTGGATTATTCGTGAGTCCGTAGGCCGGGTCCACGTTCTCCACCGTTTGGCGACGGTGGCTACAGCAGGGCGCGTCTACCCGTGCTCGCGGCGATAGATCTCCGTCAGACATTCCTCGACGCTCTTGAGCGTTTTGCCCGATTCCAAGACTGCGTCGATTTTTTGTTGGGCGTCGCCGGCGGAGTGGCCCAGGCTGAGCAAGGCTTCGAACACCTCGCTGACGACGTCGCTGGCATCAGCGCCCTCGGCGGGCATCTCGCGAAACGCCATCAGCGCGAACTTCGTCATCTTGCGTCGCAGTTTCGCGACGATCCGCTCGGCCACCGCCGGTCCGATGCCCGGCAGCGTGCAGAGCTGCTTCGTGTCGCGTTCCTCGATGGCCGTCGCGACTTCGCGGACGGGGCGGACCATCGCCCGCAGCGCCTTTCGCACGCCCACTCCGTCGACCGAACAGATCAACTCGAAGAACTCCCGCTCCGCCTCGCTCATGAATCCGATGATCCGCGGCGTCAGTCGGCCCTTCTGCGGGTTTCCTTCGAGGTACTCGATCGTCCGCAGGCTGACCTCCGTGTCGATCTGGGACTGCAACTGTCGCCGCACGAACTCGGGGACGAACACCTGGTATTCAAACGGGCCGGCGGCAACCGACGCTTCGTCCATACTCAGCGAAACCAGCGTTCCGGTAATTCTCGTAATCACGATGTGTCGTCCGGATGGTGGTGGAGGGGTGGTTGGAACCGTCGTTTAACGGAATGAGCAGTAGGGCGAGGGGAATTGCGGTCGGCCCAAAACAAAAACAGAATCGAAATCCGAAATCCGAAATCCGAAACAAATTCAAAATGCAAAGTTCGAATGTCCCAAACGCTCATCCCACACGCAAGACCAAATTCACATCCACCCTGCCGCGAATCATGCCCCGAACGCTCTCACCACCTCACTACGGCTGCGGCAAATGGCACGAAATCCCCCCCGCCGCGGGAACGTACGTTTCAGAAACGTAATCCATGACCATGCGGTCCGCGTTAAATCGCCAGCCAAGCGTTCGGACGGCACGCTTCATCCGTCCGATCCACTCGTGGGGCATGTCGTCCTCGTCGCGGTCGTAGTACATCGGGATGACTTGTTCCTGCAGGACCTTGAGCAGGTTGTCGCCGTCACGAAGGTCCTGGATTTGCTGGTCCACGTGCGTTCGCCCGTTGCCGATCGCGAAGCCGTTGGAGCCGTCGAAGGCCTCCGCCCACCAGCCGTCGAGAATCGAACAGTTCAGACCCCCGTTGAGAACGACCTTCTGCCCGCTCGTTCCGGAGGCTTCGAGTGGTCGTCGCGGATTGTTCAGCCACACGTCCACGCCCTGCACCAGATGCCGCCCCAGGTTGATGCCGTAGTCCTCCAGCAACACGACCCGTCCCCGAAAACGCTCTTCCTGCGTCAGCTTGAAGATCCGCTGCACGATCGATTTTCCGTGCTCGTC
>PVBE010851747.1_pt1 | contig 13299 bp, 13 predicted proteins | sample 1631181 | NCBI WGS metagenome assembly PVBE01 (sample SAMN08397723, study PRJNA350692) | Marine metagenome, whole genome shotgun sequencing project. | isolation source: water | place: Pacific Ocean | collected 2012-04
AAGCCTCCCCGCCACGCACTGCCGAGGCGGGGGACAAGCCCCCGCCCTACATTTCCTGGGGTGATCAACGCAACTGAGCAACGAGAAAATGCGCTCCTCCGAAATGGTTGAGTCGATTTCGAGCTTCGGGCATCTCCGCCTATCCGTGAGCGGTCAGCGGTCAGCGGTCAGCGGTCAGGTACATGTTTCCTCGACATGTGGCTGCTCCAGGGTGCAAAGGTGAGTAGGGCCCCCTTGCGCGATCTCCCGCGTAGTACTGCAGCACCAAACTCCGAGCAGTCGCCAAAGAGCTGAAAGCTGAAAGCTGAGTGCTGAAAGCCAGAGCGCGCTGGCCAGCAGAATTGGGTTATTCAACCCATGCGGGGAGCCAGCTAGCTGTTCGGCTCGTCGTCGGGCGTGGAGCGCCTGAAGCGGATGTGCATGTGGGTGGCGTGGCCCGGCTCGTGGCGAATGATGCCCAGGGCCGTTCGCCGGGCGCGCGGATATTGAAAGAACTTTTTCAGCTTGTCCTCGGGCACCTTGAGCTTCACCGCGTGCTCGTACAGCAGCTTCTGCAGCCGGTAGTCGACGAAGATGTAGACCAGGTCGCCGGTCTGGATGAAGGCGTGCATCAGGTCCCAGGTGCGTGGCACGTCGAGGGTCTTGGCGTTGGCCTTGACGTAGGCCCGGGTCTTGAAGGTCAGCGGGTAGCGGACGTCCACGTCCCGGCCGGTGCGGTGGGAGGCGTGGGGCGGCAGGCGGCCGCCGCCCTGACGGCTCAGGTCGTCCACCCGCAGCGATTGCGCCTTGGGGTACTTATCAAAGTGGGCGGCGAAGATGTCCACCAGCTGGGTGACGGTGAGGTAGGTGCCCCAGGCCACCCGCTGATTGCGCACGATGTAGCCGGCGCCCGAGCGGAGCTGGTGCATGCCGAGGATCCCGCCGTCCGGGCGGCCCTCCTTGAGGATCCAGATCTGCGTGCCGTGGCGCAGGTACCGCTTGGCGCGCGGGTTGAGCCGGCGCAGCATGCGCAGCGAGACCTTGAAACGCTTGGAAATCTTCCTGAAAGAGTCGCCGCGCCGCACGCGATACCGCACCCGCGAGCGGGTGCGGCAGGGGTGCCGGCTGCTGATGCGCAACTTCTGGCCGGGCCGGATCCAGCGGCTCTTGAGCCGGTTGGCGCCCATGATCCGCTTCACCGTCACGTGGTATCGCTTGGCGATGATGTTGAGGCTCTCCCCGGGGAGCACCTCGTGCTTACACCGATACCACTTGGCCTGTGCCGGCGCGGCTTGGAGCACGATCATAAATGTTAGAGCCAGGCTATACTTCATGTTGGGCCCGAGCTGAGGGTCACGCGGCCCACTAATATATCAGCCGCGGCGTCATGAGACAAGGGCAGCGGAATCAAATCACTTTCCGGATTCCATGTCCTTGCCGGCGCCGAGGAGCTTGGCCGCGATGAGGGTGATGGGGGCCACGCCAAAGCTGAAGAGCGCGCCCATCTTGACGCTGTCCTGCAGCGACTGGATCTCCAGGTTGATCGGGGTGCCGGGGTTGAAGGCCACCACCGAGATGAAGAGCGCCACGGTGAAGCCGATGCCCGCCGCCAGTCCCACCACGATGAGGTCGCGGGTGTACATCCCCTTGGGCAGCTCCAGGCCCATGAGCTGGCCCAGCTTGGTGAAGATGAAGATACCCACCGGCTTGCCGACGAAAAGCCCGCCGACGACGAACCAGGTGCCCGGCCCCAGGGCCGAGAACTTGACCCCCGCGTTGACGAAGCCGAAGAAGCCGAGGATGATCTCCACCGGCGTCTTCCACCAGTGCTCCATCTGGTTGAGGGTGTCCTCGCCCTTGGACTCGCCCTGGGCCCAGAGGCCGAGGTCGGTGTGCTCATGGGGCATGCACCAGGCCAGGGGCACCAGGGCCAGGGCCGGGTGGATGCCGCCCTCGTGGAAGGCGATCCAGGAGACGACCCCCGGCCCGAGCAGGTAGGGCCAAAAGGAGCTGCACTTGACCACGCGCCACAGCACCATGGCGAAGATGATCGCCGCCACGAGGCCGGCAGCGAAGAACAGGCGGCTCGGCCCGGGCAGGATGAAGGTGGCCACCTCCTGGGGGTAGAAGGCGGCCAGGATGATCAGGCCGCCGGCGTCGTCGGCGATGGCCAGCAGCAGCAAAAAGACGATGGCCGGGTGAGGCTTGCCGTCGACGCGGGGGAAGATCAGCCGCGCCACCAGATAGGAAAAAGCGATGTCGGTGGCCATGGGGATGGCCCAGCCGTCGGTCAGCTTGTCCGGGCTGTCGAACAGCATGCAGCCGGCGAGGTAGACCAGCGCGGGCCCGGCCATGCCGCCGACGGTGGCCATGATCGGCAGCGCCGCGGTGCGCCCCGAGGAGAGCGCCCCGCCGGGCAGCATGGCCTCACGGATCTCCTTGCCCGCGATGAGGAAGAAGAAGGCCATGCCGATGTCGTTGACCACAAAGTGGACCAGGTGCTTGGTGCGGTCGTAGGACTCGTAGGCCACGTTGGCCCAGACGAGCCCGATGACCGCGCCGCCGATGAGGAAGGCGGAGTTTTCGAGCAGGAACTGAATGGAGTTGCCAACGAACTCGCCGAAGCTCTTGGCCTTGAGGGGCGACATTGTTTTGTTTCCTCCTTGTGGTACCCGTTAATGCTCTCATGCCCCCCGTTAGTCAAGAATCCAGTGCTGCGCCGCACCTACCGCACGCGGTCGCGGCCCGCCTCCTTTGCCTCGTAGAGGCGGGCGTCAGCCTGCCCCAGAAGGTGCCCCAGCGGGTCGTCCGCTGCCTGCGCCTCGGCCCCGAGTTCGGCCACGCCGAGGCTGATGGTGATCTGCAGGGACTGCCCTGACGCCGGTATGGCCTCGCCGCCCACCGCCCGCCGCAGCCTATCGGCCAGGGAGCGGGCCCCGGCGAGGTCGGTGCCCGGCAGCAGCAGAGCGAACTCCTCGCCACCGTAGCGCCCGACGACGACGTCTCCGGCGCCAGCGCGCAGGCGCCGGCCCACCTCGCAGAGCACCTCGTCACCGGCGGCGTGGCCCCAGGTGTCGTTGACCGCCTTGAAGTGGTCGATGTCGGCCAGGATGGCGCTCAGCGGTTGGGCGCCGCCCTCCACCTCTGCCTGGCCCAGCTCGAAGAAGTGGCGCCGGTTGGTCAGGCCGGTGAGCCCGTCGGTGGTGGCCAGGCGCTGCACCTCGCCGAAGAGCCGCGCGTTCTCCACGGCGATGGCGGCCTGGTTGGCGATGGCGCACATCAGCTGCTGTAGCTCGTCGTCGAAGTGGTTCGCGTCCACGTGGGTCAGGGTGAACACGCCGAGCACCACCCCGTGGCGCGTCACCGGAACCACCAGGGCCGAGCGGTGCTTGTACAGGTCGTGGGGCAGGTGGAGCCAGCGGTCGTCGACCAGGGTATCGCCCACCCGGACCACTTCGCCGTGGCGGCAGACCCAGCCCGCCAGCCCGGCGGTCATCACCTTCTCCAGCACCTCGGCCGACACGCGGTACGGCACGCCGTGGCGCATGGAGATCTTGCGCGTGGCCATGCCCTGGTTGTCCACCAGGATCAGCGTGCCGGCGGTGGCGTCGGTCAGCGCCATGATGCGGACCAGGGTCTCGCCCAGCACCTCGTCCAGGTCCAGCAACGAGGTGAGCGACGTGGTCACCTCCAGCAGGATACGCACCACGAACTCGGGCGCGGTGCGCGAGATGTCGGCGCGGTCGCCTGGCTGGGAATCTTGTCGGTTCATTGGCTCCGGACACCGTAGGGCGGGGGCTCGTCCCCCGCTTTGTCACAGACGCGGGGGACAAGCCTCCGCGCTACATTCAAGTCAGTTGCGGCGGCGCCTGATCAGCAGCAGCGCCAGCAGGCCGAGAGACAACAGCGGCAGGCCCTCCGCCGCGCTGCCCACGCGGCAGTCACAGGCGCCGGTCATGCCGTCGTTGTTGCCGTTGCCGCCCGCGCCGCCGTCGCCCCCCGTGCCCTTGGGCCAGGGCACGCACTTGCCGTACTTGCAGTAGTACGCCTCGGGGCACTGGATGCCCTTGCAGACGTCCACGCAGCCGACCTGCTTGTCCGGCCCGCAGGGCGGCGGGCAGTCGGCGTCCTGCGCCGAGCTGAGCCCGCCGGGGCAGCAGCCGTCCTTTTTGGTCTTGTTGGCCTTCTTCGGGTTGTAGAAGCATTTGACGTTGCACTTGCTGCCGCCGAGCTGGTCCGAGGTGCACGGGTTCTTGTCGTTGCAGCTGGTCTTGCACTTTCCCGGCCCGGACTTGATGCCCGGGTCGCACTTTTCACCCGGGTCCAGCTTGCCGTCGCCGCACTTGCTGTTCTTCGGGCAGTCGTTGTCGTTCTGCCAGCTGGCGCCCAGCGGGCAGCAGCCGTCGCCGTGCTTGGGCGATGTGATCGGCGTGTAGCTGCACTTGGCCAAACAGCCCGAGCCCATGAGCATGTCCTTGGTGCACTTGTCGTTGTCGTTGCAGTTCTTGGGGCAGGCCCCCTTCTGGCCCTGGGGGATCTTGGTGTCGCACCACTCGCCGGCGTCCACCACGCCGTTGCCGCAGCCCGCCGAGCTGGTGTGGTGGCAGTAGGCCTGGCAGCCGGCGCCAACCAGTGAGTCCTTGGTCTTGGAGTTCTTGTCGTCGCAGTCGCTGGGCTTTTGGGGGCATCCGCCCCACTTGCCCCAGGAGATCTTGGTGTCGCACTTTTCGCCCCCGTCCACCTTGCCGTTGCCGCACTTGTTTTGGGGGCAGGTGTTCTTGTAGTTGCAGTAGGCCTGGCAGCCGTTGCCGTTCATGGTGTCCTGGGTGCACGGGTTGCCGTCGTTGCAGGTCTTGGGGCACGCGCCGGAGGCGCCGTAGGGGATCTTGGTGTCGCACTTTTCGCCCGCGTCCACCACGCCGTTGCCGCAGGACGGCGGGCAGTCGTTGTCGGTGGCGCTGTTGGCGCCGTTGGGGCAGCAGCCGTCGCCGTGCTTGGGCGTCGTGATCGGCGAGTAGATGCAGCTCTTGTTGCAGCCGCTGCCGACCAGGGTGTCGATGGTGCACTTGTTGTAGTCGTTGCAGCTTGTGGGGCAGGCGCCCGTGCCCCAGGTGATCTTGGTGTCGCACAGCTCGCCGGGGTCCAGCTTGCCGTCGCCGCAACAGGAGACCGCCGCCGCGATGGTCTTGAGGGCCGCCTCGAGCTGGGCGTAGTTGTCGGCCTGGTAGTACTTGCCGGTGCCGCCAGCCTTGGCCGCGTCGGTCAGGGACGACGGCTTGACGCCGCTGCCGAAGCCGACGACGTAGGTCTTGATCCCCGCGCTGTACAGCTTGGCCGTGGCCACGTTGGGCCAGTTGGGCTGGCATGTCTCCTTGCCGTCGGTGACCAGCAGCACGTACTGGGGCTTGCCGCTGTAGGAGACGGAGCTGAGGTAGGTGCGCGCCGCGTCCAGAGAGGTACCGATGGGCGTGTCGCCGTCGGGGTAGGCGGTGTTGAGCATGGAGTTGATGGAGCCGCCCGTGCCGGGGCCCACGTTGACGTTGACCTTGCCCGAGGAGCAGTTCTTCACGTGGGGCCAGCGCGGAAAGAGGATCAACCCGAAGTCGATCTGTCCAGAGTAGTGGGTGGTGAGGTTATAGATGGCCGACTTGGCGATGGTCCACTTGCTCTGGCTGCCGACCTGGCTCTTCATGCTGCCCGAGCGGTCCAGCACGATCATAAGGTGTGGCACCTTGCCGCAGGGGTTGGCCAGGGCCGGCGAGGCGGACCACAACAGGCCGGTGGTGAGGATCAACAGGGTGAGCGGCTTGACGCCGGATTGACGCATGGGCAACCTCCGTCTGTGGTGGATCTTACAGCAATCGCGACAGCGGGAACAGCGCAGGGTGGGGGCGGCGCAGGAAGGCTCTTGGCTATTGGCGCCAGGCAAAATACTATGGCGCCAGCGAAACCACCGGAACCTGGAGCGTGCCATGAGAAGAACCATCGTAGCCCTGACTGTCTGCTCCGTAGTGGCGCTGCTGGGCGCCTGCAGCGACACGGACGAGGACCCCATCGGCGACGAGTGCGCCAAGCGCTGCACCATCGACAGCAAACATGCCTGCTACAGCAAGACCATCAACGGCGTGCCGGCTCAGACCCAGTGCATCAATGACTGCAAGTCGCTGTCCGGCGCGGCGGAGAAGGACCCGAAGTACTACGCCGGCTGCGGACTCTGCGTCGCCACCACCTTCGGCTACAGCCTCAAGACGGACCCTCCCTGCGACACCAAGCCCAACGATCCGCAGTGCTGCTATGGGCGCACGTACAAGGGCCCCACGGACAAGGAGTGCATCTCCAAGTGCTTCGAGCCGGATGGCGGCGCTGCGTACTAGTTAACCGAGGTCGTTTGGGGACGCGTTGCACAGAGAGCGCCGAGGCGCCCCGCTGGCAAGGCGCGAGGAGGGCGAATACTGGTGGTATTTAACCGACGAGCAACGCAGCCAGCGGGGATGGATCGGCGCTCTACGCTGTATGTTCGGTGTAGGCAGCCTTGCGGTGCCTGGCCGTGGGCAGGTGGGCGTCCCAACAGCCGGGTGAGCAGAAGAACAGCTTGAGACGCCCGCTGTTGCACGCAGAGACGGTGCATTTGTAGTAGGTATCCCCCTTGTGGATCTCCTTCCCACACATACAGCACTTGGCAAAAAGCTCGGGCATCAGCGGCCTCCCTTACCCGCGATTATTAACGATGGCGCCCACAGCGGCAAGGAAATGATAGAGCGCATGACACCATGACTGCCCGCACCATCCATATGGTGGCCCTCGGCTGCCCCAAGAACCGCGTGGACACCGAGCGCATGGCCGGGCTGGCGCGGCGCCATGGCCTGACGCTGACCGCCGACGCTGCTGACGCCGAAACCATCCTGATCAACACCTGCGGTTTCGTTCACGACGCCAGCGAGGAGTCCATCGACACGGTGCTGGAGCTGGCCCGCTTCAAGGAGCAGGGCCGCTGCGCGCGGCTGATCATGGCTGGCTGCCTTTCCCAGCGGCACCCCGACGAGCTGGCCGCTGAGCTGCCCGAGGTGGATCATTTCATCGGCACGGCAGACCTGGAGCGGCTGGACCGTATCCTCGGCGGCGAGGAGGCGCCGCGGCAGTGGGTGGGAGCGCCCCGACCAGCGGCCGAGGAGCGCTTCGAGCGGGACCTCGCCGACACCTCGCACACGGCTTACCTCAAAATCGCCGAGGGGTGCGACCGGCCCTGCGCCTTCTGCATCATCCCCGGCCTGCGGGGCCCGCAGCGCAGCATCGGCGCGGACGCCCTGGTGGCCGAGGCGCGGCAGCTGGCCGCGGCCGGCACCCGGGAGCTGGTGGTGGTGGCCCAGGACACCACGGCCTATGGCCGGGACCTGGAGCCCGGGGTTCACGTGGCGGAGCTGCTCGAGGCCCTGGACGATGTGGACGGGCTGGCCTGGATCAGGCTGCTCTACGCCTACCCCTCGGCGGTGGACCGACGGCTGCGGCAGGCCATGGCCAGGCTGGCGCGGGTGGTCGCCTACCTCGACCTGCCGATCCAGCACGTGGACGACGACGTGCTGCGCCGCATGAAGCGCGGCTACTCCGGGGACCGCGTGCGCCGCTGCCTCGACGAGCTGCGCCGTGACGTGCCCGGCGTGGCCCTGCGCACCACCCTGATCTGCGGCCACCCCGGCGAGACCGACGAGGCCCACCGCGCCATGGCGCGTTTCCTCGAGGAGCAACGCCTGGACCACGTGGGGGTCTTCGCCTTCTCCCATGAGGACGGCACCGACGCCGCCAGCCAGCCGGATCCCGTGTCGCGCGAGCTGGCGCAGGAGCGCGCCGCCGAGCTGATGGAGCTGCAGCGCGGCATCAGCCGGGCGCGGCTGGCGGAGTTGGTGGGCCGTGAGCTGGACGTGCTGGTGGACGGGCCGAGCCTCGAGAGCGAGCTGCTGATGGAGGGGCGCCACGCGGGCCAGGCGCCCGAGGTGGACGGCGTGGTGGTGCTCACCGACGGCGGCGGACCGGTGGGTGAGATCATCCGCGCGGAGGTCGTGGACGCCGGGGACTACGATCTGGTGGCGCGCCCTCTGAATTCTGATTAAACGGAGACCTCTGCTCTCGAAATCGAAGGGTGGAAAAATCCAGCCACCCTCAGCCGAGACGACCTCTGACCAGTGTTCACGGGGATTTCCGCGCCTCGCCTCGTCGCGTCAAAGCCTGGCATCGAACCTGCCCACTAGCCTCGGCCAATAACCGAGCTTAGCCCCGCGCGGATCATCGCGTGGACCACCGCAGGGACCGCTGTCGTCAGCGGTATTAGAAACAGGAGACTGGAAATGAAAGCCTACACCCGAATCGGAATCGTCGTCGTCGGAGCCGCCTTCTTCTTCGGCATGCTGACCAGCACGGCCGAGGCCCGCCGCGGCGGGCGCTCCGGCTGGGTCCCCAACAAGGCCTGGCGCTCGGTGAAGAAGTACGCCCGCCAGAAGTACGATCCGCGGGCGAAGCTGTTCAAGACCAAGGTGACCAAGTCCCAGAGCCGTGGCCTGCGCGGCGTCAAGGGCAAGGCCTGGATCGTGGGCGCCGCTCTGCCCAAGCGGACGCAGCCTCCCGGGATGCCGCCGCGCTTCGGCTTCCGGCCCTACAAGCCGGTCAACACCTACTTCCTCGTGACCAGGGGCGCCAACAACCGCTACGAGGTGACCCCCCTCGACGGCATGGGCGGCTACATGAGCAAGGTGGACGCCAAGGCTGACAACGCCCGCGTGGGCGTGGGCGTGGGCCTCTACACCCCGGGCCAGGTGGGCCACGGCATCGAGGTCAGCAACGCCCGCCGGCTGTCGGTATCCAAGGGCACGGCCCTGGCTCAGAAGCGCCGTGGCAACAAGCACACCGTCTTCGTCAAGGGCGACACCGGCGGCCAGCAGTGGGCCACCAACGCCAAGGCCAACCTCAAGGCCTCCATCCGCCCCGACGGCTGGTGCGCCACGCCGATCAACAAGGACATCCCGGTGCACTTCTCCCAGGTCATGTTCGCCCGGCCCATGGCCAGCAGGTAGCCAGCAGCTGATCCAACTCCCCTCCCCCGCGCCCCCTCCACATTGTGGTAATCTGAGGGCATGAAATCCACCGCCCTCCTGCTCACCCTCGTGCTGCTCTCCGGCTGCCCCGGCGGCGGCGACATCGATCCGGGCACGCCGGACATGACCGTGACCAAGGACAAGGCCCAGGGGTTCCCGGACAACGCCGTGTATGACCTCGGCAACCGGGAGACGCCGGTGGTCTACGCCTGCGACACGGTGGACATCCTCTTCGTCATCGACAACTCCAACTCCATGGAGGCGGAGCAGAAGAACCTGGCGGCAAACTTCCCCAAGTTCATCAAACGCATCGAGGCGATCAAGCCGGCGATCAAGAGCTACCACATCGGGGTCATCTCCACCGACATCGGCGCGGGGCCGTTCACCGACTCGGTGCTCTACCCCTGCAAGCCCAAGGGCGACGACGGCAAGTTGAAGCACGCGCCGAAGAAGGGGGTCGCCGGCTGCGCGGCCACCTACCCCAAGTTCCTCGAGGGCCCGCGCCCCACCCTGGCCCAGGACTTCGCCTGCCTGGCCCAGCTCGGCGTCGGGGGCTGCGGCTTCGAGCAGCAGATGGAGGCGGCCCTGATAGCGCTGACCAAGCAGCCGTACAACAGCGGCTTCATGCGCAAGAACGCGCCCCTCGCCATCATCTTCATCACCGACGAGGACGACTGCTCGGCCAAGGAGACGGGCATCTTCAACCCCAAGGACACCAAGATGGGGCCGTTCCCCTCGCGCTGCGTCAAGCACACCAACAAGCTCTGGCCGGTGACGCGCTACATCGACTCGTTCAAGAAGCTGAAGACCAACCCCGACCGGGTGGTGGTGGCGGCCATCACCGGCCCGCCGGGGGACGTCAAGATCGACCCGACCTACAACACGGTGAAGCCGATCTGCTCCTCCACGGAGTTCGGCAGCTCTCACCCCGGCAACCGCTTCGGCAAGCTGATCACCGGCTTCGGCAACCGCGGCGTTTTGGAGAGCATCTGCCAGGGCGACCTGGCCAAGCCCCTGGACGTCATCGGCAAGGCCATCGAGACGGCCTGCCTCAAGTAGCTGTTAGCTGTTAGCTGTTAGCGGGCGCTGGTTTTGAGCAGCTCCCCTATCTTCTGCTTGATCGCCTCCTCGCCGCCGGTGCCCACGCGCACCTGGGCCACCTTGCCCTGCTGGTCCACCAGCACCAGGTGCGGCAGGGTCTGCACGCCGTAGCGGCTGGCCACCACCTGGCCGCCCACGAGGTAGGTCAGCGCCGAGTGCTCCTTGCGGATGGCGGCCATGCGCTCTGCCGCCACCTCCACCGGCGGCTCCACGTTCACCGCCAGCACGCGCAGGCCCCGGGGGCCGAGGTCGGTCTGCAGCTGCTGTAGGAACGGCATCTCCCGCAGACACGGCGTGCACCAGGTGGCCCAGAAGCTGATCAGCACCACCTTGCCCCGCTGCTCCTGGAGGGCCACCTCTTTTTTTGCCACGTCGCCGAGGGTGAAGGCGGGGGCGGTGGAGCCGGCGGTCACCGGGCGGATGAGGTCCAGGTTGCGGGACATGATCACCAGGTTGATGGCCAGCACCACCACCATCAGCGCGGCCACGCCCCAGCCCGCGGCGGTGGACGCCCGGGCTCCCGCGTCGGCCTGCGGCTCCGTGACCTCCTTCAGCTCGCGGCGGGCCTCCAGGGAGAAATGAATCAGCAGGCCGAGGCACCAGATGAAGCCGGCGCCCGGAGCGATGCTCCCCAGGGAGAGGCGGCCGCCAGCGCCCCCGGCGAGGATGATCAGCGGCATGGCCACCGAGATGACCACCGACGGGATGACGCACAGCGCGGCCTGGTCCAGGGCCCGCTCACGGGCTCGCCCGGGCGGGCAGATTATGCGCAGCAACACCGAGCCGCCCAGGGCCATGATCAGCGGCATGACCAGCACCCCCATGGCCACCTGGGTCAGCCCGGGCAGGCCGGCCGCCGCGCCCGACTCCAGGGCGAACCAGGCGCTGCGTACCAGGCGCACGACGTGGACGGTGATCATCTGCAGGACGAGCAGGACCACCAGGTCGGAGAAGCCCCCCGGGCCGCCGTCCAGCAGCCGCCGTCGGGTGGCGGTGGGCGCCGCGAGCATGCCACCGACGCGGCGGATCAGGCCGGTGACGCGATCTCGCGCGTCGCTCAATGCCTGCGCTTTTTGGAGAGCCGCTCGGCGGCCTGGCGCAAGGCAGTGGGGACGCTCTTTGACTTGGCCAGCATCTTGACGTCCGATGCGCGCAGGTAGACCAACGTCTTCATCGAGTAGGCCAGCGGACACTTGGGGTTCGTTATTAGGTTCAGCTTGACCATGTAGTTCTTCTGCCACTCCTTCTTCACCGAGATGAAGCGGATCACGTCCTCGTGCAGGGAGCGGTTGGCGGCGTACTTGGACGCCTCGGACTCGGTGACGCCGGGGAGCCGATGGCGGCCATGGCCACCATCTTGTTGGAGTCCTTGATCATCATCCGGCGGTGGGCGACGGTGCCGATGGTCGCGAGGCGGATCTTGGCGTTGATCGGCAGATCCGCCATGTCCACATCGCTGACATCATTTTCGTCGTCCAGCTCGTCGAGGGCCTCCTCCTCCCAGTCCTCGCCGAAGTCGTCGTCGTCCTCGTCGGCCCACTCCACCATGGCCGAGTGAAAGGCGGTGTCCATGGCCATGTCGGCGTTGGACATGATGGGCGATCCGGGCTGGGCCTCGTCGTAGAAGTCGTCCTCGTCGGGCGGACCCTCGTCCGCGGGCGGTGGGGTCAGCGACACCGCGGGTGGCGGGGCGGCCTCCGGCTCGGGCTCACCGAAGATGGAGCGGGCCAGCTCGTCGAAGTGCGGGACCTTGTCCAGGGTGAGGCCGTTACGAGCCGCCAGCTCGACCAGGCGCTGCACCGTGGACATGCGCGCGTTGCGGTTGAAGTAGAGGGCCTCGATGATGGCCGGGAAGCGCAGCAGGCGCGCCTGGTTGCCAGCCAGGATCTCCAGCTCTTTCTCCCGCAGCTTCCGCGCCAGGGTGAGGAAGGTCTCGTCGTGGGTGCGGTTGTTGAGCAGGATCTTCTCAATCAACGGACCCTTGCGCAGCAGCTGCCCCGAATACCAGTCCAGCACCATGGGATCGAGGTCCGACTCCAGGGCCGCGGCGAGGATGTTGTCCGGCAGGTCCTTGACCCGGGCCGTGGCCGCCTTTGAGACCTCGGATTCGGTGTCGAAGCTGAGCTGGTAGAGGGCGGTGGCCAGGTCCTTGGGGCCGAAGGGGACGAGACCCCGGGCGGCCATCATCTTGGCCTGGTGTGCGGCGTCCGGGCCTACAACGCGTACGACGTGTTCGGGGAGTCCGCTTGTATCCAGAGGTTTCAGATCCAGAGGCATGTCATCACCGCCCGGTTTGTTGTCTTTCGAAGGCGGGGCCGACTATACCAGATAGAGTTGACCCGGCCCACGGTGTCGAATATACCTTATGCTTCGTGAAAGCCATGACAAGTAAAAGCACTGAGAACGACTCCAACAATGGCGCCGCGCAGGCCCGCCGCAACGTGGCGGATCCCGACGCGGGGCTGATATTTTGGACACCCAAGCCCGGCGACAACAAGGCCCGTGACAAGGCCCTGAACTGGGCCCGCACCAAGGGCACGATTCAGGGCCTCGTGGGCCTCGGCATCGGCACGCTGATCTACCTCTACTGGTCGCAGGTCGTCGGCTACATTTCATGGGGCATATCCAGCTTCGTGCTGTTTTCGGCCCTGGTCTCGCCGGGGGGGCTGTATCACGGCATCAACAAGTTCTTCTCGGGCCTGGGCGTGCTCTTCGCCCGCATCGCCACGCCGTTCGTGCTCGTGCCCAACTTCTTCTTCGTCTTCTCTCCGCTGGGCATGCTGCTGCGGCGTGGGAAGAACGACAAGTTGGCGCGCAAGCTGGAGAAGGGCAACGAGACCTACTGGTGTGATCGGGAGCGTAACGACGACGGCCTGACCAGTTACGAAAGGCAGTTTTAGCGGTGAAGATCCTCGGCATCAGCTGTTACTACCACGACGCCGCGGCATGCCTGATCGTGGACGGCGACATCGTCGCCGCCACCCAGGAGGAGCGGTACACCCGTAAGAAGCACGATGAGGGGTTCCCGCACAACGCGGTGCGCTATTGCCTCGCCGCCGGCAAGGTGGAGGCCGACGGCCTCGACGCGGTGGCCTTCTACGACAAGCCGATCCTCAAGTTCCACCGGATCCTGGAG
>PVBE011535333.1_pt1 | contig 13295 bp, 8 predicted proteins | sample 1631181 | NCBI WGS metagenome assembly PVBE01 (sample SAMN08397723, study PRJNA350692) | Marine metagenome, whole genome shotgun sequencing project. | isolation source: water | place: Pacific Ocean | collected 2012-04
AGTGACTGGGAACGGGGGCTTGTTGCGCGGGAAAGGATGTTTCCCTTCTAAACTATTTAGAAGGGACCCTTCTTCACCACATATGTAAGCTCCTGCACCTCTCCGAATCTGTAGGTCGAAATCAAAGCCTTCGACTCCAAGGATTCCTTCTCCTAGCAATTTATTTTGGATGGCTTCATCTATTGCCTCTTGAAGTATTCTCTCAGTCTCAGGGTACTCATAACGTAAGTAGATGAATCCACGATTTGAACCGGTTGAATAAGCTGCAATTATCATACCCTCTATGAGTGAGTGAGGGTCATGATCCATAATGGCTCTGTCCTTAAAGCAGCCAGGTTCGCCTTCATCTGCATTGCAGATGATTGTCTTGGGTGTTCCGTTTGCTTCAGCAACTGATTTCCATTTCAACCCTGTTGGGAATCCGGCTCCTCCACGACCTGCTAATTTGGATTCTGTAATGAGGTAACGAACATTTTCTGGAGAAGTTTCAATCGCTTGGCGCATAGCCGCATAGCCATGATCTCTCTGATATCCATCCAATGTGGATCGATCCTCTTCTCTGATGTATCGGAAAATACATTCTTCTAACTTTCCTGGATTAGGTATTGGAATCGGGGACTTGCGGTATTTGAGTGATTTTGAGTCCTTACCCACTAGCACCTGACTTCCTTTAATTACGGGAATCATTTCATCGCAGCGACCAGCGCAGGGCATTGGGGTGGCCCCTTCAGATTTTAATTCTTCAAGCAATTCTGTCCCGCCGTTCAAACAACATACATTACCTGTGCAGACTCGAGGAGCTTGCTTGCCTGGAAGTTCTCTAGAGAAATGGTGGTAGAAACTTATCGTAGCAAAGAGTTCCGCTATAGGTATTTTGAGTTCGGCGCTTACGGTTCTTATTGAATCTTCAGATATGTAATTGTCTCTATCATGAAATGCATGCAGGACAGGAAGCAGCGGTGCTGTTTCATTCTTCCATTTCGCGATGATTTCTTTATCAGTCACAAGATTAATTTATTCTCGTTATTTGCTTTAAAGGCCAATAGCGTATGCGCTTAATGATACATTACTAAGTTTCTATTGCCTTTTTTAGACAAGATGCGAGGGGCCTATTGATTTAATTTTCCTTTGTGAAGGGGCTATGACTTAGGTGTTTACTCGGATGGGGCCTTTTGAAATTTTGTAATCAAATTTCCTTTGCTGTCGAATTGGCGGATCGAGGCGGTCTTTTTTAATTTGGTAATCCATCTTTCGTATGCGGACTTCCTTAGTTCTAACAATGCTAGTTTGTTCACTTCGTCACGGACGATAGGGTCATTTAAAGATTTGCTTTGTCCTAACTTTTTATTTTCTGCCTTGAGGAGATAGAAGGCATAATTATCTTCAAGTACTTCGCTTACTTTGCCAGAGTCGAGTGCGAAAGCGGCAGTTTTTAAATCGTTCCGTAATTTAATGCTCTTCTCTCCTATGATGCCTCGGTCACCTCCTGAATCCGACACGCTATCCTTGGAGTGTTCTTTTGCTAATTCTGCAAAGTCTTCACCTTTCATTGTTTTAGAACGGATTTCGGTAATGAGTTTTCTTTGGTCTTCTATTTTAATGATCGGATCTTTCGTTGCCTTTGGGATCATTATTGTTCGTATTCTCGCAAAAGTTTCTTCTCTAAATTTATCTTTATGCTTTTGATATGTTTCCGTTAATTTTTGAGGAGTGACCACTGAAATGCCCTTTGCTTGACTGGATCTCATCATTTCGACAGCAATGATCTTTTGTCGCATGTCCCTGAACTTTTTCATTGTCATTCCCGTCTTTCTGAGATCTTCAATGAATTTATCTCGATTCCCATTAAAGGGTTCTCTTTCGATTATTTTCTCAATGTCTTGGTCAATAATGGTGTCCTTTATTGTTCCTCCCAACTTTACAAATTCAGAGAGTATGAGTTCTCTCTCTACGAGGCTCTCTAATGCATTTTTACGGAGAGACTTTAACATCTTGTCACGTTCTTTTCCGGCTGGTTGAGAGCGAATTATTATTTCCCTAGTATTGGAAGTCGCTTGTTGAACTTCTGATTCTGTGATGACTTGACCGTTGACGACGGCGACCAGAGAATTGAAAGCACGGGGTTCAGCACTTTTGGTTGCCGGGCTCAAGATGAGCGTTGCGGTAATGAGTATTAATGAGCGTAACATTTATTAATTAGTAGTTAGGTAACAATAAGTAATAATTCTAGTAGTATTGTTAGACAGATATAAAACTGTTTCTATTCAGAACTTCTTTACTAAATCTACTGCCTTTTTCAAGCGTTCTTCTAGATCAGTGCCTTTAATTCTAGGAAATCTTCCTTCTATTAATATATATTCATTATTCCGCTTTAGCATTAGCTTTTCTCCGACCATTTCTACTGATTGTATTCCGCTACTAGCTGCTGCTATTTTCAGCTCAGAACACCGTATTAAATGATTGACCGGGGCAGGCAACTTGCCAAAGCGATCTTGCCATTCTCTGATTAGAGAATTGAGCTCTTTTATGGTTTCGAGTTCGGCTATTTGCCTATAAGAAGCAATTCGTAATTTGGCTTCAGTGAGGTATGATGTCGGGAGGAATGCAGGTAAAGAATGTTGAGGAGATTTTAAGTATGCCGCTTCGTTGGTGGTAATGAAATCAATGTGAAGGTAACAGTCGGAGAGGCCTTGTGATGAGTTGCCTTTTAATCTTAGGATCGATTGTTTTAGAAGTTTGCAGTAAAGCTCAAATCCTACTGATGCGACGTGACCGGATTGTTGGGTCCCCAGAAGATTTCCTGATCCCCGAATTTCAAGGTCTCGCATTGCTATTTTAAATCCTGATCCCAGTTCAGTGTATTGTCGTATTGCATTTATTCTTTTTCTTGCATCGCCCGTGGCCATGAGGTCTTGAGGCAACATTAGGATCGCATAAGCTTTCCGGCCAGACCTTCCGACTCGCCCTCTCAATTGATAGAGGTCAGCTAGGCCGAATCGATCAGCGCGGTCAATGATGATAGTGTTTGCGTTTGGAATATCTATACCACTTTCTATTATGGTTGTGCATACGAGAACATCGATTTCATGATTAACGAAACGATGCATGATCTCTTCGAGGGCCGTTTCATCCATTTGTCCGTGACCCACTTCAACCCGTGCGTCTGGTGCCATTTCTTGGATTTTTTCTCTTATTCCTTCTATGGATTTTACCCGGTTATGGAGAAAGAATATCTGTCCCTTGCGTTTCAGTTCTCTATTAATTGCTGTCTTTATAATTTTCTCATCATAAGGACATATAGCGGTCTCTACTGGTGCTCTTCCTGGTGGAGGAGTGTCGATCGTGGACATGTCTTTCACTCCCATTAGTGATAGATATAGGGTCCTCGGGATTGGTGTTGCGGAAAGTGTTAAAACATCGACAAGCTTAAATAGTTCTTTGAATCTTTCTTTATGTTTAACTCCGAACCTCTGCTCCTCATCTATGATTGCTAATCCTATATTTTTAAAGACAACATCCTTTGATACTAGGCGATGCGTTCCCACTATAACGTCTGCATTTCCACTGAGAATTTTTTTCAATGTGCGCTTCTGTTGTGACTGTGTTTTGAATCTAGATAACAGATCGATTTCAATCGGATATTCTGAAAATCGTTTTTTTAAGGTTTCATAATGTTGCTGAGCAAGGACCGTCGTTGGGCACAGGAGAGCGGCCTGTTTCCCGCTCATGACGGCTTTAAATATTGCTCTTATTGCAATTTCTGTTTTGCCAAAGCCAACGTCCCCGCAAATGAGTCTGTCCATGGGCATTTCAGATTCCATGTCCATTTTTGTCTGGTCAATGGCTAGGATTTGATCCGGAGTTTCTCTATATGCAAAACTGTTTTCAAATTCAATTTGCCACTTAGTGTCAGGGGAATGTGTGTAGCTTTTAAAAGTGTTTCTTTCTGCGTGAGTTTTAATGAGATGGGAAGCGTAATCTAGTATTGATTTTTCCACTTTGGCTTTGCGGCTAATCCATCGTCCGCCTCCGAGTCTATCGAGGGGAGGGGCCTTGGTTCCGGAGCCCATGTACCGAGATATCAAGTGAGCTTGTTCAAGTGGGACATAGAGTTTGGCTTCTTCAGCATATTCTATGACTAGAACTTCTTCGGAGGTTTCGCCTTCACCTTCCATTTCTATCAGGCCTCTATATATCCCAATTCCCTGATCTAAATGAACGATTCTGTCCCCTTCGTTTAATTCCCGGAAATCATCAATTAGTCTTCTCGTGGCTTTTTGTTTTTCGCGATTAAAGGATTTTCTGAGACGGGAAGATTCGTATCTTCCAAAAATTTCAGCAGACGAAAGGATTGCTATTTTGGCACTTGGAACAATGAAGCCATTGGGGATGTTCCCTAACTGGGTTAAGAGATTATCACCTGATCCCAAGTCGTTGAGATCTTCAGTGAGTTCGTTGTACCGTTGTATTTCCCCTTCATTATTGAAAAACATAAATATTTTCCAATCATCAGAGCTCCATTCACTTAGTGTTTTTGAAAAGTTCTGATATCTCGCTTGTTGCAGAATAAATTCACCGGCTTCGAATGATCCGAAAGGCACTTCGTGACAGGCGATCGAGTAGTCCTCTTCACCTTCACGCTCTTCGGCGTCTTCGGTTATATGGACATTGCATTCGTGAGAGGCTTCTCCTGCTGAGATAATGATGTCTGAGGTGTTGATGTAGTCTTTTAAGAGGCTTTGAGTTTCCCTCGTGTCTCCTGAAAGTAACTGTATTGATTCGATGAGGTTGATGGAGGATTGAGAATCGACATCAAACTCTCGGATCGAGTCAATTTCATCGCCAAAGAATTCGATTCTTACAGGGTCTGGGGATTGCAAAGGAAAGACATCAATGATTCCTCCTCTCAATGCGTATTGGCCTCTCTCAGTTACTATTGAAGAACGTTCGTAGGAAATGTTTTCTATTAGTGTCACTAATTTTTCCAAGCCAATACTTTGTCCTTTAATTATTGAAATTTTTTGTGAATCTAATGTGGAAGGCGGTGGTACCTTTTCCTCAAGGCTCTTAGCCATTGCGATTACAATCTTTGGCTTGAGCTTTGAATCGTTAATTAATTTAAGGAGCCCAAGGCGCTCAGCATTAATTTCCTGATCTGGTAAGCTTTCACTGGAGCTGATCTGTTCAATGTCGGGAAAAAATAGAGGCTCTCTTGACCATAAGCGTATTCCTTGAGCGAGCCGTTCCTGAGAGAGAAGATCCTTTGCCAGTATCCACACGCTTTTATTTGAGCATGTTATTAAATGTTCTGAAATTAAGGCGCAAATGAAGGGTTGTGCCGGCTCGACTATGTGATCAAACACTACTGTCCCATCACCGATCCGCCCTAACCTGTCCTCGAAACAGGGTACGGCAGCAGTGTGCTTAAGTAATTGATTTGCCGAATTGGCGTGTTTGGTAGCCGACAAAACGGGGTGCTAGCTTAAACCGCTTTTTCCTACCTTCCAGTCCGCTAAGCGTTATTTTTTAAGAATTTCTTTGAGCTTGGATGTGCTGACGCCCAATTTTTCTGCAGCCTGATCCATTTCTTCTTTTGAAGCATTTATTAGAGTTTCTAGGGCTTCATTTATGGATGCTTGAACGTTTTCGGGTTTGGAATTTTCTGAACCTGACCCAGGTCCAAGAGGAATGTCTTTAGGAAGTAAGACGTCAGCCGTTGCGAGTAGGCTGGCTCTGTACAGGGTATTTTCCAGTTCTCTGACGTTCCCTGGCCATCTATAAGATTCGAGTAACTCAATGGAATCTGAAGAGAGGCGAAGCTTGGGTGCCTTTTTTTGTTCTGCGTTGCGCCTAAGAAAAAATTCCGCAAGTAACTTGATATCCTCGCGGCGTTTCCTGAGTGGAGGAATGTGTACACGGACTACGTTTAGTCGATAAAAGAGATCTTCCCTGAAGAGTCCTTCTTTGACGCAGAGCTCAAGATCTTTATTTGTTGCCGCCAAGATTCTCACATCAACCAGAAGAGATTCATTTCCACCGACCCTGGAAAATTCTCCGGACTGAAGGGTGCGGAGAATTTTGCTTTGTGTTTGAATGGGCATATCCCCGATCTCATCAAGGAATAAGGTTCCGCCATCGCACTGTTCGAACCGGCCCTTGCGCAAAGAATGAGCGCCGGTGAATGACCCTTTCTCATGTCCAAAAAGTTCTGACTCTAATAGATTCTCAGGAATTGCGGCACAGTTAATCGTCACAAATTCACTTCCTGACCTTTTGCTGTGTTTGTGGATTGCTCCAGCGACAATCTCTTTTCCTGCTCCGCTTTCTCCAGTTATTAGGACGGGAGCATCTCCCCGAGAGGCTCGCCCAACCATTTTGAAGACTTCCTGCATTTTTGGGGCGCTACCAATGATAGTTTCATCCGGTGTGCCATTGCCCTTAACGGGTTCGATTTGTTCGGAGGTTTCGCTAATTGCATCGCTGGCGGCTAAAGCTTCTTCTACCACGGGACGTAAATCGTAGGGGAGGGATTCCTTACGCAGAACATCGTAGGCGCCAAGTTTCATTGCTTCTATTACCGCGTTAGTGGGTGGAAAACCGGTCGTGAGGACTATCTGAGCGTTAGGATCATTGAGACGAATTTTTTTGATTAACTCCATCCCATCTAAGGGCTTAATGAAGAGCTCAGTAATTAATAAGTCAGGACGGTCTTCCAGATACGAATTGAGTGCAGTTTCTGAATTGTTTAAGCAAATAATGTCTGTGCTGGGAGTCCTTAAGTGCTTGTCAGCCCAAGATAAAAAATCTTCATCAGGGTCCACAACCATGATGGTCTTTTTAGCGTCGGCACTCATTCAATTAGTAGATTTTATCTATTCTGAGCCATTTAACATATTTAACCAGCAGTTTTTTGTCTAGGCTGAGGAGGGGACTACTTATCCAAAGCAAAGCGGTAGAATTTTTTACTGTCTGGAATCGGTATGGTACGTGTCAACTCACCGCCGAGCTTTATCCATTACTTAGAGCAGAATCAAACTTCTCCGTATCTTCTTTCCCGATCACTGAAGTCTTCGATTGCTTCTAGAAGGTCCTCTTTGCTGAAATCCGGCCATAATTTGTCACTTATGAACAGTTCCGCGTAACTGATCTGCCAGAGAAGAAAATTTGATAGGCGCTTTTCACCAGAGGTGCGGATGAGTAGATCGGGGTCAGGTGTCTGGGCAGTGTAAAGGTACTGACTGAATGTGTCCGTGTCGATCTTTGAGGGGTCTAACTTGCCATCATTTATGTCGGATAGAACACCGTTGACTCCATGGATGATCTCTTCACGAGCTCCATAACTGAGAGCAAGAATGAGTGTTAGGGCCGTGTTGTTTTGTGTTTCTTTAATGGTTTTTTCTAATGCCTTTAACGCGCCTGGTGACAGGTTTTGAAGGTTTCCGATTGCCTGGAGGCGAATATTATTTTCTTTTAGTTCTTTGGATTTCTTTTTCAGGAATTGCTCAAGCAATTTCATGAGCGCATTTACTTCAGTTTTTGGGCGGTTCCAGTTTTCATTCGAAAAAGCATACAGTGTAAGGTATTCGACTTTTGCTTCGATGCATCCCTCTGTTACGGCCTTTACGGATTCGGCGCCGGCTTGATGTCCCTCCCGCCGATGAAGTCCCCTTGACTCTGCCCATCTCCCATTACCATCCATTATGATGGCGATATGTTTAGGTGGTAATGTTTTCTGGGTAGACATTTAGAGGTAAGAATAAATGAGTTGGATCATAATTGGAATATAAAATTCCAAACTAACACAACGCAATTGTCTTAATGGCTAATCCCGTAACAGTGTTTCCTTGCGGTCTGGCCCCACTCCAACGATTCTGATTGGAGTTTCGCATAGTTCGGAGAGGCGATCGAGGTAAGCCTTTGCTTTGTCTGCCATCGTTGTAATATCAGGCGCTCCGGCCGTTATCTCATCGACCCATCCTGGCATTTCTTCATAAACGGGATTGCAGATTTCCCAATCCTCGGAATTTGCTGGGGGAGTATGAATTGTTTCACCTCTCAGTTCGTACGAGGTGCAAATTTTTATTGTATCTATACCGTCAAGTCCATCGACATTAGTAAGAGCAAGATGGTCGGCTCCGTTTAGTCTGCAGGCGTGCCTCACGAGTACTGCATCGAACCAACCGCAACGCCTTTTGCGACCCGTTGTTGCGCCAAATTCTCTTCCCATACCGTGCATACGGTCTGAAAATTCCTGATTTTCTGTAATGAAGGGTCCTGATCCTACTCTAGTAGTGTAGGCCTTTGCTACTGCGGTCACATTATCAATTGATCGGGGTGAAACACCGGACCCTGTGCAAGCTCCGCCGGCCGTGGTGTTCGATGAAGTGACGAATGGGTAAGTTCCATGATCTATGTCCAGGTAAGTTCCCTGGGCCCCTTCAAAGAGCAGTGATTTACCTGCGATGATTTGTTCGTGCAGGTAAGTCGTGGTTTCAGTTACGAAAGGTTTAAGCCGTTCGGCTGCTTCTTTGATTTGGCCAATAATTTCATTGCTGTCTATCGTTTCTGCTTCGCTTTCCTGCAGAGTGATGTTCGCTTTATCGACCTTCGATATAATCTTTTCAGATAATTTCCCCTCATCAAATAGATCTGCCATCCGGATGCCGGAACGTTCCGCCTTATCGATATAAGTCGGGCCAATACCTCTTCCTGTGGTGCCAATCTTTTTACCTCCGAGTCCAGACTCGCGATAAGAGTCCAGGGTCCTGTGATAGGACAGGGTCAGGTGCGCCCTGTTACTGATAGCTAAGTTTTCAGGAGTCACCTCGACTCCCTTGGTCTTTAAGTTGTCAAATTCCTCGAGTAGTGATATTGGATCGATGACGACACCGTTACCTATGACACATTTTTTCTCAGGCCATAAGATTCCGGAGGGTATTAGGTGGAGGACATATTTTTTGTTGTCATGTATGACAGTGTGGCCCGCATTATTTCCTCCCTGAGCTCGTACGACAATGTCAGTGTCCTCAGTGAGGAAGTCGACTATTTTTCCTTTTCCTTCATCGCCCCACTGGGCTCCTACAATAATTGTGTTGGGCATAAAATTAGCTGAGCCTCTTTGCTCATTTATGATTTAAATCAGATCCTATCTTTCTGTTGGTTTTTTTTTGAAATTTAAGGGGGTGAACTTTAGAAAATATAATGGTCACTTCGAATCTTCAATCAATTTGGCGAACTCAGAAAAGAAATACTTAGCGTCGTTTGGTCCGGGTGAAGCTTCGGGGTGATATTGAACGCTAAAAGTGGGGTGATCATTGCTACGGAGGCCCTCAACGGTATCATCATTTAAATTAATGTGAGTCACTTCTGCACTTGAAGGTAGTGAGTCGGCATCAACGGCAAATCCATGATTCTGTGATGTGATGGCCACCGCATCTGTTCTTAGGTCCTTGACCGGTTGATTGCCACCGCGGTGGCCAAATTTAAGTTTGTACGTTTTGCCTCCAATGGCATGAGCCAGTACCTGGTGCCCCAAACAGATTCCAAAGACAGGGATTTTTCCGAGCAATGATTTAATTTCTGTATGGATGTGACCGAGGGCCTCCGGGTCACCAGGCCCGTTAGAGAGAAATACCCCATCAGGATTCATTGACAAGACATCCTCTGCTGAGGTCCTTGCGTTAACGACGTTAATTGAAAAGCCTTCGCGTCTTAAGCACCGAAGGATGTTTTGTTTTATTCCGAAATCATATGCAACGATTTGATATTTAATTTCAGGAAGATTCTGATAATAATTGTTGCCGTTCTTCTGATCGGGCTCCGTTGTGGGGTTTGCCAGTACCCATTCCCTGCTCAGGGTGTCATCGGGGTCCCACTGGTAAGATTCTTCAGTTGTCACTTCCTGAACAAAATCCATTCCGACGACTCCATCGGATTGTGCTGCGCGGGAGCAAGCCTCTTCTGGAGATATGTCTTCGGTAGTGAGCATAGCTTTCATTGCTCCGCGTTCTCTTAAATGTTTTGTCAGGGAACGAGTGTCGATTCCTTGAATTCCTATTATGTTGTTATCCTTTAAATATGACTGCAGAGAATTCTCAGATCTCCAGTTACTTGGTTCTTCACAGAGTTCTTCTATGACAAACCCTTTCACGTGCGGGCAATTGCTTTCTGTATCGATATCATTGACTCCATAATTACCAATGAGTGGATAAGTCATTGTTACAATTTGGCCCCTGTATGAAGGATCAGTTAGAATTTCCTGGTAACCTGTCATCGATGTATTGAAGCAGATTTCTCCGCTCTGTTCACCAGTGGCGCCGAAGGCCTCACCTACAAAATGGCGACCATCTTCAAGGGCTAGGATTGCTTTCATTCTTTTTAATTAAAATGGGAGAATTTATGGTTCGATGATTTATTACAGAGTTTCATAATGATGCAAGCAATGACGAAAGAAATCCTTAAATGCATTAACTCTTATTGCCGGTAATGATGGTTTTTATTTCTTTTAAGGGAACATTTTGGGTCCGAAGGCGTATCGTGTCTATGATGGCCTCATTATCTCTAAATCTTAGATTTCGACCATAAATTCTACCTCCTTGCCAGGTCAAAATGCTGCAAGGTAGGCCAGGTGGGGCCTTTTTAGATGCGGGCCTGAGGACCAGGGCATTCACTGAACCGGTCAGGTCAAATTTTCGCTCACCGAAGAGAGTGGAACGGCATGCCATCTCAATGCCTTCTTCGGTAGTGGAGATCCCGGAAAGATTACATTCGAAAAAATCGCCATTAGATAGAAGGACTCCATTCCTTCTACCGTCTAAGAATTCATCAAACTTGTTTTCGATAGGGTGATGGAATTCTATCCGTGAAATTGTAAGTGATGGTATCACTTTTCCGCTGTGAATGCCTCCTAGCCTGAAGATGGATTTATTTGCAGATTGAATAGGTGAATGAAAAATAGTGCCGTCAATCAGAGCTATTTTTGGATGCAGTATTTTTTGAGATCCGAGTTCTTCTAGAGTTCCTATTTGTAAATGATCGAAGATTGTGACCCATCGTCGACGCGGTTTACGGCCCTGTCCGACTAAGCAGACAATGGCATCTTTACCCATTTCATCTGGGAACGATCTGAGTTCTCGCCAGAACTCTCCGTCCGCTGAAACGAAGCCAGTGATTTTACCGCCTTCTCGGGTCAGCCGTATCCAGTGCCCGGGCCTTGAATTACTGCGTGCATCTGTTTTACTAATGGTTTCTCCCTCTTTGGTGTAATGAATGGATGCGGGACGCCTGTGCGAAAGTGCAATGAAAACGCTTTCTGCACTAGGGTCAGTTCCTTTGCGGATCATGATTCCGCTTTTTGTTTCCTGCTCGTAAGTATCTATTCTGGTGATTTTAGTTGTGACGTGCGTTTCCGTTTCGGGAATTGGGCGTTGAGCCATATAGAAAGATCCAAAATTTTCATTTCGTTCAGGTGATGAAGTTTCTATTAGGATGCTCCCGTTTTTTACTTTAACAGATCCTCCTCTTGGTAAGGGTCCAATGGCTCCTTCTATCCATGGCGGGGGAAGGGGGCCGTCATCATAAGGTTCAGCAGAAGGATTTGGTTTTGGAGCGTAGAATATAATTCGACCTGTACCATTAAGATCTACTTTTTTCTCTATGCCTGCTGATCCTTTGCTTTGATCCAGAGGAGTGCCCGTATGGTCTCTGATCTTAATTAGTTCCGTTCCTTCTGATTTAATGAATCCTCCCCAAGCTGAATTTTCAGTACTTTCAATATCGACTCTGAATTCTGAACGGCTTTGCGTTGATAAGAGAAGGAGAAATAAACTCGTAACGTGTACAGCTGATTCGAGTTTTTTGTAATGCATTATATAAGGGTCTATCTTTGGTAAAGTGGGACGTAATGGTAAGGCATTGCTAAAATCATTGTGTAGACTGCCGTGGAATAAATGGGTCCCGGGCTACTCCCGTCGAGTTCTCTGTTCCAGTATTTATTGCCATCGTCATCGGTCCGAGCTCTTTCCAATAGTGTTTTATTCAGCGTCGAATACCAATCAGCCCATACCTTTCCTCCTATCATGTACTGAGCTGGGGCCGCATAGAAATTTCCATAGGTGAACCATCGATCTCCAGGCTTAAATCTAAGGTTTAGATATTTTGAACCGGCAGCGACAGTTGGGTCATCGTATTGGCCACAGACTTGAAGTGAATAAATTGCTGCTGCTGTTCTTGCGAATCCGGACCCCTGAGCGGGCTGATATCCGAAACCTCCATCGCGTTTGTTGAAGCATTTTTTTACGTAATTAACAGCATCATCAATTGTCTTTTGAGGGACGGAAAGACCACCATTTTTGGCGGCCCTCAGGGCGACAACGGCCAGAACAGTTACGGAAATGTCTGCGTCTCTAGCAATTGGTTGGTATCTCCATCCTCCTTGTGGATTTTGACTGCTAACAATGACTTTGATCATTTTCTCAAGTTTGTTTTTTAAGGCATCATCATTTGTTTGGCCATAAAGTTCAGCTAATGCGATGCTCGCAATGCCGTGGAAGTACATGTATTGCCCACTGTTTTCATCGCCTATCAATCCCTGGTCATCTACTTGGGAGAGTAGGTATCGAACGGCCAGATCGACATTCTTTCCGTAAGGGCCTTCATTAGGTAAGTTTCCTGCAGCTTGGAAAGCCATTAAAGTGTATGCAGTCATAGCAATTGGATACCGTGCTTCTTCACCGGTTTCTCCTGCCCAGGCTCCTGTAGGCGATTGCTTTGATGCTAGGTAGGCGAGTGCCCCATTAATGACTGTCTCTGTAGCCGCATTAACTTTGACCGGATCTTCTAGTCGACCTTTGGAGGGGGCACTGATTGCGGAATTTAGCAATGAGAGGAAAATGACTATATTTACGGATATTTCTTTAATAATATTTGTAATAGATATTCCCATTTGTCGTGCTTTTCAGGCTAAAGGATTATTCGATCTACAGCTTTTATTTGTTCGTCGCTTTGTCTGACAAGTTTTTAAGATATTGCTGAATGAGTGAACCATATTCTGCAGGATAAGAATCTGACTTGGACTGATTAAGAGTGCCTCTTTCGCGTTTTGGCAATCCGATAAATTTGCTAGTTCCTCTTTCATCTCTCTTTGGGCCTTTTGCTCCACCAGTTCCAGCGTAATTGCCCTGATCACCGTTCCCTTGCTCAGATGGTTGGCCCTGACCCTGACCCTGGCCCTGGCCCTGACCCTGACCCTGGCCCTGACCCTGACCCTGACCCTGACCCTGACCCTGACCCTGACC
>PVBE012719321.1_pt1 | contig 13294 bp, 9 predicted proteins | sample 1631181 | NCBI WGS metagenome assembly PVBE01 (sample SAMN08397723, study PRJNA350692) | Marine metagenome, whole genome shotgun sequencing project. | isolation source: water | place: Pacific Ocean | collected 2012-04
CACGAAAGAATGTGGACAGCCATCGCCACGTGCAGAAAACAGAACCGCAACTTCTTTTCGTTTCTTCACAAATCCATCAGGGCCAAACGGCAAAATCAACCGGCCCCAAGCCTATTGAACGTAACTCCGTGAACGGTTACGTATTTCTTCGGTGCGATAAACGGCAAATGCGGCTTGTGGAAACCGACGGCAAGAAAAAATAGTTTACCCTTCAGTTCCTTCATTCTCTCGATCGCAGCGTCCGCGATGTGGCCATCGCGGAGGGCATTGTCGGGTACGTCGGGAGCTTCCCACGGCAATCCGCCCGGCCGCTTCGTTTTTGTAATGCCGTCGCCGAGATCCCAGACGTAGGTGACACGTCGATGATCTTCCTTGATCCACTCAAGCACTTGTTTTCCGAAATCCGTGTGGTACGGAGAACGGTTGGATTTCCAGAGCGGCTCGCTCCATGAGCCAGAATCATCGTTGTGAAAGATCTTTCCAAGGGCCGTCGCGTGGTATCCGTTGTTTTTGAAGTGCTGGGGCAGGATCACCACGTCTCCCAGCACGTCACGAAAACGGACACTAAAATCAACAACACCCGTCGTGTCCGGCCGGCGTCCTGTCAGAATTGATGCTCGCGACGGCATGCATAGTGCGCACTGCACATATGCTCGTTCGAACAACGTACCCTGCCGGGCCAGGCGGTCAATGTTGGGAGACTTGACCGGCTTGCCGTAGCAGCCAAGTTCCGGTCGCAGATCGTCAACGGCAATGAACAGAACATTTCGCTTTTCAGCAAAGACAGAAGACGATCCAAAGACGATCAGTAGTAATGTCAGGAGTCGCATTTTTCCCCCGCTTGGTTTACGGCATCCTTTGACTTGCCCTTGTCAAGCTCAGGCATCGACATCGTTCAGTATAGCGAGTTGAGCATGTCTCAGTGCGTCTGATAAGCTCAACGACGATGGGACCTCCAAAGAGGGCCACACTCCGAAGAAGTGAGCCGGATCTCACAGATCGGTACCCGGCGGCGAGTCAGGCAAGGTGATGTGACTCGGAAAATAATCACGAAATGGGACATCGACAACACAATTTTCGGGTGCCCGTATTGCGTCTCCTTCGTTTGCAGTGTCTTGGTGATGACGTTCTTGGTGATGCCGTCCTGTCGCAATCAGCTTGTCTGGCTGGTACGCTAGAATCCATGTTGATTCAGCAGAAGGCCATCGACCCCAGTGGACGCCTGTCCTGGTCGCTTACGGGCGTTATTTCGTTTGCCGTGTTGTTGATGTGTGGCTGCAGCCAGGACCAGGCGACGCGATCGTCGACAGAATCAAACGAGCCCGCACCACCCGTGGAAGAAGCCGTCGCTCGAATAAGTGACCAGGCCTTCCGAGATGCCGCACTCAAGGGAGAAGTCAAAACTGTCCTACTGGCGATCGAGCAAGGTGTGGAAGTGGACGCCTCGGATGACGAGGGGCGGACGGCACTACAGTTGGCCTCATACGACGGACACACGGACGTTGTCGAGAAGCTGTTAGACAACGAACTCGTTGTAGATCATCTTGATGGAGCCGGGCGAACGGCGTTGATGTACGCGGCAAGTGGTTCCAATCACGAAACGGTGCGAGTGCTTCTCGAGGCTGGTGCCGACCCAGACATTGTCGACAAGGTGGAAGGGTTCACGGCTTTGATGTTTGCAGCCGCAGAGGGACAGCTAGAGGTCGTACAAACTCTGCTGGATCATGGAGCAGATGTCACGCTCCGCGATGGTGACGGTGACACCGCTCTCGATTTCGCTTCGCAAAATGGTCATGGCGACGTAATCCAACTTCTCAGTCGATGAATCGTCCGAGCTTTGCGTCATCAACCAAACTTGAATTGTCGACGCCAGCTTGACGACGTCGTGATGCTCGCCGCAAAGTACGAGGTTCGAACGTGCGTTCATGTCCACTCCGGCGCGACGATCCCCTCGAACGGATTCATGCTCTACCATTTGATCCGCGAGATGCCGCCGGACCGGATCGGCGCGTATCTCGACTCGTACCACATGACGATGACCGGCGGCGCTGGCAGTTGGCGTCAAGCGATCGACCTGCTCGCACCCTGGGTATCGCTTGTCGCGCTGAAGAACTTTCAGTGGGAACGCATCGGGCGTGATGAGGAACGCCAGCAGCAGTGGCGCACGAATTACTGTCGGTTGGAAGACGGCATTGCCACCATCCCGGAATTCGTGAGCACGATTCACGAGGCGGGATACAGGGGATTCTACACGCTGCACACTGAATACCGACTCCCCGTGAAGGCGTGTATCAAGCTCACCACCGAGGACTTCGCTTTCCTTCGCAAGGTGTTCGCGCGTCTTTAGCACATCAGCCGAGCGAAGCACTTCCCGCCTCGTTGACTTACGATCGGTAGTCGCTGATGGCCGAAAAAGACTCCCGCCGCCGCCACCATTCCTCAAAGCTCTCCCAAACCTCCAAAGCGAAAAAGTCTGCTAGCTCGGTGGCAAGACAGGTGACAGCTCATTTGACCTTCCCCATCTCCTGTGCGCTCGATATCAAGCGAAATAACCAACTTTTTGGTGCCACGCCGCCTGAACGGCCGCCTTATCGGCGTCATTGGATTTCCCGCGATACAGGCCCCCCGTTTGATGCCCTATTGAGATTCTGCACCTTATGCGCATCGGTTACAATTCTTTGACAGAACTATTACGTCTTCTTAGCTTGTGTATCGAGCCATCCTGGTAAACTGCAGGCCTGCAGACAACAGGCCTGCAGACAACAGGCCTGCAGACAACAGGCCTGCAGACAATTTGACTCTAACGAGGTAGAACCTCGAACCAATCCGAGCTACCGCTCGGTCTTGTTAACCCGCTCCCGTTGGTCGCTAAAACTTGACTCAAAAACAATAAGTTACCGACCATAGGGAGACTAATGATGCCCATCTGTGGCGTCTTGTGATGAACTAGTGACGAATTTGTTCGTATCCGAAGGAGCAGGATCATGATTTTGAGGCCCGAGCCAGTCATCATTCAAGGCGGAATGGGAGCGGCCGTCTCTTCGTGGCAACTGGCGCGAGCGGTATCGCAGATGGGGCAAATGGGCGTTGTTTCCGGGACGGGTTTGGATGTCGTCCTGAGCAGGCGGCTGCAATTTGGTGACCTCGACGGAGCATTGCGTCGGGCGATGGCGGAATTCCCCCTGCCTGAGATGATCGATCCGATTCTGGATCGCTATTTCATTCCAGGTGGGAAGGCGCCCGAAAAGCGGTTTATCTCTTGCCCAATGCCGAGCATGGCACCCTCGCAACGGCATTTTGAACTGCTGGTCGTCTCGAATTTTGTCGAGGTCTATCTGGCCAAGGAAGACCACGACGGACTAGTAGGCATCAACTACCTGGAGAAGATCCAGGTTCCCACGCCTGCATCGCTGTTCGGCGCAATGCTGGCGGACGTCGACTACGTCTTAATGGGGGCGGGGATTCCGCGAGCGATTCCCGGCATCCTGGATCGACTGAGTCAAAGTGAACCGGTCGAGATGCCCGTGAATGTGTACGGTGCGGATCGAGATGATAACTTCGTCACGCGTTTTGACCCCGAAAAATTCACACATGGTGACATCCTAACGCCGAAACGGCCAAAATTCCTGGCGATTGTTGCTTCACAGACGCTCGCCACAATGCTGGCACGAAAATCTACTGGTCGAGTGGACGGGTTTGTCGTGGAGGGACCGACCGCGGGCGGCCATAACGCTCCGCCGCGAGGAGCGATGCAATTGAATGACCGCGCCGAACCGATCTACGGTGATCGTGATGTGCCGGACCTGGAGGTCATCCGATCGCTTGAACTGCCGTTCTGGCTTGCCGGATCCTATGGCACTCCACAGCGGGTCATCGAAGCGCTCGATGTGGGAGCCACCGGTGTTCAAGTAGGAACCGCATTCGCATTCTGTGAGGAATCGGGATTGAGAGCCGACATCAAGCAGCAAGTGCTCGCCATGGTCCGCGCCGGCACCGTGGATGTTCGCACGGACCCACATGCGTCACCTGCGGGCTTTCCGTTCAAGGTGCTGGGATTGTCCAGTTCGATGTCTGAAGAAGCCGAATATAGCGAACGAAAGCGGATCTGTGACCTCGGTTTCCTTCGCCATGCGTATAAGCGATCTGATGGATCGATCGGGTGGCGATGCTCAGCAGAGGAGATCGAGGCCTTCGTTCGGAAGGGAGGTGACGAAGCGGAGACTTGCGGGCGGAAATGTGTTTGTAACGGCTTGATCGCCAATATAGGTCTGGAGCAAGTCCGGGACGGCAGTGCAGTGGAGAAGCCGCTTGTGACAAGTGGCGACGAAGTTCGCAATATCGCACGTTTTCTGCCCACACCCGACGACGACAGTTATTCCGCAAAGGACGTTGTTGAGCATCTGCTTGTTGGCATCACGGCATCCGTTTGAGCAAGAGTAGTGCCGTGCAAACCGTCCGATTCATGAACTGAGTGCGAAAAATTGAATTGATGGGTAGATCAATGCAGTTCGGCATTGTTCGCGTCAGGCAGATCGCTATCGCTTGCTTTTGTGCCATCTGGGCAGCGACGGCGTCAGCCGCGGAACAAGACAAAGTTGTCTATGGCAGCGAGTTTCAGCCGCTCGTCGCTGATCGCTGTATTCTCTCTCACTGCCCTGAATCAAGAGACAGATGAGCAATCTCATAGAACAGTTGTTGTCCGACGGTCCCGTTGTCACCGACGGGGCTTGGGGAACGGAGTTGCAGGCTCGTGGGCTGCCGACCGGGCACTGCCCAGACGAGTGGAACCGGTCGCATCCTGAGCGTGTTGAAGAAGTTGCCAGGGCGTATGTCGAGGCTGGCAGCGGCGTCATCCTGACAAACACTTTCCGCGCAAATCATCTTGCCCTTGCCAACAGTGAGCTGGCTGACGACATCAAGTCGATCAACCGGACAGGCGCCGAGATTTCGTTGCGAGCAGCCAACGGGCGGGCCCGCGTCTTTGGTTCGATCGGCCCAAGCGGAAAGCTGTTATTCACTGGTCAGGTGAGTGAAGAAGATCTGCAGAATGCATTTGCTGAACAAGCCAATGCGCTCGCCGATGCGGGAGTCGAAGCCCTGGTGATCGAGACGATGTCCGATCTAGCCGAAGCGAGAGTCGCGCTGGTCACGGCCAAGAGAACAGGGCTTCCTGTGATTGTCTGCATGGTGTTCGATAGCGGCAAAGAGCAGGATCGGACCATGATGGGTTCCACGGCCGAGCAGGTCGCCAAAGAGCTGACGGACGCCGGTGCCGATGTGATCGGCGCCAACTGTGGACAAGGCGTCGCGTCGTATGTTGAGATCTTTCGTCAACTTCTTGCCGCCACGGACCGTCCGGTCTGGATCAAACCCAACGCCGGCGTCCCGCAGATCGAGGGCGACAATATTGTCTATGATACGACGGCCGAGGAGTTCGCTGAACACGGATCACGGTTGATCCAGGCGGGCGCGAGCTTTCTGGGCGGTTGCTGCGGTACGGGCCCGGAATTTATCAGAGCGCTCAAGAGGAAGATTCGGTGAGAGTCTACTTGTCAGTACGGCCAAGGCGAAGGTCTGCAGCGCCGTGCGGGGTCTTGAGACGGCTTGGAAACAGTTGGATCTTGCGCGCCCATTTCGTGCGCGCATGACGTGCGTCTCTTCAGGCAGCCCTCATGAGCAGCGACCCCAAAGGCCAGGAGCGAAATCTCGAAGATTATCGAGAGTACCTCAAGCTCTTGGCTGAACTACAGCTGGATCGAGTGCTTCAAGGTAAAATTGACCTGTCGGGCGTCGTCCAGCAGACAATGTTGGAAGCTCATCAGGCTTTGCCGCGCAGCGAAGTTCGAGATGCTGACCAATTGGCGGCGTGGCTCAGACGGATCCTGGCCAATAATCTGACCGACGAAATTCGCAAGCTGAAGACTGGAAAACGAAATCTGAGCCGAGAAAGATCGCTGGATGTTGCACTGGATCAATCTTCCAATCGATTACAGGCATGGCTGGCCGCCAGCCAATCTTCTCCCAGCGGGCACGCACAACGGCAGGAACAGGTGTTGCACTTGGCCGCGGCGCTGGACAAGCTGCCGGATGCGCAGCGAGAGGCGCTGATGCTGCGGCATTTTCACGGTTGGCCGCTGGCTCAAATTGCCGAGCATTTGGGCCGCAGTCATGCCGCCGTGGCCGGTCTGCTTAAGCGTGGTCTTCAGCAGTTGCGAGATCAACTCCGAGACGAGTGAAGAAAGAAAGGGGACAGGATATGTCCGCCGAAGCGAATGACTCTTCCGCGCGAGAACGACGGGTCGACGAAGTTATCGCCGCCTACTTGGAGGCCGTGGACGCCAAACAAACGCCGGAACGAAACGACTTCCTCGCACAACATCGTGACATCGCAGACGATCTGGAGGCGTTCTTCGCCAACCGTGATCAGTTCGAGCGACTGGCCGGACCCCTTCAAGCGGCAGCATCCGTCTCAAATCAGCAAAACGATGATGTGACTTCTCGTTCGTCCTACGAATCAAACGAGCCCTCAGTCACAACCGCCGACGTGTCCTTCGCAACGAAGGGCCGCTGTTTTGGTGACTACGAGCTACTGGAGGAGCTCGCCCGGGGCGGCATGGGAGTCGTGTACAAAGCTCGGCAGACCAGCCTGAACCGAATCGTTGCGTTGAAGAGGATCCTTGCCGGCCAATTGGCGTCGAAAGAAGACGTGAAGCGCTTTCAGGCCGAGGCCGAGGCGGCGGCGAATCTGGATCATCCCGGTATCGTCCCCATCTACGAGGTCGGCGAGCATCATGGACAGCATTACTTTTCGATGGGCTACGTCGACGGATATAGCCTGGCCGAACGGCTCCGTGAAGGGCCGGTGCCGTCGCACGAAGCGGCCACGTTACTGAACCAGGTCTGCGAAGCTGTCCAATACGCGCACGAGCACGATGTGATTCACCGTGACCTGAAGCCGGCAAACATCTTGCTGGAACGAAGTCGAGAACCACGAATTACCGACTTCGGGCTGGCGAAACGTCTGAAAGGCGATTCGGATCTGACGGGGACAGGACAGATTCTCGGCACGCCCAGCTACATGTCGCCCGAACAAGCGACTGCCGGGGCGACGCATCGCATCGGCCCCGCCAGCGATATCTACTCCCTGGGCGCGATCCTGTACCAACTGTTAACGGGCCGGCCGCCATTTCTCGCGGCAACGCCCCTCGACACGCTGTCGCAGCTTTTGGATTCCGATCCCCTACCACCTCGGCTGCTCAACCGCAATGTGCCACGAGATCTGGAAGCTATCTGCATGACGTGCCTCAATAAGGATCCGGCACACAGGTATCACTCGGCCCACGATCTTGGCAATGAACTGCAGCGATTTCTGGACGGTGAGACCATCCAAGCCTCTGGCGTCAACCTGCTGGATCGCATGACGCGTGCCTTGCGGCAAAGCCGGCACGAAGAGCACTTTCGAGGATGGGGCTTGGGACTGATGGCATTCGGGCTGGTGATCTTCCTATCCCACGTAGCCATTTATGTTCTTGAAGCCCTGTGGCACGCCCCGCTGGTCGCGTATTTTCTGCCACGGAGCGCGATGTTCGCTGCTTTACTGATCATGTTCTGGCGGTTTCGACGCTACTCGATCCTGCCAACGAAGGCTGCCGAGCGTTTGATCTGGGTCGTGTGGACAGGCTACCTGTTGGCGCTGGGTGCCACCAACGTCGCGCGGTCCGTTTTCGGACACGACCAACGAGAGTCGTATGCCTCGTTCGCGGTGCTCGCCGGATTTGGCTTTCTGATCATGGGAGGCCACGTCTGGGGAGGCGGCTACGCAGTGGGCCTCGTTTTTATGATCGCCGCGCCCATCCTGGCCATCTACACGGACGTCGCCCCGCTGGCATTTGGAGCGCTTTGGGCCGGCGCACTATTGGCTTTCGGCCTCCACTACTGGCGCCGCGGACGCACCGCCCAAGCCACCGAGGCCCTTGCAATGCGGTAGCCGGCCCAAACCGTCACGAAAAACTCCTGAATTCTGCGCGCCTATCCCGACCACCGTTCACGCTTAGTTGAATAGTCCCCTACGCCGCCTTCCTTACAACAGCTTGGAACGTGGCCACGCTCGGACAGTCACCTCCCTCCGGGAATGATGACATGCTGTGAAAACCGCTGCAATCCAACAACTTAAGAGCCGTACCGATCACTTTGGGCCTCGTCCCTGAACAACTATCTGAGGAGACGGACGATGACAAGATCCTACTTATTACCAATCGTGGCCATTGTGTTTATGGTGTTGGCTCGGCCTGCAGCCGCTGCCGACAACCCCGCGACTGAAGCGTACGAACTGAGAATGAAGGGCAAAGTTGATCAGGCCCGCACGCTTCTGGAGGAGACTCTCGCAAAGATGCCGGACAACGCGGCTGCATACTACGAGCTTGCCCGAACTCAGATGCACATGGCCCTTGGTAATCCAAAGAACCTGGAGCGTAACTTTGCGGATGCGCAGAAGTCCATTGACCAGGCTATCGTTCATGATTCGCAGAAGGTGGTGTATCACACATTCGCGGGGCATGTCGCCTACTTTCGAGCATACTATGCCATCATGAAGGGCGAGCCGAACGTCAGAGAGAATTTCATCAAAGCCTGCAGCGCCTTTGAAACCGCGCTGAAGTTGAGGCCAGATTATCCGCAGGTCATGCTCTACCTCGTCGAGCTTCACGGTAAGTTCCCAGAAAACGCCGGTGCCGAGAAGTCGAAGGCTATGGCGTACGCCGGGCAACTGGAAACCACAAACGAAGTCTATGCTGCCAAGGCCAAGTCGATATTGTCCCCGGAATCTTGTGGCGTTGAGTTTTGGAAGGCACTTCTTTCAGCGAAGAAACCAGTAAATGCTGACGTGCTTGAGGAATTGGGCAAGGCCCATTTAAGGGAGGACCAGGTTGAACAGGCTGTGAAATCCTTCGAGCAGGCCGTCGAACATAATCCTGGGAAGACGTACCTGTTTCTGGACCTGAGCATCTATCACACCTGGCGCGCCATGCGGGCCCGGAAGAATGACGAAGAACTGTTCCAAAAAAGTCTGAATGCGGGTGATGCGGCTGTCACCAGATACTTGAACTCTAAACCGATCCATCCGATGGAGGCGTACGCCCTGGGTGTGCAATCCAAATACAAGTCCGCTGCGGGCGATACAGAACAAGCACAGGAGCTCATCAAGCGTGCCAAATCCTTGGACCCCTACTTCTCCAAAGCCACCGGCGCTCCGGACCCTGATCAGTTCATACCCCCGACCAAAATCTCCCAGAACCACAGGTATCTCATGAGGCCGTTTTGAATGATCTGCTTTCAATCGGCAAGCTCCCGATCCGAATATCCGATGGCCTCCGCATCGAAGTCACGCCTCAGGACGCTGCGAATCTGATTGCGTTCTAGCTCAAGGCGCTGGGAAACCAGTGAGGTTCAAGCGATGCAATCCTCAAGCGGATACTTCTTGCCCAGAATCACTTCGCTGGGCGTGTCGAGCCACTTCTCCAGGATCGCGGCGTAGATGCTGCGAAAGTCGACCTGCATCTTGAGGTTGTCGTTGGCCAGATCGGTCAGGCTAGGCTGCTTGCCGTGCACGCCCGCTTTGACTCCTGGGCCGAACAGGAACATCGGCTGGGCCAGCCCGTGGTCGGTGCCTCCGCTGTTGTTCTCTTTAACACGGCGGCCGAAGTCGCTGAACGTAAAGGTGAGGACCCGGTCGGCATTGCCCTGCTGCTCCAGGTCCTTCTGGAACGCCGAGACTGACTGGCATAGTTCCGCCATCAACTGATCGTGACGGGGCCTCTGATTGGCGTGGGTGTCGAAGCCGCCGAATTTAGCGATTCCTTGGGCGGCATAATAAACACGGGTGTTCAGCCCACGTCCGATCAGGGCTGCAATGGTTCGCAGCGAGTTGCCGAATTGGGTGTCCGGATACTCGACGCTGGTCTTGTGCCCGCTGATCATATCCAGGATCGACTGGCTGCTGGCATTGGCATTGACGGCCGTCTTCGTGACGAACTGTAGTTGCTCAGAGCCTTTCTGGTTCAGGGTCATTTCGTTGAGTTCTCGGTAGAGGGCCTGACCCTTTGAGGAGCGGTCTCCGGCAAAGCGGAACGAATCTGGCGAGTTGAACCCGATGCCCGGATGGTCCTTGCCCACGACGATCAAAGGCATCCTGGCCGGGCCGACGGCCACGGACAGCTTCGCATCTTGGTCCTGCTTGTAGGCGTGATCGAGGTATCGCCCCAGCCAGCCGGTCGAGCCGGTTTTGCCAGTCGTGTTCTTGCGGTCGCCCGCCTGCCAGATGTCTCGGGAGACGAAATGGCTGAGGTTGAAGTTGGGATACCCCGTTCCCAGCACCACGCCAAACGAACCTTGGTCGTACAGCTCTTTGAAGCCGGTCAGGTTGGGATGCAAACCGACTTCGTCGTTGAGCTTGATGACCTCCTTCTCGTGGATCCGCGTGGTGGTGCGATAGCGGTAGTATGCGTCGTCAGCGTAAGGCGGCACGTCACTCAGGCCGTCGTGGCCGCCGGTCAGCAGCAGGGCGACCATAATCCGCTCCTGCGAGCAGGCTTTGGGACCGGCCAGTGCCGATCGAATCAGAAAGTTGGGCAGCCCTGACCCCACGCCCATCAGGCCCAGACCGCGCGTCAGCAAGTCCCGTCGCGTTATGATTTTGGTGGCAGATGTTCCAGACATGGTGAACTCTCCTATGGAAGGCTGTTTGAATCCGAACTGGTCAGATTCTCTTGCAACGCGGATTCTGTAGCCTTAGTCTCTTTATGGTCGGAAACTTGTTGTATTTGAATCAAGTTTTAGCGACGGGTACCGGCCGCAGGTTGGTCGGGGAGCGGGTTAACAAGACCGAGCGGTAGCTCGGATTGGTTCGAGGCCCTGCCTCGTTGGAGTTCCTCGGCCAGTGTCAGGTGAGTTGATATTCTGGCATGCTCATCATCAGGACTAACAAAGCCCGGAGCTTTTCGTTGACCTGAACCCGCTGGCCTGCCCACTCCGATGCGGGCGGCAATTGGCTGACGTAACCGATGAACTTCTCTCGTTTCTTGTCGTTCAGCGGTCCAACGCAACAGGTTTTGGCCAGGTAGTTGACTATGTCGACCGCCGTCTTACAACCCTCGCTGTCCAGCAGGGCGACCAGGTCGACGCCTTGCCGACCGCCGGCCACGGGAACAGTGCGCAGCAGATCGGCGACGGAATTGTAACGCACGAAAGTGCGGTCGGCGCTGATCCAAGAATGACCCCTGCGCCAGCCTTTCACATCGGGTGGTTCGAAGAGCTGCTGCCCTGCGCTCTGAACCGCCTCGTCCAGTGCCGCATAGTCCACGATCTCCTTGACTCCCAAGTCCCGAAGCATACCGACCACCAATTGCACAGGGCTTTTGATCTGCGTGCCCATCGCCTGGGTGCTGTAGAACTCTTCGGAGACGAACAGGTGTCTGAGAAATGGCGCCAGGTCGTACCGGTTGGCTCGCAGCACGGCCGCCAGGCGGTCGACCGTCTCTTCGCTAGGCTCGCGGTAAGCGAAGAATTCAAAGAGCCTGCGGCCGAGGAACCTGGCAGTGGCCGGCTGATCGAGGATGAGCTTGACCAGATCGTCGCCGGTCCAATTGCCGGTCTTGCCGAAGATGGTCTTCTTACCCGTATCGTGCTGCGCGTGGTTGAAGCGGAACTGCGCAGAATAGTTTTCGAACGTGTAGCCGGTCAGCGCGCGGGCGGCTTCCCTAATGTCGTTTTCGGTATAGCCTTGGTCCACGCCCATGGCGAACAGCTCCATGATCTCGCGGGCAAGGTTCTCATTGGGGTGGCCCTTGACGTTCTTGTTGTTATCCAGGTAGCGGATCATCACCGCGTCATGCACAATTCCGTAAAGTAGGCTGCCGAAGTTGTCACCGGCATGTTCGCGGAGCATCTGGTTCTGACGATAGAAGGCGAAACTGTTGGGTACGACGCTGTACTGGGTCGCGAAGTGACCGTGCCAGAACATGGTCAGCTTCTCCTGCAGCGGACGGGGCGACTCGACCATCCGCTTGAGCCACCATCGCCTGAGCTGGGCCGCCTGGGCATCTTCCTCTTCCCGCCGGCGATAGTTGTACTGTTCGCGGGCCTCCAAGCCCAGCTTTGCCTGTAGAGCTTCGGGGCGTTCCAATGGCGATCCTCGAAAAGCAATGTTCGTCGCGGGCCGGTGCCGGTAGTCCACCAGAAAGTCGACTGCTCCGTGCAACCCCATGGCGTGCAGTTTGGCCACTTGCTCGGTGGTGCCGCCGAAACCGGCTCGCACGAGCAGGTGGCGCGCCTTGGCATAGTCCCAGGCGTCCGCCGAAAGCGGCGTGAGGCCGCCTTGTGCGACCGCCAAAGCCTCGGCGGCCTTTGCCGTTGCCGGACGAAGTACCGCGTCACTTTGCGCGACCGCTTTCTCGGCAGTGGCTTCCTCTTCGGCCGCTTTCTGCACTGCGGCCTGGTTTGTTGCATTGTCTGCCGCGGCCAGAGTTTTGGTGGCTTCGCGGTGGGCTGCCGTCTTCTGATCGAGCACTCTTTGAGCCAGCATCTTCTCGGTAACCGCCCTGGCCATGACATCGCGGGCGGCGATGGCGTCGGACTGTCTGATGGCGGCCTCTGTCGTGGTCACTTTCTTGGCGGCGGCCTGAGTGGCAGCGACTTTCTTGGCCAGTTCTTTTTCGGCGGCTGCTTTTTCATCGCCCGCTTTCTCGGACGCCAACTTCCGCGCAGCCGTTTCCTCGCCGCACGCTTTGGCGGCAGCGGCTTTGGCGGCCTCTGCCGATTTGACAAGCACTTCTCGAGTCGCCGCCAGGGCGGTAGCTGTCTTTACCGCCAGATCAGCCTTGGCAGCGTATCGCCCGGCGGCGGCTTTGACTGCATTGGCTTCCTCGAACGCGGCTTTCTCGATGGCCCGCTGGAGCGTGCCCGTCTTCTTCGCCACCGCCTGTTCAACGTCTGCTTTCTCGGCCGTTGCTTTGGCGATTGCTTCCTTGCCAACCGCAGCCTTTAATGCCGCGATCTTCTCCACCAGCAGTTCTTCCGTGACGGCTATGTCCGCCTCGGCGCGTGCAACCGTCTCTCGAGCGGCCTTGAAGATCTCTTCGGTCGCCGCCCGGGCCATGTTCTTCGAACTGTACTCTCTCGCGGCGGCCGCCTTTTTAGCATTCGCCTTCTTGGCCGCTGCCTGGGCCGGTGTCAACGGAGTTGGTTTGGGTTCTTCCGCCAAAGCAAAGCCAGCCATCACCAACACAGCGGTCAATCCTAC
>PVBE010023749.1_pt1 | contig 13293 bp, 12 predicted proteins | sample 1631181 | NCBI WGS metagenome assembly PVBE01 (sample SAMN08397723, study PRJNA350692) | Marine metagenome, whole genome shotgun sequencing project. | isolation source: water | place: Pacific Ocean | collected 2012-04
TACTCCCGTAGTCACTCTTATCGAGAACTGTCGTGGTGTTTAAGAATAACGAGCAATGTCAATTTGATATTTGGTTTTATACAAAATACTCCCGTAGTCACTCTTATCGAGTAGCAAGGTGGCTGTGCAGAACAATGCGCGCCATTTGTTCTTCTGAGCTTCGCACTAGCAGCCAGGTCGGGTTGTCACAGCGCACCCGAGAGGGGTCAAGGACCTTTACTCATAACGAGTGGCCGGCTACTGAAACTGCTATGCTACACAACTGAGACAACTTCCCCCTGTATGGAGGACAAGGCTCTGATACGCAATGCAACCATACTTATGCCAAAATGGTAATGCAAATGTCAAGTTGTTTTTGTATAAGGAATCTCACAAATGGGAAAGATGAGAAATGAATCTGCGGGCAGGATGGTCGCATCGATCACAACATTAAAGAATTCACAACTGAAACGCGTGCGTCGCAAGCTTTACTCTAGCCTGATCACCAAAGGCCTTCCTAAAGTCTGAGCCCTCCTGCCCCGCTTCGTTCACCAACTCCTGGGATGCCAAATGAAAGTGAGGTCGATATATGAGAAAGATGTACCTAGAATGATGTAAAGATGTTATAACGTGTGTTGGGCAATTTGATGAGAAAGATGTTCTAAAATGAGTAATGCGTTAGCTGGAGTCTGGGAGCGGCCTGGGTGATAAATTCATGAGAAAATGAGAAAAATCAGCAAACAATATTTTAAAAAATGAAAAATAGAAAAGTTAGGTTAGACAGTATAATAGAGTAGAATGAGAAAGGTAATGTAAAGTGTGTCCTGCGCCTCCTGCTGGTCATTGGTCTCTATAAAGCCAATGGGACTTCGCGCCTGATTGCGGTGAAGCCATTTGTAGTTCCGACCATACAACCAATGGTCTTTCATTGCGGCGAAGTGGTCCTGCGTCCACGGAGCTGGCAATGAGAAGACATACAGGGAGTTGATCCCTTTTGGCCCCACCTTCACATAGCAGAGATCCGCCGTAAATGGATCCCCGCTGCCGTGGACTTCGTTCTGTGTGCAGTCCGCCCTCAACCCTGCAGCCTTTAAGCGCCTTAAGAGCCCCTCCTCCTGACCAAAGGCCTTGCTTAACCGGAGGAAGTATGTGCCTCCCATGGCATCATTTGACTGGCCGCCCTTCTGTATACATTCGACTGGGAAGCCAGTCTTTTGTTGGAGCAGCCGAGTGGTTTGGCCCAGCGTTGGACCCCACTCCTCCGTGAATGCGCCCACCCGTAGGTGGGCGCATCCGTCGGCCATGCCAACTGGATACCCTGTGTCTCTGCTTACATTCTGAGCTGCATTCATCACGTAGTCTGCAAGTGGCTGCTCGTGCGCTGTCTCCACACCTGTGTCGACCTCCTGTTGCTCCAGCTCATTCTCTTCATCTAGGGAGGCTGCCGGAGCCCCCCCTGAGGCCATGGCTTCACCGTAGGCTGCCCCCAGGGCTGCATAGTGTCCTGCATTCCAACCTGCAAAGGCTTGGTGTGGTTCTGTGAGTTGCGCTGCCCACACACCACGAGGTTCAGCACCCCCTGAAGCTTCGCACGCTACCTGAAAAACAAAGCAACAATATCTTCAAAAAAAACGTTTTGTGAAACATGAGTATTGAGAAAATGAGAAAAAACCTAAGTGGCAAATGAGTAATCCATGAGAATCATGCTGGGACTCATGACGTGTGCCTGTTGTAACACAGATGAGAAAATGCGAAAATCTTGCCAGTGTGCAATGCACACAACATGTGTGCAATTGTTTAAAATGAGTAATTGAGCAAATAATGATAAGTGGCAAAATGAAAGATGGCAAAATGAGAAAACCATTAAAATGAGTAATCGACTCAATGAAATACGATTTGTCCTGCCTGCAACTCCTCTTGAGCGCGTCGCAACTCCGCTTGCAAGTCTGCAATGACAATCTCCCTCTGCTCAAGCTCGCCTCTCAAGAGCTCCCGGGCACTAGCCTTTCAAAGATCACAACCATACACATTTTCAAAACACCATGGGAAATATAAAATGTAGGATGCTAAGTTGGATCGTGATAGAGACCCTGCCTTTGATTTTACATTATACACTGTACCATTACTGAGTATGATTGCAAAGAATATGAAACTAATGAGTAAGATCTTCATGTATTGGGCATCGCAATGTGTGAATGAGAAAGGCATGAGTAATAAAAAACTTCTCAACCTCCTTCTCATTTGCATTCTTGTAAGCCCATGCAATCTCTTGCTCAGCGTGATACTCGACCTTGAACCTCTCGCATGACTCCGCCTCGACCTGGTACATCTCCACAGCCTGTGTGCCAACTGCATAATTGGCTTGATTTGTCTGCACTGCTGCTGCAGCCGTTGTTTCGAGCTCGCGCAACTTCGTCTCTAAGTCTCGCCTGATCTCCTTCTCGTCGTTGAGCGCCTTATGAGAATGGCAAGTAGATGCAAGTCTGGAAAGGCAGAGCATGATAAACATGAGTAAAGATGTGGGGTGGTTGTAAATGGGAAAGGGCTTGATGAGAACTATGAGTAAATAAGTTAAGTAGTAAGATGAGAAAGCACCTCGTTGTGGGTGGCTTGGACACGGGCTACAACACCTACCCACATCTGTTCGCTTGCACTGGTGGGCACTGCCACATCTCTGTCCTTGCAATTAAGAAAAAACTAATGTGCATGACACCCCAAACACGCGATAAGAGCTGCTTATGTAGACCATCAGCTGAACACTATAAAACTAAATCGAAAAACCGATAGTAAAGAATATGAGTAAATGAGAAATTAGAATGCACATGTGTTGATTAATGCCGAGTAAATGAGTAAATCAATGAGTGACCTGCGCATAGGCACGGTCTTCCTGGTCCATCGCTGCTGCCTGAGCTTTTTCTTCTCTACGGATCTCAATCTCCGCCCAATTCACCCCCCCTTTGCCTTGGCGCTGTGGCTGCACCGAAGAGGAAGGGGCCACAGACCGCCGTTTGGCTGGACCTGTGGACCTTGTGCGTTCTAGTATCTGTGTGGCCATGCTTCTCTCGCGCCAAGGCCTTGTCGGAGCACCCTTCGCCTGTCCGTGATACCGGGGCTTGTCTGGCAGGGAAAGACGCCTGGTGCGTGTATATAAAATAAACAAACATATTATATTGATTTCTAATTTTAAGATTTAATATATTATTAAATTTAATAAATAAATGAGAAAATGAGAAGAATGAGTAAACATTTGCCTGGGAGGTGGAACTGCATGGGCACAGGGACCAAGCACCTCGGGGGGAGTGTCTGGCTGCTCCTCCTCATGTTCTTCCTGCCTCACGTCCACGAGGCTAGCATCTGCTTCGCCATCCGCATCTGGCAACTCCTGATCATCAGAGTCTTCCTCCTTGGCCTTGTCTACCGGTGCATGCAAGGCTGCGCCTGGAAGCAGGCCGGCTCGAATGCCTGTCACGCGCAGAGCTTTGTGCTGCTGATGGCGAGCTGTCAATTTCTTGCGGCGGGCTTCCTCCATCTGGTACTCCTCGACCTGCGCATGCAAGTCTGCCACAAGCTCGTCATGGCCTGAGCCCAACACCTCCACTGGTGCTCTGTTGAGAAGCACCCAATCCTTGTTGCGTGCGTCTGGCCTCTTCCATATGCCGAAGGTCAAGTTTGCATTCCCCTCAGTCCAAGGCCCGTACTGCTCGACCAAGACCTCCATTGCCATACACTCGTCCTCCCAGAAGTCCTCATCATTGTGCTTAGTGCTCGTGGCCATGTGGTGTGCGACCTGCCTTGCGCAAGTCAGCATCCGATCCCCCTTCGCCACAAAGTGTTTGACACCGCAGTCTGGCAGAGGGCACTTCAAGTTGAACTGAGGCTGACCATCGTACCAGGATGCCTCGGGAAAACAATTCAATAAAGAGATGTAAAAATGTAAACATGAGAAATGTAAAAATGAGAAATGTATGAGTAAACTGATGAGTAAACTCTTGAGTAAATGATAAATCATTAATATGTCAAGCGATACTTCTGCTGCTGCCTCCTTGCTCTCCTAGATGTTGGAATGGATAAGGAATGCGCAATCAAGCTACAACAAATTAGAAAATGAAAAATAACAGATGAGAAAAGCATGAGTAAACTTGCGAGTAAAGATGAGTAAAGGATGAGTAGATTTGTCAAGCAACATCAGCAATGGGAAGATGCTCCTTGGCGCTGCTGTACCCCAACTCCTGCATGTTGTCATAAAGCAAACAATCAACTTTTAAAAGCGCATATTTTGAAAAAATCAGGAAATGAAAGAATGAGAAATCATTGGTAAATGGAAAAGTAAAGATGAGTAAATGATGAGGAGATGTAAAGCTCCTCCTTCCAAGCAGGCACGTGACGCCCACCACGATCTGCACTCCGGCTGCGGTGGGACCTGCTGGCACTACTATGGCCGGGAGGTGGAGAGGCCGGCTGCTGAGGGCCGCTCGAAGCTGCACGTTTCGCTGGCATCCTGCCACCCTTCATCTCGGTGCTCATACTATAAGTCTAAGCTTGCTGTGAAAGTTCTGCCTTGGCTCTTGAGCCAGAATATTGCTTGCAAGATGCAGGCATTCCATGTCCCTTTGAAGGCCTTTGATACGGCACTAAATCCTTGATTTGAAACAGAACATGAAACCTACCATAAATCCCGCCATTCGGCGATAAGAGTGGGGTTAAACAAATATATACAAATAAACCCGCCAAATGGCGATAAGAGTGAGGGTTAATTAATTTATAATTTCAGTTTAATTTATAATTCAATTTAATTTATATTTCAAGTTAATTTTAGATCTGGTACAGAGCACGGGCAAGCCAAACAAGGCTTTTTATGCAAATGATCATCGAAGGTGACTAAATCCAAATGTCCCTCCGGAGCACACAATCGTCAGGCCAATGATCTACAATGGCCTGAGCTTCAGTCAACGCGCCGAAAAAATCCCAAAAACCCCAAACGCTCTCTCAGCACCTGGAGTGCTAGTGGCGATGACCTAACCTCAACAATGAGAAAGAATGAAAGGATACAAAATAGATATGGAAACGGAAAACAATCAGACATATGAGTAATGAGTAATGCAAAGATGAGGACTAACATGAGAAAGAGAGCTTGGAGGTACCAAGACTATTTGAGGAAAAATGAAGGCCATATAAACTGTAGCAATGGAAAGATGCATAAAAGATGAAATCAGAATAAATGAGTAATGGGGTAAATGTAAAACTCCAAAGCAGAAAGGCATGTTAAGACCTGAACATCCTAGCTTTTCGGAGTTGCGCAGTTCTTTGAGGCTGGCATACGTGATGTGGTAGCATTGGCCTGCTGAGTACGTGAGTAACATGAGAAAAAGAGCTTGGAGGTACCAAGACTATTTGAGGAAAAATGAAGGCCATATAAACTGTAGCAATGGAAAGATCCATAAAAAATGAAATCAGAATAAATGAGTAATGGGGTAAATGTAAAACTCCAAAGCAGAAAGGCATGGTAAGACCTGAACATGCTAGCTTTTCGGAGTTGCGCACTTCTTTGAGGCTGGCATAGGTGATGTGGAAGCATTGGCCTGCTGAGTATGTGAGTAATATATGAAAACAAATAGGGAAATATAACTTGTAGCAATGGAAAGATCAATAAGATTCAATGAGTAAATTGTGAGTAAATGTAAAATTGCAAACCAGAAAGGTATGCTCAGACCTCAATTGCCCTTCCTGCGCTTCTTACGTGGGCTACCAGCGCTGCTAGCAGCCTCGGCTATGGTCTGTGCATCACCTGTCTGCTTGCCACCAGCATATGCCTTCATCTCGGCCTCTAAGCTGCAGACACATTTGTGCACCCACTGCTCCCGACCGCCGACAATCTGCATGGCGTCGAACTGATTAGCGTAGTGCTGCACCTGATCACGCTTGTCAATCTTCTCTTTGCCAGAGAAATAGTAATGGCAGACCCAATACTCGAGCTTGCTTGCTTGAGATTGGGCATAGAGGTCCTTCCCACGACAGACGGCCGTGTTCACAAACGTGGACATGTGCTCACCTTCAGTAGCATTGAGCTCTCGAACAAGCTCCACATGCGCCTCAAGTCGTGTCAAGACCAGCTGAAGGTCACTGCCTTTCGTTTTGATGTCCACTCCCTTGGCATGGGAAAGGACGCTGTTGAAGCGCTCCTTGAGAACCTCCTTGGAACAGTCCTTGTCAAGACCGTCCTTCCAATTTTTATTCTTCTTGGGGTGCCCGCCGGCATAAATCGCCAAGGCTGCGGTCGCCTCTGACAGGTCCTCCAGCATGAAATCTCTCATACACCCCCCAATCTTCAGCAGAGCACTGTGATTGGTGTGTGCGCCATGTGTCAAATTGCCCATATGCCTGAGCACAGTATTCACTGGCTGGCGAAATGGGCCTTCCTCAATACCTGGTGGCTTTGCCGTGGACTTCCGAACCTTCAAGAATGCACGCAAGGCAGGCTGCCAAGCGTCTATGAGAGCAGAGTCGGTCTTTTTGGGGTTACCGCAAGTCGGATCTTGGAGGATGACCTGCATGCAAGTCTTCAGGGTCTGCACCTGGAGATCAAGCGAAACAGTGAATAGAGAAATGAATGATAATATAATTGAGAACAATGAGTAATGTAGAAATGGTAGTCTGATGTTCAGAATGCCAAATATGAATAAGGAGGAAGAGTGAATAGATAGCATGCGTAAAGTGATGCCAAAAAATAAAGGTGTCTGGAATGCCTCATCTGCCAACTTGTCGAAACATCCATATTCCTTCATCATTTGCTCCTGCCCTTTTTGCGCCAATGCGCAAACAGATGCCATCTTCAAGAAGATAGATATCATACCTTTCCCATTCTCCCAAGACGCATTTGAAAGCTGCACCGCAGCCTCGTTCTCTGTTGCAGCCTGGGCCCACATGTCCACGGTTTGCTTCAAAATCTGAAGACATATTTGGCTCTGCTCTGGCAAATCGGTCGGAACCTTGTCGTTCATGCACTTCTTCAGAGCAGCCAGCACAACACCTACAGAAGTCCATGTAAACGTCGCAGGCTCTTCTGCTGCCTTCAAGGTCTTGAGCAAATTCTCCATGTCGCCCTTCTCTGCGTTTTCTGCTAAGCGGTCGCGAATGCTGCGGGCTACATCGTCATACCCCAAATGTATCGACACATCCAGGAGCGACTGCTGATCAATACCCTTTGTGGTGGTCTGCCGCAATCGCTCGACAAGAGCATGACCTGTGTCATCGAAAGTGTCTGTGGCGCCTGCCCAAAATTCGGACCTGAAAGTGTCGATGTGCGACTGCAGTGGAGCCAAATCTGACAAACATGCAGCAAATGCCTGTGGGTAGAGCTTCACCAACTGGTCTCCTGACCACTCCTCCATCTCGTCAAGCCGAGTGGCGACTGCCCGAAGACCTGCCTGGGAATGCGATTGGAAGATGAGTAAGAATAATGAGTGAGGAAAAATGCATGAGAGAGGGGAGCAATGAGTAATAAAGAATATATAATAAGCATGGAGAGATGATGAAAGTAAGTTGTAAATGACCGGCCTCGCAAGTCATCCAATTGGCTTTATGCTCATGGAGCGCCGCAAAACTCTGTGCACGTTTGGTGTAGAGCTGCTGCCAGAACGGGGAGGCTCGGAGCATGTTAATCAATGCCAATACCTCTGGGAAGCGCACTGTCATGTTGTATGCTGGCAAGTCTGACAGAGGCTTCGCGGGATCCATACTGAGAAAGAGAATGCTTTCCAACTCTGCACTCACTGCGTATGGATGTTGGAATGTCAAAAAGCCGAGGCCTGTGACCACATGGTAAACCTCCATACCAAACTCGCGGTGCCAACTCGCTTCAATGGGCAAGGGCCTCAGCGTCACTTCCCTATGCATTGCCCGAAGAAACCCCTGCAAAGACGCCATATTGTCTTCTGCATGATCGACATGATCCAAGAAATGATCATGAGCAATGCTCTGCCAAATGGTATGGAAGTATTCTTGGCCTGTCTCCCTGTCTGCAGCTTGCTGGTCGAACAGAGCTCCGCACATCTTCGAATCCTGGTAGTCCCATCCTGCCTGGGCCTTGTCTTTGTCAATGCCAACCCAGACCGTGTTTGCTGCATCCCCGAACTGCTCAGCAATGTACTGCCCCACGGCCCTCTCCCGTGCTGTGGTGAAGCACACTGCCGCCTCAATAGGAATGTTGTTTGTCACACAAGTCTGCATCGCTGCCCGTATATCATTGAAAGTGTGCTGCTCGTCATCAAGGGCACCCAACAAGGTGCAAGCCTTGGCACACTCCACTTTGGGCGCCAACTGAGCTGCGGCCTGGTGTGATCCTCTCGTTCTCAATGTTGCCACGCGAGTAGCTGCCTCAGTAGGAAAAGCTGAATGTGAAAATGCCGAAAACATGAGTGAATGAGAAACACCTGAAAATGAGAAAACTGAAAATGAGAAAACATGAAAATGTGCAGCCGCAATGATTGTGCAATGCAGATATGTTGCACTTATGATGTCGTGAAGCAACATGACTATTAAATGCGCGGCGAGAAACACATGTAGGTTCTGTACATGTGTGATGTTGGTTTCATGGCACAAGTGCCAGAAACATGACCTGTACCCTAAAATCGAGATACAAAGAGATGACTCGCTGTGCATGAGAAAAATTAAAGGTGCGACTGGTTGGATAACCCTGTTGTGGTTGATCCCTAACTGGCATTGCTTCATAAAGTCTTTGTCCATCTCCTTTGGCTTGCTCCAATACTGCTGGTCGGCGCTGGCAACTGCTTCGGCTGCGGCTTTCTTTACTTGTGTTGTCGAAGCTGCTGGTTCTGCACCACCAAAGCCAGCAACATATGTGCTCATCCTCTTTTTCTTTTTTTTGTGCCCAAACTGGGTGCTGACGACAGGCCTTGCTGTGGACTCCGCTCCCAATCCCGGATCTACTGTGGCAGCAGCGCTACTGGCATGAGATGGTCCTCCACGTCTTGCCCCGCGTCCTTTAGCTCCACGGCCACGGCGCTTGCCAGCCTTTTCTGGTGCAGAATCTAAACCATCTGCTTCGCGCTGTTCAGCTGCAGCAAGCTTTGCTGCCTGGCCGAAGCCTACAATATTCATTGGGGGTGCTGCTGGTGCACTCTCACCGCCTTGTCCTGCCCTGCTCTTCTCATCCTTGAGCTTCTTGGCTCGAGCCTGCGAAACCTCAGTCATGAACTGCTTCCACTCATCCCATCGCAAAACCTCAGGTGCAGTGCCTGCTCGTAATGCAGCACCGCGAGTGGCGAAGCTCTCTTCAGCGGCCGAATGGAATTTAGAGTCCAGATGCTGTGGTAGCAACACGCCCCTACGGTTGATCACATCCTCTTTCTTGTCAATATAGCTAGTGTAACGCATAATGACCCTATGGCACACAATGCCGGGAGGTACTGTGCCAGGAGCATTGACAATCCCTTGTGTTTCGACACCCTCTTCTGTGAAAAAGGTGCAGATCCTGTGCTCTGCCTTGTTCTCGGGAATGTCTGCAAAATTCATGCCGTTAGTCAGGTCCTTCTCGAAGACATCTTCTTCTACCATGTCTACGAATCGCTGGGTTTCCAGACTGATAAATGCACCCTTCACAACCTCACCGAGAGGAAAACTGGGAACTGCTGTGCCAGCACTGATGTTCTTGCCGGCGATGATCTCTCCACGCAATTGCTTGTCTCCTTTGCACTTCTTTAGCACATCACTGGCACTGCTCCTCTTATCCTCGAGTGCCTTTGCTTCTAATGATAAGCCACAGTCTTTGCAACAAGGCCCAATTGGGTCGAAAAACACCTTCTTCTTGAACACAACCTGGCCAACCATGTGCAATGTCTGGTTACACTAAAACTTTGTACACAAAAGCAAAAGAAACCTAATGATATGGAGATGTATGCAAAAATGAGAAAGAAACCTGTGGACCCCTCTGAAAGAGTCTGTTATAGACATGACAACTCTGGGACACCTCTATATGTGCCAGAAGCTGTCAATATGCCGACAAATGAATCATGTATGAGAAAGGAATCACCGGAAAAATGTATAATGGTAAATGTAAATGAGAAAGTGATATTATGCTGATGTGGCCTTGTTTGCAACCTGCCATGTGGTGGTACTGGACCAATCACCACAGACCTCGCATTGGATATCCTTCACTGGGGTCTGTGATTGGATTGCAATTGAAGGCGCTGCCATAGGAGATGGTTCTGGGGCGAGTGTGTCCGCGGCAAAACCGCCTGTCTGGTCATCGTCATGGCTGTCTGGGTCTTCCTGTGCAGAAGGCTGCTCCTCCTCCTGATCCTCCTCGTCCTCTCCATCGCCCTCCTCCTCCTCCTCTTCTTCCATGTCATCCTTTTCCAAGGGCCTCTCCTCCTCCGCGTCTTCCTCGGCTCCAAATGCAAGCTGGTCCTCCTCGTCTTGCGGGCCCAGCGTCCCTAACATAATATCTTCAGCCTGAGCAACCAAGGCTGTTTGTTTTGGGCCCGGGCTAAATGACTGACCTCTTTGAGACTTTGCCTTGGCATTGCCTGCCTTTGCCGTCTGTGTTTGTTGCTTTGGTGGGCTGGGGGCTGCTTCCTCCTGCTGAAGGCCTTCTCGATGGCGGGCATGTTTGAGGATGCCGCGGCCCCTGCCCCTGCGTCCTCCCTCTTTATCATTGGCTGAAGGTGGCCTCTGGGTCTTGAGGCCATGGGTTGGATCAGTAGAATGTCTAAAGCGGAATGAAATCCGAATGAGTAAAAAGAAGAAGAACGAGAAGAACCATGAGTAGAATGAATAAAGAATAAAGCAAGCTGCCTCACAACGACCGGAGACTCTGGCTGCCTCTGACAAAACAGAAGAATGAAAAGAATGCATGGCATAATAATAATAAAAGTTGCAAAGTGAAGTGGAATAAGAAGAATGAGTAAAGAGTGAAAATAAGCCTGCGCTCCCGAGCACCCTTTGACCGCCGGCAAGCGTGCAAGCCAGTAGCTTGAGCGGGCAGCGCCAATCTGGCTGGCTGCTGGGGCTGGGGCCTCTTCTTCGGCATGCCTGCCCGTGAGCACAAATAAGCATTAGCAGTTGTAGTAATGCAAGAATAAGAAAATGACAAGCATGAAAAATGAGAAACAGGAAAAGCCTGGGAAATAATAAATATAAGATATAATAGAATATGTAATGAGAAAATGATAAAGTATGTGATGAATGTAGAAAGCCGTGTGTGTGTATAACACACACACGGCGTTGCGACTGCCTAAAGAAATTGACATGAGGAACTGCCTATCTTGTATCGGTCGTGCAGCAGCGAAATGAGTGCGCACCGCTGGCGAAAACCTGCGGCTGCGGTGGCCGCGGCTGCCATAAAGTCTGAGCCGAAAATGGGCGCGGGCAGATGTAATTCACAACTTGCAATATATTCTGGATTCTAGTTGCCCATACAATGCCGCACCACTATTGAGGAATGCACTCAGCTATCTACTAATGTATGGTGTGTGGTGGCACAACTAATACACTGTAACTGCGATTCAAACCGATGGAGGGTGGTGGGCAACAATCGTTGTATGCTGCAAGAGCACTTGCTGTTTGATAATTCAACATATGAGTTGAATCTGATAAGTCTCGGAAGGACTGTCTCTATCCTATGCTATGCCTAGTACCTCAGATAATGATATGGCAAAACTGCTGGAACAATAGCACCTTGTGGAAGAGCATCACAAACAAAATGTAAAGCATGAGTAAATTGGAGTGAGAATGCATAAGCGTTGAGAAATTGAGTTATGTTAAAGGAATGATGATAATGTGAGCAATGAGTAATGACTGGTAGATACAGAGAACACAATTGCGGGTAGCACCAAAAAGCGCAAGCCATTGCCAAGCTGTAAGTGCAAAACTGTCCTGCAAGCACCTAGTCCTCTGATAGGCAAGGCTGTTACTTAGGAGTCGTGCTCTGCGGATCAAAAACAATATCTTTGTGCTCGTAGTAAATACGCTTCTTCGTATTCGGGGACTCAGAACCTGGCGTTGCCTTCCACCAGGGCGCGTATGGATTGAGCCAGTATGCGTAGAGACAGCTTGACAGACATGGTGCCGACATGCCCTCACCTGCCATCCCTTTTAAAGCAGTAACACTCAGACCCTGAAACCCTGGATCGTCTAAAGGCCAACCAATTGCGGCAATATGATCGTCGCACTCAAACACTTTATCAAATTCAAATGAATATTGGAAAGTGTTCGACTTCAAGGTACCTGAATCTAAAACACTAAATGGCGGCAATGCAAGATGCACGGCAAGCCTAAAGCAATAATGTGTAAATTAAGAAAGACAATGGGAACATATAAAAAGGAAAATCTAATTAAAGAAAATCGGTGTAAATAATGAGAAATGTGAATTATAAATGCAGAAACGAGCTGCGATACTCAAATCTCCCCATGGCTCCAAGTGCACGCTTTGGCAGACACGAACAAAGAAACCTATTTTAGCCTCTTCGATAGTTAGGCCATACTTCCGCATCACAGAGGCAATTGCAATGTTTGCAAGTTGAACCACCCGGGCGCACGTTGGGAGACCTGGACGTGCAACACCCTCTCCGGTCCATGGCATATAGTCAGGTGGAATTAGTAACTCTGTCCGCTTCTGGGATGTGTGAAGTCGCCATTTAGGGTATTTCTTGAGCGCTTTGGCGGTGTGCTGTTTTGTGGTAGCTGCATCACTAGTCTCCTGGCATCAGCAGTGAGGCCCTATATGGCCCCACACCAGAAAGGCCCATGGACCCGTGTGGAGTCCCAGAAACCCCCATAAAGACGAATCGAGTCCCATGGAATCCTTGCCCTACTTAGGAGAGTCCTGAAAAGACCCCCTGCGATGGGGCGGAGTCCCACAATGCCCCTGAAAGCCCCATCGAGCCCCAGGGAGACCCGTGGGGGCTGACCAAAGGCCACCGACCCCCAGAATGCCACCGCCCGCGCGCCCCCCCCCCCGGACCATGCCCCCCACACCCCCACCCCACGCCCAAAGCCGCCCACGAAAACCCCCGAAAAACGCCCAAAAAACGCCCAAAAAACGCCCGATGCAACGTCCAACAAACATTCCCAGCCACCCCCCCCAGCACGCACACAAACGCCCAAAAAACGCCCAAAAAACGCCCAATCCACGTGGGCAAAACGTCCAAAAAACGCCCAACATACATTATTTCCACGTGGTGATTTAAAACCCGAAAAAGCAAAACGTCAAAAAAACGTCCAATTAGCATTTTTTAAGGGCCCTAAAAAAGCAAACGTCAAAAAAACGTCCAAACAAACGCCCAAAAAACGCCCAAA
>PVBE012610710.1_pt1 | contig 13293 bp, 9 predicted proteins | sample 1631181 | NCBI WGS metagenome assembly PVBE01 (sample SAMN08397723, study PRJNA350692) | Marine metagenome, whole genome shotgun sequencing project. | isolation source: water | place: Pacific Ocean | collected 2012-04
GAGCAGCACCGCGGCGAAGCAATGGGTCGGCACCCCGGCGCGTAGCGCGCCATGTTCGTAGCCCGGCAAATGCTGCCCACACCCCGGAAGGTCACACTGGCATTGCTTTGCACGCTGCTTGCGGCGTGCAACAGCGGCAGCGCCGAAGCACCACTCCCCACCCCATTCCCGCCCACTGACCGCACCGAGCGACAGCTGCGCAGCTACGACGCATTCTGGGAAAGCCTGCGGGCAGATTACATTTTCAGCGCGGTCACCGATTTCGACTGGAGCCTGCTGCCCCCGCAAACGCGCCGGAAAATAGCGGCGGGCATGGCCGACGACGAATTCGAGGCGCTGCTGCGCTCGCTCGTGGCGGGCTTCCCCGAAAACACAGTTAGATATCGCAGCCGCGCCGAGCGCATCGAGGACGACCTAAACGACACGCTCTCGTATGAAGGCATCGGAGCATATGTTTCGGTGGAGAATGAGCCCAGCCCGCACGTGATTCTGCTGGCAGTCATAACCGGATCGCCCGCTGAAAAATCCGGGCTGCGCACCCACGATTCGATTTACGCGGTGGATGGGCAAGCGGTGAGCGCCGAAGAGGGATTGGACGTGGTGGAGCGCGTGCGCGGGCCGACCGGCAGCGTGGTCACGTTGGATGTGCGCGCACCGGACGGCAGCCGGCGCATTGTCACGGTGACGCGCGGGCGTCTGCAGGCCGCCGACCGGCTGCGCTGGGAAATGCTGAATCCGGCGCACGCAGGGTTGATCCGGCTGCCCATCGGCGCAGGAGCGGAGTTAAGCGGCATGATGCAGCGCGCCCTCGAGGAACTCGCCGAGAATCAGCCGCGAAACCTGATAATCGACATGCGCGTGGCCCATTCCGCCGCAGCTTGGCCGCTGGAAGAGATGCTCGAACTGTTCACTGAAGGCGAACTTGGCAGCCAATACTCGCGAAGCGAGCAACGGGCGCTGAAGATCAGCGGGCGCGACCTGGCGGGTTCGCAGAGCATTCCACTCATATTGCTCATCGGGCCGGAAACGCGCGGCGCATCCGAGATTTTCGCCGCTGCGCTGCAGGCAACTGGGCGCGCCACCCTTATTGGCCACCCTACCCCTGGGCGGGTGCTCGGTTTCGACCACTTCATGTTGCCCGACGGCGGAGAGGTCTTTTTCGGCAGCTCCTCTTACATCAGCCCATCCGGCGCGGACATTGGCATGCGGGGCGTGCAGCCGGATGTGCCCGTGGCCGCGCACTGGGATCAGGTGAGCGACGAGAATGACGCGGTGATAGACCGCGCGCTGCTAGCGTTTACCCAGTAGGTCCAGCCACCACGGCCACACGTTCTACCACGAAATCAAACGTCCCCAGTGGCATTCGCCCCGAGACTGCGTCGCCCAGTTGCAACCGGTCAAGCCCGCGGAAAACGCTGCCCTGAACATTATGGTACCCGTAAATAACCACGTTGCCGCCCACGCCCGGGGCCGTGCCGCTGACCAAGAGGCAGTGGAGGATCCAGCATCGATCCTGCAAACGCTTACCCAGCGATAATTCTTAGGGCACATTCACCTTTTCCAGGTCAAGACTCCCATTCAGAACCACATTGCTGGCGCGATCTGTAATCTGCAGACGCTCTCCGTTAAATGGGTCGTAAAGACCAACTGCAACATTGACCTCGCCTGGCTCTACACCGCCAAGGTCGACAGTCACCAAATCGCTGAACACTTCGCCCGGCACCCACCACGAGGTGGGGTAACGATACGAGTCCGGCATCGCATCCGCCTGCGCGACCACCTCGCCCCCGCGCGACACATGGACAAAATACTTGTAGTCAACCCCGATATGATCTAGCGCTTCCCAGTGAAGTACCAGCGTCAACGGACGATCGTCATATTCAAGGTCGTATCCGGCCAGTTTGATCTGTTCACCGAACAGCGCACCCACGATGTGCTGCATAGGCGGCGTGCCAAACTGGCGTGGCCGGACCAGCACTCTTATAGTGGATGTAAATGGCTCACCGATTGATGCACCAGTTCGATCCATTACCGACAACGACAGTTGGTAGTCATCCGGTGCAATGTTGCTAGGAATTCGCAAACTGTACATCGCGTTCGCAAATGCGCCAGCTGGCAATGTGCCGGAGTGAACGCCTGGGATTAAGTTGGTAACCCCCTCGAAAGCCAATGTTCCATCACGCGCGCCTAAACGCCAGCGTAGCCGCGTTTGCGCTGGCGCGTCTCGGCGGGCATGCCATGTAGCAGTCACGTCCAACGGCGACCCCTGCTGCAGTGGGGTGTTGGTTTGCAGCTCGTCAAGCGTGAGGGCGTCCCTCCAGGTGTGCACGGGGCGGCGTGCACCACGGATCTGGAGAAGCCCATGAGTGCCGGCTGAATTACCGGATGAATCAATCATTTCCACAGGACCTGAATCGCCATACGTTCCAAAGCGCAGGTAGAGCGCTCCCGCCGAGGGCAACAGTTCGTCTGTCTCAAGGTCCAATTTACTCATGACGTGTTCGCCTACACGCCACTGGTCGGACGGAAGCCCCGGCGGGTCGCGCTGGCCATGAATAGTGCCTGAGGCATCCAGAAGGTGCGTGAACACCTTGTACTCGCCGGATGCTGGCGCGTCTACACGCCAAATCATGAACACGGTCCAGGATTGTCCCGCTATGGGCAAGCTACCGGGAATCTCTCGCAGAAAACCAAGCACCGTTGTGCCGTTCGAGAACTGAACCGGCTCGAGTCCCACCAGATCCGGCTGGAAGTGGTCCGGCGGGTCCAGATCGACTACCCGAAACCATCGATGGATAATTTCCCCGCCGGAGAACACGTAGGGGCGCCCAGTGTAGTTCATCATCCCCATCAGAATTGCGCCCTTGCTGGGCAACGGCAGCCCGTATCCGTCCCATATCACTCTCAGAGGAATGTCTTTGATGAGGTGGAGCGCCTCCCAGCCAGGGCACCCGGCGCATCGCGGCTGGGGGTCGTTTAGTGCAACGAGCATCAGCTCTCGACCGGACTCTTTCCCGGCCTGTAAACCATCTTCGAGCGCTGCCAGATCTTGATCCAGGGATTGAACCCCTTCAGTGTGATCGTATGTGATGTGTAGATACATCAGGTGTACGCAGATTGCGCCAAGAAGGACAAGAGACGGCCACCGCAAAATGCGGTCATTGAGCAAACCTCGCCAGCGCCAGATGCGGGAGCCTTGCTCACCCGGTATACGCGGCGCAGCAGGCCCGCCGAGAAACGCGCCTTGCATCAGCGTCGCGCTTCCGACCAGCGCCCAGATGTGGTGATACCAGAAGTTTATGTCTAGTATCATCACCATTGCTGGCACAAGAAAGAATCCTAATACCACCACCAAGCCGGGGAACCAGTCTCTCCGCAGTGAGGCCCCAGCCACGAGCCAAAGAGCGGCCACAATAGCTAGCACGGCCAGTACGGGCTGGTTGGGATTATCTTGAGCCAAGTTGGAACTATCTTTGAGGGGACCTCCATAAACGGCAAATACCCCAGCCAGGACGCCGTAAATGATCTCTGCCATGCCCCTCAGGCTGGGTGCGCTGCCCGCCGTAATGTTGCCGCCAGGTCCCATAGCGACAAGTAGCTGGATGATACCAACCATCCACGGCAGCATAAGCATCACGGCAAATATTCCACCGAGAGCGGTCTGGCCAAATATCTGACGGCGTGCGCCGCTCCGATAGCGCCAGGCATGAATCCAGCATGCGGCCGACATCGGGAAGAGCAAGAACAAGGCCGGTTCGCACTGGCCCGCAAGACTCAGCAGCGGCAAGTGAGCGATTCTAGCGAATTTCTTGTTCTCATAATAACCCAGGAGACCGCTCAAGATAAACAGCATTACGAACGGAGCTGGAAGGTTCAGGCTCCACACAAATCGGCTGCTTGTAACAGCAGCCGGATAGATGGCATACAGGAGAGCTGCGACGAGCCCGGCTTTGCGGTCAAAGAACCGCCTGCCCGTCACGTACACCACCGCCACGGCCAGTAGGTTCAACATTCCGGTGAAGAGCCGTGCGATGCGCGGATCGTCTGAAAGGCTGAAAGGGATTGCGTACAGGTAAATCGTGAGCGGCGAGTGACGCAGGTCACCAGTGGACATATGTGTCCCGACCAACTCCCACTCACCTTGGCGGGCCAAGTTTAGCGCCTTTATGCTGACGTTCGCCTGGTCATCAAAGAAGGGCACTGCTCCGATGTCGACAAAGCGAAGCAGAGCTGCAAGTAACAAGATGGCGACACTCAACGAGCGTTCGTATCGGAAAAAATACATAGAAGAGCCTACCTGCACTCTACTGGGTTTATTAAGACCAGAAGTCCACTAAGAAAATCCAATATTTGTACGCAATCTCCCCGTCGCCGAGCGCATACTCATTGGGAGGTTATCTCCGCCACACCCAGCTGCGCCCTGTCCGCCAGGCTTCCTGCCCCGGCAGCGGGCAGCCGCTGCATGTTGGCCAGTTGATACCAGCCCGTTTGCAGCCGGTATTCACCTGGCGGCATTTCAGCGCTAAGCGGCAGCGCCACGCGGTCAATCACGGTCTCGCCCAGCTGCCAGCGCGAAGTCGGGCGCGTGCCGCCCAGCGGCTGGCTGTCCACCTGCGCCCACAGTTTGCCCTCCCCATCCACGAGGTGCACGAAGGCGGTGTAATCGCGCCCCATCGGGCGCAGCGCCCGCCAGGCCAGCGCCAACGGCATCATGCCCCCGGGCGCGTGCTCGCCCGCGCCAATGCCAAAACCACTAAGCGCAATGACATCGCCGAAGCGCACCTCGGGCGCGCTGCTTGGCACAATCTCGCCCTGCACGAAAAGGTCAAGGCTGCAGTCCACGTAATCGCCATGGAAAGCGCGGAAGGCGCGCCCGTGCAGCCAGCGTTCCAGCTCGTGCTGCGGGTCGTAGCCGACAGGGTCGCCGTACATCAGCAACCAGATGCGCTCGTGCTGCGCGCTCACCGAGTGCAGCAGCGGCTGCATCTGCGCATCGTCCCACGGCGGCATGTTGAAGGCGCGTGGCTCGGCCTGCCCGTAATAATCGTACAGCGCCGCCTGTGCGCCGTTTTGCAATAGCAGCGCGTCGCCCGACCGGCGATGCGCCTGCACGTAGGCCATCAAATCGCCGTAACCGCCTTTCGCGAAATTCGGGTTGGAGAAATAGTTGCGCAGCGAGTACCCGTTGGCGAGCAGCGCCAGCAGCAACCAGAAAGCCGCCAGCGGCCGTGCGCTGGCGCGCAGCCCAATCGCGAGCAAGAGAAGATAGGCCGGTAGCGCAACGATGAGATAGCGCGCAAAGAAAAAGGGCATCAGGGGCCCCAGCAGCCACGCGCCCGTCAGCGGCACAAAAAGCCAGTACGCGAGCACGCGCTCCCGGCGCGGGCGGCGCAGCGCGCTGCGCAAGCCAATCGCCAACGGAACCAGCAGCGCGATGCCCAGCCAACGCCCGAGTGGCGACACTGTCTCTCCGGCCCCAAAAGCCGCCAGCGTACCCGCCCAGACCGCGTCCAGTCCGCCCGCTCCAAGCGCCTCCCAGCGCGCGCTGGCTTTTGCGCCGATGAAGCCGATTTGCGCTAACGCCCAAGGTAGATAAGCCAGCGTAATCACGAATTGCGCGCGCAGCCACGCGCGCCAACTGCGCGCGTTCTCATGCCACCGCTGGAAGCGGGAAAGGTTCTGCGCCAGCAGCACGAAAAAAGCATAATAGTGCGTGAAAACGGCTGCGAGCGTCGCCGCCAGAAAAAGCGCCCCCCAGCGGCGCGCACGGTCGCGTTGCCAGCGCGCATCGGCGTACAGCGCCAGCGCGCAGAAGCATGCCACCCACGCGTACATGCGCGTCTCCTGACTGTAATAGACTGCGAAGCTGGAGATTACACCCAGCCCGGCTGCGAGCAACCCGCCGGACGCGCCGAGCAGCCGCTGCCCGAGCGCGAAGAGTATCGCTAGCAGCAAAACCCCCGGCAGCACCGAAAGGAAGCGCAGCGCGAATAGGCTCTGCCCGGCCAACGGCACCCAGAAATGGAGAAACAGGTGATAAATGGGGGGGTGCGTCTCCGCGCCCGCGGCGAGCACCTGCAGCAGCGGCTGTCGGCTGAAGGCCAGACTGAAGGCCTCGTCGCCCCACAAATTGTGGTGCTGGAGCCGGAAGACGCGCAGCCCAAAACCGAGTAAGAGCAGCGCCACCATAACAAAGTGTGAATGGGGCGCTGCGCTAGACTGCCGCCGCTGTTGAGCTGTTGCGGTCACCGTACTTGCAACACAATCTTGCCGATGTTCAGATTTTGCGCCATGCGTTGCTGCGCCTCCCCGGCCTGCTCAATCGGGAAGACGGAGTCAATCACCGGGCGCAATTGCCCCTCGAGAAAGAGCGGCCAGAAGCGCTGCATGAAACGCTGCTTTATTTCAATCTTTTCGGCAAGCGTGCGGCTGCGCAACACGGAGCCAATGACGCGCGCGCGCCGACCCATGAGCACGCGCAGGTCGATTTCGGCGCGCGCACCGCCCAGTGTGCTGATGAGCACCAGGCGGCCTTTTGGCTTGAGCAATTTCAGATTGCGCTGCAGGTAGTCGCCGCCGACGATGTCCAGAGTCACATCCACTCCCGCGCCGTCTGTGTGCGCCAGCACGCGGTCGACGAAGTCATGCTCACGGTAATTGATGGCCAACTCCGCGCCAAGTTCCTCGCAGCGCGCCACCTTTTCCGCGCTGCTGGCGGTAACGAAAACCGGGTTGTGGCTGGCGCGCGCCAGCTGGATGGCGGCCGTGCCCACCCCGCTCGCGCCCCCATGAACGAGCACGGTCTCGCCCGGCTGCAGCCCCGCCTCCATGTAGAAGTTGACGAAGCCAGTCAGGAAACACTCCGACACGGCAGCGGCCTGCTCAAAGTCCCAGCCATCCGGGACAGACATGAGCATTTCGGCGGGCACGGCGGCGCGCTCGGCGTAGCCGCCTCCAGGCAGCAGCGCGCACACGCGTTCACCTAGTCGGCAGCCCATCACCCCTTCGCCCAGCGCCGAGATTTCTCCGGCGATTTCCAGCCCCAGAATCTCCGAAGCACCCGGCGGGGGCGGGTATTTCCCCGCGCGCTGGAAAAGGTCGGCACGGTTCAGCGCGGCCGCGTGCACATCCACCAGTACCTCCCCGGCCCTGCAGACCGGGTCCGGCGCCGGTTGCCAGAGCAGCGTGCTTTCCGCGTCAGGTTGAATTTGAATGGCGTACATGTTAGCTGCTCATGCCGAGAAGGCCCGGCGCAACGCGCCGCTATTGACCGGCGCGCACTTCAATTCCGGCCAGTCGTTCCATGGCCTTGATGAGCGCATGGTTGCCCTCGCTCCCGAGCCCCTGCGCCTGCAACGCGCGGTAATAATGAAATGCCATGCTTGTGACCGGCACCGGCACGCCCAACTCATCAGCAGCTGCCAGCGCCAGACGTACGTCCTTTTGCTGCAGGTCAATTGTGAAACCAGGGCTCCAGTCGCGCTCCAGAATCTGCGGGCCACGCATGCTCAACATCCAGCTTCCAGCCGCACCACCGCTCACCGCGGCAAGCGTCTTTTCCAGATCGAGGCCGCCAGCCTGCGCGAAAACAAGCGCCTCGCACATGGCCAGCGCATTCCCCACCACCAGAATCTGGTTGACCAGTTTGACCATCTGGCCCGCGCCGCCGCCGCCGACATGCGTGATATTTTCGCCCATGGCGCGCAAGACCGGCATGGCGCGCTGCACCTGAGCGCTCTCACCGCCGACCATGATGCTGAGGGTACCCTTGGCGGCCCCCTCGCTGCCGCCGCTGATGGGCGCATCTAACATGTGCAGCCCGCGCTGCGCCAGCTGCTCGGAAATTTCACGCGTGGCGCGTGGGCTGATGGTGCTGCTGTCAATCAGCAGCGCCCCGCTCCGCGCTCCGCGGATCACCCCATTTTCGCCCAGAATCACTTCCCGCACATCAGGCGTGTCGCTCACGCAGATCACGATGATGTCGCATTGGGAGGCGAGCTCTGCGGGACTGTTTGCGGCGTTGGCCCCAGCGGCCACAAAATCATCCATGCGACTGGCAGTGCGGTTCCACACGCCGAGCTCAAAGTCAGCGCGCAGTAGGTTGTGGGCCATACCGTGGCCCATAATGCCCAGCCCGATAAAACCAACGGTTTCGTTCATGTTCTCACCTCGATAATAAAAGTGTGCGCCAGCGCTAATCGGCGCCGACAATGGAAATAATTAGCGACACGACGAACATCACTAGCAGCAGCGATGCGCCGATGGCCAGCGCAATCCTCGCGCCGCCACCCAGTCGCCCGGTTGGACGTATGCTCTCCCCCGCGATGAGCTGTCGCAGCGCCTGCGCTGTCTCTTTTATCGCGGCTTCCTCCGTCCGCGGCGGTGCGCCAACCCAGTTCCAGCCCGACCGCGGCATCGGCAGCAGCAGCTTGCGGGCGGCGCTATCGACCACCATCCCGGCCGCGTCGCCGGGGACCACGACCACGTCATTCGGCGACAACCCCGCAATCGCGTCCGCGCGCTCGGCGCGCTCGGTTCTCAAATCCGGCATTTCTTCGCGGAGCGCGGAATCAAGCGCCGTGCCCAATTCCTCGTCCCCCGGCGTCAGGATCGCCACGCGCACATTGGCGGCCTGCTCGCGCTGCCTAGCCTCTTCCCGCTCACCGTCCTCCCGCAGGCGCGCGCGATGATAGACCCACAGACCGGAGGCCATCGCGCTGAAAGCGATTGCGTGCGCCAGCACGCTGGGCAAATCCTGCGGCGTCTTCTCGCCCAGCACCAGATTGAGCAATTGCGAAAGGATGACAACCGCGCTGCTAAGCACCGTCATGGTGGCGACGAAGAGAAAGAGATAGAGATAGACCTTGCGCACTGTGGCGCGCCGCTCCACCCAGCCCACCGCTCCGGCGGACTGAGCCGCCAGCTGCGCCTTGCGCCACGCCAGCAGCCAGACCGGCAGCCCGGCCACCAGCACGGCGCTCGCATCAGATACTTGCTCGCGCAGCCCGTCGCCGAACCCATTCTCACTGACCATTAGAATGAGCGCGCTGATGTCACCGCCCACGCCAATCAGCAGCGCTCCCAGCCCGATCGTCGCCAGAATGTAACGGTAAAGACGACGGATTGCCGCCTGAGTGGGCACGTCCGGCGCGAGATCGGCATCGCGCTGCAGCACCAGTGCGTGATAGGCCCACACCAGACCGAACACGGCCATCGCGGTCAGCGCGGTGCGCAAGTCGCCGCTGCTCGGCAGCCCGAGCCATCCGCGCAACACCCCGGCCAGCACCGTCGCCGTGTTAGTCACCACCGTCAGCGAGCCGACAAACACGAGCGCATAAAGGTAAAGCTTTCGCAACGCGGATTCGCGTTCATCTGCGCCGCCGTTGAGGAAGAGCGCCTGCGTCCGTTGCCAAGGCAATTGCCACAGCGACAGCCCGACCAGAAGACGGGCAGCCTGCGCCGGGACCACCTCCCCGCCGCCGGTGACACCGACCCCATCCGCGCCAATCTGGAAGAGAAGCCAGCGCAGCAGGCCAATCAGGCTCGCCACAGTCAGGGAAAGGCCGGCAACGCTTAGCGCCAGCAGAAACGCGCGCCGTACATCGGGAAGGTGTCCGGCCACGGCCTCGCGCGCGGAGGGCGCGTGGCGCTCGAGCTGCCGGAAAACAACCGTCAGCCCGGCCAGAACCACCAGCGCAACCCCGGCATGCACGCCTGTCTCCGCGGGCAGCAGGTCACTCGGGAGCGGTTTGTCGCCGAGGCCGAGCGCCATGCGCAAAAGCGCCTGCAGCAGGGTGACCGCGTTTGCCGCCACCGGCACGATGAACCCGGCCAGCATGCCATAAAGGTAGAGCGGAAACGGCCCGAGCTCCACGCGGCCATCCTCCGGCCTTGGCCGGGCTTGCCCACGCGCCTTGCCCCAGTGCCACAGAAAAATGGGCATCCCGATGACGATAATGGCAATCTGCACCGAGAACAGCTCCGCTTCGGCCCGCAGGCTGGGCAGCAGCATCCCGCGCAGCAGCCAGATGACAGCCCAGGCGAGCGCCTGCAGGCTGACGGCGCAGACCAGAAAAAGATACCAGCGGCGCACGGTCGTCATCGCTAATCCTTCGGCCCGGTGCGCTCGCAAACGCTCTTCTCGGTCAGGCAGTGCGACCAGTAACTGCCCGCATGACGGATGCTCCAGCTGCCGTCCTTACGTTGCAGCTTGATGCGGAAGATGTGCGTACTCTGGCCGCTATCGAACAGGCCATCTGAGCGGAAGCGCGTCTCGCGCACGCGCACGCTGGCGCGCTCCTCGCTGACGTCCGTCTCGATTACCTGCAGTTGACCGCCATCGCGCTCATCAATCCCGAACTCCCAGGGGTAATCCAGCACCAGCTCCCCGAACGCCTCTGCAGTGTCGGGATAGCCGGGCAGCTCCGAAGAGAGATAGCCGTATGCGCGCTCAAAATCGCGCTGCCGCAGCGCGAGCAGGTAATTTTGCGCCACTCCCTCAGGCGTCCCCTCAGATTGGTACACCGGCTCGGGGAGCGAGCGCGCCAGCAGGAATGCGCTCACCACGAGGGCGAAGGCGCCGGCCACAATCGCAATCAGGAATCTATCGGTCTGCTCTCGCGCCATCGTTGCATGTCAGCTCGCGAGGTACTCTCTGGCGAGATGCTCGCCGCGGGCAACATCCACCCGCGCCAGGAAGAATGCTCCCAGGACGAACAACACCAGAACAGATAGTACGCCGAAACGAGGATTGTCATACATAAGAGTCACATAACCCATCAGGAAGGGTCCCATAACAGCCGCAAACTTACCGAACATATTGTAGAACCCAAAGAATTCAGCTGATCTTTCAGCGGGGATAATACGTGTGTAAAGACTCCGACTAAGCGCTTGGATACCACCTTGGAAAAGCGCAATCATCACAGCCAGTGCATAGAAGTGCCAAGTGGCACTCATAAAATAAGCTAGAAATGTAATTAATGCATAGCCTCCTATAGCATACATGATCGCGGGCTTCACGCCTATTTTATTTGCAAATCGATAATACAAAAGTGCGGCCGGGAAAGCAACAAACTGTACCAGCAGCAAGGCTGTTATTAACGCGCTGCTATCAAAACCTAGGTCCGTACCATACGAAACTGCCATCCGTACTATAGTATCGACACCGTCTATGTAAAACCAGTAAGCCAATAGAAATAAGCCTACAACCTTTAGGTGAGCAACATCACGTATAGTTGCCCGGAGTTGTTTCCATCCGGAAGAAATAGCCTCTAGTGTGCCCACAGATTCACAAATTCTTGGCTCTTTGACAAAAACGAATACAGGAATGGAGAAAAGAGCCCACCAGATTGCCACAGTCAAGAATGAAATCCTGATTGCTGTAGGGCCATCGGGAATACCAAATAGCTCTGGCTTCTGGAACATGACCACGTTCAACGCGAAGAGCAGGCCGCCACCGATATACCCCCAAGCGAAACCTAAGGCAGACACGTAGTCCACCTTTTCTTTGCTAGCAATTGCCGGCAAAAGGGAGTCGTAAAACAGGTTACTACTAGAAAACCCGATAGCAGCTAGCACATACACCAATACTGCCATGAGCCATTGACCCTGTTGCACCATCCAAAGGCCGCCGGTCATTATGATGCCCAGGAATGCGAACAGGGCGAGAAATTTCTTCTTAGCACTAGCTCTGTCAGCCACAGCACCTAGAAAAGGCGCCAAAACCGCGACAATGATAGAACCGATCGAATTGGCCACTCCCAGAATGTAGGTACTCTCGCTTGGATTGCTAGGGTTTGCCCAGTATGCTTTGAAGAATAGCGGGAAGAAGCCGGCCATCACCGTGGTGGCAAAGGCCGAGTTTGCCCAATCGTACAGCGCCCACGAACGCCAGGCTCGTTTGTCATCGCGTGGGGCCGAGTCAGTCGCTGCATTCATCGTGAATTGCCTCCGTTTTCACAACGTGGTCTTGTGAAGAATAATACCTGTCGCACCAGCGCATCCAGTCAGCTGCTGTCCCCCGTTATCTCCAACTCCCAATCACGCATCTTTTCTATGAAAGAGTATGATGTCAGGTCAAGTTGCAGCGGAGTGACCGACACCCAGTTCTCCGCCAGCACGCCGATGTCGGTGCCGTTCTCGGCAATGCCGCCGGGAGGGTCGCCTCCAATCCAGTAATAAGGCTCTCCCTGCGGATCTTCGCGCCGCACCAGCTCGTCCTGATAAACGCGCATGCCCTGACGGGTGATTTTGAATCCCTTTATTTGCTCAAGCGGCGCGGCGGGCACATTGACATTCAATACGGTGTAGGGCGGCAGGCCCCGCGCTGCCACCTGCCAGGCCATCTTCAGGCCTAGTTCGGCTACCGGAGCGTAGCCAATCTCCGCGTCGTATTCGGTCGAGACGGCGATGCCGGGAATGCGCCAGATGGCCGCCTCCATCGCGGCGGTCACCGTGCCGGAATAGGTGACATCATGACCGAGATTATGGTGAGGGTTGATGCCCGAAACCACCATATCAATCGACTGTTCCACCACCCCCAGAAAAGCCAGCGCCACGCAGTCGGAGGGCGCGCCGTCCGTGGTCAGCGCGGGGCTGCCGTCCGCGAGCGTGGTGGCGCGCACGCGCAGCGGCCGGTGCAGCGTTTTCACGTGGCCGGAGACCGACCAGTTCCGCTCCGGCGCCAGCACGGTCACCTCCCCAAGTTTGCGCAGCGCGGCCGCCAGAGCCTGCAGGCCCGGCGCGGCGATGCCGTCGTCATTGGTGACTAGAATGTGCATGGCCTGCACTTTACCGCAGCGCGGAGATTGCGGCAAGCAACGTGGCCCGAAGTCAGCGCACATCGGCAAGGTATTCGCGCCAGATGGAATCGGGATGCCCCACGCTCACATGCTGACAAGCACTCTGCACAATAGCGGCCTGCTGCTCCAGATTGAAGTTCTGCAGCTGCCAGCCCTGTCGGCGGCGGCGACGCAAACTCGCCTCCCCACCAAAATCGTAAACTCGCGAGCCTTCACGCAGATGCGCCGCCAGCGAAAGAAGCAGATAGCGCCAGCCCATGCGCTGGAATTGCCACACATGGGTGAGTTCATGCAGCAGCCATGCCATGCCTGCAGCGGGCATCTCCTCTGGCTGTTCCGCCGGATGGAGCAGCCGCACAGGAAAGAAACAATGGAAACCCAGCGCGATGGCGTTGTGCTGCTGCGTCGGGCGGGGCCGTATGGCTCTCAGCCGCCGCGTCCAGTCGTCCAACGCATTCGCCCACCGCGCGCCCTCGTGCACGCGCACACGGCC
>PVBE011530148.1_pt1 | contig 13292 bp, 14 predicted proteins | sample 1631181 | NCBI WGS metagenome assembly PVBE01 (sample SAMN08397723, study PRJNA350692) | Marine metagenome, whole genome shotgun sequencing project. | isolation source: water | place: Pacific Ocean | collected 2012-04
AAAAAATAATATTAAAACTAAGTTCATTTAATTTTGATGATCCAATTGCAATAAAACAAAAATCAATTATATATTTTTTATTTATAAAAAATGTTGATAAAATTATTTGTATCAGTTCTGCATTTAAAGATGCAGCAATAAAAGCAGGCATTAGCAATTCTAAAATTAAAACAATACCCAACTTTGTTGATATTAATAAATTTTCCTCAATGAAAAATGAAGATAAATTAGATATTAAAATTGATATAATTTCTAATATTCCAACATTAATATTTGTAGGTTTTTTTTCTAAAGAAAAAAGACCAGATTTAGTTTACGAGACGTGGAAAAGATCTTTTTTAGATGGCTATAAATCAAATTTGATTTTTATAGGTTATACAATGGGATCATATTTTGAAATTGATAATAATATATATAAAAAAATAAAATTTGATATTGAGAAAAATCATTACAATAAATATATTAATTTTGTTGAAACTACATTTAATATTGAACAGTATTTCAAAATTTCAGATATATTTGTTTTTCCTAGCTTGCGTGAAGGCGTTTCAAATGCATTATTAGAAGCGATGTCATGTAAAGTAACACCTATTATTACAAAGCTTCCTGGAATTTCGGAATTTATAATTAAAGATGGAATTAATGGCTTTGAATTTGATTCTTCTGATCATGATTTATTATATAAAAAATTAATTCAACTACTTAGTAGCGAGGAAATTAGAAAAAATATGGGGGAAGAAGCTAGAGATTTGATTATTGATCAATTTAGTTCTAAAAAGATTTTGCCCAAATATTTGAATTTATATGAAAATGTTTAGTGAGATTATACTAATTGCTTATTTAACTCATAGTGGTAAAAAAATATATGGACTTTAAACTTACTGAAGAACAAAATCTTTTAATAGAGACAACTAAATCATTTGTTAAAAATGAGCTGATACAGCACGAAGAACTTTTAGAAAAAACAAATAATTTGCCTAAAGAATTATATGAAGAGATTAAGAAGAAAAGTCGTGAAGTAGGTCTTTATTCTTGTAATATGCCAAAAGAGCATGGTGGTGGTGGTTTAAATGTTTTTGATCTTACAATAGTTGAAAAAGAGTTAGGCTATACTTCACTTGCACTTGCCGAAATTGCTTGGCGTCCTCAAAATATTCTTATGGCTTGCAAAGGTGATTTAATAGAGGAGTATTTAAAACCCGCAACAACTGGGGAGAGAAAAGATTGCATTGCTATGACAGAACCCGAAGCTGGTTCTGATTTACGTGGAATGAAAACAAATGCTGTGAAAAAAGAAGGTGATTGGATTATTAATGGAACAAAGCACTTTATTTCTAATGCCCATCTATCTGATTTTGTTGTTCTTTTCGCTTCTACAGGAAAGGATGATCAAGGAAGGAATTTATTATCATGCTTTTTGGTAGACCTAGATCTTCCTGGCGTTGAGGTTGCTAAAGGATATGACTGTGTATCTCATCGTGGTTATGTGAACAACATATTGCATTTTAATGATTGTAAAATTCCAGCAAAAAATATCTTAGGAGAAAAAGATAAAGGATTTGAACTTATGAACACTTGGCTTGAAGCAACTCGATTAACAGTAGCTGCTACATCTGTTGCAAGAGCTCAACGTGCTTTTGATATAGCTCTTGATTGGTCTGCAAATAGAAAGCAATTTGGTAAAGTTATTGGAAAATTCCAAGGTGTTTCTTTCAAGCTTGCTGATATGGCAATGGAAATCAAACTTGCAAATTTAATTTTAATGGAATCTGCTTGGAAAATTGATCAAGAAACTCTGACTTCTCAAGATGCAGCAATGGCAAAATTATTTTGTACTGAAATGGTCGGCCGTGTTTCTGATGAAGCAATCCAAATTTGTGGAGGTATGGGTCTTATGTCCGATATCCCTTTAGAAAGAATATGGCGAGATGCAAGAATAGAGCGAATATGGGAAGGTACCAGTGAAATACAACGCCATATAATTTCTCGCTCACTATTAAGACCTCTTGGAGCTTAAATATTCGTGAATTTAAATAAACTTTTTCGTCCAAAAAGTTTAGCTGTTGTAGGAGGCTATTGGACAGATTTTGTTATTCAAGGAAATCGTAAACTAGGATTTAAAGGACCGATTTGGCATATTAATCCAAATAGAACGAGTAATAAAAATAATAAATATTATAAAAATATTCAAGGTCTGCCTGGAGTTCCTGATTGTGTTTATATAGCTGTATCAAGAGATTTAACTGTAAATATTATTAAAGATTTCGCTTCTTTAAGAGCGGGTGGAGCAGTTTGTTTAGCTTCAAGATTCTCAGAAACAAATTCTAAAGAAGGCCTACTTAAAACAAAGCAACTGATAAAAAACGCAGGAGCAATGCCTTTCCTAGGACCTAATTGTTATGGATTCATAAATTATCTTGATAAAGTATCAGTATGGTCAGACCAAATTTCTGGCAATCCATCCAAAAACGGTATTGCTTTAATCTGCCAAAGTGGAACTATTGGTAATACAATCAGTTTTAATCAAAGATCACTTTCAATTGGTTATATAATATCCGTAGGCAATCAAACATATGTATCAATAGAAGATAGTATTGAATATGTTTTAAATGATAAAAGAGTAACGGCTATTGGAATTTATGCTGAAAGTTTTAACAATATAGAATTATTTTATAAAGTTTTAGAAAAAGCAAAGAATAAAAATATCCCTGTTGCTATTGTAAAAGTTGGTCGTTCAAAAATAGCTTCCGAAACAATAATGAGTCACACTGGTTCATTGAGTGGAAAAGAAGACATCTATGATGCCATATTCAAACAATTAGGTGCTACACGATGCAATACTCTAGCTGAATTATGTGAAACGTTAAAATTATTCCATACTATTGGAGTATTAAAAGGAAATAAAATTGCAATCATGGGGCCTTCGGGTGGTGACATGGCAATGGCTGGTGACAAGTCCGAAGGGCTAGCAATAAATTATTCTCCTATACCCAAAAAAATAGTGAAAAATTTAGAAAAAGTTAACCACAAGGGAGTTATAATTTCTAATCCTTTTGATTTACAAACATACAATTGGAACGACCCAAAATCACTGAGAAAAACTTTTGACTTAATGTTTAAAGCGAATTTTGATTTGATAGGACTTATGCTTGATTTTCCTAATGTAGAGGATTGTGACATTACTGAATGGGAAGATATAGTAGATGAATATATTTTATCTGCCAAATTGAAAAAGAAGCGTGCTGCTATTATTGCTTCCCTTCCTGAAACACTGCCTAAGCATATCCGTGATAAATGTTTAAAATCCGGTATTGTTCCATTACAAGGATTAAAAGAATCTTTATATGCTATTCACTGTTCAATTTTAACAGGACAAGCTTGGTCTAAATTTAATTTATTAAAAGTTTTCAAATCAAACAATAAGATACGATCATTAAAAAAAACGTACTCTGAACATCAATCAAAAAAAATATTAAGAAGTTATGGAATAGATGTTCCTAAATCTATTTTATCTAATCTTAAACAGGCTGTTGCAGACTCCAAAAAAATTGGCTTCCCTTTAGTTATGAAAATAAATTCAAATCAAATTCTCCATAAAACTGAAATTAATGGCGTGTTCACAAATATTAATTCAGAAACTGAAATTAAAAAAAGTCTTAAACAACTATCCAAATTAGGAAATGAAATTCTTATTGAAAAAATGATTCAAGACCAAGTGATTGAAATGATAATAGGAATTAAAATTGATGATCAGTTTGGGCCTGTAATCATTGTTGGTGCTGGAGGAATTTACACAGAATTAATGAATGACAGCGTTACTCTCTTACTTCCTTTAAAGAAGTCAATTGTTTTAAAAGCCATTAATGACTTGAAAATCAGCAAATTATTGAAGGGTTTAAGAGGCAAGCCCGAAGGGGATGTTGAAGCTGTTGTTCAAGCAATTATGAAAATCGGGAAATTTGCTGAAAAAAATGCTTTACGTTTAATTGAAGCTGATATTAATCCTTTAATAGTTAGGCCTAAAGGAAAAGGAGTCATTGCTGCAGATGCCTTGATACATTATTTAGAAGATATAAAATAATATGAGTGATCCAATCAAAGTAAAAAAAGAAGGCCCAATCTTAGAAGTAACAATAGACAGACCGAAGGCTAACGCAATAGATAGCAAAACAAGCATCATTTTAGGAGATGTTTTTGCTGATTTTAGAGACAATCCAGATCTTCGTGTCGCAATAATAACCGGAGCTGGAGAAAAATTTTTTTCTGCAGGATGGGATCTAAAAGCTGTCAGTAAAGGCGAGGCAGCAGATGCAGATTATGGCGTCGGTGGTTTTGGAGGACTTCAAGAACTACCCAATATGAATAAACCAATCATAGGAGCTATTAATGGCATAGCTTGTGGAGGAGGGCTTGAGATTATGATTTCAACTGACATCATTATAGCTGCTGAACATGCTACTTTTGCACTTCCTGAAATAAATGTCGGAGTTATTGCAGATGCGGCTACTATAAAACTTCGCAGACGCATTCCCTATCATATAGCCGTTGAATTTCTTATGACAGGCAGGTGGATGGATGTAAAAGAAGCAAAACATTGGGGCTTAATAAATGAAATAGTTCCAAGAAAAAATTTATTAAATAGAGCTAGAGAAATTGCGAATAAAATCGCAAAAGGACCAAATTTAATTTATTCCTCAATCAAAGAAGTATTACGTGAAACGGAAAATGTAAAAGAACAGCCCTCATTTAAAACTCTTCGATCATTAAAGACTGTTAATAAAGTTTATCGCAGCAAAGATCTTGTTGAAGGCGCCACTTCTTTTGTAAAGAAAAGCAAGCCAAAGTGGAAAGGGAAATAATTTTTTAATTATTTTTCAAAAGTAATGAGTAATAAAAAAATCAGAATTTCTTTATTGCAAATTGAAGGCAGGGAAACACCAATACTAAATGCCAGCCTAATAAAAAAATCATTAATCAAAGCTTATAAGTTTAATCCAGACATCGTTTGTTTGCCTGAATGCGCAAATATAATGACAGCGAATAAATCACATCTTTTTAAACACGCAACATTGCAAAAAGACTGCCCTGTTCTAAAAGAGTGTATTCAATTTGCTAAAAAATATAATAAATATGTCAGTGTTGGATCCCTATTGTTAAAAAGAAACAATTCATCTAAGCTTTTTAATCGTTCTTTTTTTATTAATCATCTAGGAAAAATACTAGCCTACTATGATAAAATTCATTTGTTTGATGTTGATATCAACAGAAAAGAAGTTCATCGCGAGTCAAAATCTTTTCACAAAGGGAACAAGGTAACTTTTGTTACTTCTCCTTGGGGGAAAATAGGCCTTACTATTTGCTATGACATTAGATTCCCCAATCTTTATAGAAATCTTGTAAAACAGGGGGTAAAAATAATTCTAGTGCCAGCAGCCTTTACTGTGCCAACAGGAAAAGATCATTGGGAAATATTGTTACGTTCAAGAGCAATTGAGAATACGTCATTTATTATCGCGACTGGTCAATGTGGCAAACATCATGCGAGAAGAGCAACATATGGACATTCAATGATTGTTAATCCGTGGGGAAAAATAATTATCAAGGGTTCTTACAAACCCAAGGTTATCAATGCGATAATTGATATGCGCGATATTGAGAATGTTAGGAGTAGAATGCCTTCAATTAATCACGACCTCATAAATTTTTACAACTGAAAGTTTTTTTAAAAACACTTATTAAATCAATCTTTTAATGTATTAATTTAAAACCCATTAGTAAGGGGTAACTTATTTTTTTGAAGATTTATTAAATTTATCCATTTTTATTAGTGTTTTATGACTGACATGGTGTTCTATGCCTTCAGAGTCAGCCAAAGCTGTTTTATTATCTATGCCTAAATTAATTAAAAATTGATAAACTATATTGTGTCTTTTTCTTGAATGACTGGCAATTTTTTGACCCTTCAAAGTTAAGAAAATGGATCTATAAGGCTCTTTTTTGATATATCCCTGTAATTGCAATCTCTTGATGGTTTTATTAGCTGTAGCCTGAGCTATATTTAGTTTGGAAGCTATATCGACTATCCTAGCTTCACCTTTTTTACTGAGCAGGTAAGCGATTAGTTCTAGATAATCCTCAGTGTTTTCAGTTTTATGGGCGTTTCTTACTTTATCAAAAGACATGGTGATTAATATAATACAATAATTATTTAATGCATTAATAAAAAATATAGCTATGGCTATAATTATTAGCTATATACCTAAATATGAGTTCTCAAACCATCATACTATATGGAGTTCTAGCGAGTTTTGCTGCAGGTATGATGACAACAGTGGGTGCAATACCCAGCTTATTTATTAAAAAAATATCGCCAAAATTTGAAGATACAACATTAGGATTTGCAGCTGGCGTAATGCTTGGCGCATCATTCTTCTCACTTATCGTACCAGGATTAGATTATGCTGATGATCTTTGGCTGAACAAATATCTTTCTGTGCTGGCTGTGTTAGGAGGTTTGTTAGCTGGAGTCTTGGGTATATGGTCAATTGAGCGATTTTCGCCCCATGAGCATTTTGTTATTAAAAAACAATATGATGGTAGAGTCAAAGACAAGATTCTAAAAATATGGCTATTTATCATAGCTATAACTATTCACAATATGCCAGAAGGACTTGCGGTAGGGGTTGGCTTTGGCGGTGGAGACTTAGGTAATGCTGTTGCTTTAGCAATTGGCATTGGTATACAAAATGCACCTGAAGGGTTAGCTGTAGCATTTGCCTTACTGACAATTGGATATTCAAGAATGAATGCATTTTTAATAGCTGGTGCAACAGGTTTGTTTGAACCCATAATGGGCTTCATAGGCGTTTCAATTGTTACGGTATTTCTCCCAATTCTTCCGGTAGCTTTGGGTTTTGCAGCAGGTGCCATGCTTTTTGTAATTTCCCATGAGATTATTCCTGAAACACATAGACGAGGGCATGAAAACTGGGCTACGGGTGGATTTACAATTGGTCTTTTAACAATGTTAAGTTTAGATATATTATTAGGATGAGTATACAAACAGATTCAGTTGGACGTAATGCTTTAATTATTGCCTTTATTATAAATCTAATAATGATAACCGCGGATCTAGCGTACGGTTTAATGATGAATTCTGCTTCATTGTTAAGTGATGCCGCTAACAATGCAGGAGATGTTTTTATTCTTGGATCAAGCATTCTCGTATTATCATCAACCACTGTTGTGAAAAATAGACTAGCATTGTTAAAGGGAATAATAATGATAGCATTTGGTTTGTGGGCATTCTATTACGTATATCTAGGCATAATAGGAATGTCACAACTGACCGGGGGTATTATTTCCTTTGTTGGAGTGATATCATTAATAGGTAACACTAGTGTTGCATTAATGATGTATAAACACCAACATAAAGATATAAACTTCATGAGCGCCTTCATATGCTGTAGGAATGATGCAATTGCATCAGTTGGAATTATCCTTGCCGGTTTACTGGTGATATTTACAAGATCATTTTGGCCCGATATTATAATTGGGAGCTTTATAGCAACTATTGTGTGTCTTGGAGGTATAAAAATTATCAGATTAAGTTTAAAATCTATTCCTTCCGTAGAAGATGATTGCTGTTAATATTGAAAGATAAAAAAAGTTATTTTATATCTATAATTTTGACAATCAACTAAATCAAAATAATAATCAGTCAATTAGTTAATTATTCAATTGTTATTTTTCCATCAATTCTATTACTAGATTGAAAATTCTTAATTGATAGTGTCATGTTTAATTCTATTTCATCTCCAGCTTTGATAGTGCCTTTTTTATCTGCTTCATATATATGATTTTCTATTATGCGCTGTGATGTAATGCCAACTTTTTTTAGGAATTTTCTTATTTCCATATTTAAATTATCTTCATTCATGTTATTCCTTCTTTGTTTTAATTTTAACTTTTTGCATCTTATTTACCTAATAAAAATATGAATAAAAAGAAGAATTTTTCAACAAAAACCTTGCATAAAAAGAAATTAAGAGAAATGAGACTAAAAAAATTAGAACAAAAATTAAAATCCAATATTAATAAAAGAAAAAAAAATATATTGAAAGATCGCGATGGATAAACTCCAAATAAGAGGAAAAGCTTTTTTAACAGGTTCTATTTCAGTTTCGGGCTCTAAGAATGCAGCGCTTCCAATAATGATAGCATCCTTGCTATCTGAAAATGGTTTATATCTAAAAAATTTGCCAGCACTTCAAGATACATTGACAATGAAGAAACTGCTGGAAAATTTTGGAGTAAAAATTAAAGAAATAAATTCTCAAACCTTTTTTGACTCTACCAACATCAATAATTCTTTAGCTGATTATGATTTAGTTAGAAAAATGCGTGCCTCAATACTAGTTTTAGGTCCTTTAATCTCTCGATTTAAAAAAGCTAAAATTTCCCTACCTGGTGGATGCGCTATTGGAACTAGACCTATAGATATTCATCTGAATGGCTTAGAAAAACTAGGTGTAAAATTTTCTATTGAAAATGGATTTGTTTCTGCTGAAGTTAAAAAAAATCTCACAGGAGACCGTATCAAACTTTCTTTTCCAAGTGTAGGAGCTACTGAAAATATTATGATGGCAGCATCAAAAGCAGTTGGGGAAACAATTATAGAAAACGCAGCAAGAGAACCTGAAATTGAAGATCTGGCAAAATGTTTAAATAAAATGGGGGCAAAAATCATAGGGGCTGGAACAACAAAAATAATAATTGAAGGAGTTAAAAAATTATCGAAAAGTGAACACACAATAATGTCTGATAGAATTGTTGCAGGAACTTATGTCATTGCAGCTGTTATGCTTAATAACGAATTTATAATTAAAAAAATTAAACCAGATTTATTATCAACACCACTAGAAGTTTTACAAAATATGGGGGCAAAACTAGAAATAGGAAATGATTTTATAAAAGTTTTACCTTCAAGTAGTATAAAAGGAATTGCTTTGGAAACCAAACCCTACCCTGGTTTTCCGACAGATTTACAAGCACAAATAATGGCTTTGATGTCAGTTGCGAAAGGAAATTCTCAAATTAAGGAAATGATTTTTGAAAACAGATTCATGCATGTTTCTGAATTAAATCGTTTGGGTGCTAGTATAAAAATTAATAAAGATGTAGCGTTTATTGAAGGTGAAAGAAGATTAAAAGGAGCAAAAGTAATGGCTAGTGATTTGAGGGCGAGTGTAAGTCTTGTACTTGCAGGATTATACGCTGAAGGAAAGACAATTATAAATCGTTTGTATCACTTAGATCGCGGTTATGAAAAAATTGAAGAAACCCTTGGAAAGTGCGGGCCTAAGATTACTAGATTGAAATAATCAAACTTTCTCTAGAAGTTTTTTTTTAGGTGTATAAAACAACAAAAAAATTTATGACTAGCACAAAGATAATTATAGCAGTACCTCGTGGTAGAATAATCGAGAATTGTAAAAACATATTAAATAAAACAAGTTTTTCTCCAGATCCTTTACTATTTGATGATAATTGTAGAAAACTCACTTTTACATCATCAGATCCCAATATAGACTTTATCAAAGTTCGTGCTTTTGATGTTTGTACTTTTGTAGCATTTGGAGCTGCTCAAATTGGTATCGCTGGAGATGATGTGGTTCAAGAATTTGATTATTCAGAAGTTTATGCCCCACTAAATCTTGATTTTGGTCACTGCAGATTATCAGTTGCAGCTCCAAGAGTCTTAATAGAGAGAGAAGATCCTTCAACATGGAGCAATATAAGAATAGCAACCAAATATCCAAATTTAACAAAAAAATTTTATGCTAAAAAAGGAGTACAAGTAGAGGCAATTAAGTTAAATGGATCAATGGAGCTAGCTCCTTCTTTATCAATGTGTCGTCGTATAGTTGATTTAGTATCAACCGGTAAAACACTTGAAGAAAATGGATTAAAAGAGGTAGAAAAGATTCTAGATGTTCAGTCTAAACTGATAATAAATAGATCGGCATATAAAACTAAAACCAAAATAATTGAGTCTGTTATAGAATCAATTAAAAAAAATGTAACGTGAAAATAATTAATAACAAAGATCCTAATTTCTTATCAGATTTACAATTTTATCTGGAAAGTCGATTACAAGAAAAAAATGAAGAAATTGATCTTGAAGTAAAAAATATTATTAATGAAGTAAAAGAAAAAGGGGACGAAGCTTTATTTTATTTTTCAAAAAAATTTGATGACGTTAATTTAGATGAATCAAGATTGTTAATTTCAAGAGAATTACGTAATGAATATAAAAATAAGATTGATTTAACATCATTAAAATCTTTTGAAACTGCTATTGATAATGTTACGAATTTTCATCAAAAGCAATTTCCTCAAAATTATGAAATAAACAAAAATGGTTTAAAAACAGGTTTATTATGGAAACCAATTCAATCAGTGGGATTATACGTTCCAGGAGGAAAAGCGGCTTATCCTTCTTCTCTAATTATGAATGTTGTCCCAGCTAAAGTAGCTGGAGTAAAAAGAATAGTTGTTGTAACACCAAATATTAATGAGAAAATTAATCCATATATTTTAGCTCTTCTTGATATTTTAGATGTGCAAGAAGCTTATCAAGTAGGTGGAGCACAGGCGATAGCGGCGCTTGCTTATGGTACAAAAAGCATTCGGCCAGTTAATAAAATTTTTGGTCCTGGCAATGCTTATGTTGTGAGTGCTAAAAAACAAGTATTCGGAAAAGTTGGCATAGATTTAATAGCTGGACCATCAGAAATCGTAGTTGTAGCAGATAATAAGAACAATCCTGATTGGGTTGCTTCTGATTTAATAGCTCAAGCTGAACATGATGAAAGATCGCAATCAATATTGATAACTGATAGTCAGGATTTTTCATCTAAGGTTTTATCAAGTATTGAAAAATTTATGAGAAAAATTCCAAAACAAGAAATTATTAAAAAAAGCTTAGACAATTTCGGGATTGTTGTGATTCTAGATGATTTGAACAAAGCTCCAGAGATCATTGATATTATCGCACCTGAACATCTTCATTTACAAAATGAATCTAGTAATTTTATTTTTAATAAAATCCAGAATGCCGGAGGGATATTTCTTGGGGAATATTCATCGGAGGCATTTGGAGATTATATTGTCGGCACTAACCATATTCTTCCTACATCAGGGTCTGCAAAATTTTCATCAGCATTAGGTGTTTTAGATTTTATGAAGCGTAGTTCTTATGTAGAAATGAGCGAAAACAACGCTTATGAATTAGAAGAATTTGTGTCTAAAATGGCAGCAATCGAAAATTTAAACGGACACAAATTGTCAGTAAAAATTAGACAAAAGCAGAAAAAATAAATATATGTATCAAAAAATTAAATGAAAAATTAATGCCCAAAGAAGGTTCTATAGAATTTCAAGGAATAGTATTGGAATTACTACCCAATGCTATGTTTAAGGTAAAATTAGATAATGATCATGAGATACTTGCTCATTCATCAGGAAAAATGAGAAAAAATAGAATAAGAGTTCTTGCTGGTGACAAAGTTACTGTTGAAATGACACCTTATGATTTAACTAAAGGAAGAATTACTTTTAGATGGAAATAAAAAATTCCACAAAAAATAAAATCATAAAAATAAATAGAATAAAAATAAAATGCCCAGCTTGCAAAAAACAGTCATTGGGTCCTTTTACTCCATTTTGTTCAAAAAAATGTAGTGATATTGATTTGATGAAATGGCTATCAGATGAAAATTACATAAATTTAGACTCATAATAGAAAAAGAGTTATATTCGCTTATTTAGAATATTTAATTGAAAAGCCGGACAAAACAATTTATCTAATTTTTTCTTTAGCCCAGGTAGCTCAGTCGGTAGAGCAGAGGACTGAAAATCCTCGTGTCGGTGGTTCAATTCCGCCCCTGGGCACCATTGTTTTAGTTAGCCACGTAACAAGTCTCTCTCAGGTCTCTTTTCGCTTTCAGAAATGGAGTGAAAATGGCTTACGTAAAAAGAAGAAAGTACAAATCTAAAGTTGGTTACCAAGCTATCATTAGACGAAAAGGATTCAAGACAAGTGTAAAATCTTTTTCTACTCGAACTGATGCAAAGAAGTGGGCGAGGGCGATAGAAAGAAAATTAGATACCGGGAACTACACTGATTATAGCGAGGCGTCCAAATTTCTACTTGGCGATTTGTTTAAGCGATACGTTAACGAAAACAAACATAAGAAATTGAAAAGTTGGAAAATGTATGAATTCCGAATCAATATTCTTTTGAAAGATACTATAGCTGACATAAATCTACTTAGACTATCCTCTAAACATCTTGCCGAATTTAGAGATAGAAAATTACAAGAAGTAGGGAACACTACATTTAACAAATACTTATCTTTGATTAGTGTTGTAATTGATACCGCTATGCAGGATTGGGGAATCTATCTTCCCCTAAACCCGTGCCGATTAATTAAACGGGAAAAAGAACCTAACCCAAGGGATAGGGTATTGGTTAAGGATGAGTATAGTCGATTAATCGAGGCGTGTTCAAAAAGTAATAACAAGTATTTAAAAAAAATGGTTCTATTCAGCATTGAGACGGCAATACGAAAAGGCGAGCTATTACAAATGCGCCACGATCATATTAACTTTGATAAACGAACTTTGCTCATACCTTTCACGAAAATTGGGCGACCAAGGACAATTCCGCTAAGCTCAAAGGCGATTGAAATTCTACAATCAATGCCAAGACGATTGGATGGGAAAGTATTTCCTTTAACTATAGATAGTCTGAGGTCTTGTTTCAAGATTGCAAAACGTAAAGCGAAGATAGATGGGTTTCGTTGGCACGACTTAAGGCGACACGCTTGTTCTTTGTTGTTTGAAAAAGGGTTTAATGTTCCTGAGGTTCAAGTTTTCTCAGGCCACCGCACAAGCACGATATTGCTAAGCACTTATACCAAGTTGGACGCTGAAAAGATTGCAAGGAAACTAATGAAAGGAGGGTACTGATGATTTGTTGGCTACTTGGCAATATTATTTGGTGGGTTGGATTAATTTACATCATCGTTTGGTATTTCTTTTAATATCTTTATAGGGAACTCGGGAAGTGGTAAGGCCTATCGCTTCCCTTTTTTGTTTTTAAAGGTTTTTTCATCATTATTTAGTTGGCGTGATCTTCGTGATTAGGTGGTTGTGCTTTTAGGGCGACCACTACACCAACCACGAGGGATGTTGAGGAAGAAATACTTTTTGGAACACTTGGAACA
>PVBE010251350.1_pt1 | contig 13291 bp, 9 predicted proteins | sample 1631181 | NCBI WGS metagenome assembly PVBE01 (sample SAMN08397723, study PRJNA350692) | Marine metagenome, whole genome shotgun sequencing project. | isolation source: water | place: Pacific Ocean | collected 2012-04
AGCTCATCCTTGAGGCTGCCTCCCGACGCCAGGAAAGCCGCGGCGCCCACGCCCGCAGCGATTTCCCCGAGACCGACGACGCAAACTGGCGAGGCCATCTGCAGGTGGTGCGGGAAAACGGCGAAGATCTTTGGTCATTCAAGGAAGTCGCAGCGCTCTGAGGGCGCCTTTCCTCTTTTCCCGCGGCGTCCGAATTGCCATGATGCGGTGGTGCCGGCCATGAGGGCGCGGTTATGGAGTGCAGGTATGGAATCCTCTGAGCTATTTCAACAAATTCGCCGCGGCGTGGTCGGCCACGGTCAGATGCTCGACGGGCCTTATGGGCCGCGACGTCTGGTCTATGCCGACTACACGGCATCGGGGCGGGCGCTGTCGTTCATCGAGGACACCATCCGTGACGTCGTGTTGCCGTTTTATGCCAACACCCACACCGAGACCTCGGGTAGTGGCCGCCAGACTACGGGCTTTCGCGAGGACGCCCGGCGCTTGATCCTGGAATCGGTGGGCGGTGACGAGGAACGCGACGCGGTGATCTTCTGCGGCGCCGGCTGTACCGGCACGGTCGACAAATTCATCAATATTTGCGGCCTCAGGCTGCCGGCGGCACTCGACGATCGGTATGGCTTTGCCAGCCAGATTCCGGACGATCAGCGGCCGGTGATCTTCATCGGGCCCTACGAGCACCATTCCAACGAACTGCTGTGGCGCGAGAGCATCGCCAAGGTGGTGGTGATCGATGAAGACTCCAACGGCAACGTCGATCTCGAGCACTTGGAGCGTGAGCTAGAGCTCTATAGCCAGCGGCCGCTGCTCATCGGCTCCTTTTCCGCCGCCTCCAACGTCACCGGCATCCTGACCGACAGCACCGAGGTGACGACGCTGCTGCACCGCTATGGCGCCATTTCGGCCTGGGACTATGCCGCCGCCGCGCCCTACGTGCCGATCGCCATGAACGCCGAGCCTGGGCAAGAGAGCCTGGCTGACAAGGACGTGCTGTTCATCTCGCCACACAAGTTCGTCGGCGGGCCCGGCACGCCCGGCGTGCTGGTGGTCAAACGGAAACTTCTCGGTCATCGCGTGCCGGTGGTGCCGGGCGGTGGCACAGTGGCCTACGTCAATATGCACGAGCATCGCTATATCGACGATCTGGTGCATCGCGAAGAAGGCGGCACGCCGGATATCGTCGGCTCGATCCGCGCCGGCCTGGTCTTTCGCCTCAAGGAAGAGGTCGGCGCCCAGGCCATCTTCGAACACGAGACGACGCTGGCCCGTCAGGCCATCGAACGCTGGTCGCAAAACCCCAATATCGAGGTTCTGGGCAGCCTCAGCGCCGCCCGCCTGCCCATCATTTCCTTCCTGGTGCGCCACCAGGGCCGCTATCTGCATTACGACTACGTGGTGGCGCTGCTCAACGATCTCTTCGGCATTCAGTCGCGCGGCGGCTGTTCATGTGCCGGGCCTTACGGGCACCGCCTGCTGGGCATCGATCACGATACTTCGAAGGAATACGAAAAACAGATCGTTGCCGGCTGCGAACTGGTCAAGCCCGGTTGGACGCGGTTGGGCTTCAACTACTTCAATTTGGAAGCCGAGATCGAACTCATTATCGAGGCCGTCGATTGGATTGCTCGCGAAGGCTGGAAGCTGTTGCCGGAATACGATTTCGACACCGCCTCGGGAGCTTGGTGGCACCGCAGCCGGGCTGAGACAGTGCGCCGGTTGGATGATATTCCGCTGCTCGAAGGGTCCGGTGCCACGGCGCCGGCACCGGCCGCGGCAATGGAGGGGGTTGTGGCCGAGGCCGACCGGCTGGTAGCGGCGGTTCAGGAGCGCCAGGACCAGTCGCCGTGTTGTTGCGATTTGGCACCCGAGGCAGAAGAACTGCGCTGGTTCCGCCTGCCCGAAGAGGTGGCGGACGAGATGGCCGGAACGCGCCGCTAGACCCTAATCGAGCCATTTCATGATGTGCTCCGCGATGCCGACGACCTCGCCGCGCTGGTTGACGGCTTCCAGGGTGGAGCGTGAGCGGCGGCGTTCGGGTTCTATCTCCTTGACCGTGTAGCTCACCTTGACGGTGTCGCCGATATAGACGGGCGCGGTGAAGCGGACGCGGTCGTAGCCCACCGACATCGGCGTCACGCCCTCGGTGTTCTCGATCACTCGGCCGGCCAGCAAGGCCGAGACGGTGGACATGAAGCCCACCAGCATGGCGCCGTGGGCGACGCGTTGGCCGTAGGGTGAGGCCTTCATGAATTCCTTGTTGACGTGCGGCGGAGCCAAATCGCCGGTCAAGCCGGCAAACTGGTAGATGTCGCATTCGCCGATCGTTTTGGCGAAGGTGGCGGTGTCGCCGACGGCGACATAGAAATCGGACATGTGGATTCGCTCCCTGTATCTGGCTGGCTATTCCGTCGGCGCAGGATAGCAGACATGAGCGATGGAACGTGCCGGCCCTTCCTATTGCTAGATTGCGTTAGTAATAAATTATTTAGTTACAAAAGATTATCAGATATAAATAAGGTGTAACATTAACTTCATATCACCGTCTGGGCGAATGTCTGCCAGAACTGAAGATGGTGGACGAGGGCGCAGTCGCGGAGTAGATCAAAGTCATGCATCTCGTTGACCCGCATGGCCGGCGCATCGGCGATTCCCGCCTGGCCCGGCGTTTGGCCCGCGAAACCGGCGGTGAGGTGCTGTTCGATGCCGCCAGCCGCGGCCGCTATGCTACCGACGCTTCGATCTACCAGGTCGAGCCTATCGGCGTCCTGGTGCCTAGGCGGCCGGACGACGTGGTTGCCGCCCTGGCCATCGCCCGGGAGGAAGGCCTGCCCGTGCTGCCCCGCGGTGCCGGCACGTCACAAAGCGGCCAGGCCATCGGCGAAGCCCTGATCATCGACACCAGCAAGCATCTCGACCAAATGCTGTCTTTCGATCCCGAGGCGCGGCGGGTGGTGGTCGAGCCGGGACTGGTGCTCGACGACCTCAACCGATTGCTGAAGCCGCACGGGCTCTGGTTTCCCGTCGACATCTCGACGGCCAGCCGCGCCACACTCGGCGGTATGGCCGGCAACAACGCTTGCGGCTCGCGTTCTCTTCACTACGGCAACATGATGCATAACGTGCATGCCATCGACGCTGTCCTGGTCGATGGCCGAGAGGCCCAATTCGGCCCCCAGCCCGCAGACGGGGAGGGGACCAAGCCACCTCGGGAGTTGGTCGAGGCGCTCTACGATATTGCCAGGCGTCACCGCAGCGATATCGCTGAGCGCTTTCCCAAAATCCTGCGCAGCGTCGCCGGCTACAACCTCGCCAGCATCGAGCCCGGGGGACACAATCTGGCGCACCTGCTGATCGGCTCGGAAGGCACGCTGGCCTATTTCCAGCGTTTGCACCTCGATTTGCAGCCGCTGCCACAGCACAAAGTTCTGGGCATCTGCCATTTTCCCACCATGCGCGCGGCCATGACCGTAACGCCCGAGATCGTGGCGCTGGGTCCGGTAGCGGTCGAGCTGGTGGATCGCACCATGATCGATCTGGCGCGCCACAATCCGCTGTTTGCGCCGACCATCGAAGACTTCTTCGATGATGGTGCGGCGGCGCTGCTGCTGGTCGAATTCGCCGGCGACGAGCTCGAGCCTTTACGCCGAGAGTTGCGCCGCCTGCGCCAATTGATGGCCGATCTTGGTCATCCCGATGGTTTCGTCGAGGCTTTAGATCCCGGCTTCCAGGCCGACGTTTGGGAGATCCGCAAAGCCGGGCTCAACATCCTCATGGCCATGAAGGGCGACGGCAAACCGATCTCGTTTATCGAAGACTGCGCCGTGCCGCTCGAGCACTTGGCTGACTACACCGATCAGCTCAGTGCCGAGTTCGCCCGCTGGGGCGTGCAAGGTACCTGGTACGCCCACGCTTCGGTGGGCTGCCTGCATGTGCGGCCGGTGCTCAATCTCAAACAACCCAAAAGCCGGGAAATCATGCGGGCCATCGCCGACAAGGCCTGTTCCCTGGTGGCCAAGTTCAAAGGTGCCTATTCCGGCGAGCATGGCGACGGTTTGGTGCGGTCCGAGTTTCTCGAGCGCAATTTCGGCCCCCGCCTGGTGACGGCCTTTTCGGAGGTCAAGGAGAGCTTCGATCCCGAGGGCTTGATGAACCCCGGCAAGATCGTGCGGCCCACGAAGATGGACGACCACACACTGTTCCGCTACGGCCCGCATTACCAGCCGCTTGAGGTCGAGACGGCACTGGACTGGTCGGATTGGGGCGGCCTTTTGCGGGCCAGCGAGATGTGCAACAACAACGGCGCCTGCCGCAAATCGGCCGGGGCCGTGATGTGTCCCTCGTTCCGCGCTACCGGTGACGAGCAACACCTGACCCGGGGCCGCGCCAATACGCTGCGCCTGGCACTCAGCGGCCAACTCGGCGGAGAGGCGCTGCAAACTCCGGCGCTGCGCCAGGCCTTCGAGCTCTGTCTGGGCTGCAAGGGTTGCCGTCGCGAATGCCCGACCGGCGTCGACATGGCGCGCATGAAGATCGAGGTACTGGCCCAGAATCAGGAACAGGGCCGGGGTCCGAGCTGGCGCCAGCGCCTGATCGCCGGCCTGCCGAGGTACGCGCCGCAGGTTTCCCGTCTGGGCTGGCTGCTTAACCTCGCCGAGAAAGACCCGGTATTGCGGCTGGGCCGTGAGAAAGTGCTGGGTTTCAGTCGTCGTCGCCGCCTACCGCAATGGCATCGCCGGCCCTACGTCGAGAGCGAGGTCGGCTCGGGAGCGGGCCCCGATGTGGCTTTGTTCGTCGATTGCTTCCATCGCTGGTTCGAGCCCGACATCGCCCGCGCCGCCCATGGCGTGCTGAGCCGGGCCGGCTGCCGGGTGTGGCCGGTGAGGGCCGAGGAGGCGGGGGGCCAGCCGCTCTGCTGCGGTCGCACCTATCTGACCAACGGCCGCGTCGGGGAGGCTCGCGCCGAGGCGCGGCGCTTTCTGCAAGTGCTGCGGCCGCTGGCCGCCCGGGGCATAGTGATCGTTGGTCTCGAGCCCTCCTGCCTGCTCACGCTACGCGACGAATACCCGGCGATGCTTAGCGCCGAGGAGTTGGGCCAGGTACCGGAAGCGGCGAAATTGCTGACGGAGTTCATCGTCGAAAGCAAAGCTCAGCCCGGATTTGACCTCGGCCTGAAAGCCTTGCCGCAAAGGCGCGCCCTGGTACACGGCCACTGCCACGAAGCGGCCTTCGGTGCCGTAGCCTCGGTCACGGCGACGCTCGATCTGATCCCCGGCCTGACGATCGAGACCACGGCTGGCGGCTGCTGCGGCATGGCCGGCGCCTTCGGCTACGAGGCCGAACATGCGGAGCTCTCGCAGCGCATCGCTGAGCAAGGTCCGCTACCGGCCGTGCGTGAGGCCGCGGCCGATACCCTCATCGTCGCCGACGGTACCAGTTGCCGCAGCCAGTTCCGCGACCTGGCGGAACGTCAGGCACTGCATGTGGCGGAGGTTTTGGCGCTCTCGCAGGGCGCCCAAGGCTAACGCTTGCTCAGTCCAAATCCGTCGGCGCCAAATCCTGGAAAGTCGGCGTCCAGGACGCTGCTCAGCAGCCGTGAAGGGTCGCCGTGGGCCTGGGGTGTCTGGTCGCGACCGAAGCGGCGCCGGGCCTGGTAGGCGACCTCACCTTGCAGGTAGCTACGGATCTCGCCCAGCGACACCCGGCCGTCGTCGTCGCCGCCGCGGTCAGCCCGATCGGCTTGGCCCAGCAGACCTTCGAGCAGATAGCGGGTGAACAGGCCAAGCCCGGCGTCGGTGTCCCACGAGGCGATCTGGCTGCCATCGGCCGCCGTCAGGATGGCGCCGTTTTGCAGCCCGCCCGGCAGCCGCGCCGCAAGATAGATGCCGGAGGCCGCCGGCAGCAACGCACCGCCGTGCGAAAGCCCGGAGAAACAGGTGTCCAGCATCACCGTTACAGATCGCGCCCGGGCCTTGCCCAGGTTGGCGATCAGCGTGTCGATACCGTAGCCCGTGAGCCGCGCCTTGCCGGGATCGCCATCGCTGGGCAGCAGATATCCGGCGCCACCACGGCCCGGCACGCCATGGCCCGAATAGTAGACCAGGACATCCGAGCGCCCGGCCCGCACCAAGTCGTAGAGCCGGCCCTGATGTTCCTCGGGCGAGCCGAAGTGGGCCATCAAGTCGGCCTTGGTAGCGTCGCGTAGCAGCACGATGTTGCGTTCCGCGAAGCCCAACGTTTTGTGCACGTAGCGGCGTATGGCGGCGACGTCGTTGTGGGCAAAGCGGACCTCCGGCACGTCGCCGTGGCGGTAGTGCCGGTTGCCGACGATTATGGCCACGGCGTCGGGGTTGGCGGGGCCGGTGGGGAAGGGGTAGCTGAGGCTTTGTCCCTGTGGCTCGGCGGTTCGGGCCAAGGCCGGCACTTTATCGGCCGACACCTTGCTCGCCGCCGTGCTGGCGGTCTTGGGGGGCAGGTGTATGGCACGGCGGTGGACCCAGCCGATGGGCCTGCCGCGCTCGGCCACCTGGCCCCAGCCGCTGGGCAGGCTGGCCACGACGTGGATCAGATCGCCGCGGCCGAGGTGGCGCACGATGGGCGACTTGCGGTCGGGCAGGTCGCGCAGCGGCGCTCCCTCGATGCCGACCTCGACGATCATGTCGCGCCGCACCAGACCGGTTGTGAGGGCTGCCAAACGTTCGTGGCGCTGGCGCACCAGGGCCGGCGTGGCAACGCGGTCGCGGGGTGGTAACGGGGGCACCAGGACGTTGCGGGGCGGTGCCTTGGCCCTGACCGGGTTGCGCGGCGGGGGGGCTTTGGCAAGACCCGGCGGCGGGCGGGAGACGCGACCGCTCTTGCGGATCACGTCCGCCCGATGATGCAGATCTTGGTAACGCACCTCGGCCTGGTTGCGCTTGTGTTCGTTGCCTGACAGGAAGGTCTCGGCAATGGCTTTTTTCTGCTTGGCCATCTGGCGATTGAGGCGCGCCAGCGCATTCAGCACCCGGGCCCGGTTGCCGGTAGCCCGGACGGCCCGGCGTTCGAGTGCCTTGGCCTCCTCGAGGTATTCATAGGCATAGCGCATGAATTCGCGATAGTCGTCGAGCGACCTCTTGTCAGCGTTGGCACGCACGCCGCCGGCCGTCAGCGCCAGGCAAAGCGTGGCTGCAAGGATGCAGGGAATGGCTCGCAGAATGCTCTTCATCGGCTGGTTATCTCACCCGGGTTGTCATGCCCTCCGAGGCGCAAATGGGTACTTGGCGAGGCTAATCGCAAGCAGTTCAGATTTCACTAATACCTATGCAAGGATTAGAGCCGGAATTCGGCGACAGCGGAGGAAAAAGTGATAAGTTCTGCTCCTCCGCAGCAAATACGAGCCTCGTCATGACCTCCAGCCCGCGCTTCGAAGCTGTCCAAATGCCGCCCGGCGCCAACGAATTGAGGGCCGAAGTGCGCGCCTTCCTGGCTGCCGAAAAGGCCCGCGGCATACGTTTCAGTCAGCAGTACGGCTTCGAATATTCCTCCGACTTTAGCCAAAGCGCCGGCCGTCAGGGCTATATCGGCATGACCTGGCCCAAGGAGTACGGCGGCCATGAGCGTTCGTCGCTGGAGCGCTACGTGGTGATCGAGGAATTCCTCGCCGCCGGCGCGCCCACCGGGGCGCACTGGGTGGCCGACCGCCAAAGCGGGCCACTTTTGCTGCGCTTCGGCACGGCAGAGCAGCGCCAGAAGATCTTGCCCCGCATCGCGGCCGGAGAATGCTTTTTTTGCATCGGCATGAGCGAGCCCGATTCGGGCTCCGACCTGGCCTCGATCCGCAGCCGCGCTACGCGCACGGACGGCGGTTGGTTGATCAATGGCACCAAGCTCTGGACCAGCGGCGCCCATCATTCCCATTACATGATCGCCCTGGTGCGCACCGAGCCGCCCAGCGAGGACCGCCATGCCGGCATGAGCCAGATGCTCATCGACATGAAGTCGCCGGGCCTGGAGGTCCGACCCGTCATCAACATGGCCGGCGACCATCACTTCAACGAGGAGGTCTTCACCGATTGTTTCGTGCCCGACGACATGGTGATCGGCGAAGTAGGCAACGGTTGGAACCAGGTCATGAGCGAACTGGGCCACGAGCGCAGCGGTCCCGAGCGCTTTCTTTCGACCTTCCAGATATTCGTCGAACTGGTGCGCCAAATCGGTCCCGAGCCCAGCGACCGGGCGGCCGAGGTGCTGGGCCGTTTTGCCGCCCACCTGATGACGCTCAGGCAGATGTCGCTCTCGGTGGCCGGAATGCTGGAGCGGGGAGAGTCCACCAATGTCGAGGCCGCTCTGGTCAAAGACGTCGGCACCAGTCTGCAGAAGGAGATGCCGGATATCGCGCGCACCCTGATGCAGGCGGAAAACGACGGCATCATTCCCGAGGGCTTCATTGCCACCCTCGATGAATCCATCCTTTATTCGCCGGTCGGCACCATCCAGGGCGGCGCCCGGGAGATATTGCGCGGCGTCGTTGCCCGGGGGCTCGGTCTGAGATGAATGAAATGCGTGAGTTGATTGCCGATACCGCGGCGCGGATCTTCCGCGACCATTGTCCGAGCGACCTAGTTGCCGCCGCCGAGGCCGGCGTTTGGCCGGCCGAATTGTGGCAGACGCTGGAGGAAAACGGCCTCACCCGGGCCGCCGTGAGTGAGGAGGCGGGTGGTGCTGGCGGCAACGTCGGCGATGCCATGACGCTTTTGCGCGAGGCCGGCAAGGCGGCCGCGCCGCTGCCGCTGGTCGAGAGCTATCTCGCCGGCTGGCTGCTAGAAGGGACCGGGCTGGAGGTGCCCGAGGGGCCGCTGACGGTGGCGCCGATTGTCCCTGGTGATGAGCTTTTCATCGAACCGGCGGCTGGCGGCTGGATCCTCAACGGCAGCGCAACTGTTCCCTGGGGTGCCCAGGCCGGCCACATGGCTGTTGTCGCTGAGGCCGAGACCGGCGACCAGGTAGCCCTGGTCGAGGCACGAAACACGCGCGCCACGGGCGGTCAAAACCTGGCCGGCGAGCCCCGCGACGCCGTGGTTTTCGACAACATCGTGCTGGCCGGCGACGATGTGCGGCCAGCCGGTAACCAGGTCAGCCGGGAAGGGCTGACCCGCCTCGGTGCCCTGGCGCGTTCGGTGCAGATCGCCGGTGCCCTCGATGCAGCGCTCTCCCTGACCCTGGAATATGCCGGTGATCGGGTGCAGTTCGGCCGCCCGCTGGCCAAATTCCAGGCCGTGCAGCAGCAGCTCGCGGTCTTGGCCGGCCAAGTCGCGGCCGCCGGCCGGGCTGCCGACTGGGCCGTGGTGGCTGTCGAGGTGGGCGAGGGCCCAGAGGCCGCAGAGACCGAAGTAGCCATCGCCGTGGCCAAGGCGCGCACCGGTGAGGCCGCCGGCATCGCCGCCGAGATTTGCCACCAGCTACACGGCGCCATCGGCTTCACTCGGGAATATTCGCTTCAACATCTAAGCCGCCGCCTCTGGGCCTGGCGCGATGAGTTCGGCCCTGAGGTGGTCTGGCAACTCCGGCTCGGCCGTCTGGCCGCCAAGTCCGGGCCTGATGGTCTTTGGCCGTTCATAACGGGGATCGGCTAGCCGGATTTTCGTCAGTCAAGAAACAGCCTGGGCCGACAACGCCATGGGTCGTTCTGTTTGCCGGTGGTGAAGTCTTCCTTCGCGGTAAATTCAGTTGCCGGTCTTCTGGTCGCGGTAGCGCTGCTTGCGCGCCTCCCAGTTCTTGACCGCGTCCGCGGAGAGGAAGGGCTGCTCCGCGGTGAAGACTTTGTCCTTCCAAGCCTCGCCCTTGGACCAGACGAGCGGGATGTTGACCATGGCCCTCGGCCGCTGCGCCGTCTCCAAGAGGTCGAGGGCCGAGCCGACGATGTGACGCTGCATCTCGGCATCGAAGGGCTCACCGCAGGGGCTGCCCAAGGGAAAGTCGACGAAGACGAAACGGGGAACTCCGCAGTGTTCTACGATGTCGCGCGCCGCACCGATGATGACGGTGGGCACGCCATTCTCCTCCAAGTGCCGCGCGACCAGACTCACGGTCTGGTGGCAGACGGGTCAGACGGGCGTTAGAATCGCGATGTCAGCTCCTTCCGCGCGGCACTTCGCCAGCGCTGCCGGGGCCGCGGTCTCCATCATCAGTCGCTTGCTGTAGCCGCGATTGACGTTGTGGAAGTTGGGCGTCACCGCGCCGATGCGTCCGTCCTCGACGAATTCCTGCAGCCGCGTGAGCGGCAGGTACGAGTTGACGTCGTCGAGCGAGGTTGCGTACCGGTCGAAGCTCTCCTGGCGGCTGTAAAGTTTCTCGACCGGCGTGTCCCACGGTATTGAGTAAACCTCGCCGACGGTGGTCTCTACCGCCGAAAGCGCACCGCCCTCTGGGCGCCGCAGCGAAACGTCGGACGTCGAGAACAGCGTGACCGTCGATTCCGAGAGCGGCTTCCCGAGTGACGCGAAAGGGACGTTCTCGAAATGCGCCCACGTATACGGCTTTTCGTAGTTCTGACTCAGGTAGTACTCGCGGATTCGCTCCATATATCGGACATGGCTCACGCGATGCGTCTCCTTCTGGCTTGCGGGCGTCGCGGTAGCCGAGCATAGCCGTAACGGCACGAATTGAGAAGCAACCGTCAGGTCGCGCTCTCGCCGTAGCCGAATTCGAGGTAGGCGGCCCATAGTGCTATCATTGTCGGCGAATGGGGGGAGCCATCCGGGGCTGGATTGGTCGCCCCGGAAAGTGCCGGCTGAAAAAGGGACAAAGCACCTATCATGAGTGCGCCCAAGCGGATCTCCACCCTGACCCATTGGGGCGCCTATCTGTTGGAAGTCGGCGATGGCCGGATTAGCGCCGCACATCCCAGCCCGGATGACGCCGACCCGTCGCCGATCGGCCGTTCGATTCCCGGCGCCGTACATCACCGGTCTCGCGTCAGTCAGCCGATGGCGCGCAAAGGCTGGCTCGACCGGGGTCCGGAAGATCACGGCGGTGGCCGGGGCAGCGAACCCTTCGTGCCTATTTCCTGGGACCGGGCAATGGATCTTGTCGCGGCCGAACTCGACCGAATCAAACGACAACACGGCAACGACGCGATCTTCGGCGGATCTTATGGCTGGGCCAGCGCCGGACGCTTTCACCACAGCCAAAGCCAGGTGCACCGTTTCCTCAATTGCCATGGCGGCTACGTCCGTTCCGTCGACAGCTATTCCGCCGCCGCCGCGAATGTCGTCCTGCCCCATATCGTCGGCTGGAGTTCTCTGAGCTTCATGCGCTGGGGCGCGTCGTGGGAAGTGGTGGCCGAGGCCGGCGAACTGATCGTCATGTTTGGCGGCGCGCCGCTGCGCAATGCCCAGGTCGAACAGGGCGGCCCCACCCGCCACGTGTTGCGCGAGGCACTGACATCGTGCCGTGACAACGGTGTGGAGTTCGTCAACGTCAGCCCGTTACGCGACGACCTGGCTGATTTTCTTGATGCCCAATGGCTGGCCCCGCGTCCCAACAGCGACACGGCGCTGATGCTGGGCATCGCCCATTGGCTGATCGCTGAAGACCGACACGACAAGACGTTTCTCGATAACCATTGCGTCGGTTTCGACCGCTTCCGCGCCTACGTCACGGGCGAGAGCGACGGCGAGGCGAAGACGCCGGCCTGGGCGGCGTCGATCTGTGGCCTTGAGGCCGGTGTCATCGTCGACCTGGCCCGCCGCATGGCGGACAAGCGCACCTACATCACCATGGCGCTTGCGCTGCAGCGGGCGCAGCATGGCGAGCAGCCATTTTGGATGGCGGTCACCCTGGCCGCGATGTTGGGCGGCATCGGCTTGCCGGGCGGTGGCGTCGGCTTCAGCATCGGCTCCTTCAACAACACCGGCCGCACCGCGACCAAGCTTGCCGGCCCGAAGTTGCCGCAGGGGAGGAATCCGGTCGACGCCTTCATCCCGGTCGCCCGGTTGGTGGATATGCTTGAGAATCCCGGCACCGCCTTCGACTACAATGGGCGGCGGCAAACCTATCCGAACATCCGACTGATATACTGGTGTGGCGGCAATCCCTTCCATCATCACCAGGACTTGAACCGCCTGATTGCGGCCTGGCAACGTCCCGAGACCATCATCGTGCATGAGCCATGGTGGACAGCGGCGGCCAAGCACGCCGACTTGGTGCTGCCGGCGACAACGCCCTATGAGCGCAATGACATCGGCTACTCTTTTAACGATGAAGTGATGACGGCGATGAAGCAAGTCATCGAACCGGTCGGCGCGGCGCGTAACGACTACGATATCTTTGCCGGCATCGCGCATCGCCTCGGCATCGCCGATGCCTTCACGGAAGGGCGCAGCGTCGAACAATGGCTGCGACGGCTCTATGACGATGTTCTGCAAAGCGCCGCGGCGGAACGGGCCGACTTGCCGGATTTCGACGGTTTCTGGGCGGCGGGTCAGGTGACCGTACCGATGAACGGGCCGCACATCCCCTTCAGCGACTTCCGCGCCGATCAGCAAGCGCATCCGCTGAACACCCCGAGCGGCAAGATCGAGATCTATTCGGAAACCATTGCCGGCTTCGGCTATGACGACTGCCCGCCCCACGCCGCCTGGCTGGAACCGGATGAATGGCTGGGTGCCCCGCAGGCGCCGCAATACGCGTTGCACATGGTGTCGCCGCAGCCGGCGGCGCGGCTGCACAGTCAACTCGATTGCGGCGACTACAGCCTGGAGTCCAAAGTTGCGGGCCGCGAACCGGTGATGATCCATCCCGATGATGATCCATCCCGATGATGCCGGGGCCCGCGGCATCGAGGCTGGCGATCTGGTGCGGATCTTCAACGATTGCGGTGCCTGCCTGGCCGGGGCGGTGGTCAGCGACGGCGTGATGCGGGGCGTGATCGCGCTGGCCACAGGCGCCTGGTACGACGCATCCGGCGCGGGGCAACTCGAACGACACGGCAACCCCAATGTCCTGACCCGCGATGTCGGCACCTCCCGCCTGGCCCAGGGGTGCACCGCGCGCACCGCGTTGGTTGACGTGGCCCGCTACGACGGTCCGGTGCCGCCGCTGTCGGCGCACGAGCCGCCAGCGATCGAGTGATCGGTCACTATTTGCCCAATTTGGTGCGGTCTACCCGCGAATCCCTTTGACGAATGCCGCCACAGCCTGGCCGATCTCGTCGGGGCTGTCCTCCTGCAGATAGTGGACACCCTTGACCGTGACCTCTGTCTGGTTCGGCAAGGTGCGGCAATAGTCCTTTAGCGGGCCGATGATGATCGCA
>PVBE011316114.1_pt1 | contig 13291 bp, 10 predicted proteins | sample 1631181 | NCBI WGS metagenome assembly PVBE01 (sample SAMN08397723, study PRJNA350692) | Marine metagenome, whole genome shotgun sequencing project. | isolation source: water | place: Pacific Ocean | collected 2012-04
GGACGAGACCGTCTGTCTCGGCGCGACCACCGAGAACGCCTGTGGCGGGTGCGGCCCGCTCGTGGCGGTGCCGGGTGAGGCCTGCCGGGAAGGCGGAGCGTACACCTGGCGGTGTTTCCAACCGACGGCCGATACCGGTCGCTTCGCCCTGCAGTGCGCGCGGGCCGAGTAATCTGCGAGTTGCGTCGATCTCGGGCTACCGCGACCCGACCCGGCCGACTCGCAGGTCCGCCGGGTCCGGCGCCGTGACGACCGGGGGTCCCGGCGCTTGGCTGGCGGTCCCGGCGCCTGGCTGGCCGATGCGGCGACTCAATGGTCCGCGTGTCGTCAGAGCTCCCCAGGATCGGTCATATGGGAGCTGAACCGGCCGTGAGTGAATGCGAGTGGGAGCAGGATCAGCACTAGCGCCACCGTGTTGAACGCGACGTTCACCCACACGCCCTCGAGCGCCGAGACGAGCGTGTCGACCGGATACCAGGCGAAGGTCGACAGCAGCACGCACCACCACGCCCACCGCTCCCGCCGTCGGAACGGCCCCGCGACCACGAAGCACATCGTCACCGCCCACGCCGCGATCGTCGGTCCGAGCATCCCCATCGCGTGACGACGATAGGCGAACACCTCGTCCGGGAACGCATCCGTCGCCCATAGCGCCCGCGCCGTAGCGTGCTGGTGCCAGTCCCAGAGCGGCGTCTCGAGCAACACCACGGCGGAATAACCGATAGCGACCATGGCGAGCATGACCAGCATCAGCCAGAGCCACCAGAACCGGAACCGCAAGTCACCCATCGTGTCTCTCACATCGGGTTCGTCCCCAATCACCATCGCCCGCCTCGGCCCCCGTGTCGACCGCAAGGCCGCCCCCCTCGACCCTCTGCACCCTCGCATCTTCGCGCCTTTGCGCCTTTGCGCGAGCCCAAACGGCCCGACCCGGAGCCCGAACGGAGGCCAGAGCATATGCCGCCTACCGATCGACGAACCCGAGCGCATCGAGGCCGCTTCGCGCGCTGGCGCGGACCCGCTCGACCGGGTCGCCGAGCCCGCGCTCGAAGAGCGTGCGCGCCTCGGCGTGCTCACCTGCCTCTGCACGGATCCAGCCCAACATCACAGCCGCCTCGCCCGCCCGCGGCGACGCGCCGTGGCGTGCGAGGAATGTGCGGAGCGCGCGCTCGGCGGAGGCGACGTTGCCGGAGCCGTGATGCGCGACGGCGAGCCAGAAGCGGGCGTCTTCGGAGAGGGCTCCGTCGGGATTCGCAGTGGTCACCTGCTCGAAGGCTGCTGCCGCCGCCTCGTGATCACCCGCTCGGAGCAGGTCCCACCCGTTCGCAAACGTGCGCTCCCCGGGATCGCCGACACGGCTGGAATCGTCGGCCAGGGCGACGGACTCGTCGTCGATCGGTGGCGCATCACCGAGACCCGGCTGGTTCACTCCGGAGGAGGCGTGCGTCGCCGGCTCCCGATTCGGGGGCACTGGTTCCGGGTCCGGGGCGAGCGCGAGGGTGTCGGCGGACGGCGGGTCGATGGCCGCGTCGTGGGGCGTTTCCGAGGGCGACGCCTGCGCTGGTGAACGCACGGGACGCCGCGGGGCCTGGCGCGGGTCGTCGGCGGGCGGTACTTCGGCCGGCTCGGGTGCCTGCGCTCCGAGGCCGGGGGAAGTCAGCGACGCGCCGACGAGCGTCGGGGAAGTAGGTGCGGGCGTCGGGGCCGTGACGTCGGTGTGTCCTGACGCGTCCCGGACCCAGCGTTCCGCCTCCCGGAGCACGACGGGCGGTGCCGAGCCGGCGCGCACCTCGACGACCCCCTCGACGACGCGGACGCGTTGCAGGGCGTCGTCTCGAACCTCGACCTCGAAGACCGTTCCCCTCACCTCGACTTCGGCGTCACCGGTCACGACGAGCATCCGCTCCCCGGTCGCGAGGGGCGAGACGGTCAGGAGCACGGTGCCGGCGGTCACCCGGACGACCTCGTCGCGCCCATCTCGCCGATGGACGAAGCGCGCGTCGTCGAGGGCGTCGGCCGTCGCGTGGAGACCGTGGGCCCCGGTCTCCGGCGGCGGCGACACTCGCGCCAACCAAAGGCCTGCTGCGAGCACGGCGGCCGCCGCGGCGGCAGCGGTCATGGTGCGACCCCAGCTGCCTCGGCTGCGTTCGGCGGGTCGTTGGGCATCACCGACGATGCGGCGGCGCAACCGGGCTTCGGCGTCGTTCGAGAACGTCGCCGTGGGGGTCGATTGGAGCGCTTTGCGCAAGTCGAGGAGCTCGCGCCGTCGCGCGGTGCAGTGTGGGCACCCGGCGACGTGTTCCCGCAATGCCTCGTCCTCGTGGCCGAGCAACTCCTCGAGTCGCGGCCCCCAGGTGCAGGGGTCGGTCGGTGGGGTCATGAGCTCTCCTCCATGGCGCGCTGGAGGCGCCGGCGGGCGTCGTGCAGGCGCCGGTATACGGTCCCGACCGGGATGCCGAGCACGACCGCCGCCTCGGTGCACGGCACCTCCTCGATCTCGCAGAGTACGACGACTGTGCGAAGCTTGTCGGTGAGCTCGCCAAGGGCGGCGTTCAGCCGTTCGATGCGCGCGCGCCGCTCGACGGTCGCGTCGATCGACTGCGTGCGCTGCACCGGCTCGACCGCGACCGCGGCTCGCAGGCGCTTGCGACGGAAGAGACCGCGAGCGTGTCTTCGGTGGACGTTCGTGGCGATGCCGAGAATCCAGGTCCGCACAGAAGAGCGGTGGGCGAATCGCGGTGCCGCGCGAAACACGGCGATGAAGGTCTCGTGCACGAGATCCTCGACGTCGGACCGGCTTCTGCCTCCGGCGAGTCGGAGGAGGTATCGATGCACGCCCCGCCCGAATTGGTCATAGAGGACGCCCAGCGCCTCGGCATCGCCGCGGCCGCACGCCCCGCCCGCGGCGGCCATGTCGGACTCGCTCGGTCGATCCGGATCAGGAGAGCGGGATTCTGCGATGGGCAGCCGGATGATCTTCGGATCGCTCATAGCTCGAACCGGATCCCCACCACTGCGCGCGCGAACACGCGGGGCGGATCGGCGAGCGTCCCCTCCGGATGCGTCGGTACCGTGCGGTCGCCGAGAGGCGGTGTGTCGACTCCCAGGCCGAGGTCGATCCGGGTGCGCACGTCTACGGGAACGGACGCGAGCAACTGGAGCCCGACCACAGGGCCGGCGAGGTGGTGGCGTAACGTCCCGGAGATCTCCTCCTCGTCGTCGAAGCGGCTGCGCAACCGGCCGTATCCGACGGTCAGCCCGGGCCGCAGGTTCCACCGACCGACTTCGCGGGGGACCTCGGCGGAGACGGACAGGTCCCAGCCTCGCCGCTGGGCGCTGCTGCCGGGGCGCTCGATCCCGTCCGGATCGGTGCGGAAGCGTCCGACGATGCCGACACAGACGGGGCCGATGGGGCCGCAACCGTACATGGCCGCGTCGATCCAGCCCGTCCGATCGTCGGTGATGGCGGCGGCGGTCTGGACGCCGACGCCCGCTATCGCGCGCGGCCGCTGTCGGGGTGTCCATCGTTCGGCTTCGATCGCAGCGTCCCCTTCGGTGGTGCCGAGGTGCAGGGGCCGGGGCGCGAGCATCGATGCGCTCTCTGCGTCGGAGACGGCCGCCGCGACGACGGCCGCCGCCGCGTCGATGTCGGCGACGGCGCGTTCGAAGCGGCGTCCGTCGGGGGTATCCACGACCAGCACGTGGCGGTCGCCTTCGGGGACGATCGTAACCCGGGCGCTGCCGCAGCCGTCGTCACCGACGAACCCCTGCTGTGCAGCGCATCGCGCAGCGCTTCGGCGGCGGCAGGGTCGCCGCCGACGAGAATCGACGGGGCGCAGGGTTCCTGGGCGGCGCCGGCATTGCCGACGGCGGCGACGGCGGCGACCGTGAGCGCGCCGGCGAATGCGCGCAGCGCCCCGGGCAACCGACCAGAGGTCGGGCGCCGACGGGGCGGCATGGGAACGCCGGTTGTCACGGTCCTCCGCATCACTCCGCGGCGTCGTTCGGACGGGTGATCGAGACCAGCTCGAGTCCGGAATCGAATACCATGCCGACACCGCGCACGTAGATCTTCTCCGAGGTCCCCGGCTCGATCGCGGACGACTCCAGCATCTCGACGGTGTCGGTGAACTCGCCCTCGGGGAGCGAGATCGGTTCACCGGCCGCGATGACGCGTGCGCGGTCTTCCGCGACTCCTGGCGCGATCTCCTGCCAGTATCCGGTGCCGACCGCAGGCAACGCGGGCATGATGATCCCGGCACGGTTACCGGGGTCGTCGGCCCGCCAGGCGCCGCCGTGGTCGGACACCTGCCCGCCCTCGTAGTCGTCGACCTCCTCGCCGAAGTAGCAGACGGTGCCGTCGGCGGCCTGGGCGAAGTAGTTGCGGGAGATCTCGACGAGCTCTCCATCGATCGTCTCGTACTCCTCCCACGCGGTGTCGCCCTCCTCAGGGGAGGCAGAATCGCCGCAGCCGGCGGCGAGCAAGGTGGTCAGGAGCAGCGTGGTCGTGCCGAGGAACGGGAGTCGGATTCGGGAAGTCATGATGGCCCTCTCGCGTTGGGGTTCACCAGGTGAGTGCCCGGTCGATGGGAATCCTTCAGTTCGAGGTGTCGGTGGGGTGCGCGTCCCCGTATGTCGCAACGCTCCGCGGCCTATCGGCGTTCCCCGTCCACGCGCAGGGTCGCTTCGTCGAACGCCACGATCGGCTCCGCGGCCAGGTACGCGACCATCGCCTCGTCCCCCTTCAAGGTGAATCGGAAGAACGCGGTGGCGTACGTGTTCACAATCTCCAAGCCGCGGTCGACATCGATGTGGGTCGTCGGATCGCAGAGCTCGGCCAGGCCCTCGATCACGTTGGCGCCGGGGAGGCGGCAGAGGTCGGTGAACATCATGTGGCCGCCGCGTTCGATGGTGAGCCAGAGCCGGTACTCGTCGAGGGCGTTCCACAGCGGCTCGATATCAGTTCCGGTGAACTCGTCGTCGGTGCCGCCCATCAGGAAGACCGGGATGTCGATCGCGGCCACGCCGTCGTCGCCGAACGCGGCGTAGCCGCCGGGCGCCATCGCCAGGCACGCCTCGAACACCTCGGCGCCCGCCGGCGGCTCGACGACCTCGCCCGGAGGCCAATACGGCGTGAACGGGCAGAAGATGTCGCTGTCGGTTCCTGCGTCGCAGCGGGCGTTGGCCGCGTCGACATCGGTCGTCGCGCCGGCGAGGGCAAGCGCCGTGTAGCCGCCGAACGAATGGCCGCTGATGCCCCGTGCGGTGCCTCCCACCAACGGCCCGAGCGTGGCATCCGCTTCGACCGTCACCATCGCGCGCATGACGTCAGCGGGCCGCCGCAGCGCGATCGCGGCCGTCTCCTCGTCGTCGGGATTGTCGGCGATGCGATTGCCGGCGTGGTCCGGTGCCGCGACCACGAACCCGTGGCTGGCGAGGTGCTCGTAATACGTGAACGACTGGAAGTTCGCGCCCTGGTTCCCGTGCGAGAACATCACGAGCGGAAACGGCCCGTCCGTCGCCAGTGGCGCCTCGTCGAACGATCCCGACTCGATCAGCGACGCGATGCGCGTTGGCTCCCCCTCGGCCGCAGCCGCCGGGTACCAGACGCCGATCGTCGAGCGTCCCGGCGGCTCGGTCGACAGGTCGTCCATGCGGAGCTCGAGGTGCCCTACCGGGTAGGCCCCGCGCTCCTCCGGTGGAGCCGGCTCGGCGGGGGTGGCGTCTGCGCCCTCGAGGTCGCCGGCGGCATCGGGCACGTCGGTCGGCTCGATCGCGTCGGCGTCTTCCGTATCCGTCGCACCGCCCCGATCGCTTGCATCTTCTCCGCCGCCGTCGACCTCCTCCTCCTCCGTCCCGAGGCGGCCGGTCTCGTCCGCACACCCGACGGAGTATGGCGCGAGCGTGAGTAGCGCCCATGCCGCTGCGCGGCGGACGCGAGGCACGGGCAGCGTTCGCGCAATGATCGCGAAGAACGCAAAGGGCGCGAAGGGCACGAGGATGGCGAAGGGCACGAGGGGGCCACGGCACCGGGGGTGGGTGTGGTGTTCGTGCCGCGGGCGAATGAAGCGTGTCCTAGCGCACATCGGGCAGCACTTCGGGCTCCCGCACGGGGTACGACGCGTCGATGTGGTCGATCAGATCGAAGAGCCGGGTTTCGTAGAGCGGCCCGCCGGGGATCCCGTCGGGATACGCGACGTGGTCGGTATAGAAATTCCCCTCACGGCAGTCGCTCTCGTTGTCCCAGTCCGGGCTGACACAGCCCCGGTCCTCGGCGTCGATGAGGCCGTCGGCGTCGTTGTCGATGCCGTCGGTGCAGATCGTGCGGAACTCGCCGGTCTCCGATCGCCCGCCGCTGGTCTCGCAGTCCGGATCGTCCTCGTCGCGGAGGCCGTCGCCGTCGTTGTCGACGTCGTCTTCGCACGCGGTGACGAGCACCTCGCCGCACTCGCCGTCCGGGAAGATGACGAGCGCCTTGGGCCAGAGCCCGCTGGCCATGAAGCCACTGAAGGGCAGGGCGGTGATCTGGAGCTCGTCGGGGGCCATGCCGTAGCCGTGCATCACGTAGATCACGGGGTAGCGTGCCGTCCGGTGCGGGGAATCTGGCGGCCACTCGCTCGTGCCGTCGCCGTTGAGGCAGTCCTCGTCGCGCTCGTCGCGTGCGCCGTCGGCGTCGTTGTCGATGCCGTCGTTGCAGCGGGTGAAATCGCCGGGCCCCTCGGTGAGGTCGGCGCCGTGCAGGCAGTCCGGGTCCGCACCGTCCTTGAGCCCGTCGCCGTCGTTGTCCCGGCCGTCCGTGCACTGGGTCAGCTCGTAGCCCGGCGGGAACGAGATCGAGTAACGCATCGTCCCGCCCCCGGTGGGCGCCGGCACCTGGAACGTGCCGCTGGAGATCGGGAAGGGAGCGCGGACGATCGTGCGATCCGGGTTCGGGAAGCGGGCGGTGATGTAGCCGAGCATGGTCAGCAGTCGGTTGGCGATCTGGGGGATCGTGCCGACGTGCTTTCCGTCGCCGAAGCAGACGTCCTCGTGGCTGGCGTCGATGTTCCCGTAGCGCACGTAGACGTTCTCGCCGAGCGCGGCATAGTCGACGAGGGAGAAGTCGTAGCGGTCGTCCTCCTCGATGTCCTGCACCCGCCAGAAGTCCTCATACACGCGCAGGTTTGCGCCGGTGCCCTGAATCAACCCGGCGATCTGATTGGTGCTGACCGCGAAGTTGAACAGGTCGCGGATGCCGGCGTCGAGGAAGATGTTGGTCGACGCCCGCTGCTCTTCCGTCAGCCCGAGCCACAGGCGGTGCGGGTCGAGCTCGTCGAAGATCCTCTGCAGGTTGGGGTTGTAGTCGAACACGCCGTTGCCCTCGCCGACGTCGAATCCTCCATCGTGGTACTGCGGTGTTCCGTCGACGCCGTCGATGCCGAAGTCGAGGTAGGGCTCCCCTTCGTTCCACACCCAGTTGCCCTCGGTGCCGAGGGGATTGTCGACCATGTCGTAATCGTCACCGATCGGGTCCGGGTTCCGGACCGCGTCGTAGCCCTCCTCGTCCTCGGAGGCGATGCCATCGGCGCCGATGTCCTCGAAGGGCTCGTAGGCGTTGCGGATCACCGGCTCGCCGATGTCGCGAATCCCGTTGCCGTTGCGGTCGACCGCCAGGGTGAACTCGATGGGCACCCACTGCTCGCACGGGTCGGTGAGGAGCCCTTCATTGGCCTCGTCGGGGATACCGTCGAAGTCGGTGTCGCAGGCCCGGTCGAAGGGGATGTCATGGTCGCGGCTCCCGCGGCCGTCGCAGAACGCGATCACGGGCAGGCTGCCGTCGGGGTTGTACTCGTCGTCGAAGAACCCGTCGGCGATCGTGAAGGTCTCGCTCGGGTCCGCCGGGGGACATTGGTCCGCGTGACGAGGACATCGGTCGGCCCAGGGGCGGCGGAGCTCGTCGATGGGCATGCCCGGCGCCGCGTAGGGGCTGTCGGGCCGGTACGTGATCATGTTGCCGGCGGCGAGGATCAGGTCGGTGAAGATCTCGGTGTAGTCCTCGCGGTTGAACGTGCCGCCGGTGCCCTCGCCGGTCGGGAAGTACCACTCCTCGTAGTGCATCGCGTGCTCGCCCTCCTGGTCGGGATCGTAGGGCTCCGGGGGTGCGAAGTCCGGCGCCGCGGTGAACCCGCCGAGGCCGGCCTCGAGCACGTAATGTGTGACGTAGGCCCAGTCGACCGGACCGCCCAGCGGCGCGACGATGTCGAATTCGTCCGGGTGGCGGAAGCCGATGATGCTGCTGCCGATGCCTCCCATCGACACACCCGACAGCGCGCGGAAGTGCCACAGTCGCTCGCGGGGCACTCCGGCATCCTCCGGCACCCCGAGCTGCCAGGTACCGGTCAGCTCCGCCTCGAATCGGATCAGCCCGCGCTCCATGTCCTCCTGGAAATTCGTGATCAGGGGCTCGACCACGTCGCCCGATGGCTTCTGCAGGTAGATGCGCAGCGAAGAGGGCAGAGCACCCTCGGGCACGAGGGTCGTGTCGAACGCGTGTCGGGCGAAGAACCGCCGCACGAAGCGCGGCGCGCCGTCGGTGGTGAGGGTGAAGGGCGGGGCCAGGGCGATGATCCCTTCGGGCACGATGTCCTCCGTGCCGCAGGACAGCTCGAGTCCGGTCTCGGTCAGGACCTCGCGGCCGAGGAAGTCGAGCTGCACGCCCTGGTCGGGCGCGTTCTCGATCGGCAGATCGAGTCCGGCCGGGGTATCCGGCGCGACAGTCGTGGAGACGCCGCCGACCACGCAGGAGAGCGGCCCGATGGCGATCGGCTCGATGGGCGCGGCGTCGACCTCGGCATCGACGTCGGCGTCGGGGGCGGCGTCCTCGATGTCGTCGTCACCGTCATCGGCATCCGCCGCCGTGTCCCCGCCAGCATCGGTGTCCGCCGTGTCGATGTCTCCAGCGCCAGCGTCGGTGTCGGCGGTCGTGTCCGGCGTCGCTCCGGTGTCCCCCGAATCGGACGAGTCCCCGCCGCAGGCCGCGAACATGGTGAGGAGGAGTGCGGCGGCCGGGACACGGGCGAGCGAGTTCATCTGCGGACTCCGGTGCGACGGGCGACCGTGAGGCCGCGACGGGGGGAGAAGGTAGCAGAAGCGTGGGTCGGGCGCCCGCGTGTCGTGGAGCGCAACGTCAGCGGTAGACTGTGGCTCCCCCCCTGCTTCGCTGTCCCCCACGAGTGGGGGACGGCTGTGTGACGACGTCCTGCGTGGGGTGGGCAGCCCCTCCCCGCTCGCGGGGAGGAGGCCGCCTTTGGCGGCCGGAGGGGGGAGCCGGAGTCTGCCGATCACGTGGGGACTCGCAGCCGTCGACCCCACGTTCGTGGTAGACTGTGGCTCCCCCCCTGCTTCGCTTCGCTCCGCTGTCCCCCACGAGTGGGGGACGGCTGTGTGTCCACCGTTGGTGTGAGGGCGATGAGCAACGACGACGACCGGCGCATACGGCCCGCGAAGCGGCCGGCGGGGTGGGTGGCGCCTGGGCCGCAACCGGCGGGTTTCGTCGATCGCGGCTGCTACCCGGGCGACAGCGAGGATCTCTGCTACCTGACGGGGGACTGGCGGATTCTGCAGCGGGTCGATGGGCATCGGTGGTCGCTGGACGACCTCGTCACCGCGTGGCTCGCGCTTCGCTGCGCGCCCCGCGTCGAGCGCTACGTGGACCTGGGCTGCGGCATTGGGTCGGTGCTGATGATGGTCGCGTGGGCGCGGGCCGACGCGCGTGGCGTCGGCGTCGAGGCGCAGGCGCTGAGCGTCGATCTCGCGCGGCGGTCTCTCCGGTTCAACGGGGCTGCCGATCGGGTATCGGTGATCGAGGGCGACTTCCGCGACGACGACGTGATCGCCGCGCTCGGCTCGGGCGCTGGCGCCGCCGATACCGCCGAGGGTTTCGACCTCGTCTCCGGGACGCCGCCCTACTTCCCGCCGGGCACGCACACCGAGTCGGAGGCGGTGCAGAAGGGGCCCTGCCGCCACGAGCACCGCGGGGGTGTCGAGGCCTACGTCCACGCCGCGGCGCGCCTGCTCTCACCGGACGGCGTCGGGGTCGTCTGCGCGCCTGTCTCCGATTTCCCCCGGGTGGACGCGGCGCTGGCCATGGCGGGGCTCGTCCTCCGACACCGGGCTCGCGTCGTTCCCCGGGAAGGCAAGCCCCCGCTCATCGACGTGCTCGCGTTCGCGATCGGGACGCGCGGTCCGGTCCCTCCGGGATCCGCGCCGCCGCCTGACGGGACCTGCGCCCGCGCCGAGACCCTCGTCGTGCGCGACCGGGATGGGCAGTGGACCGCCGACTTCCTCGGGCTCCGCGCCGACATGGGCATGCCGCCGCGGCCTTAGCTCGCAAGCCCGAATTCCGGGTGGCCGAACGCCCCCCGCGCCGCCGTCAGCTCAGTGCGCGCCCTTCTTCGGCCGCAGCGCCTTGCCCGCGGTCAGGTGCTCGTTCCACGTCGCCGACGCGAATCCGTTGTCGACCTCGACCATCGTGATGCAGTCGGGCACGGGACAGACGATCTGGCAGAGGTTGCAGCCGACGCACTCGTCTTCGTCGATCCGCGGCACGCGGCTGTCGTCGTCCGAGGGGAAAAGGCATTGGTGCGCGCCGTCCTGGCAAGCGACGACGCAGTCGTAGCAGCCGATGCACTTGTCGGCGTCGATGTCGGCGATGATCTCGTAGTTCAGGTCGAGGTCACCCCACTCGGTGTAAGAGCCGATCGCCTTGCCGACCATGTCGTCGATGGTCTGGAAGCCGTGCTCGGCCATGTACTCCTCGAGGCCTTCGATCATGTCTTCGACGATGCGATAGCCGCGGAGCATGACCTCGGTGCAGACCTGCACCGAGGTGGCGCCGAGGAGCAGGTACTCGACGGCGTCACGCCAGTTTGCGATGCCGCCGATGCCGCTGATCGGGATGTCGAATCGGGGTTCCTTGGCGAGCGACGCGACCATGTGCAGGGCGATCGGCTTGACCGCCGAGCCGCAGTAGCCGCCGTTGGTCGACTTCGGTCCGACCTTGGGCAGGATCACCTGGTTGTCGATGTCGACGCCGATGATGCTCTTGATCGTGTTGATCAGGCTGACGCCGTGCGCGCCGCCCGCCTGCGCCGCGAGCCCGTGCGGTCGGATGTCGGCGACGTTCGGGGTCAGCTTCACCAACACCGGCACCGTCGAATACTCGACGGCCCACGACGTGATGCGCTCGTTGACCGAGGGCTCCTGGCCGACCGCCGAGCCCATCCCGCGCTCGCACATGCCGTGCGGGCAGCCGAAGTTGAGCTCCAGGCCGTCGGCGCCGGCGTCGATCGAGCGCTTGATGATGTCCTGCCACTCGTCCTTCGACTCGACCATCAGCGAGACGATGATCGCGTGGTTCGGGTAGCGCTTCTTGACCTCGTAGATCTCCTTGAAGTTCGTCTCCAGCGGCCGGTCGGTGATCAGCTCGATGTTGTTGAAGCCGACGTTTTTCTTGCCGCCGTATGAGTGGCCGCCGAAGCGACTCGACACGTTCTGGATCGGCTGTCCGAGGGTCTTCCACACCGCGCCGCCCCAACCGTGGTCGAAGGCGCGCATGATCTGCTCGCCGGAGTTGGTGGGCGGCGCCGAGGCCAGCCAGAAGGGGTTCGGCGAGACGATGCCCGCGCAGTTGGTCTTCAGGTCCGGCATCTCACTGACCTCCCTTCAACGCGGCGTCGATCGTGACCGCGGCCGTCTTGCCCTCGGCCGCCGCGTTGACGACCTCCTTCGCACCGTTCGCGCAGTCGCCTCCGGCCCATACGCCCGGCCGGCCCGTCGCCTGATGTTCGTCGACCTGGATCACACCCCACTCGACGGCGACTCCGTCGAGCGGTGCCACCAGCGCGCCGAGCTTGCTCTGGCCGATGGCCACCAGCACGAGGTCGCACTCCACGGTGTGCTCGGAGCCGGCGATGGGCTTCTTGTTCTCGTCGTACGCCTGGCAGACGGCGTGGGTGATCCGGGCGCCGCCCTCGAACCGGACCGGCTGCGTCTGCCACAGCGCCGTCGCGCCCTCGACCTTCGCTGCCTTCCACTCGTGGGCGTACCCGGGCATCACCGCTTCGGTGCCGCGGTAGACCAGGTCCACGCGCGGCACACCGAGTCCGACCAGCTCGCGCACGCCGTCGAGGGCCGTGTTGCCGCCGCCGATCACCAGCGCGCGCTTCACGCCAGCGAGATCGACCCGCCCGAGCTTGAACGCTTCGATGAACGCTACCGCGCCGTGCACGCCAGGGAGGTCCTCTCCGTCACAGCCGAGGAAGCGGTCCGGTCCGAGCCCCACTCCGAGGAAGAGCGCGTCGTGTTTCTCCTCGAGCTCGGCGAAGGTGAGGTCGACGCCGACCTCGACGCCGGTCTTCAGCTCGATGCCGCCGATGCCGAGCACCCACTCGACCTCTTCGGAGGCCCGGTCGGCCTTGATCTTGTACGGCGCGATGCCGCTGACGTTCAGCCCGCCGACGTACGCGCTCTTCTCGTAGATCGTGCACGCGTGTCCGCGCCGACGGAGCTCGTGCGCGCAGGCCAGGGACGCGGGCCCGGCGCCGATCAGGCCGACGCTCTTCCCGGTGTCCGGACCGGCCTCGAAGAACCGCCATCCCTCGTCGAACGCGTGGTCCGTCGCGAAGCGTTGGAGCTTCCCGATCTGGATCGGCGGGACGTCCATGTTGTTGTGCACGCAGTCGCCGACGCAGAGCGTCTCGACCGGGCAGACCCGCGCGCAGCTCATGCCGAGGATATTCGACTCGAAGATCGTGCGGGCCGACCCCTTGAGGTTGCCCGTCGCGATCTTCCGGATGAACTGCGCGATATCGATATGCGTGGGGCACACCAGCGTGCAGGGCGCGTCCTCGCAGAAGAGGCAGCGGTTCGCCTCGACGGCCGCCTGGTTGGCGTCGTAGGGCGGCTTGAAGTCCTCGAAGCACGCCTCGGACCGGTTGGGATCGATCGAGTTGGACATGGGAATCGTCGTTTCGGGGTTGCTCAGCCTTCGAAGGCGCGATCGGTGATGTCGAGGCCGCGATCGATGATCGCGAAGGCCTCGAGGAGCTGTTCCTCGGTGATGCAAAGCGGCGGGTTGCACATGAAGTGACTCCACCGGACGAACGTGAACAGGCCCTCCTCACGGAAGAAGCCGGCCAGCTCGGTCATCGCCGGGTGCGTGCCGTTGTACGGTGCGATCAGGTCGCCGCGCGAGTTCTTCTGCACGTCCATCATGCCGAAGAGCCCGATGCAGCGCCCGACCATCACCGAC
>PVBE011222218.1_pt1 | contig 13286 bp, 15 predicted proteins | sample 1631181 | NCBI WGS metagenome assembly PVBE01 (sample SAMN08397723, study PRJNA350692) | Marine metagenome, whole genome shotgun sequencing project. | isolation source: water | place: Pacific Ocean | collected 2012-04
ATATCGTTTTCCTTCTTCCTCGACCTCACGTTCTTGTCCGTCCATTAATTCTTCAAGACGGTGCCGGCAATCCGCAACAAGCTCGAGACCCTGGAGCGCGTCGGCCTCGGCTATATCAAGGTCGGCCAGCAGGCAACGACGCTTTCGGGCGGCGAGGCGCAGCGCGTCAAGCTGGCCAAGGAACTGTCGCGCCGCGCCACTGGACGGACGCTCTATATCCTCGATGAGCCGACCACCGGCCTGCATTTCCACGACGTGCGCAAACTCCTGGAAGTGCTGCACACCCTGGTCGAAACCGGTAATACGGTGCTCGTCATCGAGCACAATCTCGAAGTCATCAAAACCGCCGACTGGGTCATCGACCTCGGCCCCGACGGCGGCGACGGCGGCGGCCGCCTGGTCGCCGAGGGTCGCCCGGAAGATATCGCCAAACATAGCGAAAGTTATACCGGCCAATATCTCGCCAAGGCACTGGCGCCGAAGCGCGCCAAATCCAAGCGCAGAAAGGCTTCCACGAATCGCTCGGCGGCCTGAATTAATACAATAGTTTAACCATTGCTTAATTGCGCGACAGCTATTCTCGCCGCATGGCTTATGTTGAGCGCATAAAAGAAACGGAGCGCCGGTCGGAGCAGGCGGCTGGCGAGGCGACACCAGATCGCGGCGAGCTGTTGAACATGGCCGTACTGCATCATCAGGCCGGGCGCCTGGATGAGGCTGACGGGCTCTATCGTCTGCTGCTCGATGTCGATCCAGACTTTGCCGCCGCGCTGCATCTTTCCTGCCTGATACGTCTGGCGCGCGACCATCCGCTGATCGAAATGTGGGCCTATAAGTGCGACCAGGAACTGAGCGGCCTCAACAAGTATGCCGATTGCGCCGCGGTGAATATCAATTTCTGGATTTCGCCGGACGATGCCAATTGTGATCCCGAATCAGGCGGCCTCGAAGTGTTCAAGGCTGAAGCGCTAATGTCGTGGGATTTTCGCCGCTACAATAATGAGCAGGACGCCATCGACGAATATCTGGAAGAACAGGGCAGCGAGAGCCTGATCATTCCGCACCGCGCCAACCGCGCCCTGGTTTTCAATTCGAACCTGTTTCACGAGACAGATGATTGCCATTTCTGCGCCGACTACAGTAACCGGCGCACCAACATCACCATGCTGTTCGGCCACCGCTTCAATCGATAGCTGCCGGGCTTCCTCCCATGCCCTATACTGCGCCTCATGAACAAAGATTCTTTGGCCCACGCACGCGTCATAGGCGGCGGCCTGGCGGGCTGCGAGGCCGCCTGGCAGATGGCCGAGCGCGGCATCAACGTCACGCTCAATGAAATGCGGCCCAACCGGCCGACCGAAGCGCACGTCACCAAGCAATTGGCCGAGCTGGTATGCTCCAACTCGTTCCGCTCTGACAATGCGGAGAACAATGCGGTTGGTGTCCTACACGAGGAGATGCGGCGCGCCGGGTCGCTGATTCTACGCTGCGCCGATGCGCACAAGGTGCCGGCCGGCGGCGCTCTTGCGGTCGACCGCGAAGGCTTTGCCGGCGCGGTCGAGAGCGCGCTTGAGGACCACGACAATATTAAGGTCCGGCGCGAGGAAGTTGGTGAGCTACCGGGCGCCGAGGACGGGCCGGTTTTGGTGGCGAGCGGGCCGCTGACCTCGGCCAGTCTCGGCGCCTCCATCTTGCAGCGCAGCGGCACGGAGGCGTTGGCCTTTTTCGACGCCATCGCGCCGGTGATCTACAAAGACAGTATCGATTTCGATATCGCCTGGATGCAGTCGCGCTACGACAAAGAAGGCCCAGGCGGCGATGCCACCGCCTATATCAACTGTCCGCTCGACGCCGCGCAATATGAATCCCTGATCGACGGGCTGGTGGGTGCCGAATACACAGAATTCAAGCAGTGGGAAAAAGACACGCCCTATTTCGAGGGCTGCCTGCCGATCGAGGTGATGGCCGAGCGCGGGCGCGAGACGCTGCGCTACGGTCCGCTCAAGCCAGTCGGCCTGACCAATCCGCGCTCGCCCGAAATTAAATCCCACGCCATCGTGCAACTGCGCCAGGACAATGCGCTCGGTACGCTCTACAACATGGTCGGCTTCCAGACCAAAATGAAACATGGCGAGCAGAAGCGTATCCTCGCCGCCATTCCGGGCCTTGAGAACGCGCGCTTCGCCCGCCTTGGCGGCATGCACCGCAATACTTTTCTCAACTCTCCGCAAACCCTCGACGGCGCGTTGCGCCTGAAAGCGCAGCCCAATATTCGCTTTGCCGGACAAATCACCGGCGTCGAGGGCTATGTTGAAAGCGCCGCAATCGGCCTCCTGGCCGGGCGTTTTATCGCCGAGGAACTGGCCGACGGCGACATCCAGCCGCCGCCGCGGACAACCGCCTTGGGCGCACTGCTCAACCACATTACCGGTGGTCATCTCGCTGAAGGGAGCAGCTTTCAGCCGATGAATGTCAATTTCGGCCTGTTTCAGCCGCTTGAAGGCAAGGTGCACAAGCGCGAGCGCAAGCCGGCCATGGCCAGGCGCGCGCTGGAGGATTTGGCGGCCTGGCTGGCCGCTTAGGGCAAGTCGAGAAAAGCCGCCCGGCTGAGCAATAGCTGGCGGCGCAGCGGGCCGATGGCGGCGCCCGGATGATTGGGGTCATGGCCGCAAGCCGCCAGGCGGCCGAGATAGGCGTCAGCCAGAACGGCCGGCAAGGTGGCGCGCTTGACGTCACGCGCCGCGCCACGGCGGAGCTTGCGTGCCTCATCTATATGCCAGCGGGCAATATCAGAAACCTCCGATACGCCCCCCGGCAACATGTCGCGCCCTTGCGCCGTATGATGCGGCAACGCCCGCATGAGACCGGTTAGCGCCCAGCCAATACCACTATGGCGGGCCAATACCGGCATTGCGCCTGCATCCGCGCCAACCGCTTCAAGCGTCAGCGAGACCAGCGGCGCGGCGCTTTCTTCAGCGTATGTTTCGAGCGCCACCATACTCTCCGGCGGCGCCGCATCCAGATCGCTCTCGCGCGCATCGATCAGGCGGTCGAAATAGCCGCGCGTCAGACTGTGCGCGCGAATTGCCTCGGCCAGTGGTTCAACGACCTCATGCCGGCGAATCCGGCCCTGATAAATTTCGTCGATCGCCTCGCGCCACCATTGCAGGCGAATCTGGCCAAGCATGAGCTCGCTCACCGCCTCGCGGGTGCGCGCGATCTCGGCATTGAACAGGATCAGCGCGAACAGCGCCACGCGGGCGCGCGGCGGTGCAAACAACGCGCAGAGATAGCGGTCATGATCGGCGGCACGGGCGCGCGCGGCAAGGGTGTAAAAAGAATCTATTGCAGTCATGCGCTTTTACAATGGCCTCGCCTGCGTCGGTTTGCCAGAGCGCGGAAGGCTATGCCATATAACTGTTGTAACCAATAGCCGAGCGGAGCCTTCAGCAATGGCCATGATCCACATCGTCGGCGCGGGCATGGCCGGGCTCGCCTCAGCCACCGAGATTGCCCGGTCGGGCCGCGCAGTGACGCTTTATGAGGCGGCAGGCCAGGCCGGCGGGCGCTGCCGCTCGTTTCACGACGAAACTCTCGACCGCCTGATCGACAATGGCAATCATTTGATCCTCGGCGCAAATCCGGCGGTGTTTTACTATTTGGATATTGTCGGCGGGCAAGATGGCTTGGCCGGCCAGAGCCGCGCCGAATTTCCGTTTATCGATGTCACAAGCGGCGAGCGCTGGACGCTGCGCCCGAATGGCGGCCGCCTGCCATGGTGGATTTTCTCGCGCGCGCGCCGCGTGCCGGGCACCAAGTGGACGGATTATCTCGCCGGCCTGAAATTCGCGACGGCGGGAAAAGACGCAAGCGTCGCCGATTGCGTCGGCGCCTCGGGGCCGCTCACCAAGCGCCTGTGGGAGCCGCTCACGGTGGCGGTACTCAACGCCGCGACCGACGAAGGCGCGGCGCGCTTGTTATGGCCGGTCCTGCGCCTCACTTTCGGCCAGGGCGAGGCGGCTTGCCGGGCCTATGTGGCGCGCCGCGGCCTCGGCCCGGATCTGGTCGAGCCCGGGGTGAAATATGTCCGCGCCCAGGGCGGCGGGATCCTCTTCAATCAGCGCCTGCGCGGACTCAATCTCTCGGGCGGGCGAATCAAAGCATTGGAGTTTGCCGCCGAGTCGATAGCACTTGGTCCCGATGACAGCGTCATCCTCGCCTTGCCGCCCGCCGGAATGAGCCAAATTTTGCCGGAAATTTCAGTGCCCTTGGAAACCCGCGCCATCGTCAACGGGCATTTCCGCCTCGACCACCAGTTAGAATTGCCGGGCGGCAACCGCCTGCTCGGCATCATCGGTGGCACCGCGCACTGGTTGTTCGCGCGCGACAACATCGCCTCGGTCACGGTGAGCGCAGCGGACAAATTGGCCGCCCAGAACTCCGATGAGATCGCCAAGCTGCTATGGCAGGATATTGCCCGGGCTCTCGGAAAACCGCCGTCAGCGCCGCCCCCATACAGAATCGTCAAGGAGAAGCGGGCGACCTTCGCGCAGATACCGACGATGCTGGCCAAGCGGCCACCGGCCCGCACCGCCTACAAAAATCTCTTTCTCGCCGGTGATTGGACCGACACCGGACTGCCGGCAACGATCGAGGGCGCCGTGCTCTCCGGTCAGCGCGCCGCCGGCCTTGCCCTCAGCTCAGACTAGCGCGCGCTTGCACAGCCACCACCGGGCCGCCGGATAAATTTCGGGCAAAGCAATTGAAACACCCAAGTAATGCACTATGCTTTTCGTCGAGCGCGACAACAAAAGGGGAGAAAGGTGCAATGAATAACCCACTTGAGAAATTATCCAGCACTGTGGTGATGGGGATTGTCCTCACCGTCATCATGGTCGCCGTCCTCGCTGCAATCGCATGATGAAAGGGAGGAACAAATAATGGACCTGTTTAACGAAGTTTGGGGCCTGTTTATGATGCGCTGGCTGCATGTGCTGAGCGGCGTCATGTGGATTGGCCTGTTGTGGTATTTCAATTTTGTCCAGATTCCCAATATGCCGAAAATCCCGGACGACCAAAAGCCGGCGATCGGCAAGGTGATCGCGCCGGCGGCGCTATGGTGGTTCCGCTGGGCGGCACTCGCTACCCTGGTGACCGGGCTGATCCTGGCCGGCTGGCAAGGCTATATCCTCGATGCCATCACCCTCGGTATCGTCGGTGCGGCGGATGACGCCTTTGTCATTAAACATTGTGCCATCGGTATCGGCATGTGGATGGGCATTATCATGGCCTTCAATGTTTGGGGCGTTATCTGGCCCAATCAGAAGAAGGCGCTTGGTATCGTTCAGGTTGATGCCGACACCAAGAAGAAAGCGGCGCGAACGGCGATGCTGTTCTCGCGCACCAATACCATGCTCTCGATCCCAATGCTTTACGCCATGGTCTCGGCGCAAAACATCTACTGATCCGGGAGCGGACAATCAAAAAGCCGGGCTCCTTCACCGGGGGCTCGGTTTTTTTGTTTGATCCCTCAAACGCCGGGCGGCCACATCCGTGGCCTTGGCTTGGGGGCTACCTCGTATTAACTCGGGCGCACTCTTTTTGTAGACCCTTAATTGCCGGGCGCGCGCATCCGCGCGCTTGGCTTGGCACGCTTGCCGGAATGCATTATGCATTCCTAATGGTGCACAATCGTGAAGACCCGTTATTCGACCGCGATCAAAGCCACGGCGACGCGGCGTTCTTCGGCCATCAGCACATTGTAGGTCCGGCACGCCGCGCCGCTTTCCATGCCGTCGACGGTGATGGCGCCGGCGCGGAGCGCCTCGCGCACTTCCTTGGGGATGCGCTCGACCCGCGCGCCGCAGCCTATCAGCAATAGTTCAATGGCGGGTTCGGCGGCCAGCACTTGAGCAACACTCTCGGCCGTAATCTCAGCAAAATTTGAAACCGGCCACGGCCAGACATGCTCCGGCGTGACGATAATCGAGCCCTCGTAACGCTCGCCAGCGACACGGAAGCCGCCCGCGCCATAATGGTCTACATATTTTCGATCAGCCGGAATTTCTGGCGTGATGTCCATTTAGCGTTTTCAGCTTAGCGCTTCTTACGCCGGCGCTTGTTGCGCCTGGCACGCGAGGACGAGGCGCGGCGGCTGGCGCGCGAGCCGCCGGCATCCAGCTCCGGCTCCAACACGGGCTCGTCATCATCATCGTCCTCATCATCCGGCACCGGCAGATTGGCGAAGCGCTGCAGTGCCGCGTCATTCTCGATGCCGTCCTTCGATTTTGTCCGTTCGGCCGCGCCAAAACCAGATGGCGCAACATTCGTGCCGGTGCCCGGCTTGACTGTCATCAGGGCTGCGGCGGCGATGAATACGGATGAATAGGTGCCGACGACAACACCCCAAATCATGGCGATGGTGAAATCGCGGATCACCTCGCCGCCGAAGATGAGCAGCGCCGCCAAAGCGAGCAAGGTGGTGAGCGAGGTCATGACGGTGCGCGACAGCGTATCGTTGACGCTGACATTGAGCAGCTCGACCAAGGGCATCTTCTTGTATTTCCGCAAATTCTCGCGCACCCGGTCATAGACCACGACGGTATCGTTCATCGAATAGCCGACGATCAGCAGAATCGCCGCAACAATGGCCAAGTTAAACTCGAGGCCAAAGAGGGCAAACATACCGAGAGTGAGGACTACATCATGCACCAGCGCGACGATAGCGCCGATGGCGAAGGGCAATTCGAAACGGAACCAGATATAGACCAGCATCAGCGCGATCGAGAGAGCCATGGCGATAATGCCCGCCTGGATCAGCTCGGCGCCGACCTTGGGGCCGACAAACTCGGTTCGCCGGTAGGTCATGCCGCCACCAAAATTCTTTTCCAAGGCGTTGCGCACAACAGTAATCGCCGCCTGTTGCGCCTCGGCATCACCCGGCTGGCGTTCGATGCGGATCAACACATCGGTATCGGAGCCGAATTCCTGCAGGCTGACTTCGCCCAGGCCCAGATCGCCCAGCGTCGCCCGCATGCCGGCGATATCGGCGGTTTGCTCGGTGCCGACCTCGATCAGAATGCCGCCTTCGAAATCGATGCCGAAATTCAGCCCTTTGACAAACAACAGCACGATGGAAAGGACGATAAGTACGGCGGAGAAGATAAAAAAGCCGCGCCTGAGGCGCAGAAACGGGACGTCTGTCTTGTCCGGGATGATGCGAATGTGCCACATGATCTACACCCGACCTATAGCGGTAATGTCTTGGGACGGGTGCGCTTGAGCCACCACACCAGAATGTAGCGGCTCACCAGCATGGCGGTGAACATCGACGTGACGATGCCGATACCGAGCGTCACGGCGAAGCCCTGGACCGGCCCGGAGCCAAAAATATAGAGAATGAAGGCGGCGATCAGGGTGGTCAAATTCGAATCAAAAATCGTCGTGAAGGCGCGCTTATAACCCGCCTCCATGGCCGAGAATGGCGACCGGCCGCCTTTTACCTCTTCGCGGATGCGCTCGAATATCAACACATTGGCATCCACCGCCATGCCGATAGTGAGCACGATCCCGGCGATACCCGGCAGCGTCAAAGTTGCCTGAAGCACCGAGAGCAGGCCGAGAATAATAACCAAGTTCAGGATCAAGGCGATATCGGCGACGATGCCAAAAAGGCCGTAATATAGCAGCATAAAGACAATCACTGCGGCGAGGCCGATCAGGCTGGCGATCTTGCCGGCATCGATCGAATCGGCGCCGAGGTCCGGGCCGACGGTGCGTTCCTCGAGAATCTTCATCGGCGCCGGAAGCGCGCCGGCGCGCAGCAGGAGAGCTAGGTCATGCGCGCTCTGGGTGTTGAAATTACCGCTGATGACGCCGCTGCCGCCGAGGATTGCCTCGCGGATAACCGGCGCGCTGATGACCTTGCCGTCGAGCACAATGGCGAACGGCCGGCCAACATTCTCCTGCGTGACGCGGCCGAATTTCTTAGCCCCACTGGTATCGAAGCGGAAATTGACCACCGCCTGATTGTCCTGGAAGGTCGGCTGCGAATCGACCAGCGAATCGCCGCTCACCATGATGCGCTTACGGATCGGATAGAAGCGCGGATTGCCTTGATCATCGACCTCATCGTCCGCAGGCAGTTTCATTGTGCCGGGCGGCAGGCGGCCACGCGCCAAATCGGCATCGGTGACCGTCTGATCGACTAGATGGAAGGACATTTTCGCCGTCTTGCCGAGGAGCCGCTTGAGCCGTTCCGGATCATCGAGCCCGGGAAGCTGCACCAGGATGCGATCCTCGCCCTGGCGCTGGATCGTCGGCTCGGCCACGCCGGTTTCATCGATACGGCGGCGGATGATCTCGATCGACTGGCCGAGGGCTGAGCTTTTGCGCGCCGTGATCGCGGCTTCGGTCAAGGATAGGACGAAAGCACCGTCGTCACTTCCCTGGACCTGTAGTTCACGGTCTAGATCGAAGAGTAGTTCGTGCGCGGCCTCGAGATTTTCGAGCTTGGTCAATTGAAACACCACCGTCAGCCCGCGCCGCTTCAGTCCGGTATAGCCGATACGCTTGCCTATGAGCTCCTTGCGCGCATCGTCGACCAGCGCATCAATCCGCTCGATCAGCACATTCTCGATCTGCACTTCGAGCAACAGATGGGAGCCGCCCTGCAGGTCAAGACCGAGATTGACCTGCTGGCTCGGCAGCCAGTCCGGATAGGATTCGCTAATCGAATCCTTGTTGAACAGGTTGGGCACGGCGAACAGGACCGATGCCGCGCAGATCAGCACGACAACGATTACTTGCCAGAGACTGATTCGCAACATGGGTGAGCGTTACAATTCAGACGGAGGTGAGGCCAAGACCCTACTTGTCGGTCTTTTCCCCGGACGAATCATCTTGCGATTCCTCATCCTCGAATTCGCCGTCATCCTCATAATCCTCAGCTTAGTCTTCATCATCGAAAGCGGGATCGGGGCGGCGGATTACTTCGGAAATCATATTGCGCATGACGCGAACACGGACATTGGGTGCAATCTCAACCAGGAGATTGTCGTCGCGCCCGACCTTGACCACATGACCAACAATGCCGCCATTGGTCACGATATCGTCGCCACGATGCACATCACTAGGCATGGCGCGATGCGCTTTCTGCTTTTTCTGCTGCGGGCGAATCAGAAGAAAATAGAAAACGACGAAAATCAGCACCAGAGGCAGGATCGCACCGATGCCACCTAGGCCGCCTTCGCCTTCGCCGCCCGCTCCCGGTTGGGGACATGCGGTCAAGCCAAAAAGGACCAATCCCAGCAGGCTTACTTTTCCCGCCACCGCGAGATTTCCCGCCTTGGCAAACAATCGAGGCATATTTCTTCCTCTCCTCAAATTCGGGCCCTTTGGGCCCCCAAAAAATTGCCCCGCAAGATAGGCAATAAAAGCCCTATGGGCAAATAGTAATGCGCGCCCCGGCGTTGACCGTGAGAGTGCTTATGAATAGGTTGCGCGGGCTTTTACAAATAAACCCCGTTCAGGTTCTCGCATGTCCAACCCAAATACAGAAGCGTTATTACACCGCATCGCAGAAGCGCTTGAGCGCCTGGCGCCGCCCGAGCGGGTGGATGCACCGCTCGATTCCGCCGACGCCTTCGTTTGGCATGCCGAAGGTGAGTATCTTGAGCCCGTTCGCCACATTAATCGGGTCGATTTGGCGCTTTTGAAGGGCATTGAGCAGGTGCGTGACCTGCTGCATGAAAATACCCAGCGTTTCGTTGCTGGCCTCTCCGCCAATAATGCACTCCTTTGGGGCGCGCGCGGTATGGGCAAAAGCTCGCTGATCAAGGCGGTGCACGGCGCCATCAATAAGGAGCAACCGGGCAGCCTGGCCCTGATCGAGATTCACCGCGAGGAAATCCCATCCCTGCCCGAGCTTTTGGTCAAATTGCGCGGCAATGCGCGCCGCGCCATCCTGTTTTGCGACGATCTATCCTTCGATTCGGACGATACCACTTACAAATCGCTTAAGGCCGTTCTTGAAGGCGGCATCGAGGGCCGGCCCGAAAACACATTATTAGACGCCACCTCGAACCGGCGCCACCTGATGGCGCGCGATATGATCGAAAACGAACAATCGACCGCCATTCATCCAAGCGAAGCAGTTGAGGAAGCGGTATCGCTGTCGGACCGTTTCGGTCTTTGGCTCGGTTTCCATACCTGCGACCAGCAGACCTATTTCGACATGATCCAGGGCTATGTCGATTTTCACGGCATCGAGGTTTCGCCAGAGGAACTCAAAGCCGCGGCGATCGAATGGACGATGACACGTGGCGCTCGCTCTGGCCGCGTCGCCTGGCAATTCGTCCAAGATCTCGCCGGGCGCAAGGGAACGGCGCTGAAAGGCGAATAGAGTCCGTACCAATGGATCATAAAGAATGACCCGTTGTATTTGCCCTCAGACGCCGGGCGGCCACATCCGTGGCCTTGGCTACCTCGCATAAGCTCGGGCGCGCAGTCGCGCTTGCCAGAATGCGGTAGGCATTCTGGAAAATCTAGATTTTAGCTAAATACTTGACCGGATTAACTGGTTTACCGTTACGCCGCAGTTCGAAATGCGCCTGCGGTGATGAAACATTTCCCGTACTGCCAGCATGGGAGATGATTTGCCCGCGCTTTACCTGATCGCCGCGCGTGACCAGGAGGGTTTCATTATGGGCATAAGCACTCATCCAGCCGCCGTCATGGCGAATGAGAAGTAGATTTCCGTAGCCCGGCAGCTCGTTTCCGGCATAGGCGACGACACCGTTTTCGCTGGCCCGCAGCGGCGCGCCTGACGGCAGCGCGAAATTGATGCCGTCATTGTGCAGGCCGCCCTCCTTGGGTCCGAAGCTCGACAGCATGCGGCCCTCAGCCGGCCAGAGAAAATATTTACTGGCGCGCGGCGGCGGCTTGGTCGGCAGGCCCTTGGCTGCCCGCTTGACGACCGGCGCGGCAGGCTTACTCTCAGCCACGTTTACGCTTTTAGTGGCCTCGGGCTGAGCGCCCGGCAGGCGCAGGCGTTGGCCGATAATCAGGCGATAAGGCGCCGGAATGGCATTGACCCGCACCATGGCGCTCATATCGACGCCATAATGCTGCGACAGGCCATAGAGGGTCTCGCCGGCGTGCACGCTGTGGAAGCGCGCGACCGGCAGGCGGATAGTCTGGCCAATGAGCAGCTTATAGGGCGGTTTCAGCCGGTTGGCATTGATGATATCGCGCACACCGACATTGTGGCGGCGCGACAGGGCATAGACCGTATCCCCTGCCCGCACCTTGACGGCGCCAACCGCCGCACCAGACTCTAACGACTGCTCTATTGGTGCCTGCTCTACCGGCGCCTGTTCTATTTGCGCCGGCTTGGCTCGCGGCAGCGGCACTGTTTTGCCAACCGTCTCGGTACGTGCCTCGGTTTGCGGTTTCTCCTGAGGTTTCGGCGCCGATGTTTGCTGCGACGAGGATCCGCCACGCACCACCGGTGCCGGCGGCTGGTAACAGGCGGCCAACAGCAAGAGCAAAGCGGCGGGCGCCACCACGCCGCTCGACATAACGCGCCGTTTCAAGAGCATGGTAAAAGTGTAAACGAGCCGCCCACGGCACTTCAACGGCGCTCAGGGTCAGTCCGCGCCAAGCCCTTGCTCAGCCACCTTCTGCGGGCGCCGGCATGCCGTCGAGCAGGGGCACGAAGCGGGCGTCCATGAGCGCTTCGCGTTCGACTCCATCTTCCGTGCGGCGCAGGCGGACGATCTTTTGTTCCCGCCCGCTTTCGGCGATCGGCAGGATCATCACCCCGCCCTCGCGCAATTGCGCCAGCAACACATCGGGCATCATCGCCGCCTGGGCGGTGACGATAATGCGGTCGAACGGCGCCTGCTGAGGCCAACCCTGGCTGCCGTCGCCGACCTGAAGGACGATATTGCTAAGGCGTAATTCGGCAAAACGCGCCTCGGCTTCCTTGGCCAGGTTTCGGTGACGTTCGATGGTGTAGAGGCGGCGGCATAGGTGCGAGAGTATCGCCGCCTGATAGCCAGAGCCGGTGCCGATTTCGAGCACCTTCAAGCGCGGCCCCAACTCGAGCGCCGCCGTCATTTCAGCAACGATCTGCGGTTGGCTGATGGTCTGGCCGGCGTCGATGGGGAGGGTAATATTTTCGTAGGCCTGGTCCTGGAACGCCTCGGGCACGAATAATTCGCGCGGCACACGCTCCATCGCGGAAAGAACGCCGGTATCGGAGACGCCCTGTTTGCGTAACTCCATCAGCAGGCGAATCTTGCGGATGTCGCCGTTCAAGGAAACGCCTTGGAGAGCGCCCGAAGGCTGGGCCGGTGCGTGAGATCGAGATGGAGCGGTGTGATCGCGATATAGCCGTCATCGACGGCGCGCAAATCCGTACCGCGCGCACCATGCACCTCGCCCGCTTCATCCTGGCCGATCCAATAATAGGTTCGCCCGCGCGGGTCGATACGCTCCTCATAGGCGTCGCCGACCTCGTGCTCGCCCTGTTTGCTGGCGCGGATGCCGCGCACCTGTGCCGCCGGCAGATCGGGAAAATTAACGTTTATCAGTACATTGTTGGGCCAGCCCTGCTTGAGCAGTGCGCGCACCGTCTTGGCGCCCCAATGCTCGGCCGTTTTCCACCTGACGCGCCCGCCATCTTCATGAACCTGACTGAGTGCAATCGAGGGCACACCCAGGAGCGTCCCTTCCATCGCCGCCGCGATGGTGCCGGAATAGGTCACGTCCTCGCCGATATTGCCGCCGCGATTAACGCCTGACAACACCAGATCGGGCCGCTTGCCGTTCAATACCTTGTGCAGCGCGAGATACACGCTATCGGTCGGCGTGCCGTTGACCGCCCAGCGCCGTGCCGAAATGCGGCGCAGGCTCAAGGGGCGGTGCAATGTGAGCGAATGGGAGGCGGCGCTTTGTTCGGTCTCGGGCGCCACCACCCAGACATCTTTGCTAAGTGTGCGGGCAATGCGCTCAAGCACCTTCAGGCCGGGCGCCAGAATACCGTCATCATTGGAAATAAGAATGCGCATTATGCGATACGCTCCATTCCAGCCATGCGATCACGCAATATTTCCGGCACGGTAATCGAGCCATCGGTATTTTGGTAATTCTCCAAAACGGCGACGAGGGTGCGCCCGACGGCGAGGCCGGAACCGTTCAACGTGTGCACGAACTCGGTGCCCTTGGCGCCGCTCGGACGAAACCGCCCGCTCATGCGCCGCGCCTGAAAATCACCGCAATTG
>PVBE012426320.1_pt1 | contig 13286 bp, 13 predicted proteins | sample 1631181 | NCBI WGS metagenome assembly PVBE01 (sample SAMN08397723, study PRJNA350692) | Marine metagenome, whole genome shotgun sequencing project. | isolation source: water | place: Pacific Ocean | collected 2012-04
CCTGCCGACGGTAGAAAAGGAGCTTCCGGATCTGGAGCACTGCGAGCTTCGGCCCTTCCAGCGTGCTGTGGAGGCGGGCGTAGAGATCGTCATGACCGCCCATGTGGTCTTCCCGGCGTGGGATGAGGACCTCCCTGCCACCATGTCCGAGCGCATCCTCCGGGGCTGGCTGAGGGAGCGCCTGGGTCACAAGGGACTCATCGTGAGCGATGACATGGAGATGAAGGCTGTCCGGGGCCGCTATCCCCTGGAGCAGCAGCTTCAGGCGGCCTGCCGTGGCACGGTGGATCTCTTCTTGTGCTGCAAGGAACTCGATCTACAGCTGGAGGCATGGGAGACTCTGATCAAGCTCCAGGAGAGGGATCCTGGTCACGATGCGCTCGCCATCGATAGCAACCGTCGCCTGCTTGCTCTGCGGGAGCGATTCCTGCTCCATCCGCCGCCAGCACCTGCGCTGGATGTAGTGGGAGGCGTGGCCAACCGCGACCTTGCGCTGCGGGTGGCGGCTCGCGGACAGGCATGATTCAGCCGATGTGCTACACCAATCTCATCCTGGAGGCCGCTGCATGTTGATTCTCCTTGCTTGGCTGGTGGGGTTTGCTTGGGCTGGTGATTGCCAGAGCCCTCGAGAGGTCTCCGAGGAGTCGCTCCAGGTGGCCTGGATCTCTCGCACTGGAAAGCAGGTGGCGGGAAGAAGCTACCTGGAGGTGGTTCGCACCGGCGATCTCCGTGCTTGGCTGGAGCGCAACGGCAGAGAGCCTCTGCGGCTGCTGCGCGGGCTGGGCATGGTGAAGGGCAAGCGCGGCAAGCGCAAGGCGGCTCAGCGCTGGAAGATCACCTTGTTCGACGTGCGACGGGACATCTTGTGTCGGGCCATCATGGATGCCACACCGGGCGAGGGGCGGGGCGGGGTCAGCGTGTGCGAAGAGTCCCAGCACAAGCCGAAGTGGGGTCACCGCCCGGGCTTTACAGGCTGCGGCTACATCCAGGACACCCAGGCCAATGTGCGCGGGCTGGATGTGTACAGAGTCCGCTGGGCGGATGCTGCGAGCTGGGGTTTCTGCGTCCTGCCGCTCAGCCGTTTTCTGAAGGAGAGCTGAGGGTCGTCAGATCCCCAGCGACTCGCCAGTCAGCTCGGCGACCACGGAGTTCTCCAGGCGGCCAGAGAGGTAGACACAGCCTCGTCGGAGATCCGAGGACCCGTCCAGAGCGGCGATGACCCCCTTGGAGCCTATCTCCAGCAGATAGGGCAGGATGGCATTGGTGAAAGCATGGGAGGCTGTCCGGGCCACCTCTGCGGGGAGGTTCGGGATGCACATGTGGCGCACCCCATCCACCTCGTAGATGGGCTCGTCCGGAGTGGTGGGTCGGCTGGTCTCAGCACAGCCGCCCTCATCGATGCTCATGTCGATCAGCATCGCACCGGTGCGCATATTGCGCAGGTGCCTGCGGGTCAGCAGCTTGGGGGCAGGGCGGCCAGGGACGGCCACGGCGCAAATGACCAGGTCCGCTCCGTTGATGGCTGCATCCAGGTAGTAGCCGCTGGCGATCGCCGTGGTGATTCCATCCAGTTCTCGAGAGAGCCGGCTGAGTCGTCGAGGGTCCCTGTCGAGCACCGTCACACGCCCACCGAGGCGCTGGGCCTCCCGCGCTGCCGCCCCTCCTGCTGCGCCCGCACCGATTACCACCACGCCAAGCGGTGGTACGCCAGGCATGCCGCCGAGGAGTCGGCCCATGCCGCCACCGCTGACCAGCAGGTGGCGGACCGCCAGCGTGACAGCCACGCGCCCCCCGATGGCCGAGACGGTCTCCAGGATGGGCCGGGTACCGTCGTTGGCCTCGATGAGCTCATAGGCGATGGCTGTCACACCTCGATCGCGAAGGATGGTTCTGAGGTGCTCAGCCCGGGGGGACCACAGATGCAGGAAGCCGAGCACTGTTCCGCCGGACCGGAGGAGGTTGGCCTCCTTCTGGTCGGGTCCGTGGATCTTGACCAGGACATCTGCATCCTTGGCGACCTCGCCCAGGCTCAGGCGAATCTCTGCGCCGGCAGCCAGGTACTCATCGTCAGAGAAATTTGCTCCCTGCCCCGCACCGGATTCTACCAGGACCGCGAGTCCCATGGCCGTGAGCTGCTCGGTACCGGCTGGCGTAATTGCAACGCGGCGTTCCCTCGGTACCACCTCTCGAACAAAGCCAAACGACAGTGACACTGCCACCTCCTCGCGCGGGAAGTCTACACCCCAGGGCGGCCTGAGGATACAGGGGAAACACATGGAAGATTCAAGCCGGACCCTGTACTGCGCGAGCTGCCTGACGACCTTTGGTTCAGACGGTGTCGCGTGCCCCAATCTGAGCTGTGGCCGTGGTCGTCCAGATGAGGGATGGGGACGGATGTATCAGCCCGGCGAGACCATGGATCGGAACTTCCATGTGGAGAAGACCCTGGCGCTCGGAGGTGCTGGGGTGACCTACCTGGTGAAGGAATTGGGCCCCGAAGGGAAGCCCTCCGGACCCAAGATCGCCCTCAAGCTGTTGTTTGCCTCGCGCGATCACGGCTCGTATCTGCAGCGACTCTCCACCGAGGCCCAGATCCTCCAGCAGCTCGATCACCCCCACATCGTTGAGTACCTGGGCTTTGTGCACCGGACCGGGCACTCCCCCTACCTGCTGACGCGCTTTGAGGAGGGGGGCAGCCTCCTGGACCACATGCGGCGGGTCGGTACCCTCTCTGTGAAAGCGGCAGCCAGGATTGGGCGGCAGGTCTGCTGGGCGCTGGAGAAGGGCCACTCCAAGAACATCATCCATCGGGATCTCAAGCCGGAGAACATGCTGCTCAAGGAGGTCGTGGAACGGGAAGGGGATCCACATGTGCGGGTGGCGGACTTTGGCATCGCCAAGGTTCAGGGGAGTCTGGGCAGCGGACTGACCCGAACCGGGGCCTTCGTGGGCACCCCCCAGTACGCTGCACCCGAACAATTCGTGGGTGAGCCTGCCACCGCAGCGGCGGATGTCTACTCCCTGGGCGCAGTGCTCGTCTTCTTGATGACCGCCCGCCCGGTGGTGAAGAAGGCCCACCTCTCCGCACCGGAGGATGTCTACCTGGAGCTGGAGAGCAAGCTGCCGGCCAGCGTCAATCGGGCCAAGGACCCTGAGGATGACAACCGGCGGATGAACCTGGTCTTAGCCCAGGCCATGCAGTTCGATGCGTCCATGCGATGCAGCATCCCTCAGTTTGATCGCATGCTCGAGGCGTTGCTGGATGAGAGGGACCCGGTGGTGGAGCCACTGGCCTCAGGGAGCGGTGAGGATGTTGAAGATCCGGGAGTGTCCCTCAAGAGTCTTCCCCCAGTCGAGATCCCCCAGCCGGAGGAGACCACTGTGGATCCGATCGAGCCAGGCCAGGAGCCGCCAGGACCGGACGAGGAGACCCACGAGGATCGGTCCATCGATATGACTCCGTCCTCGGAGACTCAGACGCAGGACTACGTCCCTGAGGAGGAGGGGGAGGCTACAAGCTCAGGTGGCGGATTCCGCTTGGGCCTGGTGGTAGTGGCCCTGCTGCTCGTCGGACTGCTCGGTGCAGCTGGCTGGCTGGGCTGGACCTGGTGGAAGGTCCCGTGGACGCTGGAAGGTCAGCCGATCATCGGAGGGCAGGCCCCCCACAGTCTGATCGATGTCCGGACCGACAAGGCCAAGGCGCGGCGCCAGTCGCTCAAGCCTCTCCTGCGTCGGGAGCTCAGGGGCTACTGGAGCACCTGCTCCAAGAGCAAGCGACCCCGAAAGGACCTCTTCCTCGAGCTGGTGATAGAGCCAGATGGCAAGGTCCGCTGGGTCCGCCCCGTGAAGAATGATGCTCCGGAGGCGCACTGGTGCGTGGCCAAGAAGATGCGCTTCACCAAGCTCAAGAAGTGGCGCAGCCTCCGGCCGATTCGAACAAGAGTGAAGGTGGAGTACGAGGCCAAGTGATGTGTCGCTGGTTCTTGATTCTGCTCCTGGGATGCCCCTCGTCGGTCAAAGAGGCCACGTCCGTGGTGGTGGGGGAGAGACGGGAGGAGGCTGAGCGGGTGGTGGTGGTTCCCGTAGATGGGCAGGTGGGTGCGGGCGCACCCAACATCCTGCTGATCTCACTGGACACGGTTCGCCCTGATCACACATCCGCCTATGGCTACAGCAAGGACACCACCCCGCTGCTGGCCAGGTATGCGGCGGAGGGGGCTGTGTTCGAACATGCCTACGCCCAGGCACCGTCGACGAGCCCCACCCACGCCTCCATGTTCACGGGCTTGTATCCCTCCACCCACGGCTACTACTCCTACAAGTACCGCCTGGCATCGGAGCACAACACCCTGGCAGAGATCCTGAAGTCTGCTGGGTACCGGACCTTTGGGGTGGCAAGCTCAGTGAAGTTCGTGCAGCGGACCGGCCTGCAGCAGGGCTTTGACAAGTTCGATCGGATTGGCGGGCCCAAGAACGCTCGGAGTGCACAGGTCAATGAAAAGACCATCCGGTACATGAAGACGGCATCCGATCAACCGTTCTTCGGATTCATTCACTACTTCGATGCCCATGCCCCGTACGCAGCTCCCGAGCCGTATCGGAACAAGTGGCATCCAGCGCTCTCCCACCCCAAGCCGGAGTGGACCAGCCGCTTCATCAAGAAGAACCGCCGCAATCGCCTGACGGTCAACCCGATGATCGCCGGCTACCTCGCGGGCTTGTATGACGGGGAGCTGAGCTACCTCGACACCTTCCTGGGGCAGCTCCTCGCGGCTGTGCCACAGACGAAGAAGCGCAGCACCCTGGTGGTTGTCACCTCAGATCATGGCGAGGCCTTCTTCGAGCATCGCTACCTTGGCCACAGCCATGTGCTCTACGAGGAGATCATGCGGGTGCCGCTGGTGGTCTGGTGGCCCGGCAAGGTGGCACCTGGTCAGCGCATGAAGGTACCAACACAGACCGTGGACCTCGTTCCCACCCTGCTCGAGCTTGTCGGCATTCCTGTGCCATCCGGCCTCGAGGGGCGGTCGCTGGCAGCCCCGCTGCTTGGAGCAGGCCCGGAGCCGAAATCGGTTCCGCTCTTCCTTCAGTCCCCGAAGTTCTTTGGACTGATCGAAGACCTTCCGACAGGTCGCTTCAAGCTCACTGTTCGTCTCAAGAACCAGCGGGCCCGGTTGGTCAATCTCACAGCCGATCCGGAGGGCAAGACCAACCTTGTTGAGAGTCAGGTCTCGGAGCTGAATGTCATGAAGCAGCGCATCTCGAGCTTGCCCTTTCAGGATCCAAGAGGGCGAAGCGTGGAGCGGGATGAGTTCGACGATGCAGAGCTTTTGGAGCTCAAGGCACTGGGCTACATCGAGTAGCTCGGGGAACAGTGGTGTCTGGCTGGGGTTTCTGGCCTCTGGCAAGACCCCGGGGCTTGTGTGCGGGCCCGACCCTTCCCTCGCTGATCCAATCCTCCGAGTCCGTCCACCTCCCGGGGTCTTGTCTTTGAGGCGTGTGGTCGGGCTGGGTCGGGGTTAGCTACCTGCGATTGCATCCAGGAGGCACCGTGTCCCAGATTCGCCCCTTTCGTGGCCTGCGCCCGAGTGACGACCTCGCTGATCGCATCATTGCCCCACCCTATGACGTGCTCTCCGAGGAGGAAGCGAGGCATTTAGCGGAGCCCAATCCGATGTCCTTTCTGCACATCACACGCCCAGAGGTAGACCTGCCGGTGGGCAGCGATGCGCATGGCCCGGAGGCGCACGCCAAGGCCCGTGAGAACCTGGATGCTTTTGTGGATCAGGGCTGGATGGTGCAGGACGAGTCGCCATGCTTCTACCTGTACAAGCAGGTCTGGCGGGGTCGGACCCAGACGGGGCTGATGGCTTCGTGCTCTGTGGCCGAGTACGACGAGGGGCTCATCAAGAGACACGAGCTGACACGCCCGGACAAGGAGCAGGACCGGGTGGACAATATCTCAGCACTCGATGCCCAGTCGGGCCTGGTATTCCTGGCCTACCGGGATGACTCAGAAGCCGTTCGGGATGCAATCTCCCGCGCAATCGCCACCAGCCCCGCGTGGACCGCGACCACAGAGGATGGAGTGGAGCACAGCCTCACGGTGATCAACGATCCAGTCACCATCGGTGCGCTGGTCGGAGCCTTTGCGAAGGTCCCAGCCCTGTATGTGGCCGATGGTCACCATCGCTCCGCAGCCGCCAGTCGGGTGGCAGCGGCGCGGGGTGGAGACGGCAGCAGCGGCCGCTTTCTCGCGGGCCTCTTTCCGGACTCCGAGCTCGATGTCCTGGCCTACAACCGGGTGGTGCGAGATCTAAATGGCAAGAATCCAGACGCCTTCCTGGCGGCTGTCTCGGAAGACTTCGAGGTCACCGAGGATGCCGCTCCGATGCCCAGCGGCCGAGGTCGCTTCAGCATGTACCTGGCGGGTCAATGGTACGGGCTGGTGGCCAAGGAGGGCGTGGTTCCCAATGACCCGGTTGGTTCCCTGGATGTGGCCGTTCTGCAGGAGAGGGTCCTGGGCCCACTGCTCGGGATTGAGGACCCCCGGACGGACATGCGCATCTCCTTTGTGGGTGGGATTCGCGGACACAAGGCGCTGGAGGCTCGCGTGGACAGGGGTGATGCCGAGGTGGCATTTCATCTCTACCCGACCGGCATGGACCAGCTCTTTGATGTGGCCGATGCCGACAAGCTGATGCCGCCGAAGAGCACCTGGTTCGAGCCCAAGCTCAGGGCTGGCGTGCTGCTCCATCGGATCTGCTAGCCAGCTTCCGCCCCATCCTCCAGGTGAGCTCTGGCGCTAGGTGCGCCTGGCTGCCTTGTCCTTTGCTGCGGCCTGTAGCCAGAGGGCAGCATCACTGTGGCTCTGGAACTTGTGGTGGCGTGCGTGGGCCCACTGCGGGTCTGCCTGTCGCTCAGTGAAGATGGTCTGGTAGTAGGCGTACCGGGTCCAGGCCCACATCACGACCGACCGCTCCGGGTCCCGCGAATACAGGTTGGCCCAGGGCTCCTTGTTGCCATTCCACAGCTCCTCTCGGGTCAGCGTCCGGCGGAGGGTTCGGCCAATGATCTGGCGCATCATGCGCCAGCGGGCGGGGTGGAGCCAGATCACATCGGTGGCCTGGGCCCAGACAAGATCCCGGACGGGCGCGTAGTTGCCGTCGATGACCCAGGTGGGGTTGGCCTCCATAAAGGCACTCACCCGGGCCCGGAACTCGTCCTCGGTAAGCTGGGTCCAGTTCGCCTGGTGGAAGACACTGTCGAGCTCGAGTCGGCGAAGCCCCAGCCGCCTGGAGATCTCTGCGGCGAGTGTGGACTTTCCCACCCCGCTGCAGCCGACAACACAGACTCGCTGTGCAGTCATGGGTACACCTCCCGGCTACTGGACGTACCCAATGGCTCGCATGAAGGCTTCGCGCTCCGCTGTGCTCATGCCGGTGTCTGCAGCGGGCTCAGTAGGTGGGGGCTTCGGCGGCTCTTCTTCCAGCATGCGCAGGCCCAAGACGATCAGCCCAAAGGCGATGAGGACGATGAACGGGGTCTTTTTGTTGCTCACAGGGGTACCATAGCCCCATGGGTGTCGGTGAGCAGTCGGATGAGAGTGGGACGGCGGCCTGGGTAGGTCAGGCGGAGATGGCCGTCCGCACCCTGGGTGAGCGCCGGATGCGATCGGCCAGGCTGGGAGAGATCCTGGCTGCTCAGGACGCGCCTGCACTCGTCGAGGGACTCGGTGCGCTGCAGGCCAGGGCGGCCTCGGGCCAGAAGTGGGCGCGAGTGGCATTGCAGGAGCTGGCCCTGGAGCGAGAGATCTTCGAGGTGGTCCCCTACCGTGTGCGGGAGAGCGCCTATGGCATCGCCCAGGAGTCTGGACGAGCAGAGATCGCGGCGATGTTGCTGACCTCCACCGAGAATCCGAACCCCAAGGCCCGCGAGGCCATGACCGGAAACGAGTATGCGCGGGAGTCCCTGGGGGAGCGGTGCGCATCTGCGCGCATGCGGGATCGGAACAAGCTCGATCGACTACTCCATGATCGGGATCATCGGGTGATCGAGATTCTGCTGAACAACCCGCTCATCCGGGAGCAGGACGTCATCAAGATCGCCGCGATGCGCCCCACCCGGTCCGAGGTCCTCGAGGTCCTCGCTCGGCATCGGCGCTGGGCCAGTCGCTACTCGGTGCGAAAGGCGATCGCCTGCAACCCGCATACGCCACCACCTATCGCCCGCAGGTTGATACCGACCCTGCTCCAGCAGGACCTTCTCACGCTGGTAGGCGCGGGCAGCATTCCCGAGGCTGTCCGGGAGCAGGCCCGGAGACTCATCAAGCGCCGCTAGGCGTCGTCCCGGTCTGCCTCGTCGGCCGGCGTGACCTCGATGGCTTCGGCCACTGACTCGTCCCCGTCCTCGGCCAGAGGCTCTGGGGTCACGTCGATCTGGGCGGGTGCAGTGTCCTCTGTCCCGTCTCCCTTCACGCCGTCCTTGAAGGCCTTGGTGCCCTTGCCGAGTTGAGCCATGACCTTGGGGAGCTTGCCCGCCCCAAACAGGATGAGCACGATGACCAGGATGATGACGAGCTCAGGGATGCCCAGACCGATTGCGTAGTACAGCATGGGGCCACCTTAGCGGCTGCGTCTGGTCTCGTCGAGAGGGACCGTGTCAGGCGGGCTCCAAAGACCTAGCTCGGTCACCCAACCAGTGATCAACCCGGCTGGGGTGATGTCAAAGGCCGGGTTCCAGGTCTTCACGCCCGCAGGTGCGATCTCAGTCCCCCTGAACGTGGTGAGCTCGCTTCCGGGGCGCTCCTCGATGGGGATCTCTGCACCCGACGCGCATCGGCTGTCCAGGGTGGAGGAAGGCATGGCCACGTAGAAGGGGATCTCGTGGTGTCTGGCCAGGACCGCCAGGCTGTAGGTTCCGATCTTGTTTGCTGTGTCCCCATTTGCAGCCACGCGGTCGCAGCCGACCACCACTGCGTTCACGCGACCACTGGCCAGCAGTGCACCAGCGGCGCCATCGGGAATCAGGGTGCAGGGAAGCGCATCCTGCATGCACTCGTAGGCGGTGAGTCGTGCACCCTGTAGGTAGGGGCGGGTCTCCAGGGCGTAGGTGTGGATGTCGCGACCCTGCGCCACCGCCGTACGGATCATGCCCAGCGCGGTGCCGTGGCCTCCGGTGGCCAGGGCACCGGTGTTGCAGATGGTGGCTACCCCCCCGCTGAGCAGGGGTGCGCCGTGCCGTCCGATGGACTGGTTGATGGCCAGGTCTTCTGCGTGGATGGCCTGGGCCTCGGCTTCTATGGCCTCATCCGCGATGGTGCTCAGGCGATCGAGTGCCCACCGCAGGTTCACAGCGGTCGGGCGTGCTGCGAGGAGTCCGGCGGCGGCGGTGTCCCTCTTGGCACCGGCCTGAATCGCCAGCGCCATGCCATACCCAGCCGTGATCGCGATGGCTGGTGCGCCTCGGACCACCATGTCCCGGATGGCATCTGCGGTCTTCTCCCAGGTCGTGATGTCCAGCCAGGTGCTCTCCTGGGGCAGGGCTCGTTGATCGAGGAGGCTGAGGGTACCGCCGTCCCAGCGAATGGCCTCCATCACACCACCCGCTGGCCGTCGCGGATCACTGCCACGGCACCGGCCCTGCCCATGTGCTGGATGAGGCTGGCGGCAGTGGCTGGCTCTCCGGGGGGTGGGGCAAAGAGCGCCAGGTCTGCCACGCTGCCCGCTCCGATCCAGCCGAGGTCTGCTCGTCCGAGTGCCGCACCGGCATGCCGGGTGATGCCCAGTATGGCCTCCTCCACTGTCAGTCCCTGGGTGATGCAGGCCAGGGTGGCGGCGGTCCAGAGATCGTGCACAGGAGAGGAGCCTGGGTTTAAGTCTGTGCCGATCGCCATGCGCACGCCGGCCTCTCTCATGGCAGACACCGGCGGTGATGGGTCACCGAGGTAGGCCTGGGCTCCGGGCAGCAGGACTCCGATAGTGCCGTTGGCAGCCATCGCGCCGATGCCTTCCTCATCGAGGTGCTCGAGGTGATCGACGCAGGTAGCACCGAGTGCTGCGGCAGCAGCAGCGATCCCGGTGTGACTCACCTGCTCGGCGTGGGCCCGGACCTTGAGTCCAGCGGCCTTGCCCGCCTTCAGGATGGTCACGGCCTCTTCGAGTGTGAAGGCGCCCCGGTCGCAGTAGACATCGATGTGATCGGAGTGGGGCGCACAGGCCTGAAGCTGTGCTCCGATGACCTCGTCTATATAGGCGGACCGCTGGGACCGGTAGTCTGCGGGTACGGTGTGTGCGCCCAGAAAGCTGGTGACCACCCGGACCGTGTCCGAGCAGGCCCGGGCCGCACGGAGCATGCAGGCCTCGGTCTCCGGGTTCAGGCCGTAGCCGCTCTTGATCTCTATGGTCGTGACGCCGCGGGTCTGCATGTGTCGGAGTCGGGCTCGACACAAGTGGGTCAGGGTGCTCTCCTGGGCGGTACGGGTGGCTGCGACCGTGGAGAGGATGCCGCCGCCGGCCTCCAGGATGTCTGCATACTTTGCCCCAGCCAGCCGCTGCTCGAACTCATCGGAGCGGGAGCCGGCCCAGACCGCGTGGGTGTGTGGGTCCACAAGACCAGGCAGGCCGACCAGGCCGCGGGCACCGATGATGGTCTCAGCCTTGGGTGCGTGGGCAGATGGTCCGAGGTAGCTCAGCGTCCCGTCGTGAAAGCCCACGCTCATATTGTCCATGGCACCCAGCCGATCCTGGCTTGGGTCACATGTGTAGAGTCGGGTCAGTTGATGGATGAGCAGGTCGGTGGACACGCGGCCTCCAAGCAGTGCCTATCCCGCCGGACCGCCCGCTTCGATCGCCCACTCGATTGCTGCGAGCACTGCTGCGGGATGGGCGTGCAGGTGCCCGTCGAGTAGCTGCAGCGGGGGGACCTGCAGTCCTGCTGCTTGTGCGGCACCGACCATGCGGCGGGCGTGCTCGGTCAGGGGTCCGTGGATGTGGTCGATGGTGCCCTGCAGCCGCACATAGGGACAGCCAAGGCGGGGGACCATGCGCACGGGCTCCTTGAGGGCCCAGGCGCTGTCGCGCCAGGGGTCGATGGATGAGAGCTCATTGCCTTGTGGGGGCAGGAGGGACCATCGGTCCGCAGGTCCCTCCGCGTCGATCCAGGCATCGGGGCGGTCACCGCGCAGTGCTGAAGCGAGGACGGGGATTCCGCCAGCCGAGAAGCTCAGTGCTATGACCTGGACGCCTTCCTCCCGGGCCAGGGCGAGCACGGCTTGCCAGTCCCGCATGTGGGCCCGATTGCCCGGAGTCAGGGGGCCCTCTGCGGGGCTCTGGCCGGTGCCGGCCCGGTCGAAGAGGTAGACGGCGATCTCTCGTCCCACCACGTCTCGGAGCCCGAGACCAAAGGGCCCGAGCTCAGCACTGCAGCCGCCGGTGCGGCCAGAGTGGGAGACCATGACCACCGCGCGAGGCACAGGCGGGCCGTGGCGGATCACGGTGATCCTGCGGTCATCCACGTCGAGCTCGAAGGCGCTATCGAGGGGCACCTCTCGGAGACGCCCGCCGCGCTTTTCCAGCACCCGCTTGCCCCGGGCGGTGGCCATGTGGATGGCGCGTGCGAAGCGGACCCGCCGATCGGAGATGGGGCGGGAGGGTATCCCTCGCTGAGGTGCGGCGGGCCTATCGATGGCGCTTGAGACCTGGACCCGCTCGCTGAGGTACTGCCCGAGGAGACCGAGCGGCTCGGGGTCGGGGGAGAGGGAGTCGGGCTTGGCGAGGTCGTGCTCGTGCAGAGCGACGCCGAAGTAGGCTGCTCCTTGTTGCTGAGCCTGCCGCTCGCGGTGGGCCAGCTGATCGATGACTGCGGCGTCCAGGCTGTGGCGGGTGCCATCTGTGTCCATCAGGCCCCAGTCGAAGGGTCGAACCGTGGGGCCTGCGACCACCACGCCGGACTCCACTCTGGGCATCAGTCCGTCGTAGGCCCATGCCCGCTCTGGGCCGTGATCTGTGACCAGCTCGATGCCGTGGCTGGCGGCCTGCCGGAGCAGGCTGGCGCGACCGGCGGGACCTGCCTGCACCAGGCCGGGTGTAGCCACTGTGGGGCTAAGCCCTGCGGCCTTGATGGCTACGATGGCCTCAGCGAGCCCCTTGCCGTGGGCATGAGCACCGACCTCGTGGCCCCGGGACACCAGATTGCTCAGCGTGTCGGTTCCGGCGGCACACCGGGCAAACGGTGTCCGGAAGCGAAAGCTCAGTCGTGCACCCTGAGCCTCGGCCACCTGCGCGATGGCCATCACCAGGGCGCGGGCCTCGTCAAAGCGGCTGGGGTCCCGGCTGAGGATCTCGTCATCGACGTGGATCTCGACCCAGACGGAAAGCCCCTCGGTCAGGTCCATCGATTCTTGTCCCGGACCGTAAGCTTGGTCATCACCTGCTTTAGTGCTGCCTGCATATCGATGCCCTGCTGGTTGGCCATGCACAGGACCAGCCACAGCACATCTCCGAGCTCCTCGGCGAGCGCAGCCTCTCCTTCAGATGCCTTCTTCTTCTTGGCGCCGAAGCGATGGTTGTACTCGCGTGCGAGCTCGCCGACCTCCTCGGTGAGGCGGCACATCAAGCTGAGCTCGTCCCAGTAGCCTCCGTTGTCCTGAATCCAGTCATCCACGGTCTTCTGCAGACTGCTCAGTGTTTGATCGGACCTCGGCACGGGCCACCTCCCGGTCTGTACCTGTATCCCCTGCTGGGCCTCTGGTCGCCGGTCAGGTGCGCACACGTTACCCAATGGGCGCCCAGGAGGAAGCGTGGCGTCAGACGATCTGATTGAGATGGAAGGTACGGTGCAGGAAGTGTTCCCTGGTGGAACATTCCTTGTGGAGACTGAGACGGGTCACAAGGTGCAGGCGCACCTGGCTGGAAAGCTTCGTCGGTACCGCATCCGCGTTGTTCTGGGCGACAAGGTCACGGTGGCCGTCAGCCCCTATGATCTTGGCAAGGGCCGGATCACCTTCCGCCACAAGTAGGCGGCGAGCGCATCCCCGCTGCTACTCTGCGTGGGAAATATTGGCCTCAGCCTGTGTGCTGCAGGGTGTCTCTAGCAGGCCCATGGCCTCGGTGATGCCTGCACACTCTTCACCGGCACAATCGATGCTGACAGCCCAGCCAATCGCGCCACTGCTGACATCGGTGAACTCGGTATGAAAGCGGGCGGTGGTCTCAATGATGGCATCGGTACCGTCTGGTGTTCGGTCATCGGTCAACACCATGTCTTCGCAGACCATGGTCATGTCC
>PVBE011243322.1_pt1 | contig 13284 bp, 8 predicted proteins | sample 1631181 | NCBI WGS metagenome assembly PVBE01 (sample SAMN08397723, study PRJNA350692) | Marine metagenome, whole genome shotgun sequencing project. | isolation source: water | place: Pacific Ocean | collected 2012-04
CAAGCTTGGCAAGAACGTGGCCTTGATGCGCGACATGACCGATACAATGTACAACCCGGATCGACCACCGGGTGTCGACCATTTCACCGGTACCGATCTCGTCATAGAGCATGTCGAGAAATTCTGGTGCCCTTCGTTTGCCAGCACGGATATTACCGGCAAAAAGGCTTTTCGCTTCAAAGGAGACAAGCGGGGGAACTCTCGTAATTAACTCAATTTTACCGGCAATGCTGGTATGGAAATAAAAAATCAATTCCTAATGGATATGCGTATTTCAACATACCTCCTTCTTGTTCTTTCTGCCCTAAGCTCCCTTTCGGGAGCGGAGACAAAAACGCCCAATATTCTCTTCGCTTTCGCCGACGACTGGGGAAGGCAGGCTTCCATCTATGCCAAGATCGAGGGAGCGGGCGGCATCAGCGACGTGGTAAAGACCCCGAATTTCGACAAACTGGCAGGCGAGGGGGTTCTTTTCACCAACGCTTCCGTCAATGCCCCCTCCTGCACGCCGTGCCGCAGCGCCATCCTTTCCGGTCGAAACTTCTGGGAGACGGGTAGGGGAGCCATTCTTCAGGGTGCGGTCTGGGACGAGAAGATCCCAACTTGGCCACTGCTTTTGAGGGATTCCGGGTACCACATCGGAAAGACTTACAAGGTCTGGTCACCCGGTTCGCCCCGAGACGCTGGTTACGGCGGGCAGGCTCATTCCTTCCGGAAAGCGGGTCAGAATTTCAGAAGGTTTTCTCAATATGTTTCGGGCAGGATGTCCAACGGGGTGGCGATGGAGAAAGCCAAGGAGGAGCTTTACCAGGAAGCGCGTAAGAACTTCCATTCGTTCATCGACAAGCGCAAGAAGGGGCAACCCTTCGCCTATTGGTTTGGCCCCACCAACGTGCACCGCACATGGATCAAGGGGTCGGGCAAGAAGCTCTGGGGAATCGATCCCGACGACCTTAAGGGCAAGATGCCCGCTTTCTTGCCCGACGTCCACGAAGTGCGTCAGGACTTGGCGGACTATTTCGGTGAGATCGCCGCCTTCGATGCTGGCTTGGGCATCTTGATCGAGGAACTGAAGAAGTTGGGCGAGTACGAGAACACCATCATCGTGGTGAGCGGCGATCATGGAGCTCCGGGCTTTCCTCATGGCAAGTGCAACCTCTACGATTTCGGTACCCGGGTATGCCTTGCAATTGCCGGACCGGGAGTGAAGGGCGGACGCGTGGTGCATGATTTCGTCGGCTTGCCCGACTTGGCTCCCACCTTCCTCGAAGCGGGCAAAGTCGATGTGCCCAAGGGGATGTCCTTCCGCAGTCTGTGGAAGGTGTTGAAGTCGAAGAAAGAAGGCTGGGTGGACCCATCCCGAGATGCCGTTTTCACCGGTCGGGAAAGGCATGTCTACACGGCCCGACCCGGCTACTTGCCTTATCCGCAACGAGCCATCCGAACCAAGGACTTCCAACTCGTGATCAACTTTCGACCCGATCGTTGGCCCATCGGGGATCCGTATCTGCTTGATACTCCCAAGGAACCGAGTTTTGCCCTCCTGGAAAGCCAAACCCCCATTACCTTGGCCGACGAGGATGCGGGGCCGACCAAGGCATGGATCGTTACCAACCGCAAAGACCCCAAGGTGAAGCCTTTCTTCGATAATGCCTATGGCAAGCGTCCACGGGAGGAACTCTATGACATGAAAAAGGATCCTGACCAAATGAAGAACGTTGCCAGTGATCCCGCCTATGCCGAGACCTTGAAGAAGCTGCGGACCCGCTTGATGAACTACTTGCGCGAAACCAACGACCCGCGCCTAGTCGACGACGGTAAGTTCTTCGAGACCCCTCCCATGTCCGGTCCGGTCCCTGGCAGAAAATAAGCTCGATGCCTATGGCTTGAGAACGGGAGGCATTTTGTCGGCGAAGGCGCAGTCGGTCTTCTTCAGCTCGACAATGGCCTGCTTCCGCAATTTGCGCAACAGGCCGAGATGCTTGTCCTGCATCGCGAGGTTGGTGAATTCACCGGGATCCTTCTTCATGTCGTAGAGCTCCTCGGTCTCCCCGGGGATCAGGTTGCGGATGTACTTGTAGCGGTCCGTCCGCAGGGAAACCCACCACGGCACTTCCTGTTTCTGGTATATGGGGTCTTCCTTCATGTCGATGACCTCGTCGCAATCTTTCCCGTAGCTCATCCCCGTGTGGGCCAGGAGGAACGGCGTCTTCCATCCTTTTCCCTTGGGGTTCTCGAGCAGCGGAGTGATGTCGCGCCCATGCATTTTCCAAGGAAGCTCCAGTCCCGCCATCTTGAAGAAGGTGGGCACGAGGTCTGTTCCTCCCACCGGCTTGGCGCATACTTTTCCTTTGGGGAAGCGCTTGGGCATGCTGACGATCAGCGGGCCACGGATGGTGCCGTCATAGGGAGCCAATTTCATTTGAAATCCCTTTTGCCCCCAGGCGATTCCCTGGTCCGCCCCGAAGACAATCAGGGTATTGTCGTACTGACCGGTGTCCTTCAGCGCCTGGACCAGTTTGCCGACTCCGTCGTCGATCGCGAGGACGCCTTGGTGGTATTGGCGGGTGAGTGCGTGGATGTCGTTTCCGTGGATTGCCTTGCCGCTCACCGTGCGACCGGCGAATTGGCCGGACTTGAGGACGGGTAACCCGTCGGGCCCGGGGATCCACTGCTCTTTTTTCCGGGAATACTTTGGCTTCCCTTCGCGCGGTGGATAAATGTCCTTGGGGATCGGGATCTTCGAATTGGGATAGCGTTCGTAGTGTCGTTTCGCGGGGGTGAACGGGCCGTGCACGGCTCCATAGCAAAGCCAGAGGTAAAAGGGTTTCTCCTTGTCCTTGCCATGGTCGCCGCGAATGTATTCCTCGGCCCACTTGGTGTAATTGTCGGTCGAGTAACCCTTCGTCATGACGGGCTTCGGGCCATTGGTCTGGATCAATTGGTCATCGAAATAGTTTCCCGAGTTGCCGGGGAAGGCGGGCCGGTTCCAGACCTTTTGGAAGTCCCAGTCGCGCCCATGCCCGTTGTCCACTCCGGTGTGCCATTTCCCGATTTGGGCGGTCTGGTAGCCTTGCTTGCGGAACACCGCGGGCCAAAAGGGACACTGCTTCGGATCGTATGCGCTGCTGGGGTACTCGCCCTCCATCCGCATGGAGTTGACTCCGTAGGTTTGGTGGCCGGTGAGCAGTGTGGCCCGCACGGCCATGCACCAGGTGCCCATGTAGCAATGGGCGAAACGGACGCCGTTTGTTGCGAGGGAGTCGATGTTTGGGGTATTCACCCAGTCGGGTGCTTCCGGGTAGCAACTGACCGACCGGTGCGACTGGTCGTCGGTGAAGATGAAGAGTATGTTGGGCTTCTTGTCTGCCGAGACCTGGGTCGTCAGGAAGGTTATGGCGAGGATGGCCAAGAGTTTTGGTGTTGGGGGCTTCACGTTGTTTTCGGGTCGGAAATAAAGGAATGAAAAGCTCAAGTTGTCTTGCCATGGTTTTAGTTGGCAAGCGAATTCGAGATTGCCTTGAAAGCGGGTTTCCTTGTTGTCGCTCTACTCCCCCGTGACCTAACAATAGAATACAATTCATGAAAAACTTTCTCCTTTGTTGCTTTCTTGCCTTCGCCTTCTCTGCCCAGGCCGCCAAGACGCCCAACATACTCTTCATCTTCGCAGATGATTGGGGTTGGGGAGACCTTGGTTGCCATGGGCATCCCTACCTGAAGACACCCAATATAGATCGGTTGGCCAAGGAGGGTACGGACTTTCATCGGTTCACCGTGGCCAGCGGGGTGTGCTCGCCCAGCCGGACGGCGGTCATGACGGGTCATTTTCCTGCCCGATACAATATTGACGGCCATTTTGCGTGGGTACCCAGCAACGCGAGGCGCAACATGCCGGACTGGCTCGACCCCAAGGCCCCGCTGCTTTCCCGCTTTCTTCAAAAGGGCGGCTATGCCACCGCCCATTACGGCAAGTGGCACTTGGCCAACGACATGATACCGGACGCCCCCTTTCCCAGCGCCTATGGCTACGACGACTACGGGGCATTCAATTGCTCAGGTCCCCAAATGTTCGTTCACGATGACGTCAAGAGCGCCATACCCTTCATCGAGAAAAGCCACGCCCAAGGAAAGCCGTTCTTCATCAACCTCTGGATGCATGAGCCGCACACTCCCTTTCACGTCGATCCCAAGCTGCAGAAGCTTTTCCCCAAGCTGAGCGAAGAGCACAGTATTTACGCGGCGACCTTGTTTCACGCCGACCAACGTATCGGCCAATTGCTCGATGCCTTGGACCGCCTCAAGCTGACCGACAATACTTTGGTCATCTTTAGTTCCGACAATGGCCCTGCCCGCGCCAGCTCGCCCACCAAGCTTTCCCTGTCTTACGATTCGGCTACTGGCTTGGGTTACGGCATAGCCGCTTCAAAAGGGATCACTGGTGGACGGCGAGCCTACAAGGGAGCGCTTCTCGAGGGCGGCATCGGCGTACCCTTCATTGCTCGTTGGCCAGGCAAGGTGCCTGCAGGCAAAGTGGACAAGACGGCTATTTTGTCAGCTGTGGATCTTTTGCCGACCTTTTGCGAGCTGGCGGGGGTGGAGTTGCCCAAAAACTACAAGCCGGACGGGGTAAGCCAAGTGAATGCATTGATGGGGAAGGGGAGTGCCCAGCGCGACAAGCCATTGTTCTGGAAGATCGGCGCCCCATGGCCTGCCCGGTCGGTCAAGCCCGACCACTGGGTCTCCTATGCCGTGGCGAAGGACCAATGGAAGCTCGTGATCAACGCAAAAGGCAGTCATTTGGAACTCTTTGATCTGGTTGCTGATCCATACGAAAAGAACGACCTCAAGGAAAAGAATCCCAAGGTAGTGAAGGCATTGTCTCGCTTGCTCGAAGAATGGAAGTCTACTTTGCCTGCCAAGCCGACCGGCAAGGTATTTTCCAATCTTCGCAAAAAATAACTTATCTCAAACCCCAAGATGAAATTCCTTTCTGTAATCCTGCTTTTCTTTGGTAGCCTGTCGTTGCTGGCCAAGGAGTCGCTGCCGCCCGTGGCCGCAGGCAAGGTGCCGCAGGACGTCGCTTCCCTCTGGGAAGGGTATGACCCCCGGGTGGAACCCTTGGAAGTCGAGGTGGTGCGCGAATGGGAACAGGACGGACTGACCGTCCGCTACTTGCGTTACCGTATAGGAACTTTCAAGGGAAAGGCTGCCCGCATGGCGGCTTTCTACGCCTTCCCCAAGAAGGGAAAGGACTTGCCCGGCGTGATACATATCCATGGTGGCGGTCAACGGGCCTCCCTCACCCAGGTGGTTTACTTTGCGTCCAAGGGCTATGCGGCTCTTTCGGTCAACTGGGGAGGCAAGGAGATGGAGCGGGCCAAACCGGGCGACCTCAACACCGACTGGGGATCGGTCGACCCAACCCAGAAAAACGTGCAAGGGTACTCCAACCTGCTGCCCGGCGAAAAGTTTCTCGACGCCGTCGAGTCGCCGAGGAACTGTAACTGGTTCCTGCTTACGCTGGGTTGCCGACGTGGGCTCACTTTCCTCGAGAAGCAACCGATCGTCGATGCCGACAGGTTGGGGGTCTTCGGCCACTCCATGGGCGGCAACCTCACGATTTACGTGGCTGGTTCGGACAAACGCGTCAAGGTGGCGTCGCCTTCCGTGGGTGGATCAGGCTTCCGCCTGGATCCCTATTTCCAGATTTATCCGCAGATTCGGGCAGTCAAGGGGGACCGCGAATTGTATCGCCAAACCATGGGCTACCAAAACTACGCCAAGCGCATCACGGCCCCCGTTCTTCATCTGGGAGCAACCAACGACTTCCATGGATTGATGGATGCCACTTATGCCACCGGGGCTCTCCTGCCCAACAAGAACAACCGTTACGTTTTCGCCCCCCACTTCAATCATCGCTTCAACGAGGTGGAAGAGATTGCTCGCCCCCTCTGGATCGACGTTCATCTCCAAGGACGAGGTCCCCTTCCCAAAACACCGCGAGCCAATTGGGCCCTGAAGACGCCCTCGGGAATTCCGCATTTCAAGGTCATGCCCGATACCACGCTTCCCGTCGCAAAGGTCAGCGTGTTCTACAGCGAGGACGGGGATCCGCGCTCCCGCTTCTTTCGCGATGCCCAGGCCACTGAGACTGGCAAGGGAACTTGGGAGGCCCGATTGCCCAAGCTCGATCCGGAGGCCCCACTCTTTGCCTTTGCTCATGTCTATTACGATCTTCCCAAGCCTGAACCCTTGTCGCGAAATCGCACCGTGGAGCAATTCTGCCTCAGTTCCAATCTCTTGGTCGCGAAGCCCGAGGAATTGAAAAAAGCGGGAGTCAAGGCCACCGCCAAACCATCCCTCCTCATAGATGACTTCAAGCGAGAATTCCATGACTGGTACTCGCTTAATGGGAATCACCAGAGTCTCTGGCAGCACTGGACTCGCAAGGTGACCGACGCCATTTATCGGGGCCCCGACAAGGCGAGGCTTTCCCTGCGCATACAGAGTGAACAACCGAATTCCTTCGTAGTCGTCCTGCAGCAAAACACTTGGAGGGCCTACCGTGGCAAAAAAGGCACCTATGTGGCGGTGGTGAACCTCAAGGGAGGGGAGCCTGAAACCATTCGCTTGAGCCCAGCCGATTTCAAGGAGGTGCAGACAGGCACTGCCCTCCAGACTTGGGCTGAGATCGACGAGTTGGGCCTTTGCGCCAAGTATCAGGTGAAGAAGGGGAAAGCCCAAACCTTTCCCGAATCACCCTGGAAAGGACCTCGGTCGAAGTTGATTCGTCTGGAATGGGAAGTGAAAGACCAACAATGAAAACCTTCCTTCTCTGCAGCGCCTTTTTGTTTATTGGGCTGGCTTTGTCAGCCCAGGACGCCCCGAAGTCCGATCCCGAGTTCAAGCGTCCTCGACCTGGGCATCGGACCAGTCGACCGGTGCCAATTCCTTGGCTTGGCTTCGGCCATGACGACCATCCCGCCATGAAAGGAGCGACCTACCTCATGAAACCCGAGGAGATTCGGGCCCTCCCTCGCCAAGGCAAGAAAGCAAACAACCAGGAGCCGCTTGGCTTTGCCAAGGGCAGCGGCTTGCGGATCGTTGGCACTGGGCACAGTTGGATGAGACCGGGCTATGGCACGCTTCCTCACATTGCCCGGGCAGCTGGACTCGAGCAGCGCATGCGACTCAACACGCGAGGAGGGGAAGCGGGAGGCGCCCGCATGATGTGGGAACTCGAAAACGGTGTTCTTTCCAGCCAAGGCAAACCCTTCCCCGTCTGCATGGCCGCCATCACCACTGGCCAATGGGACGTCATGACGTGGGGTGGCTATACCAACGACCGTCCAGAGTACTACTTCGGGTGGATCGACTTCTGCCTCAAGTACAATCCGAAGATGGAATTCTACCGCTTCAACGGGTGGCCCCAGTGGGCCGATGGCTTTGGCGAAGGGGACCGGGAGCCGCGCATCGAGAACTATCGCGCCTTTGCCACGAAACGAAGCCGGGCAGTCACGACCCAATTGATTGCTGGAATCAATAAGCGTTACCCCGGCAAGGTACATATCCTGCCGACCAACGAGGCGATGCTTCTGGTCCTCGAACTTTACTTCCAAGGGAAATTGCCGGGAATCAAGGGACTAAATCGCAAGGTCGATGGCAAAAGCCCTTCCATTTGGAGCGATGGCGGGCACCTCGGCAAAGGCATGAATTGGCTCGAGGGTTACGTGTTCTATGCGAGTCTTTACAAGAAATCGCCCGAAGCGATCAAACAGGTCCCTCCCAAGTGGATGCTTCCCCCCGAACTCGACAAGGTGTCTCGGAAGATTGCCTGGCAGGCCGTCGTGAACTATCCGCTTTCCGGCGTTACGGACAAGAACGGCAACGGCATAGGGGACGAGATCGAGTGATCGAAGGAAAAATGATGAAAAGACTCCTCATGCTGTGCGCTTTGAGCGTTGAGGCGGCGCCTAACCCCAACTTGGCGACCGACCCCGATCTGGAGCTCAGTCTGCTGGCATCGGGCATTCAGGAAGGCATGGAGATGACGATTGCCTCCGACGGGCGGGTCTTCATCGCCGAGCGACCAGGCAAGGTGAAACTCTTTTCTCCCGACAAACCCGGGCAATTGACCGAATTGATCGATCTGAAGTCGGACAAGCGAGGTGAGGCGGGTCTAATCGGCATCGCCCTGGATCCGGATTTCGACCAAAACCACTGGATCTATCTTCAGCACACGGTGCCAGTGGAAGGAGACAAGTCCCATTACGAGCATCGACTTGGCCGTTTCATTTTCAAGGACGACAAGATCGACCCTGCATCCGAGAAAGTATTGCTCAAGATACGGGCCGACTCGGTCAAACGCATCCATGAGGCCGGGTCCATCGCTTTCGGCTCCGACGGTTTGCTCTACCTCTCGGTGGGCGACAACCAGATCCGTTCGGAATACCTCTACTCCTGCAAGACCTCGGCCAACAGCAACGACCTGCGTGGCAAGATCCTCCGTATACGGCCCACCAAGGAGGGCGGGTATGAAATCCCGAAGGGCAACCTGTTTCCACCGGGCACTCCGAAGGCATTGCCCGAAATCTACGTCATGGGTCTACGCAATCCGTTTCGCATCCACGTTGATCAAAAGACCGGCTGGTTGCTTTGGGGAGAGAACGGGCCGCCCAATAACTGGGTGCCCGGAACGAAACTCGACAAAAAGACAATTCCCTTGGGTTACGACGAGTTCAACTTGGCCAAAGGGCCGGGCTTTCATGGGTACCCTTTGGTCATCGCCGATCAACAACCCTTCACGCATTACGATTACGAGACCAAGAAGGGTGGGCCGGTCGTCGATCCCAAGGCGCCGGTCAATTTGCACAAGGGAAACACCGGGATACGTGAACTGCCGCCCGCTCAACCGCCCCTCATTTGGTATCAAGGCAACCAAGAGGAATTTCCTGAGTTGGGCGGGGGCGGCGAGTCGGCCATCGCGGGCCCGATCTTTCGAAAGAAAGCCACCTATTCCAAGAAGCTCGGGTTGCCCGACCGATTCAACGGATGCTGGCTGATCGGTGAGTACGCCAGGGGCTGGGTCAAGGCAGTGAAATTGAGCCACAAGGGAGAGATCGAGGAAATACGCCCCGTTCTGCCCACCCTGCGCCTCGGTAAGCCCACCAACCTCAAAATTGGTCCCAAGGGGCGCCTGCACGTGCTGTATTACACCAAGGACGACAAAGGCACGCTCGTCCGTCTCGAAAACAAGGGGGCCACGGAGGGAGCCATTGCCCCCGGTTTGGTCATGGGTTTGGAGGCTCCTCCGAAGCAACTGAAGAAATCCAAGGAGGCATGGACGGGCTATCAATTGATGAGCAAGAGCGACTGCCTGAACTGCCACCAGTGGACCCGTACCTTCGTGGCTCCCCCTTACTTTCAGATCGCCGAACGCTACAAGGCGGATCCTGCCGCCGCCGAAACCTTGGCCCAGAAGGTGCTCAAGGGAGGCGTCGGCGTATGGGGGCAAATTCCCATGCTGCCCCATCCCCAGCACAGCGCCAAGCAAGCTCGGACCATGGTTGCGACGATCCTTCACCTCAACCAGTTGAAACCCAAGAAGTGACGCAGTTCATGATGCCACGCCTTGCATACGTTGCCTGTTTTTTTACCATCTTCGCTTGGTCGGCGATTGAACTGAACGCCATCGGCAAGATTGGTCGCGCCTTTCTCGAGGAGCATTGTTACGAATGCCATGGCGACGGTTCTTCAAAGGGTGAGCTCGACTTGGATGAATTGGGAACTGATTTTTCCGATGCCGAAATCATGCGGCTTTGGGTGTTGATCCATGACCGTGTGGCATCCGGCGAGATGCCCCCAAAAAAGAAGCCGCGCCCGAGACCGTCCGAGACCAACCCTTTCTTGAAGGCCTTGGCGGCTACCTTGTCGGAGGCCCACTCAAAGCGTCGCGAAGTCGTGCTCCGCCGCCTCAACCGGGTGGAATACGAGAACACCATGCGCGATCTGCTGGGAATCCAGGTCGAGTTGAAGGGGTTGCTTCCGGAAGAGGTGTCCTCGCATGGGTTCGACAACGTGGGCGAAGCCCTCGCCAGTTCGAATGCCTTGGTCCACGCCTACCTGAAAGCCGCCGATCAGGCAATCGACGCCGCCCTTGGTCCGGAGAAGGAACCTGTACGTATTCATTTGCGCATTCCCATGGCCGAACAAGTCGAAAGACAGATCGGCAAACTGTTTCGGCGCACCAAGGACGGGGTGGCTGTTTTTAATTCGGGTTATTGTCCCACTGCAGTGAGCAAGGTCTGCCACAAGTTGCGTTCTCCGGGAACCTATCGTGTGCGAATACAGGCACGCGCCTTCCAAAGCGACAAACCGGTTACAATGAGCGTGCACGCGGGGGACGTCGTGGTGCATCGGCGCCCCTATCACTTGGTCGGTTATTGGGACCTGCCGCCAGGGAAGATGACGGAGATCGAGTTCACCGATCGTTTCGTGCGATACGACACGTTTCATCCCAAGCCCTATGGTACCGTTCATCATACCCGCAAGGGGCTTACGCATCCGGGAGCCGGCATCGAGTTCGGCGAGGTCGAGATCGAGGGTCCGTTGGACGCCTGGCCCCCGCCCAGTCGGTCTGCATTAATAGGCGAAGTCGATCTTGAGAAAGGCATGTTGGAAGATGCCCGTGGCATACTTGGTGAACTGTTGCCGAGAGCCTTTCGCCGTGAAGTTCGCCCCGAGGAGGTGAAACCCTACCTGCTACTTGTCCAGGCCGCCCTGAAGGAAGGACGTTCCTTCGAGGAGGCAATTCGACTGGGACTCAAGGGAGTACTTTGCTCACCCGAATTTCTGTTTCTCGAAGAGCCGGCAAGCGATGAAACGAAAACTGCCGAGCTCGATGGCTATGCTCTCGCATCGCGTCTCTCTTATTTTTTGTGGAGCTCGATGCCGGATGCCGCCTTGCTGAAGGCGGCCAAGGGTGGGCAATTGAACAAACCAGCTCAACTAAGGGTCCAGGTCGAGCGCATGCTGAAAGATCCTCGAGCCAGTGCTTTCACGGAGCATTTCACCGGTCAGTGGCTTCGTTTGCGCGACATTGCGTTCACCGAGCCCGACAAGAAGCTTTTCCCGGAATACGACGAGGCTCTCAAGCATGGCATGCTCGAGGAGACCCACCGCTATTTCAATCGTGTCTTGAAGGAGAACCGCAGCCTGCTGGAGTTCGTGGATGCGGACTGGACCATTCTCAATGCCCGCTTGGCCAGTCATTACGGCATAGATGGGGTGCAGGGTCCCGAGTTTCGGGTCGTTGACCTGCCAAAGGACAGTGTGCGAGGTGGCGTTCTCACGCAGGCCAGCGTATTGAAAGTGACGGCCAATGGCACCAATACCTCGCCGGTGATCCGCGGAGTGTGGATACTCACCAACCTATTGGACGAACCGCCACCGCCATCCGGCGTGCCTGCGGTCGAGCCCGACGTGCGCGGAGCCACGACCTTGCGCGACCAACTGGCCAAGCACCGTGACACCGAACGCTGCGCATCCTGTCATGACAAGATCGACCCTGCCGGCTTTGCCTTGGAAAACTTCGATGTCATAGGTGGTTGGCGCACTTGGTACCGAAGCTTGGGCGAGGGCGAACGAGTCAATCGCTACCGCGACAAGTTCGCCAACGTCCGGGTGAGCTACCGCAAGGGTCCCGAGGTAGATGCCAGCGGCCAAACGACGGATGGAGAACCCTTTCAAGGCATTCGATCATTCAAGGCCTTGCTCCTGAAGGATCCCAAGCGCATTGCCAGGGGGCTGACGCGCAAACTAATGATCTACGCGACAGGTCGTGGTATCGGCTTTTCCGATCGCCCCGAGATTCAACGCATCGTGGACTCCGTGGCGAAGCAGGGCTATGGCTTTCGCTCCTTGGTCCACGAGATCACTCAAAGCAAAAGCTTTCATCGTCCCTGAAATCCGATAAGACTGCCATGACAAGAACCATGATGTCTCGACGTACTTTTCTGCGGGGCTCCGGCGTGGCGCTGGGTCTGCCCCTCTTGGATGCGATGATGCCTGCAGTTGCCCGGGCAGCCACTGTCCATGGTTCGCATCGCCGCATGGTGGCCATCAACGTGGGGCTTGGGCTGCACTTGCCAAACATCATTCCCGAGAAGAGCGGAAGCGGCTATGAGACGACCCCTTACCTTAAGCCCATCGAAGCCTTGCGTGACCAGTTCACCGTGATCTCGGGGACCAGTCACCCGGAGGTCGACGGCGGACACCTCGCCGAGAAATCTTTTCTCACGGCTGCTCCGCATCCCGTCAGGGCTAGTTTCAAGAATTCCATTTCGCTTGATCAGTACGCAGCTGAGAAACTGGGGCCCAAAACTCGATTCGGGACCTTGGCATTGAGCCAGACCGGTCGTGGGTTGGCTTGGACACGGTCCGGGGTTGCCTTGCCGGCTCACACTCGCCCATCCGTTGTTTTCTCGCAACTTTTCCTGGAAGGATCACCCACTGAAAAGGAACAGCAGATCCAGCGACTCAAGGACGGCCAAAGCGTGCTCGACCTGGTGATGGACAAAACCCGCGGCATGCGACGACGCCTTGGAGCGGCGGATCGTGACAAACTGGACCAGTATCTGACCTCGGTGCGAGAAACCGAACAGCTCTTGGTTCAGAACGAGGCTTGGGAAAACAAACCCAAGCCCAAGGTGAGTGCCAAGCCCCCCGTCGACATCGACGACAAGACAGACATCATCGGTCGGGCCCGCCTGATGTACGACATGACCTTGTTGGCCTTGCAGACTGACTCCACCCGTATCGTCACTTTCTTCAAGAACACCCTCAACATCGTTCCCAAAATTGCCGGTGTCGACCAAGACTATCACAATCTTTCGCACCACGGCAAGGATCCCGAAAAGATCAAGAAACTGGCCATCATCGAGAGCGCCCAGATGCGGATCTTCGCCGAGTTCCTTGACAAACTGCATGCCACCAAGGAAGGCGGCGGTTCCTTACTGGACCAGACCATGGTGCTGTTGGGATCGAACCTCGGCAACGCCAGCAGTCACAGCAACGTGAACCTGCCGATCATTTTTGCCGGAGGCGGGTTCAAGCATGGCCAGCACCTTGCCTTCGATGCCAAGAAAAACGCTCCACTGGCCAAGCTCTTCGTCACCATGATGCAGCGCATGGGGATCGAGGAAGACCAGTTCGCTTCCGGCAAAGGCACCTTGCCCGGGCTAGAGGTCCGGACTTGATCGTTGTTCTGCGCCAAACCTCATGAAC
>PVBE012074480.1_pt1 | contig 13284 bp, 18 predicted proteins | sample 1631181 | NCBI WGS metagenome assembly PVBE01 (sample SAMN08397723, study PRJNA350692) | Marine metagenome, whole genome shotgun sequencing project. | isolation source: water | place: Pacific Ocean | collected 2012-04
GTTGTTAAAGCTTACCTGTTTGTGAAACTGATTAACAAGTCTTTCGTTGTAGCTGATGTCTTTAGAGGTTTTTCTTACAAAGAAAACTTCGTTTTTTAAAAAAAGATGTATTTTACATCCTGAGTTTCCGGTTAGCTCTCTAATTAGTTGCATGAGGCTATCACTTTTTTCATGTTTAAGCATTAAGGTTTTTTACTATAGTTGAATTAAAAAAATTCAAAACCGAATTTGGAAAAAAATGTTGTCCAATTTTGTTGTTTTTAAACAATGGCTGCTTGGCATATTCATTATAAAGCTCATCATTGGAATCCACCTCTATTATGTGGTTAACTAAACTGTCCATGGAGTTATAGTCGCCATAATTAATAAAGGCTTTTTCGTTCATGTCTTTAGATATTTGATCGTCTGAAAAATAAATAGGAACAGTTCCAGATGTTTTTGCGTGAAAGGGTTTCTCCGTATAATATCCGGGGTAACTTTTATTTTCAAAGCAAATAGAAAATTTATAGTCACTAATTATATTGTATTTTGATAGCTCTCCATCAGACCAGTTGTTGAAAGGTTTTCCGTAGCCATGGACCAGCTTGTACTCACTAAGTTTGCTGAAGATTTCAACCCTTATGGGAATGGGGTTACTAAACACAAAGGCACAAAATTTTGTTTTTGGTTTATTTATGAAATCATTATCACTTATCTTATCTAAAGGCAAAAGGTAACTAGGGTTTCCGTAATTTTTTTTATTAAACCAATCTATGTGAAGCACCCACAGGGGGAGTCTGTATTGACGAGGGTCATCAGAAAAGTCAAAACCAAAAGCAAAGTCTGCTTTTCCTATGCTGTAGTTAGCTTCAAAATTAGACACTTCGATAGAAGAGTCAGAGTTAAAATTAGCTGGTACGCTCTCTCCGGTGTAAAATATTTTTTTGCAGCGATGATTTACGTACTTCGAGCGCTCGTTTACCTTGGCGTAATCAACTGAGAAAAATAATAGATCAGGATCGTCTGAATCAATGGTTACATTATATCTTGTTGAAAGCAGGTGGTAAAAGTAATTATTGGCGGCCTGAAAATCGGGCCAAAAGTCACAAAAATATAGCTTTAAGTTAGGCTTGCTCGTATCCATGGTTGGTGAAATCCTTTTGATATATAAAATTAACTATATCTAGTTTTTCTCTAGAGTTGGGACCTTCAAAGTAAGACATATATGGATCATGCTTGTTCTCGTTTATTGTATGGTGATTAAGTATTTTATTTTCAATAATTTTTATGTCCAGTTTATTGCAAACAAAATTAAAATCATCGGGTAAGTTTTCTGTTTTGCCTATAAAGTCCAAGTCGATAACTCCACTTTTGTTTTCCATAAAGTAAGATTGCGGCCTAAAGTGGTCATCATGTACCAAGCCGTTATTGGACTGTCTTCGGTAACTGCTGGCATAGGTTTTTGAGTGATCTACAGAAAGGGAGCCGTCGTTCCCTTTGAAGTTGTCTAAAATAAAATCATCAAAACAACTATAGTAATTAAAATCGTGACCTCTTTTAAAATGATGAAACGCTGAAACTATCCTAGAGTAGGGGTTCCGAGAAAAAGCAAAAGTAAAATAGTCAGACAGGTCCCCGTCAATCAATTCGCACAATTCTGTGTAAGTCTCATGGCCTCCTTCTATGGAATGGTCGGCCTCTTTGAAGTCAGGGTGGCTGTAAAAAAAAGAACCTGCGCATTTAGGGACCCAAGTCCATATAAATTTTTTTTTATTATTAATGACTCCCATTAAGCTATATATCCTTTTTCTGAAAGATTAGGTATGTCCTTTTCAAAATATGAATACTGAATAAAGCTAGGACTATTAATTTTCTTTGTTTTAGATTTTTCAATAAGCTCTCTGTTCCAAGGGGATAAATTAAAACCATATTTCAAGTCAATAATTTTAGACCCAATCCTTACGTCTAAATCTGGATCAATCCAGTATTGACCACCAGTACTGAAAGTATCGTCTGATATGGTAGTATCTTGACATCTGTGAGAAGATACTAAAAAATAAGCACTATGGCTTTTGTGGTTTTTATAAATCAGGTTATGGTATCTTTCGTGTTGAGGGTCATTAATTGAGCAGCCTTCTGTATTAAACATTAGTTGTCGATAAAAATAATCTGCAGCGCCTAATCCCATTAAAAATCTTTCATCCCACATTCCTGATTTTATGATCGCTTCTGGTAAGTAGGAACAAAGAGCATCTCCATGGCCATTTTGAACAAAACTAAAATTTCTTTCTTTATGGAGATGTTTGAGCTTAAAAATAACATCTGAAACAACTGCAACATCATCTTGTATTGTAACAACAGCATCACAAGAGGGATTTTTCAAGCTTTCGAATCCGAAAATAAGAGCTTGATTCCAGCTTCTAGACATATGTCCGGTGGACCAGTCAGCTCTTAGTTCATTATTTAGAACTTTAACATTTGGCAGATCACTAAAAGAACTAGGCATAGAGAAGTCTGAGTGATTGTTTATAATGAAAATTTCGCAGTCTTTTGCGTCGCTGTTGGCAAGAGCTCTGGCGCATTTTTCAAGCCTGTTTTTGGCTTTGTATGTTAATATAAAAAATCTAAACTTCATGAGAGATAAAAATATCAAATCTAAATGACCTATGGTTTGATAGATAGAAAGAAGGTTTTTTTATTTTAGCAAAAAATCCAAGTTTACTAAGGGTAGATTTTATTTTTTCAGGATCTAAATAAATATGACGGATATTTTTATACATTTTATCCCATTGACGATCAGATACTTTAAGTTCTTTCTTTCTGAAAGATATATATTCGTTTTTTTTATTTACATCAAACAAATCGCTGATGACAAATGTGCCTCCTTTTTTGAGTTTTTTTAAGTTGGCGTTTATAGATTCCATCACATGGTTTTCGTGATCGAAATACTGAAAAACAGAATTACATAAAATTAAATCAAATTTTTCTTTTTTGCCCTTTTTGTCTAAAAAATTTATATTGAGGGCATCAGTACAATCAAAATTACCGGCAGGCATTGATTTAGAGGCATATTTTATCAAATCTTCTAAAGGATCTATTCCAAAAATCTGGCTTCCTTTGGATTGAAGCATGTACAATATAGGAGCAGATCCACAACCTATTTCTAAAACTTTTTCTGCTTTAAATTTAGACAACCATTCAAAACTTTTATAAAAGTTTTCTACAGATATTTTCATATCGTTAACTTTTAGCAACCTCTCTATGGTAGGTAGAGATTGAAGATCTAGATCATCAACTTTGTCATTGATAGCTTTATTAATGATTTTTTGCCAATTAGCGTTATTCATTGATTAATGATATTTACAGTTGTTTTAAAAGAGCCTCTTCTTGAGCAATTCTTTACATACCAACGCCTGCCTTCCTCAGACATTTCTTTCCATTTTTCTTTTGATGTTGATTTGATAAGATCAGGTACCTCTTCTGCTCTATCAACCCTGAGATAATGCACACCCTCTTCCAGTTTGTTGTAATATACAGTATCTACTTGGGGCGCCATAATTGGAACAATGCCTAACCCGAAATATTCTATTTCCCTGTTGCACTTTGGCCCAAACCCAGCCAAGCATAATCCAAATTTAGCATGAGATATTTTGTCTAAATATTCATCTTGAGTATATGTCCATTTAAAACTATCTCCAAGTCTTGTGGGTAAACAAAACTCTTCTATCACCCCAAACCAGTTATCTCCAGTTCTGTTACCTTGTTGAACTGTATTTTCTATCTTGCCTAAAAAAATAGATTCAATCGGGCGGTCGTTGTAGCTCTTGATACCTTCTTGTATTTTTGCTTCTAGTTTTCTAGGTCTTCTTCCCCAATAGATCCAAGGCAAAGCTCTATCGTCTGAGCACTGCATCCCCCCAAACAATCCTTTGTTCCATTTCTCTGGGAGCCCGGGGTATACATCAAACCTATCGTATTCGTAAAGCAAGATATCGTTTGGTTTGTTTGCCCAAATAAAAAAGTCATCCACCTGATCTCTTACAACCTCGCAGTATCCTGACTCTTCCCACATGTCGATAAGCTCACGAGAGGTATCTCCCTTGTGTTCGGGCGTTTGCTTTCCAAGATAAATTTTCACCTCAAATAAAATTCCTCTAGGTGCTTGTTTGATGATACAATGTCCATAATAGGGAGGGACCCTTCTGTTTCGCAAGCTGATCTTAAAAATTTCCCACGTGCATCACACGGTTCACCTGCCCATTCAGTTAGGCCACCTCTCTCTACGAGGTCTATTATCGTTGATTGCTCCGGAGAAAAGTTAATACTATCCAACTCGTCTTTATCGGTGCGCTTGCAGAAAAAATCCGGATAATTTTGCTGATTGTTTATTTTACTATCTAAAAAATGCTCGGCGGTAAAAAAGTCATTGGTGGTGAAGGCGTTGATAATTGTCAATTGGTCAGCATTCCATTTTACTGTAGGGTTATTAAGTGAAGCAGGTTCAACAGCGTGGGTTTTTCTAAAGACATTGAAACTCTCAGTTAATATTTCCGCTGGTATCTGGAAGGGGCGAAACCCGGAAAGACCTATGAGCATCCGGCAAGGATAATTAAAATGATGTTCGTGAGAACGGATAGTGTGGACCGACTTGTTGCTGTCGTTGAAACATCGGGTAGCTTGATATTCCTCTCTGTTAGGTAGAGAATCCAAATCCCTGCTCAAAAGAACATTGACGCCTTTTTTCCATAAAAGCCCTATCCTCCATAAAGCGGGCTCGTGGCCCTCGTATTCCTCGTTGTTAACCGAATAGGAAAAAAAGGAAGTGCGGGAACACAGTTCTTGATATAAAGAGAACAAAGGGTTGCTTTCGGTGGCTGGACACACCGTCAAATGCATCGAAAATTCAGGGTAAAGCACCCTATTAACTGCACATAAAGCTGGTATATTGAAAAAATATCGGTTTTCGTTATGCTTATCGTCATCCCACGTGCGATGGTCGTAGAATTTCCTTGGCTTAAACAGGCTATAAGAAATAATATTCATATTAATAATCTATGGTCCACTAGTCTTCGGCTTTTCGCGGAAAATTTTTTTTGTAAGAAGGAAGATGTTGCCCCCTCATGTCGTGAACCTCTTTTATCATATCTTTCAAGGTTTCCGGGTCTGTTGATCTACCTCGGGGGTTATCGAAATAAATACCTACAATATCGTTTACTTTTTTTATTTTTGCTCCTCCTTTAACCGCCCTAATCCACATATCAGAGTCAGCGGCCGTTTTATATTGAGTGTTAAAATAGCCATATCTATCATGAATAGATCTTTTCCATATAGGCATACAGTGAGGGTTATTATTAATAATCAAGTCTTCCCATCTGTTGGTTTCGTTGCAAGGAAATAGTGTTGCCTCCTTGATTTCTGCCCAGCTTTCATTGGCTTTACTGCTAACTAGGGTCGGACCGTAAGAGATGTCCAAATCCTTGTCAAGAAGAAAAGGGCGCAAAAGAGCCTCTAGAGACCACGGGCTTTTTCGGTCGTCGATATTCCAGTTCCCAACTAAATCAGTTTTTGCTTTTTTACAACAGATATTCCACGCTTCGTAAAGACCGGGGTCCTCATTAAGCCTTTCGTAGTGTATATTATTGTACCCTAAGAATTTCTCAATGATGGAAAATTCATTCTGAGGCGATCCGCAGTCAAGAATATGAAACAAAACCTCCTCGAAAACCGTTTGACCAACCATATCTTCAAGATACCCCTTGGTGAATTGTTCTCCTTTAAACAAAGGGCAAAAAACAGTTAATTGTGGTGTTTTAGTTCTTGACATATTTCTAGAAACATTTACCATAATCATATGATTCGCTCTACCGAAAATCAAGAAAAAAAATTCTACATAGTGAGCAGTAGTGACTGGGAGGCTGCGGTATTAGCTAAAGACGCAGTAGATGCGTCAGCCCTTGGATTGGAAAAAGCTTTTGAGAAATATGGATCCTCCTTAATGTTAAGCAACTGCATCACAGTAACCAATGCTTCTGATATAAAAAACCAAGAACCAGAAGAAATGGAAATAGACATCTTCTACGTCCCTTCCGTTCTTGCGGATATAGGTAAAAACGAATTAGCTGGTTCATTAGATCAAATTTTACGAGATAATCAGAAAAAGCTTGACAAGCAAAAAATGGCGTAATAAATTAATAACCATGAGAGCTTATATCAAATCCGATCCGGACAATGTAACCATCAAGAGGCCTGTTTTTACAGGAGACGTTGGCTATGACTTAATAGCTTCTGCTGAACCTGAGATAGTTGGCGAACGCAAAACCCCAAAATCACCCTTATACAGGTCTATCGCCTACATACAATACGAAACAAATGTATCCGTAGCCCCGGAAGAGGAAAGTCAATTTTATTCCTTGGTTTATCCTCGAAGCAGTGTTTCAAAATACAACTTGGCGCTAGCTAATTCCGTTGGTGTTATAGATTCTGGATTCAGGGACACAATTAAATTAAGATTCAGGTACATAATTCAACCAGAAGACCTTGTTCTTAAAGAAGATAAATTTTTCGTTAAAATTAATTCTAAGAAAATTTACCAAAAAGGAGATAAAGTTGGTCAATTAGCTTGGATGAACCATAATAAACCTTTTGTTGAGTTTGTTGATCAGTTGCCGCCGTCAGAGAGAGGTATCGGAGGCTTTGGTAGCACTGGGAGATAAATGAACAAGATCATCGGCCTATGCGGATTTGCCCGGTCTGGCAAGAACAGCTTTGCTGACTTTATTGTGGAACTAGGCAATGAATGTAACCCCCCACTTTCCTTCAAAAATGCATCTTTTGCATACGCTTTAAGGAAAGAACTAGAAGAATTTGTTGAACGAAAACTAGGGATCTCTACATTTACTGAAGATCCACGGGAAAAAGAAATTATCCGACCTCTCCTAGTATGCTGGGGAACCGGTATAGTGCGGAATAAAATCGATAAAGACTACTGGGTTAAAAAAATTAAAAATACAGTAAAAATGAATAGAAAAACAGGAATTACCTCTATTATCACTGACGTTCGCTTTACTAATGAAGTAAAGTGGATCAAGGAAGAAGGCGGCGTTTCGATTTTCTTAGAAAGAGAAGGGACTGGACCAACTAACCCCGATGAGGTTAACTTTACCGACCCTCTTCGTAGCAATTGTGACTTAGTTTTTAAATGGAAAAACTTAACAAACTTCAAAACAGAAGGAAAAGCCCTCGTTAGAGAGTTTCTTCGCGATCATAACATATGTCACCTTACCTTACCGACAAACAACTAACCGATAACTTAAAACTGGATATTGACACGGAAGAATCCCTCCATGAACTAGTTGTACGGCACTCCGGGATTTTTTTAGACATAGTTACAAGCTACGTACCACGAAACTCCCCGTCAGGCTCGCGTGACGACCTTATCAGCGACCTCGAATTCCACGTTTATAATGCAGGGCTTAAGTACGACCACACGAAAAAAACTAAATTTAGTACTTTTTTAGGAAATGAAGCTAAATGGGCATGTCTCAACCAATACAATAAAAATAAAAAATACTTAATTGCTGATACCGACGAAAGCCGCTTTGTATACGAACACAGCCTCCTAAAACAAGAAAAGCCCTTTGTTGATGAAAAAGTTCTTAATAGGATATTTTCTATTATTAAAGGGCACCCAGATGCCAGAGTGCAGCAAATCTTTCAACTAAGATACGTCGACCCTCAACATAACAAACTTACCCCATGGAAAAAAGTAAGCAAACATCTTAATATGAGCATACAAGGATGCATAAACATACACAACTCCGCACTAAAAGTAATAAGAAAAGAACTCAAAAAAAGACATGAATTTGATATTTGACGCCCCCATAAACAACCTGTCCTTTGGCAATGTTGCAATTAACCTCCTTCGGGAGCTCTACAAAAACAAATCCAAAGTCACCCTTTTCTGCAAAACAGAGCCGGATTTCGAGGCTTTCGACCGCCTAGACCCAGAGTTTAAAGCTTGGGTGGAAAACTCATATAACTACAGATACCACAACCTAGATAAAAATCTCCCCACTTTAAATTTATGGCACCTTAACGGTTCTGAAAAAAGAATATCCCCGAGGCAGTACTTGTTGACTTTTTATGAATTAGACTCGCCTACTTTTGTAGAAAAAAAGATTGTAGACCTTCAAGAAAAAGTCTTTTTAAGCAACCCTAGTGCAGTAGATTCATTTACAAAATTAGGGTGCGACAATGTGCATTTTGTGCCAATGGGTTTCGACACAGATTTTAAAGTTTTCGAAAACACGTCTAAACTAGTAGAAGGGAAAACTCACTTCATACTAATGGGTAAATTTGAAAAAAGAAAACACACTAAAGAGATTATCCAAGCATGGATTAAAAAATATGGAAACAACAGTAAATACCTTTTAAGCTGTTGCGTCGTTAACCCATTTATTAAACATGAGCAAATGAATGCACTACTGTCTGATGTCTTAGACGGCGTTCACTATACAAACGTTAACTTTCTCCCACATCTAAAAACTAACTCCGAAGTAAACCACCTCCTAAACTCAGCAGACATCGACCTAACCGGCCTAAGTGGAGCGGAAGGGTGGAACCTCCCCTCGTTTAACGCAAGCGCTTTAGGAAAATGGTCAATTGTATATAACCATACCGCCCACCAAGCATGGGCAACCCCTGAAAACTCTATATTACTAGACGCACCGGAAAAAGAAAAAGCTGCTGATGGTTTGTTTTTTGCAGAAAACGGCAACTTTAACGTGGGAAACATACACGGCTTTAATGAAGATCAGGTTATCGCAGCGATGGAGCAAGCCGAAACAAAAATTGAAGAAACCAACACTGAAGGACTGAAACTCCAGCAAGAATTCTCTTATAAAAAATCTCTAGATACAATCTTAAAACACATGGACACAAATAATGGCTAAAGTAAAACAAGGCAAAATTATAGAAGTAAAAAATAAAGGGCGCCGCTTTGGTGCAAACTCCAAATATTATGCAATTTGGACAGAAAACTCTACCAAAGAAGAAGTTTGCCTACTCTTCACCGAAAATCAGCTAAAAACCGCCCGTCTCCGCGCGACTAAAAACCCCGAAGACATTCCTAAGAAAGGTTTTTTTACCGACCTCTTTGACTAATGTATCAATATCAAGCAAAACTTATCAGAGTTATTGACGGCGATACCGTAGACGCAATGATTGATTGCGGCTTTAATACCTTTAAGAAAGAGCGCATCAGGCTATACGGAATTGACACCCCCGAAACCAGAACTAGGGATAAAAAAGAAAAAGAAAGAGGTCTGGCAGCCAAAGCAAGACTAATAGAATTAATCGAAGAAGGTAATAATGAGTTTATTGTTGAGACGTCTATTGACAAGAAGGGGAAGTACGGAAGACTGCTGGGCAAATTATTTCGAATTAAAAGCCCCGATCACATTGCGCTTGCCTCAACCAGCAAAAGCTACAATGATATCTTGCTTAAAGAAGGTCACGCAGTAGAATATCTTGGAGGAAAAAAGTGAATATATTAGCAAAAATTAAAGAATGGTATGATGAAGTTACTTGGAAAAAAACCACTCGAAAATACTGTGAAAAACTACGCAACGCTAAAATGGGGCTAGGTGACACAGTGGGACAAGATGACCCAAAGAAAACCAAGTAAACTCTAAAAACATCGATCAGTTTTGTCCCACATATTAAAAAACATTAACAAAAACGCTATTTTTTATGTGGCACGATAATAGCTATTATAAAAGTATGAGTATTAATTCTACATACGGTTTAGTCCGAAACGTGAGCGACCTGTTTAATGACTTATTAAACGATAACGAAATTTATAACTGGAGCTACAAAAGTCACCTGTCGTCAAAAATTGAAAAAAACGACGAAGGTTATAGTGCAAAAATCGAAATGCCCGGCTACAACAAAAACAACCTCTCCATGAAGGTGGAAAACGGCAATCTCTTAGTTGTAAGGTCAAACAAAAAAGACGAAGATGACAAGGTGTTATATAGATTAGAGCTGTCAAAAGAAATTGACCATAAAAACATCAAAGCCAAGTCCGAAGACGGAGTACTTCACCTTACATTGCCAGCCCTTGCTGAAAAGAAAAATAAATGTATAAAAATTGAGTAATGGTATATAAGTTTCGCCATAGGAAAACAGAAGAACACCACGAAGTGGAGATGCCCATGAGTGATTATATACCCTACAAGGGACCTGATGGAGACGATGATCAGTGGGAAAGGATCTACGAAGCCCCCCAAATCAACATGGGCGTCTCTACAAGTAAAAACATCGATGCATGGGACAGCAAAAGTTTTGTTGAAAGAACCGGCAAAATGAAAGGAACTTACGGAGAACTCCAAGATCACGCGTCCGAACTCAGCGAAAAAAGGGCGAAAGAATCGCTTACTGGAGAAGACCCTGTAAAGAGAAAGTACCTAGACAATTATTCTAAAAAAAGAGGCGGAAAAAAACACGTGGCCGACTTAAAGAAAAAAATAGAAAACAAACATATCAGAGTAGACCTTTAAGATACCTCAGAGGTATTGCTTGTGGCGCTCCCTAATTCGTTCGAGATCACCACATAATAATCGCCAGCGCTCGACGGCGATGTTGCGGCTGATGGTTGATTAGACCCATAAGCCACCCCGTCTTTAAACCATTCGTATTTAAAACCATCTACATTATAAACACCAGCGTCTATAGACGTTCTTCCAGTGGCTTGCACATACAAAGTATCACCCAAACTAGCAGTTCCTGTAGGCTGGTTTATTATTAAAGGAGAGGTTGAAAATTTAAGACCACTCGCATCAGACATTGAAAAACTAAACTTCGCTTCCATTGAACCGTCATCACCAATAGACTGCGACAAACCCTGTGAATCCGCTCTTGCGCCCTGTACTTCCCACCTAGCGCCTGAGATCCCACTTTGACCCATCATGTCTATAGTGAAATCATAAAAAGCCTCCTTGTTGTTATCTAAAATAACTAAATCATTCAAATTGCCGCTCTGAAATTCCGATGCTGTCGCAGAAAAAGACAAGGAACCCAACACCGGCAAAAGAGCTCGTCTCCCAAATGGATAAATAGAACCAAATCCGTAAAGGGCTGTCCTATCGATAGAAAACTCTAGTGTAAAAGAATTTATAAAAGCAGATCTACCGTTAGAGCCCGTAAACTCTAAACCGGGCACATTAACATTATTCGGAAGGGTGAGTTTTATACCTGAGGGCTCTAAGGCAGAAGGAATCAAACCATCTTGATTTGTAGTATTTTTAAAAAATGATTTTTTAATCCGGTATTTATTGGTCGCACTAGGTTTACTGGTCGAAGCGTCAATAGCCGGTATAGACATCCCCGGCACGGTTGTATTATAAGGCTCAACACTAATATTATCAGCCTGAACCTGCGCGCTAACCGAAACCAAAGCCCCCACGGAAGCCGATATAGAGTAACTATTTAAAAAGCAATTGCCCAAAGCAGTCACATTGTAATTGTCCTTAAAAAGGTTATCGCTATCTGTCAAAAGAACCTCGTCCTTTATGCCGCTCCCAAACAAAATATAAAAATTATTATCCTGAGACGGTCGCCGGATCCCACTTAAAGCTGCCCCCTTCGCTCCGTCAACATTTAAGCCCAACAGCATTTCATTGGTTCCATTAGTATAATAATAATCAGTAGCAAAAGTTATATCCGGATTAGTTACGTTGACATCCCCAACAAAGTCTGCACTCCCAATCTGCTTGAACCTCTGGCGAGAAAAAGAAAAGTTTATAGAGGCGGCCTGAGTTCTTTTCATGCCTGTTAGGTTAGCAGTATTATCCTGATTAGCTGGCCGCGGACTAGCTAATACCAAACACTGCCCATATGTTATCCTATTACTTCTTGGCATCTTCTAGTTGTGTTACTCTTTCTTCAAGCTTTTCCACCTTCCCTATCACATCTTTTAAAGCGCTCCACACCACCGCGCTTAGTTTTGCATAATTAACCTCTTGGTAAACAGGCTTGCCCTGTACACCGTCAACCTCATCCTTCTCTCCCTTAACCGGTTCAAAACTCTTACTTCCTCTTATTTTCTCAGAAGCTTCCTGAAGCTCATGCGCCAAGAAACCAAAATTTTCCTCCTCTGTACTATAACCAAAGGTATTATTTGCCTTAAAATTAAAAGAATAAGTTTGAACTTCCTTGACAAGCCCATATCCATCACTAAATACTTTAATGTTTTCTTTTATGCGATAATCTGAGCCTCCGCCACCTCCGCCAGCTCCCTGAGCTCCTTGATTACCTTTAGCTCCTTGGTTGCCTTTAGCTCCTTGGTTGCCTTTAGCTCCTTGGTTGCCCTTAGCCCCTTGAGCACCTTGAGCCCCTGTTCCGCCTGCTCCGCCTCCTGCACCTTTAGCACCTTGAGCACCTTGAGCGCCTCCTCCACCTCCTGCACCTTGAGCACCTGTTCCGCCTCCTGCACCTTGAGCGCCTGTTCCGCCTCCTGCACCTTTAGCACCTTGAGCACCTTGAGCACCTTTAGCACCTTGAGCGCCTTGAGCGCCTTGATACCCTTGCGGGCCCTTGGCACCCATAGGATCAAATCCTATATTTATTATCTGATTGGCGTTTGACCTATAAATACAACACTGAACATGAAATTCTCGGCCAGTCCCCACATTCGCAACGGGTCTCATTAAAGAGCCATCTTTGTAGTAACCGATAGAATCATTATCATATCTTATTTCAAAAATAGTTGTGAAGGTGCTATTATCCCATGTGCCATATGTTCCAGCTGAAGCCCCTGATTCATAAATATAACTATTGGCGTTACTATGAATATACCATGCATAATCAATAATACTATAATTACCGCTAGTGCTAGGCGAGTCCGATAAACCGACCATATAAAGCTGGTCAGCAAGATCCCCAACTTTGAAAACGAACGAACACCCTGAAGTAAAAGATGTGCCGGTGTACATGTTGCCGTCCCAAACACTATTGCTGCCACTCTTAGAGAGCTTCGTGCCTGTTGCATCAACAGATACATAAGTACCATTAACCCAATTTAAATACGAATTAACATTGCCATACCCCGTACCGCCCGTTCCACCCGTTCCACCTGTACCACCTGCACCACCTGTACCACCTGTACCACCCGTACCTCCGGTGCCACCTTGACTACCTGTGCTACCAATACCACCAGTGCCACCTGCGCCACCCGTTCCGCCAGTACCCCCAGTACCCCCACCACCTCCAGTACCACCTTGGCTACCTGTACTACCAATACCACCA
>PVBE012443813.1_pt1 | contig 13284 bp, 9 predicted proteins | sample 1631181 | NCBI WGS metagenome assembly PVBE01 (sample SAMN08397723, study PRJNA350692) | Marine metagenome, whole genome shotgun sequencing project. | isolation source: water | place: Pacific Ocean | collected 2012-04
CGTAGGGAACTGCCCCACCGCGCCACATCGAGGCGCAGAGATCCCGCAAGAGCCCCGGGGACACCGAGTAGGGAGCGTGGGCGGCCAACGCCACCCGCAAACGGGGCGAGCCCAGCCGCGCTGCCTCGACCGCCTCCTCCCGGACCATGGCCGCCGCCGCGACAGGCGACACGTCGAACCCGAGGAGCTCCTTGAAGACGACGCCGGCGATGCCACTGCGCCCGAGGGGCTCGAGCGAGGCCAGCGTGTTGCCGACGTCACCCACGAGGGCCGTTCCGCAGGCTCTCGCCTCTGCCACGGCCGCCTCGATGGCGTCGGGTGGTGCGGCATCGGGAGCGCGGCGCGTCAGGATGAGCTCCTGGACCCATTCGGGCATGGAGGCTGCGGGCGCGACGCGGCCTCGCAGACCAGAGAGCTCGAGATGGGTGTGGGTGTTGCTGAGGCCAGGCAACACCGCAGCGGACCCGAGATCGACCCGCGGGGCCGGATCCACCGGGGCGTCGGCCCCTACGCCTCGGACGCGCCCCGTGGCGTCGACCGTGACCCAGCCCTGGCGGATAGGCGGCCCGACGATCGTCAGCACCCACGCGGCACGGTAGTGGACGAGGGGGGGGACGAGCGCTCCGGCCATGGACACGTGAGGGGTGCCGCGGGCACAGGCGTCAGCCAGCCGATCGCTGCCGTTTGCCTTCACGGCTGCGTGCCGCGTAACGCACCAACTCGTCCGGCACGTGCGTGTCGCCGGCCGCCCGGGCGCGCGCCAGCGCCTCCAGTCGGGGCACGGCACGCTCGCGAAAAATCGGGCCGCCGAGGACCTCGTAATGCATGTTACGCCGCATGGCGATGAAGCCGGCGTTCTCGACGTTTCGCACGATCTCGACCTCGTCCATGCAGTAAGCGGCACCGGCCGCGCGTACCACGTTCTCTTCGATCATCACGCTGCCCATATCGTTGGCACCGTAGAAGAGGCTGAGCTGCCCGACCTTCCCGCCCTGGGTGACCCACGACGCCTGGACGTTGTCGAAGTTGTCGAGAACGACCCTGGCCAAGGCCAAGGTGCGCAGATAGTCGACACCCGTGGCCTCGGTGCCGCCAAGCTCCGTGTGTTGTGGCTGGTAGCTCCAGGTGATGAACGCAGTGAACCCCGACGTCTCGTCCTGGGTTTCCCGAAGCCGGAAGAGGTGCTCGACGCGGTCATCGGGGGTCTCGACGCTGCCGTACATCATCGTCGCGGTCGTCCGCAGACCGCTTCGATGCGCGTGGCGCATCACATCCAGCCAGTCGTCGGCGCTCGCCTTGCTGTAGCAGTTGAGCTGCTTGCGGACACGATCGACCAGGATCTCGGCTCCCCCGCCCGGCACGCTGTCCAGCCCCGCGTCGACGAGCCGCTCGATCACCTGCGGGATAGGTCGGCCAGCGAGCCGAGAGATGTGGATGATCTCCGGCGGCGAGAGCGCGTGCAGCCGGAACGTCGGGTAGCGACGCTTGACGGCCCGAAACAGATCCTCGTACCACTCGAGTGGGAGATCCGGGTTGTGCCCCCCCTGCAATAGCAGCTGCTCTCCCCCCAGGGCGAGCGTCTCGTCGATCTTCTTGAAGATCTCGTCGAAGCCCAACACGTAGCCGTCGCCGTCCCCTACCGGACGATAGAACGCGCAGAAATTACAGCGCGCGACGCACACATTCGTATAGTTGACGTTGCGGTCGATGATGTAGGTGACGAGACGATCGGGATGCTTTCGCGCGCGAACGGCATCGGCTAGGCGACCGAGCACATGCAGTGGGGCCTGCTCGTACAGCTGAACCGCCGCTGACCGATCGAGCCGCCGACCGCGCTCGACCGCCGACACCAAAGATTCCAGGTTCATGGGTACAGCACGCCAGCCGGCGCGGAACGCGCCGGCGCGTCGGGGCCGGCGCGCTTCATTCGCCGTAGAAGCGTGGACTGCCACCCCTCGGGATGACCCGAAGGTCTTGGGCCAGGTCGAAGAACTTCCGGAGACCGCTGACGTGAGACTCACCCAGGCCGTAGCGGATATTCTCCCGCAAGTAGGCTTGGCCGATCTCGATCCGCTCCTCGTCCTCCTTGCAGTACTCGCGGGCGATCTCACCGAGTGCCGCGACCCCGGCGTCCCGGGCGGACTGGAGCGCCGCAATGAGCTCCGGCGTCCCGACGTCGGGGCGACCGGCCCAGAAGGCCCAGACGAACGGTTTGCCCGTCATCGCGGTCCACTCTTCCCCCAGATCGATCTTATCGAGGCCCGCAGCGTCAGGATCCTCGAACAACGCCGCGTCGCCGATGAGCATCGCGGCGTCACACCGCTTCAGCATCGACGGCAGGTCGGGTGGCAGGGTCACGAACTTGGGTTCGATCTCGAACCACTGCGCACACAGGACCCTCAGCAGGGCCGTCGACGTCCGGGAGCTGCTGTCCACGGCGATGGAACGCAGCGCGGCGACAGGCCGGCTCACGAACAGCGCGACGGATGCGACGGGGCCCTCAGACGTCACGGCCACGCTCGGCACGATCCGGTAGTCGGGCCGGGACAGGAACTCGATGGAGGGGATCAGGCCCAGGTCAAGCGTCCCGTCGTGGAGCTGGGAGGCGCACTTCGACGGCACGTCGAAACGCAGGGAGAAGCGATCCGGCTGTGCCTCCAGGCCGTGGACGAGCGGCCTGGCGTTCAGATAGCTCACGGCGCCAACACGGATCGGAGTCATTGTCTCTCGGTCTCAAACCGGCCGTTCCGCTCGAGCGGCACGAGCGAAGCCGAGCGAATGTTGTGCCGAATCTCTTCGAGCGACGTGCGCCGCCTTCCGAGCTCCGGCCGGTCGACGGGCGATACCGCGTCCACATCGTCGGCTCCGAAGCTCAGGGCCACCTGGGCCAACTTCGGACCGTGGAGCGCCCAGTCGACCTGAATGGACTCGATATTGTCGACCAGGAGCCTGGCCAGCGCAACCTGCTTCACGTCGTCATAGCCTGTCGAGTGTTCTACCCGTCGGGCCAGGGGGGCAAATGCCCGCACGTTTCCGACGGCGGCCTGGAGCTCGACCACCCGGCGAATGCCCTCTCGTTGGTCGACGCCGAAGGGCTGATCGAGGGTCACGCGGGCGACCCGGAGGCCCGCCTGCTGCACCGCGCGAAAGCTGGTCACCGGATCCTCGAGCCGATCGATCGGCGCCTCGGCCACCAACTCGAGCCCAGCTTCCTCGAGCTGTGTGAGCACATCCGCAAGCGGCCGGCCGGCCTCGGTCGCCAGCGCCGCGAGGTCCGCGAGAGAGAACGCCGAGAGGGGGATTCCGCCCGCAGCCGACGCCACCGCCGCCACACGGTCGCGCGCCGCTGCCAGGTCCAGCGGCACGCCGACCACGCGGATCTCACCAGCGGCGGCCATCGCCCGATCGTCGAGCTCCAACGGGGCATCCTCGAGCCCGACCACCGCCACCCTGACGAACGTGATCCGATCGCCGTGCCGCCGTCGCCTGGCGTCAGCAGCGAGCATGCCCAGCGTCAACAGGTCATGGCTGGCCGTCAGGGCTCGAGCATCGACCTCGCGCAGGCGCTCGCCCGCCGAAAGTGTCGCGGCAATATCGATCAAGGCGTTCGGTTCGGTCACGCGCGTCATGAGCCACACGCCCGCGTGCATCCGGCGGTCTGCGGCAGAGGGGCACGACCCGACGGCGGCCAGCGAGGGCCACTCATGGCCCGACCTGCATCGCTTCGGTGATCCGCTCGGCCAAGGCCAGGGCCCGCAGGCCATCCTCGCCCGACACGCCCGGCCGCCCGCGCTTCCGCACCGCGGTCACGAAGTCAGCCAGCTCACGCTCCAGCGGCTCGGCGCGCGTGACTTCCAAGGGGCCGCCCTGGATCACTGGATCCCCGCCCGGAGGCCGAACTAGCCGCCAGGCCTCCGCCTCCTGAGCGGCAAAATCGACCGCCACGTAGCTGTCCCGCTGAAAGAAGCGGACCTTGCGGACGCGCTCTCGGCTGATGCGGCTGGCCGTCAAGTTGGCGATGCAGCCGGACGCAAAGCGGAGACGGACATTGGCGATATCGACTCGGTCCGTGAGAACGGGAACACCCACTGCTTCGATGGCCGTCACGTCCGTCGAGACGAGCGCGAGGAGTAAGTCTAGGTCGTGGATCATGACGTCTCTGACGACGTCGATGTCCAGGCTCCGCTCAGGAAACGTTCCGAGGCGGTGCCCCTCGACGAAGCGCGGGTTCGAGACGAGCGGCCGGACCGCCGTCACGGCGGGATTATACCGCTCCGAGTGTCCCGCGGCGAGCAGGGCCCCGCAGCGGGTGGCCGCCGCGACCATCTGCTCCGCCTCGACCACCGAGGATGCGAGCGGCTTCTCCACCAGCGCGCCGACCCCGCGCTCCAGCAACGGCAGCGTGACCGCGAGGTGCGCCGCGGTTGGGACCGCCACCGTGACCGCATCCACACACGTATGGAGATCCGACGTATCGGTCAGCGGCCGGGTTCCGGCGGCCGCAGCCACGGCCTCGGCCCGCTCTCGATCCACATCGATGACCCCCACCAGCTCGACGGCATCGAGCGCGGCCAAGATGCGCGCGTGTTCGCGGCCCAGGTGACCGACCCCGATCACCGCCATCCGCACGGCGTCTCCCCGAATCACCCGGGCGGCTCCTCCGACGCTGCGGGCGCCCGTGCCACCACGGCGATCCCCGCATCATTGGCGGCGTCGGTAAACTCCCGTCCATCGATCACGAGCGTTCGGCCCGCATCCACCGAGAGCACCGACGCGCCGACGGCTCGCATGGCCGACAGCGTCGGAATACCAACCACCGGGACATCGAACCGCATGTCCTGGTTGGGCTTCGCGACCTTCACGATTCCCACGCCCGGTCCAGCCAGTTGGCCAGCCCGCGCGATGACCGCATCGGTCCCTTCCATGGCCTCCACGGCCACGACGGCACGGGCCTTCACCGCCACGGTCTGACCGATGTCGAGGCGAGCAATCTCGTCAGCAATCGCGTATCCGAACCGCAGGTCGGCCTCCTCGTCGTCGGTTGGCACCCGGAGTGTGAGGCGTCCGGCGGGTGCCAGCAACGGCTGCAAGAACGCGGTCGAATCGATGAGCGTGATGCCGTGGTCCTTCAACACGTCGGCCACCGCCGCGATCAGGGCATCGGTGTTCCTCGACCTCAGGCGCTTGAGCACGGACAGCAGGGTCAAGTCCGGAACGATGCCCGAGAACAGCTTGGCGTGCTTCACCTGTCCGGCCATGACCGCGGTGGTCACACCCGCTCCACGGAGGATCGAGATGCACTTGCCCAGCTGACCGACGGAGGCCCAGTGGAGCGTCGCCGGGCGCACGGGATCGTTCGCCGCCTGGACGAGCTCGGGCGAGGCTTCCTCGCGGATGGCGACGATGGTGACGTCGTGGCCCAACGCCCGCGCTGCATCGAGCACCAGGAACGGGAACCGGCCGTTACCGGCGATCAGGCCGATCTGCATCCGTCAGAACCCCCCCATCCTCGTGCCGGTATTCGCGGGGACGGGTCCGCGTCACCATTCGCCACGGTGCCGCGGCACGACCTCAAAGAGACGCGGCGGTGAGGCCACTTCACGACCGAACGAGACAGGACACTAATCGTCGACCAGCATCTCTTCGATCCGGTCGTTCACCCGCCGCGAGGCACGCCGCAGGATGACGCCACGCTGGGAGCTTCGGATGAAGTCGATGACGGAGCGAACCTCGGCGCAGTCCAGGGTCGAGTCGGCCTCGATCTCGCGTAGGGCACGCGTGGTGTTCAGCTTGGAGCTCATCAGGTAACGGAAGGCCCGCTTGAGCCTCGCGATGGTCTCGGGTGGCACGCCGCGACGCCTCAGCCCCAGGGTGTTGAGACCGTAGATGCGCGCCCGGTTGCCCACGGTCTTACCATAGGGGAGCGCATCCTTCGTGACGACCGAGTACCCTCCGATGAAGCCGTGATAGCCGACCCGGCAGAACTGATGTACCCCGGAGAACGCGCCGATCGTCGCGTAGTCGTCCACCAGCACGTGTCCGGCCAGGGTCGCGCCGTTGGCCAGGATGGTGTCGCGTCCGATCCGACAGTCGTGCGCGACGTGGACGTACGCCATGAACACGTTGCCATCGCCTATCTCCGTGAGCCCTCCCCCACCACGCGTCCCGCGATGGATGGTCACGAACTCCCGGAACACGTTCCGGTCGCCGATGACGAGGCGCGTTCGCTCCCCACGGAACTTCAGGTCCTGTGGAATCAGCCCAATCGAGGCGAAAGGGAAGATCTCGTTGTCGTCTCCAAGGGTCGTCCAGCCGTCGACCATCGCCGACTTGCCGATCCGGCAGCGCCGGCCGATACGGACGTGCTCGCCGATGACCGCGTGGGGACCGACGACCGTACCCTCTCCGATCTGGGCGCCCGGATGGACGATGGCCGTAGGGTCGACCTCCACCCGGTCGTGGGCGATCCCTATCAGCAGGCGCGCTTCGGCGACCAGATCCCCACCGACGGTGGCCGTACCAGAGATCCAGGCCAGCGAGGCACGGTGCCGCCGCAGCACCACCTCGAGGCGCAGGCGGTCACCCGGCACGACCTGCTTTCGAAACTTCGCCTGATCGACGCCGCGCAGGAAGGTGCGGGAGCTGGGACGGCCCGTCGGGCGATGCAGCAGCAGGAGGCCCGCCACCTGGGCGAACGCCTCGATCATCAACACACCAGGCATCAACGGCGTGCCCGGGAAGTGGCCCTGGAAGAACTCCTCGTTGACCGTGACGTTCTTCACGGCCGTCATGCGGCACCCAGGCTCGTACTCCGTCACCGTATCGACGAGGAGCGACGGGTAACGGTTGCCGACGCGGTCCAGGATCTGGGGAATGTCGATGGGCACGGGTAGTCGGGGGACGGTCAGGAATCGCTCCGCGCCCCCAGCCTTTGCGGGACGCGGCTGCAACAGTCTAGTGTTTCTGTCGCCACGCGTCCACTCCGCGAGAGGCGGAACGGTCAGGGACCAGGCGGGGGTGGCTGAGGAGAGGCCGCCGACTGGGACGACGCACCGCCAGAGGCGATGACCTCGTCGAACCGCCGGATGACGTCGGACGTGATGTCCAGTCCAGTGTCGGCCCAGACCAGGCCGGAGTCCAGCTGGCTGAAGACCATGTACAGCTCCCTCTCAGACGCCACCTGCGCGATGACCGGCATGAGCTTCTGCTGAAACTCTTCCTGCAGATCCACTTGGAGCCCCTGGACCTCCGCCTGGGCATCCTCGGTGAACCGCTGGATGTCCACCTGCATGCGCTCGATCTGCTTCTGCTGCTCGGCGCGTGCAGTGACGCTCAGCACCGTGATCTCCTGCTCGAGCTTCTGCTGCGCCGTCTGAAGCTCGGTGTTCATCACCTGGAGCTCCTCCAGCTTGGACTGATTGAGGGCACCCACCTTATCGGTCGCCGCCTTGCCCTCGACGGACTCGCTCGCCACGAGCTGGATGTTGACGTAGGCAATCTTCGCCGCCACTGGGAACGGCGGCTGCACCAGAGGCGCCGCCGGAGCCTGGTCCTGGGGCGGCGCAGGTGCCGGTGCCGTCTCGGGGGCCTGCGCCCAAACCGGATGGCCAGCCAACACGATGCTGCTGGCGACCGTAAGCAACAAAGCTTTCATGTCTTGTGTCCTCTCGTCTGTGTCGCGTGACCGCACGCTCGCGATCCCCGCTCCCGGCTGGCTTACTCGATCCACGGACGGTCGTCCTCTGCTCGGCCCTCCGACGCGTCGCTCAGAAGGTCGTCCCCACGGCGAACCTGAACACGAACGGCTTCGTCGGCTGCAGGCTGTTGTCGAGGACGCCCGCCCGCTGGGGGTTCCGGGCGAAGATCAGCCGGAACGGTACGTTCAAGACCGGCATGAAGAAACGGATCTCGGCCCCGGTCGAAGTCTTGAACTCGTCCATCCGGAATCCCTCGCCCCGCGCCCGCACCTGACCCGCATCATAGAACAGGACCAGACGGACGGGGCCTCCGATCGTGATGAGGTACTCGCCGTTCAGCAGCAGGCTCTTGTTCCCACCGAGAACCAGACCAGTCACCTCGTCGCGAGGCCCGATCGTACGGATGTCGAAGCCTCGTACGCTGAACTCACCGCCCTGGAAGAGCTTTTCGAAGATCGGCAGCGCCTCGCTACCGGAGAATGGGTCGATGTACTCGTACTGGGCGCGAAGCCCAATAGACGTGAGGGCGGTGTGTCGAAGGAACCATACACCTTCGACCCGCGGGTTCCAGAACCGTGTGTTCCCGCCCAACCCCGCCAGATCTAGGGACAACGTGTACTTTCGTCCGGTGCTCGGGAAGATCGGGTGATCCACGGTGTTGTGAATGAGGGTCGGCGTCACCTTGCTGATGGTGCGTCGGCCGCCCAGGCCGATGAGCAAGGAGTCCGCCAGAAACGGATTCACAGCCAGCAACGCGGGGTCGAGGAAGGCTTCGTTCAGCTCGGTGACATGCACCTGCTCGTAGCTGTAGTTCGTGAAGACCTGGGTGAACGGCGCCGTGCGAAACCCGAAGATCAGGGTGCTACCGATCGAGCCCTGCGTGAACTGTCCGGGGTAGCGCAGCTCTCGCTTGAACACATCGATCCCGCCCGTGATCGGCCGGTCGAACAGGAACGGGTCCGTGAACGACGCCTGATAGTTCTGGGACCGAGACCCCGCCTGGCCCGACAACGTCAGAGACTCGCCGCGACCGAGAAAGTTGGACGTCGTGAACGCGAGCTGTCCGAAGAAGCCCTCGAACTGCGACACGCCCGCGCCGAACGTCAACTGGTTGCGGTTCTGCTCCTCGACCCGGATCTTCACGTCGACCTTGGCGTCGGCTCCGGGCGTCGGCTGCACATCGATCGCCGACTGATCGAGGGGTTGGAAGAACCCGAGCTGGTTGATGCTCAAGAGGCTGTTCTGGAGCGCCTCCGTATTGAAGACACCGTTCTCGAACAGGCGCATGTTGCGTCGGATGACATTGTCGCGGGTGACGGTGTTGCCTTCGAACGTAATGCGGTTGACGAAGTACTGCTCACCCTCCTGGAAGCGCATGGTCACATCGACGATGGCGGCCTCGCTCCCACCCCGCGTGACCGGACGACCCGCCTCGTCGGTATCCTCGGCCTCCGGGTCACGCGGTCTCAGGTCGGGAAAACCCGTGAACTCGAAGTAGCCCCCGGCTCCGTACGCCTCCTGGACCTCCTGGAGCCCCTCACGAACCTTCTCGTCGTTGTAGACCTCACCCGTCTCCACATCGAACATGTCCTCGAGGACCTCATCGGGCACGACGGAGTTCCCCTCGAAGGCGAACTCGCCAATCCGATACCGTTGGCCCTCGGTGATCGGAACGCGTAGCGTCACCCACGTCGACTCGGCCTCGGTATCGCCCTCCCCCTCCGGATACACAAGCTGCGGGTCCCCGACCTGCGCGGTGATGTAGCCGTGCTCACGGTAGAGCTGCACCACCCGCTCGGCGTCTTCCTCGAACTTATCGGCCTTGTAGATGCCCCGCTTCGAGATGAAGGAGAACAACCAGCGCTCCTTGATCTCCTCCATCGCGCCCTTCAGGTCTCCGTCGTCGAGCGCCTGGTTGCCGACGAACTCGATGGTCCTGATCTTGACCTTCGGTCCCTCGTCGATCGCGAAGCTCACGTTCACCAGCTTCGGCCCACCGGCGACCGACTGGATGTCGTGAGTGACCGCCGAGAACTGATAGCCCTCTTCGCGCAGCATCTCGCGCAGAATGCCCTCGATGCGTTGAATCAGCGCGGGCTCGATGAACGAATCGAGGCGGATCAGCGCGCCGCGCTCGGCGAGCCTCGCCTCGATGTCGGTCTGCTTCAGCTCGTCGCTTCCAACGTACTCGACGATCTTCACGCGCTCTCGTTCCTCCAGGTTGAAGATGACGTGCTTCCCGACGACGCCGTTGTCGTAAGGGACGTCCTTGACGTCCACCCACAGGTCATCGAGGAACCGCGTGTCCCACAACCGACGAAAATCCCCGAGTGTCGTCTCTTCGTCGTAGGGCACCCAGACGTCCGCCGACGGCCGGCTCGGTTGCGTCTGGATGTAGAACATGTAGGTCTGGGGGTCGATGACCGACACGTTGCCCTGCGTCGGGAACGCCAGCTCGATGTAGCGGACCAGCGGCGGAGACTCAACGGGAGGCTGGGCGGAGGCCTGCGCCGCGGGTGCCTGGGCTGCGGCGCCGGCCGGGGTCATCCAGCCGAGCGCGACCGCGAGAAACCCCCAGAAGATGGGGCCGATGGCTCTACTCATGTCCACGTCCGTCCGTGCGGTGTCGAGGCCCACCGCGGCAGGCGCCTTCCTCTAGACTACGACGCCGCGGACCCGTTCCAGGTCCCTAGGCACACGGACGCCATCCCGACGCGTGGGAGCGACAGCCCCGCCAACCCACGCAAGCTACGATTTTACAGGATCTTAGACGTTCTAGGCCAGCCGACGGCCGGTCGCGGGCTGTCCCTCGAGCCGATAGGAGAGGTCGGCTCCCTCCAGATAGACCTCGATCTGGCCCCCCCGCAGCCGACCGCGGATGAGCTCCTCGGAGAGGGGATCCTCGATGTAGCGCTGGATGGCCCGCCGCAAGGGGCGCGCCCCGTAGGAGCGGTCCTTGCATGTCAGATCGATGATCCAGTCCACGACGTCCGACGTCAGGCTCACGTGCAGCCGCCGATCGACCAGGTTCTCGTTCAACCTGTCGACGAGCAGCTGCGTGATGTTGCGCAGGTCGCCGTCGGACAGGGCCTCGAAGACGATGATCTCGTCGATCCGGTTGATGAACTCGGGATTAAACGTTCGTTTGACCTCGGCCAGCACCATGTCGGACACGTTCTTGTTGATGTCCCGCACATCGCTCGACTGGAACCCCAGTGACGCCTTCCTCTGGATGTAGCGGGCCCCGATGTTCGAGGTCATGATGATGATCGTGCTCTTGAAGTTGATACGGTTTCCGAGCCCGTCGGTCAGGTGACCATCCTCGAAGACCTGCAGGAGGAGGTTGAAGAGATCCGGATGAGCCTTCTCAATCTCATCCAACAGAATGACCGAGTAGGGGTTGCGCTTCACCTTCTCGGTCAGTTGCCCGCCCTCCTCGTGACCCACGTAGCCCGGGGGAGACCCGATGAGCTTGGAGACCGAGTGCTTCTCCATGTACTCGGACATATCGAAGCGGATGAGCGCCGCGTCGCTCCCAAACAAGCAATTCGCCAGCGCACGCGCCAACTCGGTCTTGCCGACGCCCGTGGGCCCCAAGAACACGAAGCTTCCGACCGGCCGATTCGCTGCCTTGAGGCCGGCCCGCGAGCGGCGGATCGCCCGCGCGAGCGCTGTGATGGCCTTTTCCTGGCTGACCACCCGCCGGTGCAACTCCTCCTCCATCCGCAGCAGCTTGTCGCCCTCGTCCTGGTTGATGGAGGTGATGGGGACGCCGGTCCACTTGGACACGACCTCGTCGATCTCGTGCTTGCCCACCAGCACGCGGCGGCCGGTAGACTTGACGTCGAACCGCTCGCGCACGAACTGGAGATTCTCGCGGGCGATGACCTCCTGCTCCCGAAAGAACTGGGCCTTCTCGAAGTCCTTCTGCGAAACCGCGCTCTCCATCTGCTCCACAGCAACGCGGATACTGCGGTTGATCTCCCCGAACTCCTGGCTGAACCCTGCGTCTCGGAGCTTCGCCCGGGCGCCCGCCTCATCGACCAGGTCGATCGCCTTGTCCGGGAGAAACCGGTCCGTGATGTAACGGCTGGACTGGTACACGGCCGCCTCGACCGCCTCCGGCGCGTACTCCACGTGGTGGAACGACTCGTAGCGATCCTTGACCCCCATCAGGATCTCGATCGTCTCCCGCTCCGTGGGTGGGTCCACCTTGATGGCCTGGAAGCGCCGCTCGAGCGATCGGTCCTTCTCGATGTACTTGCGGTATTCGGCCGGGGTGGTGGCGCCGATACAACGAATCTCACCGCGCGACAGGGCCGGTTTCAGGATGTTGGCCGCATCCAACGAGCCCTCCGCCGACCCCGCACCGACCAGCGTGTGGAGCTCGTCGATGAACACGATGATGTTCGGGTTCTCGACGAGCTCCTTCATGATGGCCTTGAGACGTTCCTCGAATTGCCCCCGGTACTTGGTGCCCGCAACGATGAGCGAGATGTCCAGCGCCAGCAGGCGCTTGTCCGCCAGAAAGTGAGGGACGTCCCCGTGCACGATCTTCTGCGCCAGCCCCTCGACGATCGCCGTCTTGCCCACGCCGGGCTCTCCGATCAGCACGGCATTGTTCTTGGTGCGCCGGCACAGGACCTGCTGTACACGCTCCAGCTCGACGCCGCGCCCCACGAGTGGATCTAGCTCGTTCTTCATCGCCGACTCGGTGAGCTCGCGACTGAACTCGGCGAGCAGCGGTGTCTCCTTCACACGCGTCAGCGTCGTCTTCTCGTTCAAGAGCTGCACGATGTCCTCGCGCACGGCGGTCAGCCGCATCCCCTTCTCCATCAGGATCGACGACGCCACCGAACGCTCCTCGCGCAGGATGCCGAGCAGCAGGTGCTCGGTACCGATGTAGTTGTGCAGCAGCCGATCAGCCTCCTCCGCGGCATACTGCAGGACGCGCTTGGTTTCAGTGCTGAAGGGAATCTCGACCGACGTGGAGACCTTCTCGCGAAAGACCGTCCGCCCCTCGATCTCCTTCCTGATGTTCTCGAGCGAGAGGTGGGAGCGGGCGAAGATACGGCTCGTGAGCCCCTTCCCCTCTCGGATCAGGCCGAGGAGCAGGTGCTCGGTCTCGATCGAGATACTGCCAAGCTGGCTGGCCTCGTAGCGTGCAAAAAAGAGAACCCGCCGCGCTCTTTCCGTGTAACGCTCGAACATCCAACCTACTCGGTAACGAGGAAACGATCGGGCTCAATTATAAGGCAAAGCCAGTCACCAACCAACCGCGCCACGGCTCCGCGCAGACACGATCACTCGTGAGGCAGGGGTCACGCCTGGACCAGGCGTCCGTCCGCGAGGCGGAGCACACGGTCGCAGCCGCTGGCCAAGCGCGTGTTTTGAGTGGCGATGAGAGACGTGAGCGCGTGCTCGCGGTGCATCTGGCGGAGCAGGTCGTGCAGGGTATCCGCGGTGGTCTCGTCGAGATCGCCGGTGGGCTCATCGGCCAGCAGCAACGCCGGCTGCGTCACGAGGGCACGCGCGATGGCGACACGCTGCTGTTCGCCGCCCGAGAGCATGCCCGGCCGATGGTGTA
>PVBE010697191.1_pt1 | contig 13283 bp, 10 predicted proteins | sample 1631181 | NCBI WGS metagenome assembly PVBE01 (sample SAMN08397723, study PRJNA350692) | Marine metagenome, whole genome shotgun sequencing project. | isolation source: water | place: Pacific Ocean | collected 2012-04
ATCACGCCGTACGATCCGATCGAGGACGCCGAGGGCAATAAAGCCCCCTACATCGGTCCCTCCTCGGTCGACCTGGGCATTATGGCCGGGACGGAGGCGGTCAGAATCTACAAGGAACTCGGCTGGGCCGGCCAGGACAGCGAGCTCCGCGTCGCGGCGATCGAGGCCCAGCAGATCGCTCCATGCATGGAGCGCAGCGACAACGCGACCGCTACGTTCTTGGAGGGGACCGGCGTCGGCGAGGATAACGTCCTGCATATCGCGATCGCTCCTCAGACGACCGAGGAGGCTGCAAACGCTTTGGCGACCGCGGGGATTGCAAATCCTCAAGTCACCCACTGGGTCATCTTTGGCTGTGATGACAGCGACGTAATCGGCGGGATCCGCGGGTTGGAGGAAGCTGGCTACACCGCCGAATCGATCCTCGCCGTCGGTCCAACGGGTTCGACCGCGTGTGCGGAATGGGCCCATCCCGAGCAAACCGGATTCCGGGCCGCCCTCTACCTTGATCTTCACGTCTGGGGCCGGGACATCATCGACGTGCTCGCCGAGGCTCTCCAGAGTGGTGAGCCGCTGCCGCAGTTCACCGAGCTGGGGGGCGTCCCCGTCACGCGTGATGACCACGACGTCATGGGGTGCTAGTGATCGGAGCGGAAGACGGCGCCGCCACCGGAGGGTAGCGGCGCCGACGGGGCCGGCATGGGGTGCCGGCCCCCTCTCCTTATCTTTTTCACGGCCAGCTTAACGCGTGCGGCGATCACGCGCCGTCGCTGCGAGAGGACGCGTGAGACGGTAGGGTAACGATGTCGCTTGGGAACTGTCGGGCAGACCCCAGAGGACGTGCCGACTGCGAGTGAGCGGTAAGGGCGATTCACGATGAGCACAGCGACCCGTTCGAGCCGCGCTGCCGATGCCGCTGCAGCGATGGGCCAATCGTTCCTGCGGATCATGGGGAGCACCCACGGGCTTCACATCAGCCTGTTCGTCGCGCTTGTGATCCTGATCGCGATCTTCGGCACGCTTCGCGGTGAGATTTTCTTTTTGCCGCGCAACATATTTAACATCCTCAACGCCGTTACAATGGTGGGCCTGCTGGCGTTTGTCATTACCGTCCTTCTGGTAGGGGGCGCGATCGACATTTCGATCGGCTCAAACGTGGGACTGTGCTCGATCACCACGGCCACGGTGCTCACGATGGTGGACAGTCCCGCCGCCGGCATCGCCACCGCCTTTGTTGTCGGCGGCCTGGCCGGCTTGTTCAACGGATTGCTCGTCACCTATGGCCGGATCAATCCGATCATTGCCACGCTCGGCACCCTATCCGCTTTTCGCGGGTTGGCGTTTATCGTCTCCGACGGCCTGTCGATCGGCGTCGTCAACCCAAACTTCACCTGGATCGGATCCGAGCGCGTGCTCGATGTCCCGGTTCCCACGATCGTCTTCGCTGTGGCCGCCGTTTTGTTCTTCCTCTTCATGCGCTACACTCGCGCTGCCCGCCACATCTACGGGATCGGCGGCAACATTGAAGCCGCCCTCTTCTCCGGCATCAACGTCACGCGCTACCGGATTTTCATGTACGCGAGCTGTGGCCTCGTGTGCGGCCTGACCGCTATTCTCCTGACCGCGCGCACGCACTCCGGCCAGCCTGCCTCGGGCAGCCAGGGGCTGGAGCTCGATGCAATCACCGCGGCCTTCCTGGGCGGCTGTGGTCTGCGCGGAGGTACCGGCACGATCGTCGGGACGCTGTTGGGCGTGCTGATCATCGGCACCCTCAACAATGGCCTGATCCTGATGGGGGTGCCCACCTTCTATCAGCTGCTCGCCAAGGGCGCGCTACTCCTCGTCGCGGTGATGATCCAGGAGTTCCGCAGGGGAGGACCGCGGCCCATCTTCTAGCCTGTGTCCTTGCGAAGTTGCCCTGGCTTACTCTTCCTGACCTGATCGACCTCATTGACTGTGATGCACTCTGAAACACGCCTAAGCGCCCCACAAATCACGTCCCGTGACTGAGCCGGTTAACCTCTAGTCTATCTGGAACGGCACGACGTACTTTTCCCAGTACTCGACGGCCAACTCCCGGACACACCCGGACGTACTGGCCTCTTTTTCCTTGCGCGACTAGGATGGAAACAGCTGCTCCGTAGATCGGCGGCGTGCCAAAGGGAAGGTGCTAATCCATGGCCGAGCGAGCCGGAGCTACGGAGCAGAGAACGCGGGCCGTAACCGAGATCGCGCCCGAGAGCCACTTCGGCTAGAGGTGAGGTGCCACTCGTGCGCGAACGCGTCGCGATCATCGGCACCGGAATCGTAGGCCGGGCCTGGGCCATCAGCTTTGCCCGCGGCGGTTGCGAGACCCGCCTTTACGATGCCGAGCCCCAGGCGGTAGCCGAAGCGCTCGGCGCGATCGATCAAAACTTGGTCGACCTGGAGCAGCTTGATCTCCTCAACAGCGCGACGGCAGGCGAGGTGCGGTCACGCATCACAGGAACGGCCGAGCAAGGCGAGGCTCTGGACGGCGCGAGGCACGTTCAGGAATGCGTCCCCGAAACCGTCGCCGCCAAAACCGAGGTATTCGCTGGGCTCGACGCGGAAGCGGACGCCGAGGCGGTGCTGGCGAGTTCCTCCACCGGGATCCGGCCTTCGGCCTTCACCGAAGACCTCAAGGGTCGCAGCCGCTGCCTGGTTGCCCACCCGATCAACCCGCCGTATTTGGTTCCGGCGGTCGAGCTCGTGCCCGCGCCTTGGACCGACGCAGTAACGATGCAGCGGACACGTGCACTCATGGAACGCATCGGCCAAGCGCCAATCTCGATGGCGCGCGAGATCGAAGGGTTCATTATGAACCGCCTGCAGGGTGCGCTGTTGCAGGAGGCATTTTGGCTGGTCGAAAACGGATACGCGAGTGTCGAGGACGTGGACCGCGGGCTGGCCAAAGGCATCGGGCTCAGGTGGTCGTTCATCGGACCCTTCGAGACCATAGACCTCAACGCGCCCGGCGGTGTTCGGGACTATGTCGAGCGATATGGTCCCATGTACTTGGGGCTCGCCCGGGGGCGCGGTGAGCCAGCGCCGTGGGCGGGCCCAGTTTTGGACGCCGTCGAGACGCAACTTCGAGCGGCGCTTCCCCTCGATAGAATCGCGGATCGCCAAGCGTGGCGCGACCGTCGGCTGATGGCGCTTGCTGCCCACAAGCGGGAGGTCTCCGCCGAGGAGGACTAGTCGGCTCCCCACAGGAGGCAAAAAACCGCCGCCTGCTCCTTAAATGTGTAAACGGCCCCCTGTTAGCGAGGCGACTTTTGAAAACAACGAGAGTTGGACCTTCCTCAGATGCCGGCGTGATGAAACCCGGGCCCGCAAACAACGAGAAACATCGGTCGTGCCGGTGGCGCTGAAGAGGCGTCGAGATCGTCGATCCCTGGGCGCGAAAGGCTGGGCTAAAGCTCGCCCGCCGCCATCATCTGGGTAATGTGCTCGGCCTGGCGGATCGCTAACGCGACCACCGTCAGTGTCGGATTGGCGGCGCCCGAGGACGGGAACACGCTACCGTCCGAGACGAACAAGTTAAGCACATCGTGGGCCCGGCCCCACGGATCGACGACGCCGTCGCGCGGGTTCGCGCTCATTCGGCAGACGCCGAGGTGGTGATAGGCGGGCTCGGCCTGGGTCTCGATCGTGCGCCGCGCCCCCAACGCCATGCACATCTCGTCCATCTTCTTGTAGCCGTAGTTCTGCATCGGGGTTTCGTTGGGGTGATCGTCGATGTGGAGGCACGGGATGGGCAGTCCGTACCGGTCCTTTTCGGAGCCGTGCAGGGTCACGCGGTTAGTGGCGATCGCCAGGTCCTCTCCTATCACGCCCATGAAGACGACGTGGTCGTAGGCCTCTAGCCAGCTTGCGTGGGCCCGCCCCCACTTCCCCGGATTCAGGCTCGCCGCATAGCCGGGGAGGCCGCACGAGGTGGTCATGATGTAAAATCCGCCGGCGAAGCCGCGGCCGGGGTCGTGCCGCGCCTCGTCGCGGACCAAGCCCGCGACCTGGACGCCGCGGTGCATGTTCACCGGCTTGTCGAACTCGGCAAACAAGTTGCCCGAGCTGTGCCGCATGTAATATTTGCCCACCAACCCCGAGCCGTTCGCCAAGCCGTCGGGGAAGGCGCTGGTCTCCGAATTCAGCAACAGCCGCACCGTCTCGATCGAATTGCCGGCGACACACACCGCGCGCGCAGCTTGCAGATGCTCGCGGCCATCCTTGTCCGCGTACAGCACGCCGCGCACCCGGCCGTCCTGGCCGAGCTCGATTCGTAGCGCCATGCACTCGGCGCGCAGCTCGCACCGGCCGCTCGCTTCCGCCCGCGGCAGCTCGCTGTTCGCCGTCGACCACTTGGCGCCCGAGGCGCAACCCTGCATGCAAAAGCCGATATGATCGCAGGCGTTGCGCCCGTTGCGCGGCACCGAGTTGATCGCCAGGTTGTTCATGCGCACGTCGGTGTATCCGATGCGCCGGGCGGCAGCGGCCATGGCCTTGAAGTTGTTGGTCGGCGCGTGCCGGGGAATGCCATGGGTCCCGGTTACCCCCATCTTGTCCTCGGCCCTGTCGTAGTAGGGCTCGAGCGCGGCAAGCCCGAACGGCCAGTCGGCGATCTCGGCGCCCGGGATCGCGCCATATAGGGTGGCGGTCTGGAACTCGTGCTCCAGCAGCCTGGGGCACACCGCGCCCCAATGAAGGGTCGATCCCCCGACCGCCTTGCACATCGAGGTGGGACTGTCGGGAAAGGTGCGGGGGATGATCGAGGAGCCAGTGCACACCCGCGGGTCGTTCCAGCTCAGTTTAGCGTCCATCGCCACTTCGTCGTTCTCGATTTCACTGGGATCGAAGCGCCGCCCCGCCTCGAGGAGCACCACGTCGATCCCTTTTCCGCTGAGCTCGTCGGCAAGCGTCCCGCCGGCCGCGCCCGAGCCGATGATGACGAGCACCGAATCGTCGTGTTCGTAGGTGACCGCGGCCACCTGGCCGTCGGCTCCTTCCCCTGCAACCGACATCGACGTCCCTCCCTCATCACGCCGCGCTCGAGACGCGCGCGCCAGTCGGTCCTTCCGAATCGCCTGGCGCGGTGGCTATAATAGGCCCCAGATTCCGCAAACGGCAACCGGCGAGCGATCTCAGACCACACGCCTGGGCCGTCGGACCCTCGCCGCGCTCCGCCGCCACCCCCGACGGTGCCGTCATCGCCGGCTTGACCAAGTGGCCGTCGAACCTCTTCGAGCAGCGAATCGACGGCTGGCCACGCAAACTCACCCTACCCTCGCCGGAGACGCGAATCAGGGCGGGTACAGTTGACGCGGTCGTACCAGCCCCCCTCGTTCGTCTCGAAGTTCCCGAGCGTCTTCATGTACTTCCGCAGTCGGTCCACGAGATTGTTTTGGCTCTTCGATTTGAGCCACGTCGTCGCCCGGTCGCCGGCCGCTTGCCGCCGGTGGTCAGCATCGTCTCGCATTCGGACTTCGACAGCTTCCGCGATCCGCATATGACGCTCCGCTACCGTGTGCGCACGCCCTCGGAGGCCCCGGTGACGCGTGTGCGCGCCTTCATCGACGGGCGTCCGGTGGCCACCGACCGTGGCATCGAGATCGTGGCCAAGGAGGGGGTGGAGCGTGAGATCGAACTGACGCTGCCCCGCCGCGACGTCGAGGTAGCGGTGATCGCCGAGAACCGCCATGCGGCATCCGAAGCGGCACGGGTGTTCCTGGAATGGGATGGGGAGGCCGAGGAGTTCCTGGCCAAGCCCAAGCTCTACGTGCTGGCGGTGGGGGTGGGCGATTATGCTGATGACGGGCTCGACCTTGCCCTCGCCGCCAAGGACGCGCGCGACTTCGCCGCCACGATACGAGCCCAGGCCGGCGGCCTCTACCGCGAGGTCGAGGTCAAACTCCTCATAGACGGCAATGCCACCCGCGATGAGGTAGTCGATGGCCTTGACTGGCTGGAGCGCGAGACTACCGCCCGCGACGTGGCGATGCTGTTCCTTGCCGGCCACGGCGTCGATGACCGCAACGGCTATTACTACTTCCTGCCTCACAACGCCGATCGCGAACGGCTCAAGCGCACCGGGGTGAACTTCTCCGACATCCAGAACACCCTCTATGCGCTCTCGGGCAAGGTGGTGCTGTTCCTCGACACCTGCGAGGCGGGCGGCGTGACCCAGCGCCTGGGCGCTCGCCGTGGCGACGTGCCGGTGGATGTGGACCGGGTGGCCAACGACCTTTCCAGCGCCGAGAACGGGGTAGTGGTGTTCGCCTCTTCCACGGGGATGCAGTTCTCGCTGGAGCGCGCCGACTGGGGCTACGGCGCCTTCACCAAGGCGCTCCTCGAGGGGCTCGAGGGCGAGGCCGATTACACCGAGGACGGCACCATCACCGTGAACGAGTTGGAGCTATACATCGCCGAGCGCGTCAAGGTGCTGACCGGCGGCGAGCAGACCCCCACCATGTCCAAGCCCCAGACCATCCCCGACTTCCCGCTCGCGGTGCCGGGCTAACATCTCCTATTGGAACGGGTCGTCGGTACCGTCGCGCCGCATTCGGCAGCTACGAGCCATTTGTAGAGAGAGTTGAGGCCGTGAGGAGAGTGCGCAGGATCGATATTCTGACTCTGAGTTGGCAAGTCACCTACCGCTTCTAGATGCCCCATCCGATTTCGTGGGTGTAGGAAGCTAATCCAGGTGAGGATGTTTCTTGCGGGTGTTTGAATGTGGGTAGAAGTGTGGGTAAATCATAGGCTCATATTCTAAATATATGTTTTTGTTGTTATATTTAAGAGAAATGGCGGAGGGAGTGGGATTCGAACCCACGTGACGCTATTAACGCCAACACGCTTTCCAAGCGTGCGCCTTAGACCGCTCGGCCACCCCTCCCGCGACTCGACTATAGCCGCGCCGTTAGGGCGGCGGAACCAGCCGTTGCCAAAATCCGGCGATGGCCTAATGTGGGGCCGATGATGGTCGGACGTATCCTGGGTTGGCTGTTTCTGGCCGCCGCGGCGGCGGCCCTGGTCTGGGACATCGTGCTGTGGGTGGATGTGGGCAGCTTCCCGGCCACGGCGCTCGGGCAGCATTGGTATGATCTCGAACGGGCCAGCCTGGGCGGCCTTCAGGTGGTGATCGAGCGCTATATCTGGCCGCCGCTATGGCAGCCAGTTTCGTGGATTCTGGTGCGGCCGACCTGGCTCGTATTCGGCGTCATCGGGCTGGCGCTGGTGCTGTTGTTCCGCCGCCGACGGCGCCGGCGGCGGCACTGAGCGGTCCTAGCGGTCGTCCAGCCGGAGCGCGGCGATGAAGGCTTCCTGAGGGACGTTGACGGCGCCGACCTGACGCATCCGCTTCTTGCCGGCGCGCTGCTTGTCGAGAAGCTTGCGCTTGCGCGTCACATCGCCGCCGTAGCACTTGGCGGTGACGTCCTTGCGCAACGCCTTCACGGTTTCGCGGGCGACGATGCGGCCGCCGATGGCGGCCTGAATGGCGATCGGGAAGAGCTGGCGCGGGATCAGCTCTTTCAGCCGCTCGCAAAGCGCCCGGCCGCGCGACTCGGCCCGGCCGACGTGGACCACCGAGGCCAGCGCGTCGACCGGCTCGGAGTTGATGAGGATCATCAGCTTCACCAGATCGGCGGCCTCGGCGCCGTCGATGTGATAGTCGAAGCTGGCGTAGCCGCGGCTGGCCGACTTGAGCCGGTCGTAGAAATCGAACACCACCTCGTTCAAGGGCAGTCGGTAGACGACCAGCGCACGGGCGCCGGCGAAGGTGAGCTCGACCTGGACGCCGCGGCGCTCTTCACAAAGCTTGAGCACGGCGCCGAGGTGGGCCTCGGGCACCAAGATGGTGGCCTTGATCCAGGGCTCCTCGATGTGCTCGATCACGGTGGGATCGGGCATGTCGGCGGGGTTGTCGAGCACCATGAGCTGGCCGTCGCGCCGATGGACGCGGTAGATCACGCTGGGCGCGGTGGTGATGAGATCGAGGTCGAATTCGCGCCGCAGCCGTTCCAGGACGATCTCAAGGTGCAGCAGGCCAAGGAAGCCGCAGCGGTAGCCGAGCCCGATGGCGGCCGAGGTCTCGGCCTCGAAGGTGAAGCTCGCATCGTTGAGGCGGAGCTTGCCGAGCCCGTCGCCAAGCCGCCCGAAATCGTCCGAGTTGGCTGGGAACAGGCCGCAGAAGACCACCGGCTGGCTGGGCTTGAAGCCGGGCAAGGGTTGCGCCGCGGGCCGCCGGTCCTCGGTGATGGTGTCGCCGATCTGGGTCTCGGCCACCTCTTTGACGCCGGCGGTGAGGAAGCCGATCTCGCCGGGGCCGAGCGCCTCGACCGGCTCGGGCTTGGGCGTGAAGGCGCCGACCCGCTCGATGGTGTGCACGGTGCCCGCGGCCATCATGCGCACCCGCATGCCCTTCCGAATCGTGCCCTCGCGCACCCGCACCAGCACCACCACCCCGAGGTAGGAGTCATACCAGCTGTCGACCAGGAGCGCCTGCAGCGGCGCTTGCGAATCGCCGCTCGGTGCGGGCAAACGCTGGACCAGCGCCTCGAGCACCTCATCGATGCCGGCGCCGGTCTTGGCCGAGATCAAAAGCGCGTCTGCCGCGTCAAGCCCGACGACCTCGGCGACCTGGGCGCGGATCCGCTCGGGCTCGGCGGCGGCAAGGTCGATCTTGTTCAGCGCGATGACGATCTCGTGGTCAACCGCGATCGCCTGATAGACGTTGGCCAAGGTCTGCGCCTCGACCCCTTGGCTGGCGTCGACCACCAGGAGCGAGCCCTCGCAGGCGGCGAGCGAGCGGTTGACCTCGTAGGCGAAATCGACGTGGCCGGGAGTGTCCATGAGGTTGAGCTGGTAGGTCTGGCCGTCGCGCGCGGTGTAGGAAAGGCGCACGGTCTGGGCCTTGATGGTGATGCCGCGCTCGCGCTCGAGCTCCATGGAATCCAAGAACTGCTCGCGCATCTCGCGGGCGCTGACGCCGCCGCAGCGCTCGATCAGCCGGTCGGCCAGGGTCGACTTCCCGTGGTCGATGTGGGCGATGATCGCGAAGTTGCGAATGTGGCCGTGCTCGCTCATGGCGGGTCAATGGTAGCATTGGCAGCGGCCGAGTGCCGGCAACTGCCACGGTGGTTTGCGACGGGGGTCCACGAGCGGCTTCCCTGGGGCAGGGATCGGGCTACCATGAACGGTGAACCAGTGAGTGGAGCGAGCCGGACAATCAGCGCACTACCAAGTCGATGACATGAAGGCACTAGACTATCACGAAGGCACCAAACACTCTTGGGTGCGGATTCGCGCCGATCGCCACAGCCTCGACTTCGAGAACCGGCCGCACCCCTTCAAAGTCTACTCCGGCCTCGCCCGACAATCGCTGCCCACACGATGGACGGCGACGGACAAGCCCGCGCTGGCCGCGCTGGCCCAATCGGGGACGCCGATGGGCGGCGGAATGCCGCCGAGCGTGGAGGACCTGGCTCACCTGCTTTCCGCGGTGGGTATCACGAAACGACGGAGATACCCGGGCGGCGAGGTAGTGTTCCGTGGCGCCTCGTGTACCGGGGCGCTCTACCACATCGAGGTGTATGTCGTCTGCGCGGACCTCGAGGGGATTGCGGCGGGGGTTTACCAGTTCCAGCCCGCCGACTTTTCGATCTGCCCGCTGCGGGAGGGTGACCATCGTCAGGCACTGGTGGAGGCGAGCGGGGGCCACCCCGCCGTGGCAGAGGCACCGGCGGTACTCGTTCTGACGAGCACGTGGTGGCGCAACGCCTGGAAGTACCGGGCGCGCGCCTATCGGCACGCGTGGTGGGATTCGGGCTGCATGGTGGCGAATCTGCTCGCCCTCGGCGCGAGCTTGGAGCTAGCGGTCTCGGTGGTGCTGGGCTACGCCGACGGCGCGGTAAACCAACTGCTGGGTGTCGAGCCACAAAAGGAGGCGTCCCTGGCCCTGGTCCCCATCGGGCGCGGAGGTCCGGAGCCGGTGACGCCCACTTTCCCCGCCCCGCCGCTCGGGCTCAAGACCGAAGCGCTGTCCAATTACGAAGTTGAATACCCCGAGATTCAGGCGGCCCACACTACCTCGTCGCTGGGCAGCGGGACGGAGGCGGCGGCGTGGCGCGGTGCGCTCGAGCGAAACGGAGAACCGGCCGCCGCGGGCAAACGCTTCGCCCTGGAACCGGCCGCCGATGACGCCCTTCCGGGCGAGCCGGTCGAGGCCGTGATACGACGGCGGGGCTCGACACGCCGCTTCGCCCGCCAGCCCATCTCATCGTCCCAGCTTTCGACGATCATCGACCGGACGAGCCGGGGCATTCCCGCCGACTGCCTTGGTCCACCCGGCGCGCGCTTGTGCGACATCTATCTGATCGTCAACGCCGTCGAAGGGCTGCCATCGGGCAGTTATGCGTACCGCGCGCAAGACGGGGCGTTGGAGCTTCTTCGTGAGGGGGTATTTCGGGAAGAGGCCGGAGCGCTTGCGCTTGGCCAAGAGCTGGCGGCCGATGCCAGCGTCAATCTCTACTATATGACGGAGCTCGATCGTGTCGTGGATCGGTTCGGGGACCGGGGGTACCGGGCCGCACAGCTCGAGGGTGGGATCCTTGGCGGCAAGGCCTACCTCGCGGCGTACGCTCTGGGGTGCGGGGCTACCGGACTCACCTTCCTCGACGACGACGTGACCGACTTCTTCTCGCCCGACGCCGCGGGAAAGGCCGTAATGTTCCTTGTCGCCGTCGGACGCTCCGCCGCTCGGGCCGGAAGGTCGGTGTGAGCGGAGGCGATCGCAGCGCCAGCGCCTGGCTGTTCGAGGCCAACGATCTGCTCGACTTCGCGAGAAGGGAGCTGGAGCGCCTGTTTGCGAAGCCAGCGCGCTAACGCGCTTCCACGCCGCTAGACCAAGGATTGCGGCGCACCGTTGGCCACAATCGGGGCCATGTTGAGGTGTTCAGCCGGAGAATATCGGACTACTCTGGAGCGGCGGGCCCCTTTGGGGGCCGCTTCGCCGGTCGCGGGGACCGACGAGGAACACGCAAAAGGGAGGAAATGGCTATGAGCGAGGCGCTCAGGCAGATCATCGCCGAGACGCAAGAGGCATTCAGGGCGGATCCCAGTAAGGCCCAGGAGACCTTCACGACGGTCTCGGGCCTGAAGGAAGGTTTCCACACCGAGGTATCGATCCGCGAACACGGCCTGACGGTCGACGAGCCGGAAAGCTTGGGCGGCACGAACAAGGGCCCCAATCCGGTCGAGCTGATTCTGGCTTCGCTGGGCACCTGCCAGGAGATCACCTACCGCGCCTATGCGGCGGCCATGGGGATCCCACTCGACGGCGTTTCGGTGACCATGGAGGGCGACATTGACCTTCGCGGGTTCTTCGCCGTCGACGAGACGGTGCGGCCCGGCTACGAGTCGATCAAGGGGACGGTCCACATCGATTCGAGCGCCAGCGCCGAGCAAATCGAACAGCTGCGCCAAGCGGTCAATGCCCATTGCCCGGTGCTCGATATTCTATCGAACCCGGTTCCGGTCGAAATGACGGTCGAGGCCAAGCCGGCGTCTGGGATCGCCGCCGAGTAGCGCCACGCGACGACCGTGCGAGGGCCGCCCCCGGGGCGGCCTTTGTGCTCCGGCAGCCCGAGGATTTCCGGCCGAGGTGCGCCGCCAGTGCGGCCCGTCAGCGAGGGGTTGCCGCGGCGCTGAGAACGCCGGCGGCGCCACCTGCGCGAGCGCTTGGGGATGCGCCGGACAGATCGGCGCCCCGGAGGTTCGCCCCGGCGAATTCGGTCGGCCAGTATTCGCCGGTGATCTCACCGCTCGCGCCGCTCAGGGCGACGGCGCCGAGCCTGGCGAACGCGAGCCTGGAACCTTCGAGGTTGGCGTTGCGGAAATTGGTCCCCGAGACATCGGCCTCGCGGAGATCGGCGCCACTCAAATCGGCGCCGCTGAGATCGGCGAGCACCCACTGACTTCGCCGCAGCACGGCACCGGCGAGATTGCAGCCGGCGAAGTCGCCGCCGTTCAGCCAGGCGCCGGTAAGGTCGCACCCGTGCATGTCCCGGCCCGAAAGGTTGGCCCGCCTTCCCTCGGCGCCGTTGGTGGCCACCCACAGCGCGTGGACGCCCAAGATCCTTTGAATACCGCTCGGCAGACGGCTGGCGGTCAGATTGACCGAGACCCCGCCCTGACCGACGCCCGAGAGGGAGGCGTCGGTCAGGGCAGTGCCGCGAGGCGCGGCGCCACAGTCGCCGCCGCGGAGCTCGAGGGTGATCGCGAGGCTGCGACACAGCCGGTCGATGACCAGCGACGTCAATCTTTCATCGCCATCGGTAGCGGGAAGGATCACGATCCTTCCGCTGGGCGAGCGGAGGGCCCGTACCGTCACCAATCCCCGCGGCCCGGAAACCTGGCAGCGAGGCAAAACCTCACGACAGCCGAATTCGCCCGCGCGTTCTACGAACTCGCGCAAGGAAAGCCATCGGATGGGCAGGTTGCTCATCGTTGGGATGGCTTCGAGCAGGGCTCGTCCGGCGGAACCGCGCAGTAGGCGCGAACGCGATCGAGGTTCTCCTGGGTGACGTCAAGCCAGCCGGCTACCGCGAGCGTGCGGCCGATCTTCTTGGGCGGACCAAAACGCTCGATGAAGACGCCGGCTCGGGTCAATAGCCGCTCGCAAAGCACGTCGGTAACACCGACGATTCGAACGATTCCGTGTTCGAGGCCGAACTCGAACAGGCGCCCGAACATGCGCCCCGTGATCTCGTGGACCGCCGCCAACGAGCCATAGTTCTTTTGCCTAGGTGGATCGCAAATCGGCTGATTTCCCAGGTTTCCGGATCCTGGGGGGCGGGATGGCCGTACAGGAGCTCGCCAAACACGTCCTTGAGCAGGTATGGGCCAGCAGTCGGCATCAGGCGCCAACAGCCCTCGACCTCGTCGAGCTCGTTCCGGCAAAGCAGATACACCGGCCTGAGATCATCGTATTTGTCCTGCTCGCGGCCCTCGACACTGGTGACATTCCACCCCAGCCGTTCCTTGAAGACGCGATGGCGGAGACAGTACATGCCGTCGCGCAGGACCGCCGCCCTCGCTGCTCCCGCCTCGTGAAGAAAATCGACCTCCGCCACGGTCCCTCCCCCCAATGGCTGAATGCCGATTCATGGGTGGACCAAGCGCGTTGGCACCTATCAGATCTGAGAGGTAGTTCGATCCCCGGCCGGGATCGATACTGGCGGGTTTGCCTACGGCTGAATCAGCCCTAG
>PVBE010599501.1_pt1 | contig 13282 bp, 9 predicted proteins | sample 1631181 | NCBI WGS metagenome assembly PVBE01 (sample SAMN08397723, study PRJNA350692) | Marine metagenome, whole genome shotgun sequencing project. | isolation source: water | place: Pacific Ocean | collected 2012-04
CGCGACTTATATATGGCTGCGCATTCGCCGCCCTCGCGAACCTCGCGATGACATACGCGGTCGCATCCTTGCGGCTCTGCTCGAGCGGCTCGGCGCCACGTTCATCAAATTCGGCCAGATCCTCAGCTCTCGCCCCGACCTCCTCAGTCCGGCCTACACGAGCCATCTCGCGCGCTTGCAAGACGGCGTACTTCCGGCGCGTTTCTCGGACCTCGAACCCGTTCTCAAAGAGGAACTCGGCGAGGCCTACGAGACTCTGCGCGTGGACCGCGAGCCGGTGGCCTCGGCTTCCGTCGCTCAAGTGCACCGAGCGACGACGCCAGCGGGCGAGCTCCTGGCGCTCAAGATCCAGCGGCCGAACGCTCGCCATGAGATCGAACGGGATCTCGCCATTCTAGGGATGGGTGCAGCGTGCCTGAACGTTGTCCCCACCGTGAAGCTGCTCAGCCTGCCGGGATCCGTTCGGCAGTTTGGCAACGCGCTGCGAGGCCAGCTCGATTTTCGAGACGAGGCTCGGAACAACCGCCGCTTTGCCAAGAATTTCGCGGGCGTCGAGGGCGTGCGTGTACCGGAGCTTCACGACCCGCTCTGTACCGAACGAGTGCTCGCCATGGAGTTTATCGTCGGGGTCAAGGCGACCGAACCGGAGCGCGTCGGCGGTGACCGCATCACGTTGGCCCGGCGCGGTGCCGAGTGCATCCTGAAGATGGTCTTTGCGGACGGCTTCGTTCACGCGGACCTGCACCCGGGCAATATCCTTCTGACGAGCGAGAGCGAAGTCGTGCTCATCGATTTGGGCCTAGTTACTGAGCTTCCCGACGACTACTTTCGCATCTGGATCGAGACCTTTGTGGCCTTGTCCCAGAAGAACGGCGAGCATGCGGCGCGCCTCTTCTACGGCTACGCCCCCACTATCGGCCCCAACCTGGACTACCCGACGTTCGAGCGTGACGTCTGCGACTTCCTCGACGGTCTCTACGGCAAGTCGATCGGCGAGGTGGAGGTCGGCGCGGCCGTGAGCGGCATGATGAACGTTCTGCGCAAACACCGCGTTCAGATCGACCCCGTGTTCACGGTGGCGCATCTTGCGATTCTTGTGGCCGAAGGGCTCGGGAAACAGCTCGATCCCACTATCGATATGATGCCGCTTGCGGGGCCCTACCTAGCGAAGGCAATGCTCGAAGCACCGCCGGCTCGGCCCCCGTTGCGGAAGGTCCCGGTCGAGGCCTCGTCGGTCTCGCTCGCGGCTGAGTGAGTTTCGGCTCTCTCGAACGCTACGACCGAGGCACGCGGACGTCGTCCTGGGTCCCCAGCTCGCCATCCCGTCCCGCGGAGCGCACGGTCACCTGACCATCGCCGCAGAAAACCCGGAAACGCTCGCCCCAGGGATCGGAAGTCCGGACTCGAGCGTCGAGCGCGTCGTCCATCCTCAGCTGAGAGATGCTCGGACAGCCGACGCCTGCGTTATCCGCCTGCCAGCCGCGAGCGGCCTCGCGAATTCTGGCGGCATCGGAGGCCGCGGCTCGCGTCTCGGCACCCGCGTCAGTGGAGCCCACGAATAGGGCGGCTCCTCCGCCCACGAGGCCAATGCCGATGGCAACGACGATAGCTTCGAGACGAGTTACGCCTCGGGTTTGGCGCGCAGCGCGCTGGCCTCGGCGCTGGGCGCCTGCGGGAGATCGGAAGCAAGTCATGTCGGTGCTCTTGGACTTGCACGGACCGTGCCGCGACGTACTACGACCCGCGCGCGCGGCCATTTGATTGCTAAGTCCCTGAAAATAAACAAGAGCGAGAAATAACAACGACCCACAGGCGCGGACAAAGTGTCCCATCACCGCCCGATTGGGCGTCTCCTGTGACACGTTGTCACGCCTTGCGGTTGCGCTCGCTAGCCTTCCGGCGTCGGGCAGAGCGTGCGACCGATCCCCCTTCCTGCGTCCTCACTTGCCTGTTTCGGCCTGGCCGCGCTACGGCTCCGTCCGCTGCGGGCCGCGGTGACGTGAAGACATGAAGACATGAAAACACCGCGTCCCCGAGCCGTTATACCCAGCAGGGAATCATGAGCGAGCCGCCCACCGCGAAAGACTCAGGCAACCTTCCCCCCGGGGCGTGGCGCTCCGTACAGCGTGTTCGGCGAGCCATTGGCAGTCCGATCGAGCGCTTCCTGCACATTGAGGCGGCGTCGGGGCTCCTGCTGCTCGCGGCGGCAATCGTTGCCCTCGTCTGCGCCAACTCTCCGATCGCTGAGCAGTTCCATCACCTCTGGGAGATCGAACTTGGGTTCGACATCGGCGGCATTGGGCTGCGCCACTCGCTCCATTGGTGGATCAACGACGGCTTGATGGCAATTTTCTTCTTCGTGGTTGGGCTCGAGATCAAGCGTGAGATGGTGGACGGGGAGCTCGCGACCCTGCGTCGCGCCTCATTGCCCATCGTCGCCGCCATCGGCGGCATGGTCGTGCCGGCGCTAATTTTTGTTGCTTTCAACCGTGGAAGCGCCGCCATCAACGGCTGGGGGATCCCCATGGCGACCGATATCGCCTTCGCGGTTGGGATCCTCTCCCTCTTGGGCAAGCGCGTTCCCCCGGCACTGAGAGTACTGCTACTCGCGTTAGCGATCATCGACGACGTCGGCGCGATTCTCGTCATCGCTATCTTCTATACCGCCCACCTGAACTACGCGGCCCTATGGATCGTTGGTGGGGCTCTCTTGCTAATTTTCCTTATGCAAAGAGCTGGCATCCGCCAGGTCCTTCTATATGTCTTGCCCGGTGCGGCGCTCTGGTACGGCGTGCACGAGTTTGGCGTTCACGCCACGATCGCTGGCGTCATCCTCGGCCTGTTGACTCCCCATAAGAGTTGGTTCGGCAACGAGGGCTTCCTCGCCGTCGCCGACTCCGCCACCAAGGACTTTCGTGAGACGGCCAAGCGCCCGCATCGGGAAGAGGACCTCATGGTGCCGCTAGCCCGGCTTGCCATGGCGCAGCGCGAGGCCCTGAGCCCGATTGCTCGCATCACGAATGGCCTGCACGGCTACGTCGCCTACGGCATCATGCCGCTCTTCGCGCTCGCCAATGCCGGAGTCCCTCTTGGTGGGCTCGACATGGCTGATCCCGTTGTGGTGATGGCGGGCGTGGGCGTGGGACTCGGCCTGCTCTTGGGCAAGCCCCTAGGCGTCTTTTTCGCGAGCTGGCTTGCCGTTCGGGTCGGAATCTCCTCGCTGCCTAAGGGCGTGCAATGGCGAGGCATGCTCGTCGTGGGCGTTGTTGCGGGCATCGGATTTACGATGGCGATCTTCATCGCCGGGCTGGCCTACCCCCACGTCAATGGGATCGAGTCGGAGTTCCATCCGATGGCCAAAATCGCTGTACTCATCGCCTCGGGCATAGCTGGTGTGCTTGCGCTCGTGCTTGGGCGCCTCGCCCTTGCCGCAGAGCTGCCGCCGGAAGCGGCGCAAAGCGTGAGGGACGCCGAAACCCACACGACGACCTGACCGGGCTTGGCCTGGTCCGCCGAGTTCAGCGAGCGCGCGGAAGCCAGCTTGCCTTGGCGCGCAAACCGCCTGCCTGTCGGATCCCTTCGCCACTGCCTTTGCCGGGGCAGACGACGGCAACTTTCGGATCCTTGCCGCCCGAGATGATTCGCTGGATCTTCGCGTCGATCGGATTGGATGAACCGCCACAGAACGCCGTGACCTTTTGGTCGGGCTCAAGAGCACCGATGCGTAGTGACGACACTTTGACTTCAACCGAGTCGCCGTCGGAGAGCCGCTTCACTTTCGCGGTCTTGCCGTCCACGGCCTTCACAACCCCGAGCAGGTACCCCTTATTGGGCGGCTTGAGTGGCCCCCAGACGCGGAAGCCGACGAGGTCCGAAGACGGCGGCAGGCGCAGTCGCGTCTCACGGCGCTGGACGCGCTTCGACGGCACCCATCCGGTGGCTTGCTTCAGCGCTGCTTGTCGCGTCTTGCCGTCCGGTGCCTTCTCTGTGGTTGCGACGAGGATCCAGCCGCGACCGCTCGCAACCTGCCAAACGCTCTGGCCGTGACGGAGCTTCTTGCCAGTGGGGTGCCCGATGTCGTCCTTGCTGTGAACGGCCGGCGTTCCCATGATGTACACGGTCTTCGGCTTGCCGAACGAGCACCGCACGCCTTCGCACTGCGCTGCGGTTACGAGCAGCGCCCGCGCAGTCTTGATGTTGTCCGGCGTGTCCTTCCAAGCGACGAGTTCGATGGTCTCGTCGAGGGATACGAGTTCCCTGCCGGCTTTTTTCGACTCGACCGCTTTGTTGGCGTCCGCCACCAGGATGGTAGCGATGCGGTCTTGGATGATGCCTACGGCGATGCCCCTCTCGGGTCCTGTGAAGGTGCCGTCCTCGGCGAGCGTGTTCACGCCGGCCAGCGCATCTGCAAACTTCTTCTTTTCGAGCAAAGGCTCGAGTGCAGTGAGCTGTTGCGCGACGATCAGCTTCTGCAATTCCGCAAACGCTTGCGCATACGCCTTCTCTGAAAGGGCACGGGTCGAACTTTTGGTTTCGAGAACCATGCGCGCTTCGTCGATGCCGCCGCCCTCGATGCGTGAACTCATCTCAGCCGTGAGGCACGTGAGGAGCGTTTCGGTTGTGCGATCCTGGACTTGCTTGCGGAAGTTTGGCCGGACCCGTCCGCTGACCTTCTGAGCCACATACGAGACGGCTTCGGAGCAGTCTCCGCCCTTCGCCAGTTTCGCGGCGTGGTCGGCAACGTCTCCGGCGTTTCCCGCTTCCGCGTCCGTCAGCACCTTTCGGGCGGCGCGCGTTTGCGCGGTGTTGCCGTAGATTCGGGCTTGTTGAGCGAGTTCGACGGCGCCCTTCCAGTCGTGCTCCTCCAACGCCTCGTCGGCGTCTCTTAGGAGCAACTTGGCGTACTCGGTTGCCGCTTCTTTTGCCGCGGCCGTGTGGTCGAAGCGAGTGACGAGTCGCCGGTACGCCTTGATGTCGTTATCGGCGCGCGCGGTTTCGAGCAGACGCGCTGCTTTGCCTTCGTTGCCAGCCTGAGCCGTTGCCGCCTCAGGTTGCCCCCCCCCGCAGCTTGCGGTGCCCAGGCCCAGGGGACCGAGCGCAACGCAGCATACGATGACACTTGTAAGTTTCACCCGTGCTGACATAGAACGAGGCGACACGGGGCGCAACAACGATGTAGGTCCAGGTGCGTACTTTTCTTTGCTTTGTGACTTTCGACATTTTCCAAGGAATCTGACGCGCTCTTGTCCAGATAGGAGGGGGCTGGGGTAGCTTTCGGGGGCGATGGGGCAGGCCATTTTGGTTGTGGAGGACGAGCCGGCGATCGCCGAGTCGGTGGCGTACGCGCTGAGGCGGGACGGATTCTCCGTTCAGCTCGCGGGAACTCGCGCTGAGGCGGAGGCCCTGGCGGCGAGCGTGGAGCTCATCATTCTCGATCTGATGTTGCCGGACGGCAGCGGATTCGATCTGCTCGGTAAGATGCGGCGCGACGGGCGACGGACGCCCGTGATTGTCCTCTCTAGCCGCGACGATGAGGCGGATCGGGTCGCGGCCCTCGAGACGGGCGCTGACGACTACGTCACCAAGCCCTTCTCACCCCGTGAAGTCGTCGCACGAGTGCGGGCGGTCTTGCGCCGCTCGCGGGCCGCGCTTGACATGGGTCGAGACAGTTCGCGCGAGGTCTGCCCGCTGCGCGCTGATCCGGAGACGCGGCGCGCCGAAGCCGACGGTCGCGCGATCGACCTCACGCGCGTGGAATTCGATCTCTTGGCGACCTTGCTGGAGAATCCGGGGCGCGTGTACACACGCGCGCAATTGATCGACCGCGTTTGGGGCGACGGCTACGCGATAAGTGATCGCACCGTCGATTCACATATCAAGTCGCTGCGTCGGAAGCTGAGCGATGTCGGGGCAGATCCTGGCCTGGTGGAGACCGTTCGTGGCGTGGGGTACCGGATCCGTGACGTGGCCGCGACGAATACGGAGGACTGAACCGTGCTGCGCCTGATCATCGTTTCTGGCGCAGCGATCGGCTTGATCCTCTTCGTCGCGTACATCATCTCGCGCCTTACGATCGCTCGCACCCGGGGTCTGTCGGTGCGACTCCAGGTCTTCCTCGCGCTCGCTGCGATCGTCGGCACGTTCGCGTTTGGCTTGGGCATCATGGTCATCGATCGCGTCGGTGCTCGCGCCGCTCGAGTGGCCCAAGAAGCGAGCGACGGTGAGGCCCGGGCCGTCTCCGGGATGATCCAGGCGGAGATGGCCCGCACTGGCCTGAGTCTCGACGAGATCGCGAGCGCCCTCGAGGTTCAGCGCACGCGCGGAACTGCGCTCGATTTTCGGGTCTTGGGGCCGAACGGCGAGCGGCTTTTCGCCGGCGACAAGAAGGGCGGTGCGAGTTTTGATAGGTCGGTGTCCGTTGTGGTTGACGCGCCCATCGTGGTCGATGCGCAAACGGTCGGCGCGGTGAGCGTGGCGACGCGCCCTGTCGTCATGCGGCGTCTGCTCGCGGACATGGCGCCGGTCGTCTTGGTGATCAGTCTCGTGCTCGGCGCTGCCGCCGCCCTCGCCGCCACCTGGATTGGGCGCGCCATCGCAGCGCCCATTGAGAAACTCACCGCCTTCAGCGAGCGAGTCAGTCGCGGAGAGCGCACCGCCGCGGCGCCGAACGTGCCGGGCCGCGAGATGCGCCAGCTCTCGGCATCCCTCGATTCGATGCGGCGGCAGCTCGAAGGACGCCCCTTCGTCGAGACGTTTGCCGCGGATCTCTCACACGAACTCAAAAACCCCGTCGCGGCGATTCGAGCGAGCGCCGAGGTCCTTCAAGAAGGCGCCCTCGCGGAACCCGAACAAGCGCGGCGATTTGTTGCACGCATCCGCGAAGCCACTGAGCGCATCGAACGCCTGCTGCGAGACCTCTTGAGCCTGGCGCGCATCGAGGCGCGGGGGGCCGGGGACTACGCGGCCGTCGACTTGGAGGGCGTGCTCCACACCGTCGTCGATGGTGCGGACCAGTCAGATCGCCTCCGAATCCAGACGAGCGGCGACTGCGGCGTGCGCGGCGACCGCCCGTGGCTGGCCCGAGCGATCTCCAATCTTCTCGACAATGCGGTCGTCCATTCGGCCCCTGGCACGGTCGTTGAGGTGTCGCTCACCCGCTTGGAGGGGATCGTCCGGTTCGAGATCCGCAACGAGGGCTCGATCCCTGGCGGGCAAGCCCGGCGGATATTCCGGCGTTTTGTGACGACCCGCGCCGACCGCGGCGGCACCGGTCTGGGCCTTTCGATCGTGATGGCGGTGGCCGAGGCCCACGGGGGGACGGTTTCTCTCGCCGCTGCCGGCCCGCCCCAGGTGGCTTTCCGCCTCGATCTGCCGCCGGCCCGCCGCACGACCCGCGAGGCCCTTACGGGCGACCGTGGCTAAGGATTTCGCGTGTTTGCACGAAACCTCCATGAGATCTGCGCAATTCCTGTCGCTCTCCGCTGCCAGTATGGCTAGGTATCAGGATTCTCCGCCCCGGCGCACTTATGCCAATTATCGGGTCGGAGACACGCGTTACGCGGAGTTTCTATGCAGCAGACGGACGGTCTCGTTATTCCAAAGCACGTCGCCATCATCATGGACGGCAATGGCCGGTGGGCCCAGGTGCGCGGGCTCGAACGAGTAGAAGGGCATGCGGAGGGCGCAAACGCGGTCCGCGCCGTCGTCGAGGCTTCTCGTAAGATCGGCGTCCAGTACCTTACGCTTTACGCATTCAGCGTCGCCAACTGGGCGCGCCCGGGTCCGGAGGTGGAAGCCTTGATGCGACTTCTCGTCGAATTTGCCGAGAGCGAAAAGCGCGAGCTGAAAGCGAATGGCATCCGGGTCAACGTCGTCGGTGAGCTTGACGATCTCCCGACGTCCACGCGCCACGCTGTCGAGGACGTGCTTGAGTTCTGCGCAGACGGCGACCACATGACCCTTTCACTGGCGCTCTCTTACGGGGGGCGTCAGGACATCGTGAACGCGGCCCGGAGTCTCGCGATTCGCGCGCGCGCCGGTCTGGTGCTGCCCGAAGAGATCGACGAAAGTTTCTTCCACCAGCAGATGTCGACGTCCGCGCTGCCTGACGTAGATCTCCTGATCCGGACCGGTGGCGAGGCGCGTGTGAGCGATTTTCTGCTCTTCGAGGCGGCCTACGCCGAGATGATGTTCTTGCCGCTCATGTGGCCCGACTTCAGGGAAGAGACCCTCGTCGAGTGCATTCGGAACTTCGCCCATCGCGAGCGGCGCTTTGGCAAGACCACCGACCAGGTCCGCGCTCGCGGAGGGGCTCCGCTCCGCCCACTCGCCTCCCGCGGGTGAACCCGCTCGCGCCTACGCGTGAGCCCGCCCGCGCCCGCGACTCGTCCTTCTTTTAGGGGGCCATGGGCGATCTGCCCTTCTGGACTTGTAGTCACGGATGGATGCAGCTACCCGGATGGGTGTGTGGGGCGACTTTCAACGACTTTTTCTGTCTCGGGTTTCCCGGGTCTGGCTGCGCGCGTTTGTGCTGTCGCTCGTCGCCTTTTGGGCGCTTGGCCTCAGTTTCGGGCCGCTCAACCCCGCGATCGCGTCGGCTTCTGGCTCCACGTCCGCGTCTTCTGAACCGGTTGCTCAGCTCCTTCCCGGGCTCCCCAAAAAGGGCTCTGCAGAGAAAGACGATAAGAAGCCGGCCGACGACGAACCGGCTTCGACGACCCCCGGTCCCTTCGTCGATCCCGATTTTGTCGAAGCCACGCCGGAGCAGCTCCGCGAGCAGTTCCCGCGACCTCCGCCGCTGCCGGACCTTGCCGACCGCCCAGGTCCCGTCGTCGTGGTGCCCATCCACGGCACGATTGAGCTTGGCCTGGCTCCCTTTGTGAGCCGGGCGCTCGAGGAGGCGCAAGCGGGCGAGGAGGCTTCGGTCATTATCCTGGACGTCAATACGTTCGGAGGCCGCGTCGATGCGGCCGTTGAGATTCGCGACGCCATTCTTTCCGCAGATATTCCAACCGTCGCCTTCGTGGACCGGCGGGCGATCAGTGCCGGCGCGCTCATCAGCCTGGCCGCCGACTACATCGTGTTTGCGCCGGGCGGGACGCTAGGCGCGGCGACGCCCATCCAAATCAGCGACGGCAAGGCGAACCCCGTCGGCGAGAAGATGGTGAGCTACATGCGGTCCGAGATGCGCTCGACCGCCGAAGCTCGCGACCGCAACGGCGATGTCGCCGCCGCGATGGTGGACGCGGACTTGACCGTGCCCGGAGTGATTCCTCGCGGAAAACTGCTCACGGTTACGACCGAACTCGCCGAGCAGATCGGCCTGGCCAACGCGGTCATCGACGATCTCGATGGCGTGATTCACGCGCTCGGTCTCGAGGGGCGCCCCGTCCTGAAGCCGACCGAGAATTGGGCGGAGCAATTCGCGCGTTTCATCACCGACCCCACCGTTAGCGGCATTCTCGTGTCGATCGGCATGCTGGCGTTGATGATCGAGCTCTATTCCCCGGGCTTCGGCGTCGCCGGCGCCATCGGTCTCGCTTGTCTGGGCCTCTATCTAGGCGGGCACCTCATCGTTGGGCTCGCCGGCTGGGAGGAAGTGATTCTCGTCGTTGGCGGGATCATCTTGCTTGGCGTCGAGATCTTCGTCATTCCGGGATTCGGCGTCGCCGGCGTGCTGGGCATCTGCCTACTCGTTGCGGGTTTGGCGCTTGCGATGTTCAACACGCCTATTGGCGTGGCCTGGGAGACGGGCGCGCTCTTCAACGCGGTGGGGATCATCGTCTTTGCGTTGGTGGCGGGGATCCTCGGGTTGCCCTTATTGCTCTGGATACTTCGGAGGGTTGGGGTGATGCCAAAGGTGAAGCGCGAAGGCGGGTGGCTCGTTCTCAAGAAGACATTGGTGACGGCTCACTCCGGGTACGATCCGGCTCCGACTCCAGACGAGAAGGCGGCGCGCTTCGTCGGCAAAGAGGGCGTGGCGGTGACCGATCTGAGACCCGCTGGAAACGCGAAGGTCGACGGTGAAGTGCTCGATGTGGTGAGCGCTCACGGGTACATCGATCGCGGTGAGGCCGTCAAAGTGACTGCAGTCGAAGGACTTCGGATCGTCGTCGTGCAGGTGAAATGAACATGGAAATAGGTAATCTCGGAATCATCGTAGCGCTCTTCTTCATCCTCATTGGAGCGGCGCTCTTCTTCTACTTTGTTCCCATCGGTCTTTGGATCGCGGCGACGTTCTCCGGCGCTAACGTTGGCATCGGGCAGCTGATTGCGATGAGGCTGAGGCGCGTGCCGCCTGCGCAGATTGTTAACGCGCGGATCAGCGGCGTTAAGGCGGGAATCAGCGTGCCCGTTTCGGAACTCGAGGCGCACTACCTGGCTGGTGGAAATGTCGAACGGGTCGTTTTTGCGCTCATTTCTGCGGCGAAGGCCGGGATCAAGCTCAACTTCGAGAGGGGTGCCGCCATCGATCTCGCTGGGCGCGACGTTCTCGAAGCCGTCAAGATGAGCGTCAATCCGAAGGTCATCCAGACCCCGAAGGTGTCGGCGGTCGCTTCGGACGGCATTCAGCTGATCGTCATAAGCCGGATCACGTTGCGCGCGAATATCGAGCGCCTGGTCGGCGGCGCCGGCGAGGAGACGATCCTCGCGCGTGTTGGCGAGGGTATCGTCACGACGATCGGCTCTTCGGATAGCCACAAGCAGGTCCTCGAAAACCCAGACTTGATCTCTCGCACCGTGATGGCGAAGGGCCTGGACTCGGGCACGGCTTTTGAGATCCTCTCCATCGATATCGCCGATGTGGACGTTGGCGTGAACATCGGCGCCAAACTGCAGATGGACCAGGCGGAAGCCGACAAGAATATTGCGCAGGCGCAGGCAGAGAGCCGTCGCGCCATGGCGGTTGCCGCCGAGCAAGAGATGCTCGCGCGCTACCAAGAGGCGCGCGCAAAAGTCCAGGAGGCGGAGGCGCAAGTGCCCTTGGCTCTTTCGGGCGCGCTCGATAGCGGCCGGCTTGGGGCTCTCGACTACTACAACCTGCGCAACGTCGTCGCGGACACGGATATGCGCACCAACATCGCCAAGCCCAAAGAGGGCGATAAGAGCTGAGGCAGTCTGTGCCGGAACGCGGGCCAAGAGACGGGACAGAAGGCGGGAATCGACGATGAGTGATCTTGCCGAACGCCTTGCCCGTTTCTCGCGTAGCTCGCTTCAGCGACGCTTCGTACTCGGCGAGGTGCTTGGCCCGGTGCTGCAAATCTACGTGCCGCCCCGAGGCGAAATAGCGCCGCCGGAGGCAACCCAGTCCGGAGGCGAATCCGAAAAGGCCCGCCCCCCCCCACCGCGTCGCGGGGTGCGTTGATGGACGAGATCCTCGAGTATTTCTGGATCTTGCTCTTCGTGTTTCCGCTCCTGCAGAAGCTCTTCCTCTCGCTCTTTAAGCGCCGCCGCACGCGCCAGGGCCAGCGGCAGGGGCAGGGGGACGGCGCGGGCGAATCGGGCTCCGACGCGGGCGCGGAGCTCCGGCAACGCGCCGAGGCCGCCATCTCCGAGATGCGCGAGCGACTTTGGGCGTTGAGCACAGAGACCGCGCGGCTTCGCGAACGCGCCGCGACGACTCCCGGTCCCGCCTCGGTACTCACGGGTGCCCTCGAACGCCTGGGCAAGGAGCAGCAAGATCTGCTTCAGGAACTCGACGCGGGATCCGCCTCCGCAAGTCACGGCGACTTTCCGCTGCTCGGCGAACTCGGCTCTCGCGTCGAGTGGGAGTCGCTGCGAGTGCGCGCTGTTGAACATATGCTCTCGGTGCGCGTCGATCCCGTGCTCGGTCCGCGCATGGACGATGCCGACGCTATCGCAAGCGCTCTGGCGCGGCCGCTGGTCGAGTTCGGAAAAGCCCAGGGCGTGGAGATCCCCAAGAAACGTGTGGTCTGCGTTCCGGCGGCGCAAGGCCACGAGTCGATTTGGTTCGGTCTCCTGCCTCGCGGTTATCCGACGATTTTCGTGCCCGACGACTTTGAGTCGGACCTCTTTCGTTGGCCCGCCCTCGCCCACGAGATGGGGCACCTGATGTGGCGCGATGTCCCCGGGCTTGCTCAGGAGATTCATCAGCGCACTGGCCTGACCACAGCGCCCTTTCTCATTCACTCCGATGAGTCGTGGGATCTGCGACCGTGCTACGCAGCCTGGCTTCAGGAGATTTTCTGCGACACGATCGGCGCGCTCCAATTGGGGCCGCCCGCGCTTCGTGGGGACGTGCACCTCTTTTCGTCTCCGGAAGCGCTGCGGCGCGGTCCGCGCACCATCACCGTTACCGACCAGAGCTACGACGAGCACCCGCCGCCCCACTTGCGCGTCATCTTGACCGCGCACGCCCTGCGAGCTCAGGGATTTCACGCCGAGGTCAACGAGATCTTGGCGGAGTGGGAGGAGCGCGTCGGGCCCGTAAGATCCTTTTCTTTGCCGCTCGCTTACGGGGACGCCACCGCTGTCCCCGCGGACGTGGTCATCGCACCCGGCAAGCAGCTGGTCGATGCGCTGATGAACGGTCAGTTTGAAGCGTTGGCGGGCTTTCCGGTGCCGTCTATACCCGGGTTTGCCCTTTCGCCGGGCCTTTGGGGCCGCGTCGAACGTACCTCCCAGGCGCTGCTTGCGGGGGACGTCCCGCGCGAGACGGCCCGCGTCCTGATCGCCGCTGCGGTTGAGGCGCAGGCTGCGCGTCCCGATGCCGCGGCTCAGATTGCAGGTCGCGTAGCGCGCGCCATCGTTGGCCCCAGCGAGCGCAGCCTCGCGCCGCAGCTGGCCAAGCCTGCTCCGCAGGCGCCAAGCGCTCCGACGGTTGCGCCGCTGCGTGAGATCACCACGCAGGGGGCGCGAGTGTCGCGCGCTCCGAGCGCGGCGGTTGATGCATCGGAGTTCGTCGAAGCCATGTTGCTCCGCGAGACCTTGCAGCGCCGCGGCCGCGTTCGCCCCGGCGCCCTCGGTCGTCGCCCCAGCGGATCCGCTCGGCTCTAGTCTTCTGGCTCGACGCCTTTCCGTCGGCAGCGGCAACCCGCCGACCCATGTGGACGAAATGGCTGCTGAGGCCGCCATCGCGTCCACTTGCCCCACCCAAGTGGACGAAATGGCCGGGATTCCCGCCAAAAGATCCACATGGGTGACCGTCGCGTCCGTCGCGTCCGTCGCGTCCGTCGCGTCCGTCGCGTCCGTCGCGTCCGTCGCGTCCGTCGCGTCCGTCGCGTCCGTCGCGTCCGTCGCGTCCGTCGCGTCCGTCGCATCC